>Ga0210099_1000086_pt1 | contig 36932 bp, 35 predicted proteins | sample Joice_ThreeSqA_D_4_FD_184872 | JGI IMG/M metagenome (GOLD analysis project Ga0210099, IMG submission 184872) | Wetland microbial communities from San Francisco Bay, California, USA, that impact long-term carbon sequestration - Joice_ThreeSqA_D2... | ecosystem: Environmental > Aquatic > Marine >...
TGGTGCAAACTGGCTGGATGGTGTAGACTTTGAATCTGATGTAGAAGTTGATATGCAGGGATTGGCAATTGACGGATCCACAGTTTACAATATTGGTGGGCATCGTACTTTAACTGCGGGAAATAAAGTGGTTTTCCTTGCATTTGATCCGCTTTCTTTGGATTCGGATGCACCAGGAGATCAATATTACTGGTATGGCTTTTCTGCTGTTTCCCCTCAAAACGAGGCATTACACTGGTTTGGTGCTGATGTAGTTGGTGTTGAAAAAACAAATAATAATATTCCTGCTAAGTTTGAACTTAGCCAGAACTATCCAAATCCATTTAACCCGACTACTTTAATAAATTATGATATTCCTAATGCCGGAAATGTAACCATAGCTATCTACGATGTATTAGGTAGAAAAGTAACTGAATTGGTTAATACATTTCAACAAGCGGGCAGCTATAAAGTTTCCTGGGATGGAACTAATCAGTATGGTAATAAAGTTACGAGCGGTGCGTACTTTTACCAGTTAAGAGCTTCTAACGGTTTCATTGAAACAAAGAAGATGGTCTTACTGAAGTAATTATAGTTGTGTGATCTATTTTAATTTATGGACTCTCTGAAAAAGAGAGTCCATAATTATTTTATTATAAAAAAGTTTTTGGTGAAGTTGTTTCAGGCAATCTCACACACAATGAGGGGTTGCATTTTTAATTACTTCGACTTAAATGAAATGTAAATATTAGTGAGGAACGAGATGAAAAAAAATTTTACCGTTTGTATTCTGCTATCCCTTTTTTTCCTTTCAGTACCAAGCCTTTTAGCACAAACAGGTGTTGGTAAGTTAGCGGGAAAAATTATAGATGCCGACACTAAAGAGCCACTTATTGGCGCTAACATAGTGGTTCTTGGTACAGACCTGGGAGCTGCAACTGATGTTAACGGGGAATATTTTGTTCTAAATATTAACCCCGGTACTTATACAGTTAAAATTAGTTATGTTGGCTATGGTGAAAAGGAAATCCAGGATGTAAGAATCGTAGGTGGTGTAACCTATGAACTTAACACCCAGTTAAACCCAGGTATTGAAATTACAGAGATAGTTGTTACTGATAAAAAATTATTCGAAGAAAAAGCTACAAACACTGTAAAGGTCCTTGACTCGGACCAAATAACTAAATTACCTGTTAGAGGTGTTGAACAACTTGTTTCGCTGCAAGCTGGTGTTGTAATAGCAGAAGGCAGCGGCGGAGCCGGCGGAAATGCTACCATAAACGTACGTGGAGGAAGAGGAGGCGAAGTTACTTACGTTGTTGATGGAGTTGTTCAGAATGATCCTTTGTGGGGACAGAATTTTTCACAAGTAAGTAATTCAGCTATCGAACAGATATCTTTCCAGGTTGGTGGTTTCGAAGCTAAGTACGGTCAATCACAATCGGGTGTTGTTAATGTAACAACCAAATCCGGATCAGGCAATTATTCAGTTTTTGCAGATGCACTCACTTCTTCTTTTACTGATAATTACGGATATAATCTATATACTGCTAATATAAGCGGTCCAGTTATTCCCGGGCAGAGTGATCATACTTTTTTCCTTTCAGCAGAGCGTGGTTGGTTTTTAGATGGGGATCCCTCCGCTATTGGAGTAAATTTCCCATCAACAGGATATTCTTCAGATATTAATCCCGGAAATTCAGAAGGCGTATGGAGATACAATGGAAAAATTACTTCTAATCTGGGTAACCAGATGGTACTTAGGTTAAGTGGAAATTATAATCTCAGGGATTACAGAGCGAATCGTTATGGTGGACCTAATTCCTTTAACGCCACATATAGTTTTTATAAAAATGATCCTGAGCATGTAGGTTTGAGAAAACAGAATAACCTTTCTTTAACTGCAAAATTGTCTCAAAATATTGGTAAAAATTCATTTTATGATATTACTTTAGGATATAAATCCTATTTTGAAGAACAAGGTGACGGTGTATTTTTTGATAATATTGAACAATATGGTGACACTCTTTATAATCCATATATACCAGTTCAGGGAGACCAATCTGGTTTAGATTATGATAAAGTAGGAATTTTTGCTGCCAAAGGATATCTTGATAATTTTTATAGGAAAATGGGCAACAGAACTTATTCTGCCGATATTAGTTTTACATCTCAGGTAGAATCTCATTTGTTGGAGTTCGGTGGCGGTGTTGATTATAATTTTATGCGGTATTATTCAATGTTGCCAATCAGGCTTGCATATCGTAATAGGGATTCTTATGATGCAAACGGACAGCTTGTTCCTGCTCTAAGTGCTGAACAGAGATATACTGACAGGCACCCAAACCGCTGGGGATATGATTTGTTTGGTAATGAAACCGGGACAAGCGATTCACTGGGAGCCCAAACACCTATCCTGGCTTATGGATATGTTCAGGACAGATTTGAGCTTGAAGATATCGTTTTAAATTTAGGTGTCAGGTTTGATTACTGGGATACGCGTTCAAAAGTTTTAAAAGATGTTACTTTACCTTACGCGGGAGGTTCAAACCCTAACGATTTTGATAATGGTGATTTTACTACAAAGGATCCTGAATTTTACTTATCACCAAGAATCGGACTTGGGTTTCCTGTAACTTCGTCAACAGTTTTCCATGCTCAGTATGGCAAGTTTATTTCGGAACCAAGATTAGTGGATGCGTTCCTGTTTCAGTCTCAGCTTTATAGTATAACCTACGATAATAATTTTCCATTTAATAATGGAGAATTAACGAGTGAAAAGACTACACAATATGAAATTGGATTCAGACAAATTCTGGGTGATAATACAGCCGCATTAAATATAACGGCATTCTATAAGAATACGCAAGGACTGACTAACGAAACAGCGTATTATTTTTACCGTGAGCAAGGAGGACAAAGATTAATCATATTTGGTCCGGCAAACTCCGATTTTGGAACAGTAAAAGGTTTGGCTTTATCGGTTGACGTTCCTAAAATAAGTTACTTCTCACTCTCTGTTAATTATACTTTATCATTGGCAGAGGGAACAGGTTCATCAACCACCTCTTCGTATGTTGCTGCTTTTAGAAATGATGCGGGAAGTACACCTAAAGTTATTGCTCCTCTTGATTATGACCAAAGGCACACAGGTGTAGTTAATCTGAATTTCTTTGTACCTGCTGATGAACTGGGAATTTTTCAATTAACAAATATGAATTTATTATTATCATTTAATAGTGGAAGACCTTACACACCTCTGGAACAACAAGATCTTTCTGTAAATTATACGAACTTTGGTAACGCAACCGGGTATGTTAATTCTGCATACGGTCCGGGAAGTTTCCGTATCGATTTGAAATTAGAAAAATCTTTCAAGTTTGGCAGCGCATTAATCACACCTTACCTTTGGGTTGAAAACCTTCTTGATGCAGATAATGTTGTTGCCGTTTGGCAATCTACAGGTTCACCAACAACTACCGGATTCCTTGAGTCTGGTAATGCGAAAGTACAAGGTAAGGATGAACTTTGGAAAGAAGATTATCATAGTCTTGAAACGGACCCGACTAATTTCGGTATTCCAAGATTGATCAAATTAGGACTAAAAATTAATTTTTCAAATTTATAATTCGTTGATATATATGTATCAATAAATAAGGATATTAGAATGTCTGTAAAAATAAAACATAAACTAATTTCAGGAGTAATAATTTTTGCTTCTATAGCTTTTTTAGCTTTTGCATCTAGCAGTAGTGATAAAAAAGGCAGATTAAGTAAAAACACAAATGTTGATGCTGTAGGTAATGCTTACGTATTATTAGTTAATAAGTTTCAATTACCGATGAACAGCCATGGAGTTCTTGCTGATGTAGCCATTGGAGATTTTACCACTGGAGGATTATACGATGGGAAGACAGTTCTCTATAGTGGCGGATTTATGATAAGTGGGAAAAACAACGGCTTACTTTGGTCGAGTGGAGTAGCTACTGCTTCCAGAGTTGAAGATTATGTTGGTGGAACGGTAGGTATGCCTTCAAGTGATCCTAAAGCCCATTTGTATGTTCTTAATTCACAGGATGAGGCTTTCGGAGAATCCTGGCAAGATTGGAAAGATGCCGTATCTATGGGCGCCTATTTTTATGACGGAGATGGAGACGGAGTATATAATCCTGTGGATTTAAATGGAAATGGTATATGGGACCCCGAATCTTCACCAGGTGCTGGTGACGGAGAAGATCGTCCTGACCTTTTAGGTGATGAAACTGTTTGGTGTGCTTATAATGACGGTCTGGCCAGATCTTCGAGAGCATACTCGGATCAGGATCCGGCCGGAATAGAAATAAGACAAACGATATGGGGTTATGCAACAGCCGGCGATCTTGGAAATATTGTTTTTATAAGATATTCAGTTAATAATGCTGGTACTGTTGCTGATGTCTATGATTCGGTTTATTTCAGCGTGTGGGATGATGTTGATCTAGGAGGTACTGATGGTTACGTCGATGATCTTATAGGATGTGATACAACTTTAAACGCTGGCTTTACTTATAATGACGGACCCGACCCGACTTATGGGGTTGATCCTCCATGTTTTCTTGTGGATTTCTTTCAGGGTCCATGGGTAGATACAGGCAATCCGGACGATAAAGCTTATAATTATAAGGGTCCTTTCTTAGGCGTAGATACAATACACGGAGCTGCAAATCTTCCGTTAACATCGTTTGTGCATTATGAACAAAGTGTTGGTGATCCTGATAATGCTCAGCAGGAGAGGAACTACCTTTTAGGATTAACCCAGAATGGAATACCTAACGATCCATGTGCTACTGATGATCTGGGCGATCTCTTCGGAACAGTGTTAGGCGGTGTTGATTGCTCAACTATTCCTCCGCAGTTTATGTATTCAGGAGATCCCGTACAGATGATAGGATGGATAAATAATTATCCAACTGATCAAAGACAGCTCGTAAACACTGGTCCCTTTATTCTTCAAAAAAACAAACCTGTTGATATAGTTGTTGCTTATATTATTGGAAGAGGAACAGATGCATTAAATTCTGTAACTGAAGCTAAAAGAATAGACCAGGCGGCGCAATTTGTTTACAATAGAAACTTTCAAACAGCAAATCCTCCTCCTTCCATAAATCCTATCGTAAAGACTAGTGATAATAGTATAGAACTTACCTGGAATACATCTAGACAGGTAAATTTCCATGAAACAGCTGTTGATGAGGGAGGAAACACAGTATATGATGACTACTTTGAGGGATTTGAAGTTTATATGTATAAAGTGAATTCAACAGCTCAGCAAGAAGCGGGAGTTCTGAATTCCAAGGTAATAGCCCGTTATGATCTTGCAGATTCTATAAATACCGTAGTTGTTGAAAATGGGAGAACGTTCGAAAGAACAGTCCGTTTTCTACCAGGAACGCAGTTAGATTCTGCAACCTACGGAGACCCTGAGCTAGGAAGGATTAGTCTCAAAATAACTAGTGATTTTGATGGAGCTCCCTTAGTAAAAGGGAAACCATATTATTTCTCCATTGTGGGATATGCGCTAAACCGAAATAAAATGGAAGCTCTAGATGCCCAGGGAACTTATTTGCTGCCTGGTTCAGCATTCATTCAATTTACTTCAAATAAAGAAGTAATTCTTAATGGTGGTATAATACCGGGAAGTAATGAAAACGAACCTTACAGATCGGATATTACAGCCGACCATGTAGTTGGTAAATCGGATGCCGCAATTAGCTATTCCGTGATTGACAGAGCTGCTGTTACGAATAATGATTACCAGGTAAGTTTTGTAAAAGATTCATCCAGCAAGGATTATAAATTATTTTATAATGTAACAAATTTTACAACAGGTAGTGTGATATCAGATTCTCTTGAAAACTATGACGACAATGGAGTTAATTATCTTTTTGATGGAGTTGCATTAAATGTTGAATGGGTAGAACCAAAATTAAAAGGATTAGAATTCGAAGATGGGTTGGGCGAATGGTTTTCATCTGATACCGTTCAAAATGAAGTGGGACCGTTTTATGTTGGTGCAGATTATTCTGACCCTAACGGTAAACCACTTCAAATTACTGGAAAATCTTCCCAAATTACTACTCTTGATAAAATACGGAGGGTAGAACTAAGATTCGGGGTTAATGGCAAGGCATATAGATATGTTAAGAGTCCAATTCGTTATGTTTATCCAGGTGATGAAGGTACGGGCTTTGTTGATGTTCCTTTCCAGGCATGGCTTGTTGATACAGTATATGGTGAAGAACAGCAGCTTGCAGTTGGTTTCCTTGAATCTGCGTTTTCAGGAGATTCGTCAGCTAATGCGGACGGAATATGGAATCCGGGTACAGATGTTACTGCTTCAAAAGAATATATAGTAGTATTTGATTCTCCTTATGATCCGAATGGCGGGAATATTGCTTATTCAGGAACTTCCGCACGATGGGCTGATATAGGTAACGGTTATAACCTTAATGATCCTGCTGCTACTGATGATATTAAGACAGTAGCAAAAAGTTCCTGGTTTGATGCTCTCTACGTAGTTGGTTTAAACAGGACAAATGATAACGCTTCGTTTAGTCCATCGGGTAAGTTGGTTATTGAACCAGACGCTTATCCTTTGACAACAAACGATACATACAGGTATAAAGTGCAGAATGATTTGACTGCGGATGAAATGAAATCGCAGTTTGATAAAGTAAACGTTTATCCTAATCCATTGTTTGCTTTTAATTCTGCGGCAAGTTATACCGGTCAGGCTTTTGATGATCCATACGTGACATTTTCTAATCTCCCTGATGAAGTAACTATTAAAATCTTTAGTTTAAGCGGTACTTTGTTAAGAGTAATAGACAAAAATAATACTTCACCGTTCTTGACTTGGGATTTAAAAAATAAGGACAATTTAAGAGTTGCTTCTGGCATGTACATAGCAATAGTTTCTAATCCAGAATTAGGTGATAGAGTTCTTAAGTTTGCTATAATAATGCCTCAGAAACAAATACTTAAATACTAACATTAGAAATTTTGGAGAATAAAATGAAAAATTTTTTAATCTTAATAATTTTAATAAGCATTCCTTTTGTTAGTTATGCGGGAGATCCTACACGTAAAGGTACTGCCGGGGCAGATGAATTACTCATTCCCGTTGGAGCCCGTTCGATAGCAACAGGTGGAGCGTTTATTTCTACTATTTCGGGTGTTGAAGCGATATATTATAATCCTGCAGGGTTAGATTTAATGAATGGGAGCGAGGCAATGTTCAGCTATATGAACTATATTGCAGACATTAACATTGCCTATTTTGCAATCGGAACCCGGTTAGGCGATTTAGGATCGCTGGCATTAGATTATAAGAGTCTTAATTTCGGGGATATTCCTATCACAACTGTAAATAACCCTGACGGTACAGGTCAAACCTATTCTCCTTCCTATATTGTTGTAGGCTTGACTTACTCAAAAGTATTGACTGACAGAGTGTCTGCAGGAACCTCAGTTAAATTTATTCATGAGGGAATTATGAATACCTCTGCGGACGGTTGGGCAATGGACTTTGGTGTTCAGTACAGATTTAAGTCAAATCTTGCAATTGGGGCTGCTGTAAAAAATATAGGTAGTAATATGGAATTTACGGGCGAACAATTAACGACAAGAACTAACGTTCCGGGAAGTGCCTTAGGCAGTGGAAGTGGTTCTTATGTTGCCGATACCGAACCCTTTGAAATTCCAAGTTACTTTGAGCTTAGTGTAAGTTATTTAGCTCAAATTAATGAAGAAAATTCGTTTCAGATGGCTACCTTCTTTAGGAACAATAACAGCCTTGAAGATTTAATGGGAGTTGGCGGTGAATATTCATTTATGAATACATTTTTTGTAAGAGGTGGTTACGATTTCCTTTTACAAAATAATGCAGATTATATTTATGATTTTACTGCAGGTGCGGGGATTAAATACAATACTGCCAGTGGTGTAGACTTTGTATTTGACTACGCATATAGAAATGTCAAAGAATTTTCTTCTCCTAACCATATTTTTACAGTAAAAATTGGTATAGAATAATAAAATAAGTTTACTTTTTTATGAGTGGCGTCTAATGGTAGCATTTAGACGCCATTTTTTATTTATATTACTCACAAAAATATTTTTCCAAATGAAAATTTTTGTAATACTACTTTTAGCAATCAATTTTTTTCTGTTTCCACAAACAAAACAGAAACAATTTGATTTCGAATTTGATTATGCTCAATTCGGTTATGATTCTACTTCAAATTATATTGAATTATATTACTCTTTTGGGCAACAGAGTCTTTTAAAGAGCGAAAGAGATTCGAACATATATGAGGAAGGAATCTTACATGTCGAAATTCTTGATTCACTTACAGGCGAGCAGGTTGTAAATAAAGATTGGAAAATATCTTACTCGCCGAAAGACTCTTCAAAGATGACCAATAGTCTGGTTGGTGTTATAAATTTATTATTGCCATCAGGCAAGTATAAAATGATAGTTACCGGAGAGGACTCTTTACAAAGTAGTTTTTCCAAGTCAGCAGAGGAATATTTGATTGTAAAGCCTTTTATTAAGAATAATATCTCAATGAGTGATATACAGTTTGCGTCAAATATTGTACAGGGGAGTCCTAATAAAACTTCGATTTTTTATAAAAACAGTTATGAAGTTATTCCGTTACCAACATCTGTTTATGGCGAAAATCAACCGGTTCTTTTTTACTATCTGGAGTTATATAATTTACAAAGTGTAAATAATGATGTGCCTATGAAACTGAATACATTTGTGTATAGCAGTCAGGGGCAAATGGTTTATAACAAAACCAGAACTATTGCAAGCAAAGTAGATGCAAGAGTTGAAGTAGGTACTGTATTGACCAATAAGCTGGCAACGGACAGCTATACTTTGATAATTGCGCTTATAGATAGTGTCGGAAATTATGGCGTATCATCCTCAAAAAGATTTTTTATTTACAATCCATCTGTTCAAGCAAATGATTCGCTCGATAACAAATCTGCTACAAATATACTTGCTACCCAGTTTGGTGTAATGTCGGAGGAAGAGCTGGATGACTTGTTTGATAAGTCCGAGTATATTGCATCAGCTGCCGAGATTGAGCAATATGAATCTCTGAATAATGTTGACGGGAAAAGGACATTTATTAATCAATTTTGGAATGGAAGGGATTCAAATCCCTCAACTCCCAGGAATGAATTCTATTTAGAATATTTGAAAAGGATTCAACATTGTAATCAGGTGTTTGGTGCTTTAGGAAAAGAAGGATGGAAGACTGATAGAGGCAGAATATATTTGAAATACGGCGAACCAAGCGAGATAGAAAGATTTCCCAATCAGTTGGATACTAAACCATATGAAATCTGGCATTATAACGAATTGCAGGGAGGAGTAATCTTTATTTTTGCCGATCTTACAAACTTTTCTGATTACCAATTGATTAATTCAACTGCCAGAGGTGAATTACGCGATGATAACTGGCAAAGAAGAATAAACACACTCTAGTTTCTCCGGAAATATCGTTTAATTTTCGGCAGCCTTTTGGTAAATTTAAACTCACCGTGGTATCGGCTTTGAAAAATATTTTAGAATATATTCCCTTTCTGTTTCTTGATAAAGTTATCAGGCTATTGGGACTTAGTTTGTCAAGAAAGCTTTCAATTATTTTAGCCTTTATCTTTTTTTACATTATCCCAATTAGAAAACAGGTTGTGTTTGATAATCTCAAAAAAGCATTTCCTGAATTTGGTGAAAAAAGAATAAAAGAAGTTGCTTTTGGATGTTACAGAAGTGTTGTTATCAGTTTCTTTGAAATTTTGTATATGCAGAAGATGAGCCGCCCGGAGATAATTAATATATTAAATGTTGATAATCCTGATCTCATCATAAAAAATTATCAGGAAGGTAAAGGGGTAATTCTTCTTTCTGCACATTTTGGGAACTGGGAATTAATAGCTGCTTCAGTTAGTGCAAGAATTAATATTCCTTTTCATGTTGTTGTAAAACATCAGAGAAATCCTTACGTGGATAGAAAAATAAATTCAATAAGGGTAAAATGGGGTAATGAAATTGTTTCGTTGGGAATTTCTATCAGGAATATTTATAAAGAACTTAAGAACAAAAATCTTGTTGCAATGGTTGCGGACCAAAGAGGCTCAGCAGATGGGTTAAGAATAAAATTTTTCGGTATTGACACGGCTGTATATTCTGGTCCCGCAATCTTAGCACTAAAAACAGGTGCTCCCTTAATTTACGGCATAACAATCAGGCAGCCGGATTTTAGCTATAAAGTTATTTTGGAAAAGATTAACACGGAAGATCTTCCTGATAATGAAGAAGAAAAAGTTAAAGAGATAAGTCAGCGACTGGCATCCTTTTTAGCAAAATATGTCCGGCAATATCCAGAGCAATGGTTATGGATGCACAAAATCTGGAAGTATTAGAGATAACAAAATTCACCATGTAAAATAGTTAGTTTATAATGAAAGAAAAAATATTAGTAATACAGACAGCTTTTATAGGCGATGCTATTTTAACGCTCCCGATGCTGCAAAAACTTCGAGAAGAATATCCAGACAGTGAATTAGATGTTATATCAAATCCCATAACTTCCGAAATATTTTCTTCGTCTCCAGTTATCAATAATGTTATAGTTCTTGATAAAAGAGGTGAACATAAATCAGTATTTTCTTTAGTGAAATTTGCGAGGAAACTGAAAGAAAAGAATTATACAAAACTATATTCGCCTCACCGTTCATTCAGAACTTCGCTGATAGTTTTGTTTTCCGGGATAAAAAATTCTTATGGTTTCGACAATAGCAGTCTAAGCCATGTTTATAAAAATATTATTAAATACGATTTTAATGGACACGAAGTAAAAAGAAATCTTGACCTAATAAGCTCTAACAATAGTAACGGTTGGGAAATTTTACCGGATATTATAATAACCTCTGAACAACAAAAAAAAGTTAATGATTTTTTAATCCAGAATAGTTTATATAATGCGATTGCTGCGGCTCCTGGAAGTGTATGGAATACAAAAAAATATTCGCCGGAATATTTTGAAAAAATAATTGATTATCTTACGACTAAATTTTATAAAATAATTTTGATTGGCAGCGCAAAAGACGAAATTATTTGCAAAAGTTTAGCATCACGCTTTGAAGAGAACGTAATATCTGTTGCAGGAAAGTTTTCAATAATTGAATCGATCCAAATGTTAAAAAATGTGAAACTATTAATTTCGAATGACAGTGCTCCAACACATATGGGAGTTTGTGCGAATATTCCTGTTTTAACACTTTTTTGTTCAACTTCCCCGGCTTTCGGGTTTTATCCCTATAATGAAAAAAGTGGCTATTTAAGTTTTGATGATTTATCTTGTAAGCCTTGTGGTGTTCACGGTTATGATGAATGCCCGATTGGAACATTTAAATGCGGTAACGAGCTTTATCCGCAAACAGTAATTTCTAAAATAGAAAAGATGTTGAATGATTAATACAAAATTTGCTGAGTTGTTTAATATTGATAATGATTTGGAGGAGGCTGTACAGAAGGCTAAAAAGCTCTACTTAGAAGGAACAGTTTTTATCCATCCGACCGACACGATTTATGGTTTTGCGGCTAATCCATTTAATGATGAGACAGTGCAAAAAGTAAACGATATGAAGCGACGTGATTTTGGTAAAAGATATATACTTCTGATTAACAATATTGATAATCTTTTAACATATACGGATATTCAATCGGAAAAACATCTTGATTTTTTGATTTCAATCTGGCCGAATCCTGTTTCGGTTATACTTAAACTGAATAAAAAAACTTCTGAAATTCTAAAGAGCGAGACAGCTGCATTTAGAATTCCGAATCATAGGTTTAGTATAAAACTATTGAATGCTATCAATATGCCGATGATCTCGACAAGTGTTAATAGGAAGGAACAGGAACCTCTTTTCGATCCTATAATGATTAGAGATGAGTTCGGCTCAGAAGTCGATACTATTTTTTATTCAGATAAAAAATTACTTTTTGAATCATCCACTATTATTGATTTAAGTGACAGCAAGCCTTTGTTAATACGTGAAGGTAAAATCAAATTTGCTGATTTATTAAAGAAGTTTAGTTAAGGATCCAGGTGATTTTTTTTAATAAGCTTAAAAAAGTTAAAGATTTTTTCATACTCGTTATTCCGGGTCAATCTGCATCAGAAGCAAAATCACACAAATTCTCCATTACTAAAGTCGCGGGAATTTTGCTGGGATATACGCTGTTAATTTCTTTTTTAGGATACGTATTTTTTTCAATCACGCCCTTAGGTAATGTTTTCTTTCCCAAGACTAAAACTTTTTCCGACCAGGATATTAAGAAAATCAATGAGCTAAATAGCCGGATGGTATTTTTATCTAAGGAACTCGAAGATCTCAAATCGACAAATGAGAAATTAAGAAATGCCATAATGCTCGGGGATTCATCAGTTATAGAATCATTAAATGCAAAAGAGGATTCAACTTCGCTTAGGAAAAAGGCCGGGGGAAATATTTTATCGGTAATTAAGGACCTTTTCTTCTCTGAAAAAAGTGATACAGAAAAGAGTAATGCAGAAAAAATTGATTATTTTGTTAAACCCGTCAATGGTTTTATAAGCAGGGGGTTTAATGCCGAAATAGGTCATATAGGCATTGATTTTGTAGTTAAAGTTGGTACCCCGGTTTATGCAACTGCAAACGGTTATGTGGTGTTTGCAGATTATACACCAAGAGATGGATATATGATGATAATTAATCATGCAGATGATTATATTACAGTTTATAAGCATTGTTCAATATTGTTAAAGAAGGTAAGAGATAGAGTTTTTCAGGGAGAACTAATCTCTCTAAGTGGAAACACCGGTGAGATTACAACTGGTCCACATTTACATTTTGAAATATGGAAACAGGGAAGACCAATTAATCCTAGAGACGTATTTTCTAACTAACAAAAAGGAGATATAAAATTGATAAAGCCAAAAGGTTTTGAAGATAGTACCGACGAAGTAACAATTATCAGTTCCGGAGTTGTTATTGAAGGAAAACTTTCCAGCAAAGGGAATGTTAGAGTCGACGGTACAGTAAAAGGAGACGTTAATGTAAACGGCAGTGTTACTGTGGGGGAAAGTGGTGACATTAACGGCGAAATTAATGCTGACGTTATTACTGTTGGCGGAAAAATAATAGGTAGGCTCAATGCTAAGGAAAAAGTTGTACTAGAAGCCAAAGCAATATTAAAGGGTGATTTAGTTACTAAAATTTTAGTTGTTGAAGCAGGTGCCAAGTTTGACGGTAACAGCAAAATGGGTGAAGGCGGATCTTCTATGCCGAAGCCTAATGTTCCGCCGCCGTCAGAAAAATAGTATGAAGGAAAATCCTGATAAGAAAAACGATTGGGGAGCTTATCTTAAGGATTATGGACCGTATCTTGGTTTAGGACTTCAGCTTGCGATAACTGTTACAGCAATGACTTTTCTGGGAGTCTGGCTCGATGGAAAATTTAACACTTCTCCCTGGTTAACAGTTGTCTGTTCTTTTTTAGGAATATTTGCTGCATTATATAGTTTCATTAAAGAGGTCATAAAATCAGGCAAATGATTAAAACAAGGAAATTTTTTCTGTTTGTTTTAATCTTACTAATATTACTGATTTTTACCCCTGTTTTGTATTTTGCAAACATCTTATCTTTCTCTCAGTTTATTTCGATTCTTCTTGCTTTTGGGATTACAGCAGCTAATTTTTTAGGTCTATTTTTATCTGTTAAAATGGGCTTAAAAAAGCCTGATTCAGGCTTTATAAAAATCGTATTTGGTTCAATGGTTATAAGGTTCTTTTTACTTTTGCTGGTAGTATTAATTTCCCTGCTTTTTTTGGATATAAACAAGAATAGTTTTATATTTTCAATCTTCATTTTTTACATTTTGTTTTTATTCATTGAAATCTATTACCTGAATTTCCAAAGAAAATAACGATTTAGATGCTTATTGAAGGAATAAAAGATACTTTAGTCACCAACGCAGTGGCTCAGAGCTCAACGGGAGGGGACTGGATTCTGCACCATGTGATGGACAGCAACTATCTGGATTTTGAACCTTTCGGAACTATTCCCTTGCCTCATATTGAATTATTTGGACTCGATATATCCATAACACGTTATGTTGTATTTATGTGGATAGTTGCAATACTTCTTGTTGTAATTCTTGTATCGGCATCAAAAAGTTATAAGAAGTCCCTTATTCCCAAAGGCTTTGTAAATGTTATAGAAATAGTTGTAATTTTTGTAAGAGATGAAATTGTTATGCCTACGATCAGAGAAAATCAGGATAAATATTTACCGTATCTTTTAACAACTTTCTTTTTTATCCTTTTTAGCAATTTTTTTGGCTTAATACCTTTTTCAGCTACTATAACAAGCAATATAGCTGTTACCGCCACATTGGCGATGTTAAGTTTTATAATGACGCAGCTTGCGGGAATAAGAAGTTACGGATTTTTCGGATACTTTAAAGCTATAATTCCTCATGGAATGCCACCTGCAATTTTACCATTAATTATTGTTGTAGAAATACTCTCACTTTTTACAAAACCATTTGCATTGTGCATTCGTCTTTTCGCTAATATGATTGCCGGGCACGTAGTTATTTTTTCACTATTAGGCTTAATATTTATTATGGGTTCTATATTAGTAGCACCCGTCTCAGTTGCTTTTGCTTTATTTATTTATATGCTTGAACTTTTGGTTGCCTTAATACAGGCATATATATTTACAATGCTGTCTTCTCTTTTTATTGGAATGGCAGCATACCAGGAACATTAATTATTTAAAAACTTAAGGAGATAATTTTTATGGACTTAGGATGGTTAAGCGCTGGCATAGGCGCAGGAATTGCTGTATTAGGAGCCGGTTTGGGAATAGGCAAACTCGCTGCTTCTGCTCTCGAAGCCATGGGCAGGCAGCCCGAAGCGGCGGCTCCGATCAGAACAAATATGATTATAGCCGCAGCTTTGATTGAAGGTATTGCATTTTTTGCACTTGTAATATGTATTTTACTTGCTCTTAAAACAACTTAATTAATTTAAGAGTTTTTATAAACCGGGATAAAATATGCTTAATTCCTTAACGATTCTCGCCTTAGCTTCGGAAGGGGGAAGTTTGATTGATGTTAATCCGGGATTGATATTTTGGACTGCAATAACTTTCATACTTCTTCTTCTTGTACTTAAGAGATTAGCATGGAAACCTTTGCTTTTGGCTTTGTCTCAACGAGAAAGTGCTATAAAAGATTCTCTGGAAAAAGCTGAAAAGGCTAAAGAGGAAGCACAAAAGATTCTTCAGGAAAACCAGGCTTCTATATTGAAAGCTGAAGAGGAATCGAAAAAAATAATTGAACAAAGCCGTATTTATGCTGATAAATTAAAAGAAGAAATGTTAAAAAACAGCAAGGAGCAGGCTCAGAAAATTATTGAAGATGCTTCATCTGAAATTGAGAGAAAGAAAGAAGAAACTTTTAATGAATTAAAAACAAAAGTGGCGGAGATTGCTATACAGGCTGCAGAAAAAATCCTGAGCGAAAATCTCAACAAGGATTCTAACAAAAAGCTGGTTGATAAGTATTTAGATGATATTACAAGAAACTAAAAATGGCTGAGTCTAAAGTATCATTAAGATATGCTCATTCTCTTATGGATATTTCCAAAGAGAATAAGAGTCTTGAACAGGTATCGAAAGATATGGAATTAGTCTTATCAGCAATTCACTCAAGTAATGATTTAAGAAGATTATTGGATAACCCTATAATCAGGTTTGAAAAAAAACAATCCGTTCTTGAAAAAATTTTTAACAAGAAAATTTCCGAAGAATCGATTAATTTTATAAAATTTATTGTTGATAAACACCGTGAAGAACTTCTTGGAAGTATTATTGAAAAGTTTCTTGAGCTTAGAGATGAACAATTGGGAATAATAAATGTTGATGTTAAAACCGCTTTTGAGTTTAGCGATGATCAAAAAGTAAAATTAAAAGATAAGCTGGAAAAAATATTTGATAAAAAAGCAAAATTGAATTTTCGTATAGATAAGGAAATTATTGGTGGATTTGTCGCTAAGGTTAATGATACAGTTTATAATGCTTCCACTAAACACCAGCTTGAACAATTAAAAAAAGAATTTTTCAATAGCGGAATTCAATTAAACTAAAAGAATTTCAACAAAGGGAATAAAATGGCTGAAGTAAAACCAGATGAAATATCTGCTATACTTAGAAAACAACTTTCAGGTTTTGAAAGTGAGCTTGATATTTATGATGTAGGCACTGTTTTGCAGGTCGGCGATGGTATTGCACACGTTTACGGACTCTCAAAAGTAATGGCAAGTGAGCTCGTAGAATTTCCAAATGATGTTATGGGAATGGTTTTGAACCTGGAAGAGGATAGTGTTGGTTGTGTCCTTTTTGGCGATTCAACACTCGTTAAAGAGGGCGATACAGTTAAGAGAACTAAAAGAGTTGCCTCTGTTCCGGTTGGAGAAGAGATGCTTGGAAGAGTTATCAACCCTCTCGGTATCCCGATAGATGGTAAGGGGTCTATTAATTCGGAAAAGTATTATCCAATTGAAAGAAAAGCACTTGGTGTAATTCAAAGACAACCTGTTAAGGAACCGATTCAAACCGGAATTGCCGCTATCGATGCTATGATTCCGATTGGACGTGGACAAAGAGAATTAATTATTGGTGACAGGCAAACAGGTAAAACTGCAATAGCTGTTGATGCTATTATCAATCAGAAATATACCCATACACCCGAAGCTGCTGAGCTGGGAGTAAAACCCGTTTATTGCATATACGTTGCAATAGGTCAGAAAAGTTCTACAATTGCCCAGGTTGTTGCAAAACTTCGTGAGCATGATGCAATGAGCTACACCATTGTAATATCTGCATCTGCTTCCGAACCTTCACCGCTTCAGTTTATTGCACCATATTCCGGTGCAAGCATGGGCGAATTTTTCAGAGATAATGGCAAGCATGCTTTAGTAATTTATGATGACCTTTCAAAACAGGCAGCAGCTTACAGAGAATTATCTTTATTGCTCAGAAGACCTCCCGGACGCGAGGCATATCCCGGTGATGTTTTTTATTTACATTCAAGGCTTTTAGAGAGAGCATCTAAATTAAGTGAAGATCTTGGTGGTGGAAGTTTAACAGCTCTTCCTATAATCGAAACACAACAGGGAGACGTTTCAGCTTATATACCTACAAACGTAATTTCAATTACAGACGGACAAATTTATCTTGAATCGAATTTATTCAATGCAGGTGTTCGTCCTGCAATCAATGTGGGAATTTCAGTTTCTCGTGTTGGCGGTAATGCACAGATTAAAGCTATGAAAAAAGTTGCGGGTTCCTTAAGGACAGATCTTGCTCAATATAGAGAACTTGAGGCTTTTTCAAAGTTTGGTTCCGACCTTGATAAGATTACATTGCGTACACTTGCTAAAGGTTCGCGTCTTGTAGAATTACTTAAGCAAGGTCAATATTCACCTGTTCCAGTTGAAAAACAGGTCATTGCTATTTTTCTTGGAACGAATGGATATCTTGATACTATTTCTGTTGGTGATGTTAAAAGATTTGAGAAAGAAATATTGGAGTACATTGAAGTAAAGCACAATAATATTTTCAAATCGATTAAGAAAGATAAAAGCATAAATGATGAAATTATTGAAGAAATTAAGAAGGCAGCCGAAGAATTCTTAGCCGTGTTTAAAAAGGAATCCTGATAATTATTAATGGCTACTTTAAGAGATATAAAGCGAAGAATTAAGGGCGTTCAGAATACGCAGCAAATTACAAAAGCTATGAAAATGGTTGCTGCTGCTAAATTGAGAAGAGCTCAGGAAAATGTTTTAAATGCACGACCTTATGCAAAAAAAATCTCTACTATGCTTACGCATCTTGTAACAGAAGAAAATATATTAAATAATCCTTACATAAAAGAAAAAGAAGTTCATAATGTTGCTGTTGTTATCGTTACAGCAGACAGGGGACTCTGCGGAGCTTTTAATGCTAACATCATAAAAGAAACTGCCAGATATATTGATGAAGAACTAAAAAATGGGTCAATCAAAACTTCTGTTTTTTGCGTCGGGAAAAAAGGATTCGATTTCTTCAGTAAAAGAGATTATAACTTAGCAGGGAAAACTATTGGCTTCTTCAACACATTAAAATATGAATCTGCTTTGTCAATATCAGAAGAACTTATCGGAATGTACTTGAACGGAACATTCGACAAGATTGTAATTATTTATAATGAATTTAAATCTATAATTCAGCAAAAAATTATTACTGAACAATTTCTTCCGGTTCCTATTTCCGAAGACACACCTGAAGAAAGCAAGACCAAGCCAAATTATATTTATGAACCTGACCAGGAATTTATTTTTAATTATCTTCTGCCCAAACATCTTAAAGCACAAATATGGAGGATATTACTTGAATCGAATGCTGCTGAATTGGGGGCAAGAATGACTGCAATGGATAATGCCACAACAAATGCCCGTGATATGATACGAACTCTTCAAGTAAAATATAACAAAGAACGCCAGGCGGCAATTACAAAAGAGATACTTGAAATTGTTTCAGGTGCAAATGCTCTTAAGGCAAATTAAGAATCGATGCAAAACGAAAGATGATGTAGAAAAATGTTCGAAGATTTATCACTTAAACTGGATGTTGCGCTAAAAAAAATAAGGGGACAAGGAAGACTCACAGAAAAAAATATTTCAGATTCCTTAAGAGAAATTCGCCGTATACTTCTTGATGCAGATGTTAATTTTAAAGTTGCCAAAGAATTTATTGGGAATGTTTCTATAAAGGCTTTAGGCAAAGAAGTTATTGCTTCTGTTACTCCCGGACAACTTATTACAAAAATAATTTTTGATGAGTTGACTACTCTCCTTGGCAGTGATCATGTTGAATTGAAACTAAATTCTTCCGGTATTACTGTAATAATGATTGTAGGTTTACAGGGATCGGGCAAGACAACTTTTAGCGCAAAGCTTGCAAAGAAATTGAAAGAGAAAGGACGAAAAGTTTTACTTGTTGCTGCCGACATTTACAGACCTGCTGCTATCGAGCAGTTGAAACTTCTTGGCAATCAAGTAAATGTTTCTGTTTTTTCTCTGGAAGAAAAGGATGCAGTTAAAACTGCTTCACAATCTTTACAATATGCGAAAGATAATCATATAAACACTGTTATTATCGATACTGCCGGAAGACTTCATGTTAATGAAGAGATGATGGATGAGATTGCTAAAATCAAAGAACTGACAAAACCTGCCGAAACTTTGTTTATTGTTGATTCTATGACGGGGCAGGATGCTGTAAATTCTGCAAAAGCTTTTAATGAAGGTGTAAATTACGATGGAATAGTTCTTACAAAGTTAGATGGCGATGCCAGGGGAGGAGCTGCTCTTTCAATAAAATCAGTTGTAGGAAAACCGATAAAATTTATCAGTAATGGTGAAAAATTAAGCGATTTGGAGAGTTTTTACCCGGATAGACTTGCTTCCCGGATCCTGGGAAAAGGTGACATTGTATCACTCGTTGAAAAGGCTCAGGATACCATAGATGAGACTGAAGCTAAGAAACTGGAAGAAAAATTACGTAAAAATAAATTTGATTTTGATGATTTTCTTAAGCAAATTAAAGTCATTAAGAAAATGGGCTCGCTTTCATCAATAATAGGGATGATTCCGGGCATGAATCAGAATATAAAAAATGTAAATATTGATGATAAGGCGTTTGTTAAAGTTGAGGCGATCATTAACTCAATGACCTCCGAGGAAAGATCAATCCCTAAAATTCTTAACGGCTCGCGTCGGAAAAGAATTGCGAGGGGGAGTGGAACCTCGGTTCAGGACGTTAACCGTTTAATTAAACAGTTTAACGATATGCAAAGGATGATCGGACAAATGTCTAAAAGAGGTTCTTTATTAAATAATTTAAAGTTAAGTTAGCAATTAACCGGAGGTAAAATAATTGTCTGTTAGATTAAGATTAAGAAGAATGGGTAAAAAGAAACAGCCTATATATAAAGTTGTGGCAGCAGATTCCAGGTCCCCGCGTGACGGAAAATTTCTTGAAGCTGTTGGATTATATAATCCGTTAACCAAACCACATACTGTTGAAATTAAAGAAGACAGAGTTTTATACTGGCTTGATAAAGGTGCGCAACCTTCTGACACAGTAAAAAGCTTACTGAGACAAAAAGGAATTACTTTAAAGCGGGAGCTTTCGCGTAGAGGTTTAAACGCAGAGCAGATTGATTCTGAAATGGAAAACTGGAGTAAGATGCGGGAAGCAAAATCAAAATCCAGTAGAACAAAAAGGAAGTCTAAAAAATCTGCTGCGACTGAACAAAAGAGCGAAGAAGTTTCAAAAGATGAAAATAATGAACAGAGTGCAGCAGAAGTTCAGGGCGCTTCTGAGGAAGGTACGGCTCCGAAGGAATAACCCTTTTTGCCGAAGTCCTTTTTTCCTGTACATAATTCATAAACTCCCTGTCTCTAATATAGGAGGCTTCTTCTATGAAGGAATTCATTGAATTCATTGCTAAACATCTTGTTGATAATCCCGACATTGTTGAAGTAGAAGAAAAGACACCGGAAGAGAAAAAGGTCGTCCTTTCGCTTAAAGTTCAGGCTGATGATGTGGGAAAAGTAATAGGAAAACAAGGGAAAACGGCTCAGGCTATGAGAACCTTGTTAACAGCAATTGCTGCCAAAGAAGGTAAAAGAGCAATTCTGGAAATTTTAGATTAGGATTGATACCGGTTTTAAGTGAAAGAATTTTATCTTGTAGCTAAAATTGTTTCGGCATTTGGCAGGGATGGTTTTGTTAAAGTTTCTTCTTTCACAGATTTTCCCGGACATCTTTTGAGTCTTAAAAACGTTTATCTCGATTTTTTTGGTGATAAAAAAGAATTTTTTATCGACGAGGCTAAAGAATCTAATGATGGTTTTCTTTTTAAGTTCAGAAATTTCAATACCGAAAAAGAAATAGAGATTCTGCTGAATAAAGAAGTTTTTGTTGATGATAAAGAATTAATTAAGCTTCCTGAAAATTTTTATTTTATCCACGATTTAATCGGAAGCAGAGTTCTTAAAAATAATGTTGAGATCGGAAAGATTAAGAATGTGGTTTCATTCCCTGCAAATGATATATATGTTGTAGAAAACGAACAGGGTGAAGAAATTCTCATTCCGGCTGTTTACGATTTTGTAGAAGGTTTTGATCCTGTAGAGAAACTGCTTAAACTAAAGCCGGGGGAGAAGTTGTATGAAGATGATGAGGATTGATGTAATTTCCGGAGTCCCCGATTTGTTAGTTAGTCCTCTTAATACAAGTATAATTAAGAGAGCTCAGGATAAAGGTAAGGCAGAAATTTATGTTCATAATTTAAGAGACTATGCCTTTAATAAACATAAACAGATAGATGATAAACCTTTTGGCGGCGGCGCAGGAATGGTGCTTAAACCGGAACCGTTCTTTGAATGTATTGAAAAATTATTAAAAGAGAGAGCTTACGACAAAATAATTTTTGCTTCTCCTGCAGGAAAATTATTTGATCAAAAAATTGCTAATGAACTTTCTCTTTCTAAAAATTTGATTTTTGTTGCAGGACATTATAAAGACATTGATGACAGAGTACGAAAAAGATTTGCGACAGATGAATACTCAATTGGAAATTTTATTGTAACAGGCGGTGAACTTCCTGCATTAATGATGATTGATGCAATTATCCGGTTGATTCCCGGTGTCCTTAATGATAGTGAATCGGCTTTGAATGATTCTTTCCAGGATGGAGAAAAAATCGGAGCTCCGAATTATACAAGACCTGCAGAATATCAGGGAATGAAAGTTCCGGAAGTTTTGCTCTCTGGTAATGATAAAGAAATAAAAAAATGGAAAGATGAGCAATCAGAAATTTTAACTAACAGATGGAAAGATTTTAATAAATAATGGAGAAAATGATGGTCGATATAAATAAAATTATTCCGGATCAGATTAAAACCGATATTCCACGGTTTAATGCCGGAGATCATGTTAAAATCCATGTCCGCGTTATCGAAGGCGATAAGGAAAGGATTCAGCCTTTTGAAGGCGACGTTATAAGCGTAAGAGGACAAGGAGTGAACAAAACTTTTACAGTTCGCAAAATATCGAGCGGTGTGGGCGTTGAGAGAATATTTCCTCTTTATTCACCCAAAATTGCAAAGATAGAAGTGCTTAAAGAAGGGAATGTAAGAAGGGCCAAGCTTTATTACCTGAGAAACCTTTCCGGTAAAGCCGCACGTATTAAAACTAAAGAATAAATTATCTTTTAATAATCTTTGATTTGTTAGGGCGTTTCGTGCGCCCTAATTTTTTATATGAAAATCATTTTGCCTGATAATATTTTTGCAAGAATTATTTCCTCGTGTATTTCCGGAGAACATGCAAAACAAATATCTTTTCTTCCTTCTTCACAGGTTACACAAACAATAATAAATGAAGATTCATCAATTGGTTTAATCCCTGTAATGGATTTGCTGAATCATAAAGATTTGTTTGTTTCTTCAAAGCTCGGAATTTCATTTGAAGGAGCACTTTGTAATTCTTATCTGTATTATCTTGGAGAAGAAAAATCTTTTGAGAAACTTACTTTGTATGGAGATATCTCTTCACAGGAGGTAATTCTATCAAAGATTTTATTTAAGGAATTGTATGGCAGTGATATTCAAATAGAAATAAGCGCACACTTAAATAATCCCGAAAACAGGAATCTTTTGATTGTTGGCGATGAAAATTTTGCAGAAGAAAGATTCAGCAAAGGGATTAGCTTTGCAGAATCAATGGTAGAAACTTTATCACTTCCATTTGTTAATTATGTTTTTGCGTATAGAGAAAAAGAGGAATTAGAGAATTTCATCAAAGAAATTAAAAACATAGATTCTCTTGTTTACAACAAAGTTGAGAAGGGCAGTTTTGATAAGAACATATCACAAGCTTCCGAAGAATATATTAAAACAAATATATCTTCACTTATCCTGAAATTTAATGAACAGGATGTGGAGGGTATTAACCAGATATTAAGACTTCCTTATTTTCACGGAATTGTTTCTGATATTGTGGAAGTAAAGTTTGTTTAGAAATAAATATTGACAATGAAGAAATAATTTGTTAAGATTTATTCGGGATGAGTTAATTTTTAAAATATCCAAGGGGCTTAAATGGGTATAAAACCTGCATATAATCTTCTCTTCGTTTTTATTTTCTCACTTTTTTTTTGCATCTCAATAAATTCACAGCAATTTGTCTGGCATCAACTCGGCGGACCAATGGGAGGTATCATTGGTGATTTGGCTATTAATTCAGAAGGGAACATTTATGCTGGAGTGTACAGCTTTATGGGAACGAGTTTCCAGTTTGAATATTATTCTGGAATTTACAAGTCAACCGATAATGGTGATACTTGGGATGAGATGGTCACACCCTTTGATCCCTTTGAAATATATGCTCTTTATATAACAGAAGGGAACGATATCCTTGTAGGAACGAACCATCAGGGAAGAATTTACCGTTCAACAGATGGTGGTGAAACGTGGGAGAATAATAATAGTGGCTACGATACCGGTGAATGCTGGGCATTCGGTGAAAGTAACGATGGAGTTTTATTTGCCGGCAGTGGTGAAGGAGAAGTCTATAAGACAACAGATTACGGCAATAACTGGGAATTTTCCGGTAATCTTGCCGCTGTGGTTTTTGCCACAGATACAAATAATGAAGTTTATTGCGGGACACTTTATGGCTTATACAAAACAACAGATAATGGTCTCAACTGGTTGATGAATATTTCACTAGCTGATACAGCAGTTTCTTCGATACTTATTGATGATAGTAATAATGTTTACATTGGTACCGGTTATTATGATAGTGGCAATGGAGTATATTATTCAACAAATAGTGGTGGAAACTGGACACATTTGGGATTAAAAGGTAAAGTAGTATTATCATTAGCATTTGATTCAAAAGGGAATTTATATGCTGGAACAAAACAAGATGGGTTATTTAAGACAACCGATAGGGGGCTAAGCTGGACACAATATCAAAATGGAATTTCAGGTATTGAGATATTCAGGTTAAAAATTAATAATCAGGATGAAATATTTATAGGTTCTGAGGACGAAGGGGTATTCAGATCAACCGATGGAGGGGAGTCTTTTAAAGAAGTGGGCTTACCAATATCAAATATCCGGAATATAGATTTCAGTACAGATAAAAACCTGATATTTACTTCAACACCTTCAGGGGTACAGGAGTACAATCGTACAACAGGTATCTGGAAGAACAAAGGATTAAGAGAAGTAGAAGCAGTAAGTGTATCACCTTCCGGTGATCTTTATGCGGCAACTTATGTAAATGGTTTGTATCGTTCGACTAATTATGGAGATAGTTGGGAAAAAATGACTAAGGTTGACGAGTATAGATATAATTTCAAGGCTGCTACAGATTCAGTATTGATAGATGCTACTTTCCCGGCATTCAGGATAAGTACAGATCAAGGAAATTCCTGGGACACAACGGATATTAATGTTTCATTTAATCGTAACTCGATCCTATATAAAAATGGTAAAAATGTAACTTACCTACAAGGGTATAGAGAAGGGAGTAAAATTTTCTATACTCCAAATTTTGGTATGACTTTCTCAGAAATATCAGTTCCTTCTTCTTTTAATAACAAAAATGGGATAGCTGTTAACTCAATTGAAGATGTATTTTTCACGAGTGTAGAGAATCAGATATATGGGATTTATCGTTTTAGTTATCCGTATGCAAATGGATCAAAGCTATATACGGGTAATGTATACTGTATTTTTATAGATTCAATGGATAATATTTTTGCAGGGGTTGATGACGGAATTTTACGTTCAACTAATAATGGCAATGATTGGAACTATATTTTTACAGAGAATATGCCGAGAACTTATGCCCAGGATTTAAAGATTGAAGAAAATACATTATTTATAGTAACGAATAGTTATGGATTATATGAGCTTCAAATACCAACAGACGTTAAGAGTGAGAATGATATTGTAAAAGGTTATAAACTTTATCAAAACTATCCCAATCCGTTTAATCCAAGCACAAGTATTAAGTATGCAGTAAGCAGTAAGCAATTAGTTACATTAAAAGTTTATAATGTGTTGGGTAATGAAATTGCAACTTTGGTTAATGAAGAAAAATTACCGGGAGATTATGAGGTTGAATTTATCCCGATATCCGGTAACCGGCATCTGGCATCCGGAATCTATTTCTATAAGCTTCAGGCTGGGAATTATTCTTCAACTAAAAAAATGATTTATTTAAAATAAGATTAATGGTTAGAGGGACAGGTTTTAGGGTCCTGCCAAAGTAGCAGGACTTTGATTAATCAATTCTAAAAAAAGGGAGGTTAGATATGAAGTGGTTATTTGTGTTTTTAATTAGTCTCTTCTCTGTCCAAGCCGTATATTCTCAAGAGGAACTTATAGAGCTTGCCCAGTTATTATTAGGAATTGAGGGGGTTGAATCTGATGAAGATGTATATCATACAATTGGGGCTGTTGGAACTGTATGGGAAAAATCCGGAAGCAACTATATAATTTCAACAGACGGGGATATTTACAACTCGACTAATTACTCAACTGGTAATTTTAGTTCGGGTGGTTCTTTAACAAGAGCACAATTTAACTGGACTTGGAAAGGTGAACAAGAAGGATTCGCTCCTTGGGGACTTGGATTTTATAAAATTACAAATTCAAAAGTAGCAGGTAAGTATTTTTATTTGGATACCCGTGACAATGAATATGTAGATAACGCACCTTATAATAACCCTGATGTTTGGTTTGTATATGATGTAGATGAAGAGAAATATTTTTGTGTAGTAAAATGTGATAATGAGTCAATAGAAAACGGTGAAATAGTTAAAGTTAGTGATGTTTTAGGTCATACATTTAAGACCGACAAATTGCAAAATTACTGGAGCCATACCCTACTTGTATTGACAGATGGAAATAATCCACAATTAGTATGGGGTCCACATCCTACGTTTGATGCAGATAGTTTTAAGGTCTACCGTGCCGCTTCTTTGAATCCGTTACCCCATCCGGAAGTATATGCCAGTGTTATTGCAACGGTCAGCAGCAGTACTTATGAATATGTAGATAACCAGATTTCATTATCAACTAATGGAGAATACCTTTACTACTTTATTAAAGCTTATAATGGTTCTTATTCAGGGGCATCAAATGTTAGGTTAGTACGAGGTGTTTTTTATAAGGAGAGCATATACAGCAACTATAACTCACAGATTAAATTTAGCTTAAATCAAAATTATCCAAATCCCTTTAATCTCACTACGATAATAAAATATCAAATACCTGAAGATGGTTTTGTCACTCTCAAAGTATATGATATTCTAGGCAAAGAAATCACAACACTAATAAAAGAGCAAAAGACAGCTGGGGAATATGAAGTTGAATTTGATGCGGCTGATCTGGCAGGTGGAGTATATATTTACAGGATAACAGCGTTAAAAGATGACAAGATTCTTTTCAGCCAAGCTAAAGAAATGATTCTTCTGAAGTAGAGGATTCGATGAATAAATCTTTGTAATTTAAAACAATGGGTTAATTTCGAATTAGCCCATTGTTTTTTAAAGCTCAATCAACGTAAGATTGATAATTTCTTCTTTACCCGATTCTATTTCCTCTAAAGTCTTCTCACTTGGCTTAGAATCTAATTTAATTGTGCAGCAGGCAGTAACCGCGTCATCAAAAATTACATTTTCCATTTCCTGTGCATTTATCTTCTCTTTGCTCAACAGCCTTAATACTCTTGCAAGAACGCCAGGCTTATCAAAATGTCTAACCACAAGCTGGTATTTTGCAGGTGAATGACTTATTCTATTTACCCAGTTTCTTACTGCACCGGTATTTATATATTCTGCAATTATGTTACACGTTTCTTCAGCTACAGCATTTTGCGCCTGCGCCGTTGAAGCTCCGATATGATGTGTTAAGTAAACATTTGGTAAATCACGAAGAGGAGTTGTCAGCTCGCCTTCTTTACCTTCAGGTTCATTATTAAAAACGTCAAGTCCCAGGAAAATGTTACCGCTTTTAGCCGCTTCTATTAAAGCATCTTCATCGACAACTCCCGCTCTTGCAGTGTTAACAAAGTAAGCCCCTTTTTTTAATTTGCTAATGAGAGCTTTGGAAATAATTTTCTTTGTTTCTGCATTTTGTGCAAGGTGAATAGAAACAATATCTGAGTTACTGAAAAGTTCTTCAAGAGATGAAGCCCTTTCAATTTCCATTTCTTCCGCTTTCTCATCAGCTAATGATCTTGACCAGGCAATAATATTAAGTTCGAAAGCCTTTGCTCTTGTAATTAATTCAGAACCAATTTTGCCGGTTCCAACAACTCCGAGAGTTTTTCCTGCTAAGCCATCTGCTTTTGAATAAATCGCTTTATTCCATTTTCCGTTTCTGAAATCAATAACATTATCAGGAATCTTTCTATCTATTGCACAAATTAATCCCATTGCAAGCTCTGCTACTGCAATACTATTTTTCCCCGGACAGTTTGCTACATAAATTCCTTTTTTGTTTGCTGATTTAATGTCAATATTATTAACCCCGGCACCCGCTCTTATAATCAGGCTAAGCTTATCTGATTTTTCAATACATTCTGCATTTACAACAGTTGAACGAACTACGAGAATATCAATTCCTTTAATATTATTTGGGAGATCATTCTCTTTCAGTTTCGGTTCGAACACAACTTCTTTAACAAGCGATTTAATTTTTTCCACATATTGATTTGGAAAATTATCTGCTACTAAGACTTTCATTTTATTACCCCTTTAATTGTTTAACATTGGAATTTTTATTCCCATCAATTTGGCGTTATTAATTGCTCTTTCATAACCGGCATCGGCGTGCCTTACAATGCCCATTCCCGGGTCGTAAGTAAGAACGCGTTCGAGTCTTCCTTCTGCTTCTTTGGTTCCATCTGCAACTATAACCATTCCTGCGTGAATAGATTTCCCTATTCCTACACCACCGCCGTGATGAACAGAAACCCAGCTTGCCCCTCCGACAGCATTTAATAATGCATTAAGTATTGGCCAGTCGGCAATTGCATCGCTGCCATCTTTCATGCTTTCTGTTTCACGGTTTGGAGAAGCGACGGAGCCGCAATCGAGATGATCTCTTCCGATAACAATTGGTGCTTTTACTTTTCCTGAAGCAACAAGATTATTAAAAATCTTTCCGATCTTTGCTCTTTCTCCATATCCGAGCCAGCAAATTCGGGAAGGTAATCCCTGGAAATGTACTTTCTTCTGAGCTAAATCTATCCAGTTACATAAAGCTTTATTTTCGGGAAATGTTTCTTTTATTGCCCGGTCAGTAACGTAAATATCATTAGGATCACCAGAGAGTGCAGCCCACCTGAATGGACCTTTTCCATCACAAAATAAAGGTCTTATAAACTCAGGAACAAAACCAGGAATATCAAAAGCATTTTTGACACCATTTTCTTTTGCTTCACCCCGAATATTATTTCCGTAATCAAAAACTATCGAACCTCTTTTCTTAAATTCCAGCATTGATTTAACGTGTTGGGCAATAGTTTTTTTCGAGAGCCTTATATATTCTTTGGGATTTTCTTTTCTTAATCGAATAGCATCTTTAAAACTCATTCCCATTGGTACATAGCCATTAAGTGTGTCGTGTGCGGAAGTTTGATCTGTAAGAACATCAGGAATAATATTCCTATTTAAAATTTCAGGTAAGATTTCTCCTGCGTTTCCAATTAGTCCAACCGAATAAGCTTTTCGTTCTTCTTTAGCTTTTAAAACAATTTGAAGTGCTTCATCGACATCATAAGAAATTTTATCGAGGTATCCTGTTTTAATTCTTTTTTTTGCGCGTTCTTCATCGACTTCAATTCCAAGAAAAGCCGCTCCGTTCATTGTAGCTGCAAGAGGCTGAGCTCCGCCCATTCCTCCAAGTCCTGCTGTAAGAAGAAATTTACCTTTTAAATCTGAACTAAAATATTTTCTCGCACATTCAGCAAACGTTTCATAAGTGCCTTGTAAAATTCCTTGTGTTCCGATATAAATCCAGCTTCCTGCAGTCATTTGTCCATACATTGTTAAACCGAGAGCTTCGAGTCGTCTGAATTCATCCCAGTTAGCCCAATTAGGGACAAGCATTGCATTAGAAATTAAAACTCTTGGTGCATTTGCGTGGGTCTTAAATATCCCAACAGGTTTCCCCGATTGTACAAGTAAGGTTTCATCATTTTCAAGATTCTTCAAAGTATTAATTATTGCTTCGTAACATTCCCAGTTTCTTGCTGCTTTTCCGCTGCCGCCATAGACAATAAGCTCAGAAGGTTTCTCTGCAACTTCAGCATCGAGATTATTCATCAACATTCTCATAGCAGCTTCCTGTATCCAACCTTTACATGATAATTGCGTACCCCCCGGTGCTTTAATATTTTGCTTTTCGGATTCAGTTAACATTACTAATCCTTAAAATGAGTTTCAATCAAATCTTCGTATTGATTATATAAAGATTTGTACAACCACTTTTTAATGAACCAGTTTTTCTTAAGCTTTTTGTTCAGATACTCAGTATTATTTTTTAGTTGATGAACAAGCCGGGTTCTTTCATCTTTTGTTAGTTTGATTGGGCTTTCACCGGAATTGAGTTTGCTTAATATTGAGTTAAAAGCTTTTGTTTCTGAAAAGAACCTGTTGTCGTTTTCGGTTTGCTTTAAGGTTTGTTTACAGAAAGTAGTTAAGAGCCGGATTTCATTTTTGTCAAATTCAAAATTATAATTTGTGAATAGCTTCTTCATGATTGCCCGGAATACTTTTTAGTGAAAGGAGATTTTCCCGGATTTTTACGTAACCAGGTTTTATAATGTTGTATATAAAATCTAATCTTTCTTTATAATGAATAAATGCAGACTTCATCGAGTTAATAGTTATCTTTTCGATCTCGTCGAGAGTAAGGTTAAAATATTCTATAGCTGTAAGAAATTCTTTGGTCATAGTAGTATCGCTCATCAGCCTGTCATCTGTATTTATCGTAACTCTGAATTTTTCCTTAAACAGCACGCCAAACGGATGATTTTCAATTTTATCGATTGCGCCTGTGTGAACATTGCTTAACAAACATATCTCCAATGGAATTCTTTTATCAAGGACATATTGAGCAAGCTCACCAAAAGCGACAACGTTTCCATTATTATCGAAAGTTATATCTTCTTTTAGTCTTGTAGCGTGCCCTATGCGGTGAGCCCCGCACCATTGTATAGCCTGCCATATCGATTCTTTTCCAAAAGCTTCTCCGGCATGAACTGTAATATTAAAATTTTCTCTTTGTATAAACTGAAATGCGTCCACATGTTTTTTAGGAGGATATCCCCCTTCTTCACCTGCGAGATCAAATCCGACTACTCCCTGGCTACGGAAATTAACGGCGAGCTCTGCAATTTCGAGAGTATTTTTCATATTTCTCATTCCACAGAGGATCAATCCATAACCTACTCCGAAATCTTTTTTACCTCTTTCTAATCCATCCAGTACTGCAGAAACAACATCTTCAGGGTAAAGACCTTTATTTGTATGAAATACGGGAGCAAAGCGTGTTTCTACATAACATACACCGTCGTTTTTCATGTCTTCCATCATCTCATAAGCAACTTGTTCAAGAGCTTCTTTAGTTTGCATTATTGCGGTAGTGTGTTCAAACCCCTGAAGATATTCTACAAGATTTCCTTTATTAGCACCTCTGTGGAACCATACTCCAAGTTCTGCAGGGTCCTTTGTTGGGAGTTTACTATAACGTAAATCTTTTGCCAGGTCAATGATGGTTTGGGGTCTTAAGCCACCGTCTAAATGGTCGTGCAAAAGTACTTTTGGTGTAGCCCTTATTATTTGTTCTAAAGTCAAAAATCACCTCTTTTTATAATTAAAAATATCCTTTTAATGATGTAAAATCAATTTAAAATCTTATTGATTTTTATAGAATAAAAAACACACTTTTCTTTATTATTTACCGGGCATTTCGTTTCTTGACTATCGAAAACATATATACTAACTTTAATAATATATTAAGATTTAATTATCGGAGTTGACTATGCGGTCGTTAAAAATTATAACATCTATTTTAGTGTTAATCGGATTTACATTTATGGGGTTTCAATGCGGTTCAACTGAATTAACCAGTGCAAAACTTTACATTCAGCAGAAAAGTTATGACAAGGCTATTGAATCACTTCAAACTGAAATTCATAAGAATCCAAAGAGCGACGAAGCCTATTATCTTCTCGGTTACGTGTATGGTGAAAAGGGACAGTATGGTGAAATGATGGACGCATTTGATAAATCTCTTTCTGTAAGTAAAAATTTTCAAGAGGAAATTTCCTCTTCCCGAGTATATTATTGGGTTAAACTTTTCAATAAAGGAGTTAAGGAATATCAGGCGGGTGTTAATGCACAAGACAAAGATTCAAACAAGGTTCATTTAAGCATAGCTGCAGAATGTTTTGAATCCGGAATAAGAATCGAGCCTGATTCAATTGATACATATAAAAATCTTGCTTTTGTTTATATGAATGAGGGCAATATGGATAAAGCAATCGATCCTTTAAAAGTTGTAATTGATAAAGAACACGAATTGGATAGCTACAGATATCTTGGTCAAATTTTATATCAAAAAGGAGTTAAGCAAAGGGAGACCGACTCAGTTGCCGCACAGGAAACATTTAATCAAACTATTAAAATTCTTGAAGACGGAAGAAAGTATTATCCAAATAACCAGGACATTCTCGTTACGTTATCAAATTCATATATTGCTGCAGACAAGCTTGATGTTGCTATGGATGTTTTTAAAGCCGGTGTTGAGGCAGATCCTGAGAATAAATACTATCGCTACGACTACGGTGTACTATTATTAGGTGCTGAACAGTTTGAAGAGGCAGAAAAACAGTTCCTTAAGGCTGTGGAAATTGACTCAGCTTATGAAAATGCAATTTATAATCTTGGAGTTACATACATAAAATGGGGAACTGCGATGAACAAAACTGCTGAGGAAAAAGAAGATACTTCAATGGCGTATAAGGAAAAATACCGGATGGCTCTACCATATATGGAGAAAGTTGTCCAGATGAGACCGGATGATGCATCAGTGTGGGAGCTTCTAGGAAGAGTATATACTATTTTAAATATGCAAGACGATGCGACTAATGCTTTTAAGAAAGCCGATAGTTTACGTAAATAGTTAATAATAATTAATAATGAAAATATGACCCAAAATAACAAGGCACAGGGACAGCAAATAAATATCGAACTCGGCGAAAAAGAAGCTGAAGGTATTTATTCGAACATGGCTATAATAACTCACTCACCTGCAGAATTTGTTATAGACTTTACCCGAATTGTTCCCGGTTTACCTAAAGCTAAAGTGCATGCAAGAATTATAACAACTCCACAGCATGCCAAAATGCTGCTTAAAGCTTTGAAGGATAATATTGACAAGTTTGAAAGCCGGTTCGGAGAAATCAAGTTAGATTCACCTCCGAACCAGCACTTTGGTTTTACGCCTGTTAGTAAAGACGAAAAAGTTAACTGATTTCATTCAATAAAAAATTAGTAAAAATTACTATTTTTCCCCTGTAATACTTACCCTTTTAACTCTTTTAATAAGTCCAAAACAGCCATTTATATACTTAATTTTGGTATAAAATTGGCTTTTTTTCTCCTGCTTTCTTAACCCGGTAGTTAAAATTTTGATACGAAGACGGGTTAAGTATTCATAACATTCCAGAGAAAGGATTGTTAGAGTATTACGTACTTATCATCTATACAATCCCTGAAATGTTTAAATGAAATAGGAGAAGATATTATGAAGATGAAAAGGTTTAAACGGTTACTCACAGCTTCGGTGGTTATAATTTTAGCCGGTTGTATGGATGTACCAAAAGATTTCATTGCTCCCCAATGGGATACAGACCTTAATATTCCCCTGATTAATAAAACATACACACTTAATGATATTATTAAACCCCAGGATCATATAACTGTTGACACAAGCGGGGAGGATATTTATCTCCTTCAATCTGACAAATACTATCTTAATAATAACATTTCTGAATTTGTAAAGATAGACGAACAGTCCTTAAGTAGTCTTCCAACTCTCACATCTGATTCCGATACTTCAATCAATTATATTCCGTTTCCAGGCGGGACCGAGATTGAAAATGCCGAATTTGATCAGGGAATTATTGATTTCAAAGTATCAAATCCAACTTCTGCCGATGTTGTATTCAGTATAATTTTGCCTGGACTTAAAGACATAAATGGAAATCCCGTTACCTTTTATCGTAATGTTTCTCCAGGAGAAACCTACTCACTTGCAAAAGATATTCGTAACTGTACTTATCAGATTCCTCCTGATCAGCCTTTATCATTAAAAAATAGTTTGAGATTAGTTGTAAGTGCTCAGTCTTCTCAACTGGGTAATGTAGTCTATTCAGATGTGACAATGTCAGGAATTTCTTTTCAGTATTTAAAAGGAAGAATACTTTCCAAGTCTTTGGGAAATCAGACTTCGAGTTATTTTTTTAATGTTGATGAAGTCGAACAATATAGAGATAAAACATTTTTAAGAGATGCAAAACTGAATTTGAATGCCTATTATGTTTCGATGTATAATACACCTGTAGATCTGGAGATAAAAAATCTTAACATAATTGCAAAAAGAAATGATGGGAGTGTATTTTATTTAAGAGATAGTGTAGGCAATCCTAATTTTAATATCAGGATTGTAAATGGAGAATCTCAGAGAGTATTTACCGAAAATAATAGTAACATTAATGATTTTGTAACTTACTTCCCTGATTCTGTTATTCTTAATTCAGAATATATTGTTAATCCTGAAAATAATAACGGCACGTACTCAAGCCTGGATTCAATAAAAATAGAAACTGATTTTTCGACAAGAAGCTATCTGGCGATAAAGAAGACTACAATAAACGAACAGTCTTCACTAGAGATTTCGCAATCTGATAGAGACGAAATCGAAAATAGCCAGGGAGCCGACATAAATTTTGTAATAGATAACGGTATTCCTCTCACCGCATGGTTGAAAATAGATGTTATGGATAAAGACAATAATTTTCTTTTTACCTTAACGAATAACCCGGAAGAAGGCGATTCAATTTCATTCTTAGGTGCTGATGTTGATCAAAATGGTGAAGTTACTACCTCTTATATAAATCCTCCAAAAGCAATAAATCTCGATGAATCTGAAATTAAGCTTCTTTCGAAAGCATATTTTATTAATTATTCAGTCAGCTTCAGGACAAAAGATGCTTATCTCAATCCTCCTCAAATTGTTGCGGTTAGACCTTCCGATTGGATAAACTTAAAGGCTTATGGAACGATAAAATATAGAGTAAATTCAAAGTGAACAGGAATTGAGAAATGAAATCTAAATTAATCTTTTTTGTTTCGTTATTAATATTATGCTCTACTGCATACGGACAATTCGGCTCAGTTGGTGCAGTTGACGCACGAAGTATGAGTTTAGCTAAAACATATAATGCAACAACGTCCGGCATTTATTCTATCGGAATCAATCCAGCAAATCTATCATTTAATAATGATGAGTTTATTCAATTTTCAACTCTTCTGCCTCTTCCATCAGTTTCGATTGGAACGGGTTCGAACTTTATTTCTATGAATGATATAAATTATTTTTTCGGCGGTGTAAATGGTGAAGCCCGTTATTTAACAGAGCAGGATAAAGAAAGATTAAATGCCCTATTCGATGGTGGTGGGAAAATATTTGCATCGGTTAATGCAGATTTATTTTCTGTAAGTATAAAACCTGCAAATAGTATTGGAGCATTCGCTTTTTCAATTTATGATTATGCCGAAATGAAAGCACAAATCCCAAGTGCTTTAGCGGACCTTGCTTTATCCGGCAATCCAATTGGGAAAAAGTTTGATTTAAGTGAAGCAGACATCAAAGGATGGTGGTTAAGAAATTATGCACTAAGCTTTTCAAGAGAAATTCCCGGAATTAAGTTTTTCAATAATGTTGCTGCGGGAATAACTCTTAAACTTGTTCACGGTTATTTTTATGTAGGGACCAATAAAAACACATCTTCATTTTCAACAGGCTCGAGTGCAGAGCTTACAGGGCAAACTGATGTAACAGGCTATTCTGCCTTTTCTGATAATATGGGTGTTAAGTATGATTTTGATTCTGTATCAAGGCAATCGGATTTTAGTTTATTTCCTTCGCCGGCAGGTACAGGAGTAGGCTTCGATATCGGTTTTGCAGCTACATTTAAAAGTGTATGGAATTTATCTTTAGCCTTAACCGATATTGGTTCAATAAAATGGGATAAAAATGCTGCACAATTTAATTCATTCGGGTACATTTATATTGATGATATTTCCAACCAGGACCAGCTTGATTCTGCAAAAGAATCTATAACAGGAGATAGTAAAAGGATAGACCATTTTTATACCGGATTACCTACAACTCTTCGGTTTGGAGTTTCGCGAATGCTGTGGCAAGAGCAAACAAAATTTCCCGGCAACCTGCTGCTTGCATTTGATTACAACCAGGGATTGAATGAAATACCTGGCAACAGTTTAGAACCGAGATTTTCAATCGGGGCAGAATGGAAACCAATGGATTATTTTCCATATTTAAGATCGGGATTTTCTGTTGGGGGTGGACGAGGATTTAGATGGGCATTCGGACTAGGTATTGATGCGGGAATTGTCGAGTTGCATTTTGCAACATCCGATATGCAAAGTGTTGTTGTCCCTAATGGAACAAAAACGCTTTCGGTTTCCTTTGGCTCAAGGTGGAAGTTTTAATTTTTTTCGTTAAAAATTAATTTTTCCTACGCCAGGTAAATTCAAAACTTTTTGGCCAGTAATCCTTCGGGTCATTTTCGTAATGATTATATTCGGTTCCTTTTATTACATTACTATCTGCAGATATCTCCCACTCAACATGCTCTTCACCTTTAATGCCTCTTGAAGTAGTGAAGTTATCTAAGCCTCTAAAAACGCGGTTTTGTGGATCATAATCTAAGGGGTAGTTTACTATTTCTGGCCAATCATCATATAAAAACAGTATATTAAATTTTTCTGTTTTTTTATTATATGTCCAGAATATCAATAATCTACGTGTTCTTCCATTCTCTATAGCCCATTTTGTATTGCATTCAATATAGTTGCCTTCTAAAACTTCTTTACAGACTACGTTAACTTTTTCATTTCTGTTAGGACGATCTGGCTTCCTTGGAAAAAATGCTGTTGCTTCTCCTTCCCACTCTCCTACGAACGTTTTAATTATCGCAGAAACATCTACAGTATCTTTTGTCGAAGAGTTTTCATCCTGTCCATGCAAGGAAATTGTAATTATTATTAGAAAAACTGTTATGAATAACTTCATTACTATTCCTTTTATAATTAATAAAAATTCATCCTAATTTACCAAGATTAACTTTTATTAGATTTTTCGCAATCCTTATTTTCCCCTCTGAATTAATGTAGACAAAAAGCCTGTATACAATCTTATTTAAATCCGTCATAGCAGATAATTAGTCTTTATTTTTCACCTGACAAAGCTGAGTGAGAATGTGAATGAAGAGAAAAACGTGTACATATTTGATTATTGCCTTATCCTCGGTAAGTTTATTAAAGCCGCAGCAATAAAAACTAAATTGGCAAACCACGCAGTTAATAAAGGATCTAAAGCACCGTTTTTTC
>Ga0210099_1000099_pt1 | contig 34328 bp, 31 predicted proteins | sample Joice_ThreeSqA_D_4_FD_184872 | JGI IMG/M metagenome (GOLD analysis project Ga0210099, IMG submission 184872) | Wetland microbial communities from San Francisco Bay, California, USA, that impact long-term carbon sequestration - Joice_ThreeSqA_D2... | ecosystem: Environmental > Aquatic > Marine >...
CTCCTTCTGTAAAGAAAAGAGTAAGCATAGAACCTACGCGGTTTATCTTATAGTTTTTATTAAGGCGATTAAGATTTTCTTTGATCCCCTTCTCAAGATAAGCTGATTTTTCTTCAAGCTCATCATAAAGAGTTGGATGGCCCCTAATGTAGCTTAGAGCAGCATACCCGGCAGACATTGCAAGAGGATTTCCACTTAAAGTTCCCGCCTGGTAAACAGGTCCCGCCGGAGCCACCAAGTCCATAATTTCTTTCTTCCCGCCAAAAGCGCCGACAGGCAAACCACCGCCAATTATTTTTCCGAATGTACTTAGGTCTGCATTAACTCCTAAAATTTCCTGTGCGCCGCCTTTTGCAACTCTAAACCCGGTCATTACTTCATCAATTATTAAAACAATTTTCTCTTCATCGCAAAGAGCTCTTAATTCCTTAATGAAGTTCTCGTCCGCTTTTACAACGCCCATATTCCCAACAATTGCCTCAATAATTATTGCTGCGATTTCATTTTTATTTGCCAGAATAACATTCTTGACAGATTCTATATTGTTAAAGTCTGCGATTAAGGTATCCGCCGCATTTCCTTTTGTTACTCCCGGACTAGTCGGAACTCCGAGAGTTAAAGCTCCTGAGCCAGCTTTGATCAGAAAAAAATCGGCATGACCATGATAACATCCTTCAAACTTTATAATTTTTTCTTTTCCCGTGTAACCCCTGGCAACACGAACAGCGCTCATTGTTGCTTCTGTGCCGCTGTTTACCATTCTTACCATTTCAACAGAAGGAACTAATTCTGTAACCACCTTTGCTATTTGAACCTCAAGTTCTGTTGGAGCGCCGAAGCTCATTCCTTTTTCAACTGCTTTAAGTAAAGCTTCTTTGATAAAAGAAGGATTATGCCCGAAAATATGGGGGCCCCAGCTACCGATATAATCTATAAATTCATTTCCATCGACATCATAAATTTTTGAGCCAAAGGCTTTTTCAATAAACAAGGGATTTCCACCGACAGACTTAAATGCACGCACAGGAGAATTAACACCACCCGGAATAATTTTTTTTGCTTCCCCAAATAATCGTGTACTATTTGTTGTGTCCATAATCTATTGTCTGTTTTAATGATACAAACTTAATAATATCTTTAATTTTTGTGGAAGAACGAAGGGTTATTATTTTGTTAAATATTTTTAACAAGCCATAGGTGTAACGGTAGCATTTCAACAAATTTTTTATAAGCGAAATCTACGGTGTTTCCCTTTTCAAGCTTCTTTAGATCCAAACGCTCTTCATATACATATATTCCGTTATAAAGAAGATAATCTGAATATGGATATTCAGCATCAAAACCTTTTGGAACTCTTTTAAATGTTTTGCCACCGAGCTCAAAATTTTTTTTCTTTAGCTTCTTAACTATTGTGTCGAGTTCTTTGGCCTTGTCGGGATTATATACAACATGCCTGTATTTTTTCAACAGCTCATTGGTGAATACATATTGTCCAGCTCCTAGAAAGAAATAGTCAGGCTCTGCATGAAAATAAAAACCGGAACATTCCATTTTCTTCCTGGTTCCCTCCCACCAAAGAATTCCAAGATTAGTTTTATAAGGGGATTTATTTTTGCTAAATCTCACATCGCGGTGTAGCCTAAAAATCGATTTATCTGTTTTAGGTATAGCAATAATACCGGGCGCAACAGCACGTAACATTTCTCCCAGCACTAGAACGAACTCCTGCGCCGGCTCTAAAACAGAAGCGACAAATTCTTCCCTGTGAGATTCAAACCACTCTCGGTTGTTGTTCCTTTTTAGTTTGGCAAGAAACGTAACAGCATCTTTAGGAAAATTTTGAGGCATAAACAAGTATAACGAATTTGTTATTTAAAAATTAATTGCATCATATGTACATCCAACAATTTCCCAAATTTTTTTCCAACTTCTTTCATCACACCGATATATTCAAAACCCGCTTTTTTGTGAAGTCTTATGCTAGCCTCGCTCCCATCCGCAATTCTTGCGAGCACAGTATGAAGGCCACCATTTCTTCCTTCCGCAAGGATTTTTTTAAGCAACATGGTGCCGATTCCTTTTCCACGAAAATCATCTTTAATATAAATTGATATTTCGGCAGTATCTGAGTAAGCACACCTTCCCGACCATCTACTTAAAGAAGCCCAGCCGATAACAATATCATTTTCTTCCGCAACAAAAATTGGGTATTTATCATTATGTTCATTAAACCAGAGCCTTTGCTCTTCTACACTTTTTTGTTCGGTGTCGAACGTTGCAGTTGAATTCAGAACAGCGTCATTATAAATGTCTGTTATTGGTTCTATATGCTCTATTGTTGCACGTAAGATATTAAGCATTTATCTTAGCCCACAAGATTTATTTAGATTTATAAAAGTAAATAATTAACAAGTTACAATACAACAATATTATTTTAAATGAAAAAGTTCGATACAGAAGTTCACCTAAGCCGCGAAATGAGTTTGATGGACGCAACACTCATTGGCGTTGGCGCAATGATTGGTGCAGGAATTTTTGTTTTAACCGGTATTGCCGCGGGGGTTGCAGGACCAGCATTAATAATTACTTTTGGATTAAACGGTTTTGTAGCATTGTTAACAGCATTTTCTTATGCGGAATTAGGGTCCTGCTTTCATGATGCGGGTGGAGGATATCTTTGGGTTAAAGAAGGTTTGCCAAAGTGGAACGGTTTTATTTCTGGTTGGATGAGTTGGTTTGCACATGCTGTTGCCTGTAGTCTTTATGCCCTTGGTTTTGGAGCATACTTTGAGTTGGTTTTTCATGAATTTAATATAGTTTTACCACACTGGGGATTCTTTTCTCCACAGAAATTTCTTGCCGTAATAATTGCAGTTATTTTTGGTTACGTTAATTTTAGGGGTGCTTCTGAAACCGGGAAAGTTGGTAATATAATAACGATTTCTAAAATTATAATTCTGTTTATTTTCATAGGCTTCGGCCTACACTTTGTCTTGAGTAAAAGCAGTTGGACAGAGGCTTTTTCACCATTTATGCCGTATGGCTGGGGCGGGGTTTTTAAAGCAATGGGGCTGACGTTTATAGCTTTCCAGGGATTTGAAGTTATTTCCCAGTGCTCCGAAGAAATTAAAAATCCTAAGCGCAACATTCCGCGTGCGGTATTTCTTTCGCTTATAATCGTCGTGCCCATTTATCTTTTAATCGCATTTACTGCCATGGGATCGGTTAAGCCGGGAAATCTGACTCCCTGGGAATACCTCGCTTCGTACAAAGAAGTTGCACTTGTAGAAGTCGCCAAAACATTTTTTGTAGGCGGCGGTATTATGCTTCTTGTCGGAGGAATAATCTCAACAATCTCTGCACTTAATGCGACCGTTTATTCTTCTTCGCGAGTTGCTTTTGCTATGGGAAGAGACAGGAACTTTCCAACATTTTTTGGAAAAGTACACAAGAAAAATTTCACCCCACATCTATCAATTGTATTTTCATTAATTATAGTTGTATCAATAGCGGTATCGCTCCCCATAGAGGATGTTGCCAGTGCAGCAGATATTATGTTTCTCCTTTTGTTTCTCCAGGTTAACATTACGCTCATTAGGCTAAGGAAAAAAAGACCCGATCTTGACCGGGGATTTTTCACCCCGTTGTTTCCATATCTTTCTATTTTAGGAATTTTATTACTGCTATTTCTGGCTGTTTATATGTTTAATTACAGCCCAATGGCGTGGGTTGTAACTGCTATTTGGATAGCAATAGGCCTGGTTACTTACAAGACTTATGCTTCGTCACGCGAAGTTGAACATATAAGAAAAGTAAAATCTTTAGAGAGGCTTGAGAGAAAAGAATATAAAATTCTTACACCACTTGCCAACGTTAATTCTGTAGAAAGCCTTACCAATATTTCTAAGGCAATAGCAAAGAAAAACAATGCAGAAATTATTTTTCTCAATGTTACGGAAGTCAGCCAGGGCAGCCCGCTCGTTGTGGAACTAAGCGAAAGCGAAAGAGCAAAGGTTCTTTTTGATAAAGCGGCAGCAACTATAGGGGAAACCGACGTAAGAGCCAGATCGATAGTAAACGTGTCCCACAAAATTTCAGAAGGAATTGTTCATACGGCGCAGGAGGAAAGCTGTAATTTTATAGTACTGGGAAGAGAAAAAAATCCAACTTTCCTGGAAAGATTCTTTGCCTCAATTATAGATAGTGTAATGTTAAAGTTTCCTGGAGAGGTTGCTGTACTTCATGGTACTTTTAAAAAAGAAGATATAAAAACGATTTTGATCCCATTCAGTACCGATCTTCATGCCATTCTTGCAACAGAAATTGCTCCTGCTTTTGTAGATTATTTCAATTGTAAAGTAAAAATTCTTTTGGTTTTTGACCCACAGATGCCAGTTGATGAAAGAGAAGAGCGAAAGCTAAAAGTGAAAGAATTAATTGAAGAAAACCCGATAAATGCAGAAATAAACATATTGGAGGACACAGACATTTTAAAGGGAGTTGTTGACGAATCTAAAAATGCAGATTTAGTTTTAATGGGTGGAAGGAACGGCGATTTTATTGAGCTGATGTTTGGGCGTTCTCTCGCGGAGGAAATAACCGAGCAATCAGTTTGCCCGGTACTTTGGGTTAAAGAGTTTGAAGAGAAAGAATCATTTTTTAAGCTTTTATTAAAACCAATTAAATATGAAGGTGTGAAAAATGGATAAGAGTATCGAGAGTCCGTTTTTCGATTTTGGGCAACAGATTATTAATTACTTACCAAATTTATTAGCCGGAATTTTACTTCTTACTGCGGGATGGATAGTCGGCTGGCTCGTTAAAAGAATAGTTGTTCAGCTTTTGTTTGTGCTTAGATTCGAAAGACTTTTTACTCGCTTACAGTGGAGACAAGCGTTATCAAAGGCCGACATAAGATATGCGCTCTTTGGTTTTATAGGGAACATAGCCTTTTTTATTGTGTTTCTTGTTTTTCTTAATTCGGCACTTTTTGCAATGAAGCTTTCTATTTTATCTAACCTGATTGAAGGCGGCGTTCTTTTTGTCCCGAGATTGATTGTTGCGTTTGTAATCTTCGGTATTGGTTGGATAATAGCAGGAAGGGTTGCAAACTCAGTATATATTGCCCTTATAAAAGAGGATGTCCCGAATTACTCACTTATTTCCAGGTTTGCAAAATTTGTAATTTTACTTTTCTTTTCTGCGATGGCACTGGTAGAAATAGATATTGCGATAGAGATTGTTATTATCGGTTTTACAACAGTAATTATAAGTCTTAGCATTCTTGCAATTGCAGCAGTTGTTTTTTCAAGTAAAGGCTTTAAGGAAAGATTTATCAACTCATCTAAGCCGTAACTAAAAATCCCCTTTCTAACAGAATATTATGAGGGATTTATTATTATTACGGTAACTTCCGGAGTAGAGTTATACCTCAAAGGAACAAGCGACATTCCCAACCCCCTTGTAACAACCATAAGCAGATTACCAAAATGAAAGTCGCCACGAACATATCTTGTTTCGAAAAGAGTAGGTGATAAATTTTTGAAAGGGAAAAGAAAAGTTACTTGCCCACCGTGTGTATGTCCAGCCAGCATCAGATTAAAATTGTATTTTTTTGCCTTTTCAACCAAAAAGTTAGATGGCTGATGTACCAGCAAAATTTTCAACTCGCCTGAAAGATCTTTACCAATGACGCTGTCAAATTTCGCCCCATTAATTTTTTCAACGTAAGTGTTGGTTATAAATGCTATAGATATTTCTGCCCCGTTTATCTTTATTGTTCTTTTTCGATTATCAATCATTTCTACGTTATGTTCTTTAAGAGCTTCAATAACTTCACTTAAACTTCTACTCGTGTTATTCCTGTAGGCCCAGTTATCATGATCTCCTACACAGGAGTAAACCCCATATTTGGATTTAATCTTTCCTGCAAATATTGCCGAAGTTTCAATGTAATTTGGTGTTGATGTTATAAAATCTCCACCGACAAGAACAAGATCGGGATTTGTTGAATTAACCTTTTCGATGAAGTTTTCTAAACGGGCATTGTTTGTAAATTCATCTGCCTGCATATCCGAAATAAAAACCAGTTTGAAATTGTTGAATGCCGCGGGAAGAGAAGACTTTTTATATTCCGTAATTCTTATTGAAACTGTGTAGTAATCATAAAGTACACGGGCAGGAATGTAAAGTACAAAGAAGATAGCCAAAGCCAAAGCAAATTTGGCTTCTCCACGCCGGAGTTTTTCTTTGAACTTTTTGTAAAGTGGGAAAAGGAGAAGCTTAATTATTTCTAGAGGAATTAGTATAAGCAGACATTGAATAACCAGGAACATCCATATCCAGAAAGGAATGAGGATAAAGTAATCAAACAGGGAACTATTTGGAATGTATATAATTTGTCCACCAATAGCCGAATAAAGCCATGCAGCCAGAAGATAGAACGGGTAAAGATTAATAATTATTAAGAAAATAATTGTCCATCTTTTCCTCTTGGATTCTTTTAATTGTGGAAATAAAAGCCTTAAGGAATTTGTAAGTTTTTTAACAAAATAAAACTCGGTAAGAATTATAATAAGGAGAGCAAGAACAATCCGCCAGACTAACCACATAAGTTTTTAAGAATTATTAAGGTGAAAAATATTTTGGATTAAATTAGAAATAAAGACAATCATATTACAGGCATTATATTCGCCGGTCAGCATTATTCAGGATGTCAACAGAAGTTTTGTATACATCGCTAACAGAAATATCGTTGATATTATTTGTCCCGGATTTAATAAACAATTGATTGTCCCCCCACGGTGCCCATTCCATTGGATTAGTTGGTCCGAAAAGAGAAACTATTTTTGCACCAGAGAACCCTGCTATATGCATTGTCCCCGTATCGTTTGTAATGTACAAATCGATCAAAGAAAGAATCGCCCCAAGCTTTTTAATCGGATAGTTGTGTAACACTTTGAAATAAATACCGGCCTTATTTAGTTCGCTTTTGATCCCATTAATTATCTGGTCATCTGTCCACCCAGAAGTAAGAAGAACATAGTTCTTAAACCTGTCATTAAACTTATTTATCAGCGCAATGAAGTTTTTTGCTTTCCAAATATTATCTGTCTTCCCCGCGCCGGGATGAAAACCAACAATAATTTTATTTTTGTCCGGGAAATTTTCCACAATGAATTTTTTAGCCCCGTCAAACTCCGCTTTTGTAAAACGGAAATTCAAATATTTGATTTCGTCACCCGTTAAATCACAATTAATTTGTTTTATCACATCCAAATTTCTTTCTGTCTGATGCGTGTCCTTCCAGGTAAAATCGGATTTTACATTTAAAAGAAAATGAAAAGGATTTTTCTTTCCATCGGCAGACTTAACCCCAACCCGGGTCTTTGCGCCTGATATATAATTAATTATATGTGAGGTTCTTGAAATTTTGATTGTGGAAGGAACAATTCCGATCTGGTAACTTTTTTTTCGGAGTTCTTTTATAAAGCCGATCGTTGTTTTTAAGGAAGATCTGTCAAGGATTAAAAGAGTGTCGACGTATGGATTTAGTTCCTTAAAGGGAATTTTATAATTTGTTTTTGATGCAACAAGAGTGATCGTGGAGCCGGGATATTTTTTTTTCAATGCAGCATATAGTGGGAATGAACAAAGCATATCTCCAATTTGATTATGCTGCCGGATTACAAGGATGTTTTTTATCTTGGGATTTTTATTTGTGCTTTTATCCAGCGTATTTATATTCTTTAAAGTTGTTTATCTGAAAAATTTCGTTTCAAATTTAAGTTTTTTTAAATGGAAAACATATAAACAGCTTATAAAATCTAATCTTGGGGTCTTCTATAATTAGCCTCCGAAAAGTGGATTAAACAGGGATAAATAATGTACAAAAACATTAGTTTTTTTTAATTATCTTTCCTCAGAAAAATCAGGGAGTTTTAGGAACAATCACATCTAAGGGGTAAATATGAAAATCAAAATTTTACTATTTGTTTTATTTCTTTTCACGGACTTCATTTTTCCATATGACTGGCTTTATGTTCAAAACCCACATAATTGGGGCGGCGGCCAGGGAACGATAGAAGAGGCCACTGTTTCGATTAGACCAAAGGGGGTTTATATGGAGTATGGTTTATACCTAACCTTTTCAGCTCGTAATTTGGGTTTTAGTAATTCCGATACTCTCGAAGTTCAATTTTATTTTGATTTACCAGAGAACTCAATTGTTTGTGACTCGTGGCTTTGGGTGGGGGACGAAATAATCAAGGGCGAAATTATGGATCAGTGGACAGCATCACAGATATATGAAGATGTAGTAAACAGAAGGAGGGACCCATCTATTTTATTTAAAAGAGGACAATCAAATTATGAACTGAGAATATATCCAATGCCGGGAAACGGACAAAGGAAAGTAAAGATAACATACCTTTGTCCTACTCAGTGGAATACAACCGCAGTACAATCTCCGTTGCCGACTAATTTGCTGCGAACATCATACAACCAGCTTTCAAGGTTTAATGTTCTTACCTGGTTAGATAATAATTGGAAACATCCCCAAATTATTGAATTTCCGGAAATAGAATTTAGCGTTGAAAGCGATACCTTGTTGGGAAATTATTTGCTTGCCGCCCTTCCATCAGAAACCATTCAAACTTCTATTAATTTTTCCGTTGAGGCGCCATTCAGAAATGGTGTATATGTCAGTAAATTTGAGAAGGAGAAAGAGGGAGCCTACCAGATGGCATTACTTCCATCTAAAGCACTTAATATTTCGGCATCTTATAAGGTCACAGTTCTCATTGATTATGACGTATCTAAAAGCACATATTCTAAAACTGATGTGTTTAACAATCTGAAAGCCCTTCTTCATAACAATTTGTCTGAAAAGGATTCTTTCAATATTATATTTTCCGGGATTAATATTTCACGAATAAGCGAAAATTGGATTCCAGCGGATTCAATCACTATTGAGAACACATTTTTGAATTTTAAATCAGACCAGATTGCTAATTATAGTAACTTGCCCACATTATTGGGGAACGGGATAAATTTTGTCAAGAGTAATGGAAACGATGGCAGTATTATTCTTATTTCTAACTCTGACGAAGCAGGTGACTATAATGTTGCCAATGATCTTATAGAGGACCTGATGGACTTAATGACAACGAAATTACCAATACATGTGGTTGATTATGAAAATCAAAATTATAGCTATTATTGGTTTGGTGGACGCACGTATTACGGCAATGAATATTTTTACTCAAATATATCCAGACTAACTACGGCAAATTATTATAGACTGCTTTATAGTGAAGGAACATTATCTGGAATAATGTCTTCGGCCTTTCAATCCTTAAGTGGTTTTATCAGCTCATTCGATTTACACACAAAGCTTGAGAATGGGTTTTGCTATGGACGTTATTCTCTAGATGCAAATTCAACGTCAGTTTATCTTAACAAACCTATTTTACAGGTTGGAAAATATTTTGGGAGCCTTCCATTTGTCATTGAAGTTTCTGGAGTATATAATGCAACCCCATTTTCTCAAACATTTACGTTACCAGAAAATGAAATGTTCGATTCTGATAGCTTAAATGAAACAGCATGGACTGGTAACTATATTCAATATCTGGAAGATCAAACGCAATCTAACGATGTTGTTGATGAAATAATAAATTATAGTGTTAGCGAAAGGGTTTTATCAATTTATTCTGCATTTATTTGTCTTGAACCAGGCATGGGTGGCGAGGTCTGTTATGATTGTTATGACGAATCTGAGTTGCCCAATAATGTAGAGGATTCGCTAGTAACAGAGAAGGATACTTTGTCGTTAAGTGCATATCCAAATCCATTTAATGGTCAGGTCAGTATAAGATTAAGTCTTCCATCGTCGTTACCCAATGAAAATGTTACATTTAAAATATACAATATTTTAGGAGAGATAGTTAAAACTTACAGTGCAGATCAGATTAAAGCGTCAAAGAAGTATCAATTTACTTGGAACGGAACAAATGATTATGGGGCATCCGTTTCATCTGGAGTTTACTTTTTTGTTGTATCTACGCCCGAGAAGAATTATTCTGTAAAGTTACTATTGATGAAATAAACTACAAAAGTAATCTGGATTATCCTCTTCACCATTTAGGTGGAGAGGGCTTTATTTTTTATTCTTGTCTATCCATCTTGCAGCCTCTTTTGCAAAATAGGTCAGGAACATATCTGCGCCGGCTCTTTTAATTGCAGTAAGAGATTCTATCATAACCCTTTCTTCATCTATCCAGCCGTTTTGCCCGGCAGCTTTAATCATAGCATATTCACCACTAACCTGGTAAGCAGCGGTCGGCATTTCATATTTATCTTTTACTCTTCTGATTATATCAAGGTAAGGTCCGGCGGGTTTAACCATAACTATGTCGGCGCCTTCTTCGATATCTGTTTCAACTTCCTTCAAAGCTTCGAGTGCGTTGGCAATATCCATTTGATGGGATCTTCTATCACCGAAAGCAGGAGTAGATTCAGCGGCGTCTCTGAAAGGTCCGTAATATCCGGACGCATACTTCGCCGCATAACTCATTATAGGAGTTTTTTGAAATCCATTATCATCAAGTGTTTTTCTTATTGCGGCAATTCTTCCGTCCATCATGTCGGATGGAGCAACGATATCTGCGCCCGCCTGCGCATGTGTTAAAGCTTCTTTGGCGAGAAGCTCAACGGTTTCATCATTTAAAATTTCTTCACCATTAAGTAAACCGCAATGTCCGTGAGATGTATATTCACACATGCAAACATCTGTAATTACAAGTAAATTTTTAACTTCAGATTTTATAGCTTTTATTGCTCTTTGTATTATTCCATTTGGATCATAAGCTTCGGAACCTTTTTCATCTTTATGCTCAGGTATTCCAAAAAGAATTACGGCGGGAATTCCAAGAGAAACGACTTCTTTACATTCTTTAACAAGATTATCAATTGAAAATTGGAAAACCCCGGGCATTGATTTAACTTCATTCTTAACATTTTTTCCGGGAACGACAAAAAGAGGATAGATTAAATCATTTTTAGAAACTTCCGTTTCCCGGATCATATCTCTTATTAAAGGATTATATCTTAATCGCCGTAATCTTTTTATTGGATAGGATGCCATTTCTTTTACTCCGTTTTTCTCAATTACAAAATTGCAAAATTAGAAGATTGCAAGATTTAAAAAGCATTTGCAAACCCTGCAATTCGTAACCTTCCATCTTTTAATTTGTTCTTATTTTTTCTACAACCCCTTGTGCGCTTTTAATACAATCTCCGATTGAAATTCCTCCGCGATAATTGCCAGCCAGAAAAATTCCGGGGTTTTGTTTCTCAAATTCATCAAAGTATTTTTCATGTTCAATATACCCGATATTGTACTGCGGTATAGCTTTGGACCAGTAACGGTAAGTCACAAATGTAGGCTCACCGGTTATTTTCATAATATCCTCAAACTCTTTCTTTACTTTGGCGATTAATATTTCCTTATCAATACTTCCCACCTCAGGGTCTCTTGCCCCACCGACAAAAAGAGTAAAGACTGCCGATTTATCATCAGATCTGTTTGGAAAAATTACCGAACTCCAGATTGCACCGAGAAAAGATTTTCTTTCATTAGAGGGAATCAAAAAACCAAAACCATCCAAGGGCTGCCCGATATCTTCTTTTTTATAAGAAAGATAGAGAACAAGAACAGGCGGGTAATAAACTTCATTTAAATGTTTTGTTAATTCTTCATCAAAGTTATTAAGCAGATTTGCCGCAACATAAGAGGGAATTGCCGAGATTATTTTGTTGCAATCAACAGTTTTTTCTTTGCCTTCTTGTTGATAGTTTATTGTAAAACCATTTCCATTTTTTTGTATTGAAGTTACTTCACATTCAAGGCGAACTTTATTATTTAGATGTTCTGTGATTGCCCTGGGGAAAATGTGCATTCCATTTTTGAAGGAGAACATTTTAGCGCTTTGTTTAGACTTTTCAGCCCTTTTTTTTCTTTCGCGGACACTTCTTAAAGTCCCGATAATAAGTCCGCCATATTTTTCTTCCAATTCATATAACTTTGGGAAAGCAGATTTAACGCTTAATTCATCGGGGTTACCTGCGTAAACACCGGCAACAAAAGGATTTATTGCGTAATCAAGAAATTCTTTTCCGAGCCTTCTTTTTACAAATTCAGAAATGCTCTGGTAGTAGCCGTCTTTAGATCTTTTCATGAGCGGCTCTGTTAATAATCTTAACTTGGCAGCGGGGGAAAAAAGTTTTGTTTTGATAAAAGCAGGGGGAGACATTGGAAGCGGATGAAGCTCGTTGTTTTTTAATATATATCTTTTGTTTCCTTCTTTGTTTGCGTAAACAAGTTCATTTTGTAAACCAAGCTCTTCAACCAATTGTCCGATTAATGGATGAGTTTCAAGCCCGCTGTTTGGTCCCCGGTCGAATAAAAATCCTTTTTCGAAAGAAGTTTCAATTGAGCCGCCAGGTTCTGTTTTCTTTTCAAGAACAGTTATATCAAATCCAAGTTTATTAAGCAGGTAAGCGATCGTTAAACCGGAAATTCCGGCACCAATAATTACTATTTTATTCTGTGGTTCTACTGTGATATTCAATTACAATTTCTCCATAACCAGGCTATAAAGCGCATTCACAAATGTTTGAGAATCATTTAAGCCGGTCATTACAATATAATTTTCTATTCCAACTTTGTCTGCTGTATGCCGGTATTCAATATCGAGTTCAAAAGAAGTTTCAACATGATCCGAAACAAAGCTTATTGGAATAATTAATAAATGTTTCCTTCCTTTAGCAGCTAGTTCTTCAATCATAGTGTCGGTTGCAGGCTCCAGCCACCTTGCAGGACCAACTTTACTCTGGAAACATTGATGATAATCATGTGAGTTGTTTCTTAATTTCATCACTGCTTCAATTGTTTCTTTTATCTGGAAACTGTATGGGTCGCCTTTTTTTAGGTAACTTACCGGAGTTCCGTGAGCACTGAAAACAAGCTGTACATCTTTTCTTACTTCTACGGAAAAACGGAGAAGCGATTCATCAATTCTTTCATTTATTGCTTTAATATAAAGTGGGTGTGTTTGATAAGAATCCACATAAATTAATTTTGATTTATCTCCTTTGTAAAATCTTTTCCATTCATTAAAAGAAGAGCCTGTTGTGGAAATAGAATAATGAGGATATAAAGGAAGCATAATTACCTTATCATAATTTCCTGTCTCAACAACAGTGACAACTTCCTGAGTTAAAGGTTTCCAATATCTCATAGCGATAAGAACATCAACATCGTTTGCAGAACTACGTAATTTGTTTTCCAGCATCAGTCTTTGTTTTTCTGTCCATTCATTTATTGGAGATTTACCGCCAATTAATTCGTATTCTTTTTCAACTTTTGGAGCGCGTTTTTTAGAAATAAATCTTGCAAGAGATTTTTGAAAGGGGAGTCTAAAAATATCAGGATCATTAAAAAGATTTTCCAAAAACGGCTGAACCGCTTCGAGAGAATCGGGTCCACCAAGATTTAGTAAAACAACTGCAATTTTGGGCATTTTGTAGTTAAATGTAATTTTTAATAATGCAAATTTACCAAAAACAAAGGAGAATGTTGAATCTAAAACGTTACTGTAATAATCTTTATTTTATCTTTTTAGATAATTAGGAATAATTGCAAAACTTCTCATGAGCAGAAATAAACAACTCCGTCTTCTTGCTGCAAGAATAGATCGTATTGGAGATGTTGTACTTTCAACACCGATTCCACGCGAAGTTAAATTGGAAAATCTGGATAGTTTTGTTGCTGTTCTTGTAAGACAGGAAACAAAAGCAGTTTATCTTAACAATCCGAATGTAGATACAATTCTTACGATTGACGACAAAAAAGGAAACTTAAAACCTTTTTGGCAAACAGTAAAAGAAATCAGGAAGTTCAAATTTACACATGGTTTTATGCTTTTGCCGCAGGAAAGATTAAGCTGGCTTTTTTTCTTAAGTGGGATTACTTTCAGATTGGGAGTAAGCCGAAAGCTTTACCAGTTTCTTACGTTTACAAAATTCGTAAGCAGGCACAAATATATTCCTCTCCGCCACGAAGCTGATTATTGTCTCGATATGTTGAGAAGAATCGGGATAGAGCCGAAATCCATTAACCCGGAAGTATTCCTGGGCAAAGAAGAAGAAATTAAGAGAGACGAAATACGAAAGAGATTAAAACAAGATGGAAAAACATTAATCGGAATAAACACAACGAGCGGCAAATCAGCTCCGAATATCTCAACATCCGAATATCGAGAACTAATTAATCTTCTTTTAGCTGATGAAAAATTTAAAGTTTTAATAACAGAGAATAAGCCGCCGGAGGAATTAAAGAATATAGATGGTGTCGAGTATGTAAACCAAGGGAAAAAATTAAGAGAAAGCATTATTAATTTTAGCTGTCTCGATGTTCTAATTTCTGCAAGCACCGGTCCAATGCACATTTGTGCCGCATTAAAAGTTAAAACTCTTTCATTATTTTGTCCTTTACCCGGATGTTCACCAAAGCTATGGGGACCACTTGGGAATAAATCAGAAATAATTTTTCCACTGGACAATTATTGTTCTAATGTTTGTTCCGGAGATCCACACGCCTGTGATTTTAGCGGTGAGGGTGGAATTAATAGCCGTATAATTTATGAAAGACTAAAACAGTTTACTTAGTCATTCTGAAAATTCATAAGATTTATAAGAGATACTTCGCTACACTCAGTATGACAAATAACTAATTCTTCTTTGCTCTTTCTTCGTTTCTTCTTTGCATTTCTTCAGCAGAGATATCTTCTATGTGACTTGCTATCCACCACTGAATCCCATCGGAATCTTTTACTGCAGCATTACGATCACCATAAAATTGATTTGTCGGTTCTATAATTGATTGGCCGCCGGCATTAAGACCTCGCTTATATGTTGCGTCGGTATCTTCAACATAAATGTAAAGCATAGAAGGTATAGGGGGATATTCAAGAGAACCTCCTCCCATCATTATTAAAGAGTCTCCTATTTTTACAGACCCGTGGTTTACAGTTCCGTCCGGCAGGGTCATTTTCTCAATTTCTTCTGCATCAAAAACTTTTTTAAGAAAATCAATTGTCTTAGCCACATCTTTAACTATGAGATAGGGACTTACTCTTGGTGCCCCATCCGGAATTGGTTTTACCGCCATATTTATCTCCTTTCTATTTGTTTCAATTTATAGGAATATTTTCCCAAAATCTATCGATAATTAAATTCATCTATATTCCCACTTGACAAGTAACCAGATGGTTACGTATATTGGTAGCCAGAAGGTTACCAATTATTAATGATTAAATCAAAATTAAAGTTATGGCTTATAAAATAGACGATGTTTTTTCTGCACTTGCTGATCAAAACAGAAGAGAGATATTACTAATGCTTTCCCAAAACAAAATGACTGTTAATGCAATTACACAAAAATTTAAAATCAGCAGACCCGCAGTTTCAAAACACCTTAAAGTTTTATTAAAAACACAATTAGTTGTTCCTCAACAAAAAGGGAGGGAAAGACATTACCAACTAAATGTGGAACCTCTTAATGAAGTCCGAGAGTGGCTTGAGTTTTACGATAAATTCTGGGATAAAAAATTACAATCTTTAAAAAACTTTGTGGAGAAAGATCGATGAATACGGAACCTGTAATAAAAGAAGTATTGCTAAATGTTCCTGTTTCGAAAGTTTGGAAAGCCATAACCGATAAACATGATATGAGCCAATGGTGCTTTGATCTTCTGACAGAATTTAAGCTCGAAGTTGGATTTGAATTTCAATTCAAAGGAAAGGGAGAAAAGGGTCAACTTTATCTACATCTGTGTAGAGTTACAGAAGTGATACCGGGTAAAAAACTTTCTTATTCGTGGAAATACAAGGATTATCCCGGTGATAGTTTTGTAACATTTGAGCTTTTTGAAGAAGGTAATAAAACAAGGTTGAGATTAACACATGAAGGTATTGAGAGTTTTGGAAATGACAATCCGGATCTTGCGAAAGAAAATTTCGACAAAGGATGGAGCGAGATATTGGGCAAGAGCCTCAAAGAATATTTGGAAGTTGGCAATAAGTAAAGGGATTGGAATTAATTAAACACAAACGGAGAATAAACAATGGAACCAATACTGAAAAAAGTTACCATTAATGCACCTGCAAACAAAGTCTGGAAAACACTCACCGACCCGGCAAAAGTCGAAGCATGGATGCTAATGGAAACAACCTTTTTACCCCAGAAAAACAAAGATTTTACATTTAAAGCAGAGCCCAACGAAAATTGGGACGGTATTTTCAAATGCAGCGTTAAAGAAATTGTTGAGAATAAAAAACTTGTTTATACATGGGATACAGGCTTTATAAATGCCGAAACAATAGTTTCTTTTGAGCTAAAAGAAATTGATAAGCAGACCGAAGTTACATTAACTCACTCTGGTTGGGAAAAACTTGCAGCAAATCAGCAGCAAACCAAAGATGCTCACAGCGAAGGCTGGGATATTAGGTTTGTTCAAAAGCTTAAAGAACTTGTTGAAGCATAATTTTTTTTTCATGTTATTCTGAACGATTGTCTTGACAACAGGCGAAAGAATCTATTTAGCCTTATCCATAGCTGCTTTCATGAAGGCATCTATAAGTGGATGATTTTTGTTTTGTAGAGACGATCTTTCCGGCTGGAATAATGTTGCAATAAAGAATGGATGATTTTGTAATTCAATTATTCTGATTTCTTTATTTTCATCGTACCCGGAAATTTTCATTTCACTTTTCTTTAATTGTTCCAGGTAATCATGGTTGAAGCCGTAATTACAGTGATAAGTCTCGTTAATTTTTTCATTATTAAAAATTGTTTTGGCAAATGTTTCTTGTTCTATGAATATATCTCCGTTCTTTTCAACCATAGAACAAGAGAGCATAGAAATAACAGGAATTTGTGTTTCAGGATTTGTTTCGAGATGGTCGGCATCTTTAATTCCAATTACGTTTCTGAAATACTCGATAACTGCATACTGAAAACCTCCGCATGTTCCTAAAAACGGAATATTGTTTTCCCTTGCAAATTTTATTAAAGACAAAGCACCTTCCATGTCTTTGTAAGGAGTAGCAGGGACAGACCACAAACCATCAAAAGAATTTGATTCATTTAAATATTTTTTAGTTATGAGGTCTGTATCGAGCCATATGTATTCAACTTCGCAGTTTAATTTTTGGGAAGAAAGGCTAAGGGCTTTTGGAATAGCGATGTGAGCAGTTATGTTAGGCTGGTAATCTCCGATTAATCCGATTTTAATTTTCATAAATAAATTTCTTTCCCATAAAAAAGATGCCGAACCCCCAAAGGGATACCTTTGGTAAAGTCCGGCATTAAAATCAATATCGAAAATATAAATGAACCTTATCTTCCTCTTCCGCCGCCGCCGCCACGGTTGAAGTTCCTTCCACCACCACCACCGCCGCCGCCAGGTCGTCTACCGCGGGTGTTTCTATCTCTCCTGGGACGTGCTTCGTTTACAACGAGATTCTTTCCCTTTAATTCCTGGGTGTTAAGCTCTTTAATTGCATTCTCTGCTTCGGCCTGCCCGGGCATCTCTACAAATCCGAATCCCCTGGTTTGTTGTGTAAACATATCGCGAATAACTTTGGCTTCTTTAACCTGTCCGTACTGCGAAAAGAGATTCGAAAGGTCTTCGTCTGTAACGTCAGAAGCGAGATTGCCGACATAAATATTCATTAGATACTCCTGAAAAAAATTAATATATAATATTTATTCCTGTAGATTAAAAATCAGAATGAGAAAATGAAGTATCTGTATTTTTAAGCAGGTGATGCAAGATAAATTTTATTCTTTTCTAAATCAAACTAATTATGATGGCAGGCAAGAAGTGTCATTATGGCACAGCGAAGAATCTTTAGTCCCACTTACTTTTAGTAGAAATACAATATTTCCCTCCTCCGGTAAAGAAGAGAGCAAGTGCTCCCAAAAGAAAAAGAGCATTTAATTCAATTGCCCAACCTCCCCGTATGACAAAAAGCTGATCTCTTTTCGCTAGGAAAATTGTCATAAGCATGTTAAATGCAACAATAAGCGAAGCAATCCGCGCCCTGTAACCGATTACCAGGAGTAACGGAGCTACTATTTCACCGATAAAAACTCCATATCTTATAATTGCAGGCAAGCCAACATTAGTGAGAGATCCTGAAAGCCAATCGAATCCATTGATAAGTTTGGAGATTCCGTGAGGCAGCAAAAGCAATCCCACAGTTAATCTTATGATAAGAATTCCGGTATCGTTGGATTTAAGGAAATTAGACATGTGTAAATAATTTTATTCTAGACCGTTCTGGAATACTTCGCAGTATCTTCTTTCCTTTCAATAAAGCCATCAAAGTTCATTGCTATATTCCGGATAAGAAGCCTCCCCATATCTTTTATTTTAATTTCTTTATTTGAGATTTTAACAAGGTTGTCTTCTTCCATTTCTTTAAGGTTGTTTAACCCCCAGGCAAAGTAATCTTTAAATTTAATTTTAAACTTTTCTTCAACCTGGGTAAAGTTCAACTCAAAATCACACATCAGTTTCATAATTACAAAACGGCGGATATGATCATCTTCAGTAAGCCGGTAGCCTTTTGCTGTTGGTAGAGTTTCTTCGTCAAGCAGTTTGTAATATTCTTTTTCAGTTTTATAGTTTTGTGCATAAACATTCTGCAACTGGCTTATACCCGTAATGCCAAAAGCATAAAGATCGGCGTCTGCATTTGTGCTATATCCCTGGAAGTTCCTGTAAAGCTTTTTTTCTTTTAATGCGATTGAAAGATCATCACCCGGTTTTGCAAAATGATCCATCCCGATAAAAACATAACCGGCATTTGTTAACTGTTCGATTGTAGTTTTTAAAATATCGAGTTTAACTTCTGGTGCAGGCAAATCTTCTTTATGAATAAGCGCCATATGTTTTTTAAGCCAGGGAACATGCGCATAATTAAAAACAGCAATCCTGTCGGGAGAAATGTCAATTATCTTTTTAACAGTTTCTGCAAAAGATTCGGCCGTCTGGAAAGGAAGTCCGTAAATCAGATCGAGGTTGATGCTTTTAAATCCGAGTTCTCTTACCCACTGCACAGTTTGTCTTGTCATCTCTTCCGGCTGGATACGGTTGACATACTTCTGAACTTTTTCGTTGAAGTCTTGTACACCCATGCTTATCCTGTTAAAACCGTTGCTGCGTAAAGCCGATAGATGTTCTTTTGTCAGACCGCGCGGATCGATCTCACAGCTATTTTCTGAATTCTCATTAAAGTTGAATGATAAATTTGTAAACGATGCAAGATCTGCTATTTCATCCGGATTAAGGTGTGTCGGTGTCCCACCGCCCCAATGAAGCTGAGTAACTTTTCTGTCGGTGAGTAAGTAACTTCTCATCAAATCCATTTCTTTCTTTATATAGTTAACATAGTCACCTACTCTGCCGCGGTTCCTTGTAATGATCATATTGCAACCGCAGAAATAGCAAAGCGTATCGCAGTAAGGAAGATGAAGGTAAAGTGATAGATCCGGAAGATTCTCCCCGTAATTAGTTTTTATTATTTCATCAAGAAATTGCTCTGACTTAAACTCGTCACTGAATTGTGGCGCAGTCGGATAACTTGTGTACCTTGGGCCGGGCCTGTCGTATTTCTTAAATTTTGTCAAATCTATTTCAAACATGTCGTCTCCAACGAAATTAACAAGTAAAAATTAACAATGAATAATTATGATTTTAATTTAGCGTTTTTAATAATAGAGGTTAATAATTTTATTAGTTCTAAACAATTCCATAAAAGACTTTCAAACTCCTTTTTATCAAGAACATCAGTCTCGTAAAATAATCTAAGCCAGAATTCTGTTTCGGAAGCTTCTTTTAAACTTATTCTTAATTTCTAAAATCCGTTTTACTTGCAGCAGCCTGTGACTCCGCTATGTTTGCACCAATTGAAGTTCCCGAATCAAGCAACTGATTATATATCGACCTTAAGTATTTATCATTTTTAATCAGGTATTTATAAAAGTTAACAATTCGCACGGAAAAACTAAAACTTTTATGAACTACCGGATTATCTATTTTCATTTTACCCCCAAATTGTTAATTAATAATTTTTATTTTTTCACAGGTGAAAATTTTTACTTTCGGTTTTTACAATTTTAACTAAATATTTTGCTTTGCCGGGATTTACATCCGGTAAAATACCATGACCGAGATTGAAAATATGTCCGCTCCCACTTCCATAAGAGCTTAATATTTTAATAACTTCTTCTTTAATTTTTTCTTCGGTTGCATAAAGGACGGTTGGATCGAGATTTCCTTGCAAAGCAACTCTGTTTCCTATTTCTTTTCTTACTTTTCCAATGTTCATTGTCCAATCAAGACCGATGACGTCGGCGCCACAGCGGGATACTTTTTTAAGTTTGTAATGAATTCCTTTCGGGAAAAATATTACCGGCTCCTTTTTCCTTTTTATCTTTGAAATGATCATTTCAACATACCGGAGAGAAAATTCTTCAAAATCATCTTGTGAAAGAATTCCTCCCCAAGTATCAAAAATCTGAACTGCATCAGCACCGGCTTCAATCTTTGCCGAAAGGTAATCAGCAACAGCTTCCGCAAGTTTTTCAAGAATAGAATGCGCAAGCAAAGGATTGTTAAAGATTAAACTTTTTACATTTGAAAAATTCTTTGATCCTTTTCCTTCAACCATGTAAGTTAAAAGTGTCCACGGAGAACCAGCGAAACCGATTAGAGGAACCCTGCCCTTTAATTCTTTTTTGGTAAGAGATACTGCGTCGAGAATATACTTTAAATCTTTTGTTGGATCGAGTTTCTTTAGGCTTTTAGCATCCTTTTCGTTTCTTACGGGATTAGGAAATACCGGTCCCCTTCCTTCGTGCATTTCAAGCTTCATTCCCATTGCTTCCGGAATTACAAGTATATCTGAAAATATAATTGCAGCATCAACGCCAATAATATCCACAGGCTGAATTGTGACTTCAGCCGCGAGTTCGGGGGTTTTACACATTGTAAGGAAATCAGCTTTCTCTCTTACCGCCCTGTATTCCGGTAAATATCTTCCCGCCTGACGCATAATCCAGATCGGTGTTCGTTCGACTGGTTTTCTTTTACAAGCTCTTAGAAAAAGATCGTTTTTTAGTTTAGTCAAGTTAATTTTTTGTTTACGTAGCACAGAATATTATTCTGTGCTACAGTTATTAATTGTTATTTATAATGATCAACAATTGCTTTTGCAAGACCCTCTATTGTAAATTCATCCGGCATAATATCAACGGTAACGCGTCTTTCCTCGATTGACGATTTTGTCGTCGGACCTATTGCCGCAATAAGATAATCCTTGAAAAATTTAACAGGATCAGTAATCTTCATTATCTGTAGAAAATTCTCAAAGGTAGAAGGACTTGTAAAAATAAAAAGATCCGGGCTCTGTGCATTTAACCGTTTAATGTTTTCATTAATACTATCTCCCGAAGGAAGTGAAACATTATAAACCGGAACCGATTTTATAACTGCGCCGAGTTCACGCAAACCCTGCGGCAATACTTCGCGTCCAATCGCCGACCGCGGGATTAAAATTACTTTTCCTTTTAAATCATATTTTGAAAGTTCATCAACAACTGCTTCTCCGCTGAATTTCGAAGGAATTATATGAACAGGCAAGCCGTGTTTTCTGCAAATGATTGCAGTCTTACTTCCAACCGCCACTATTTTCGTTTTGCTGTAATTGAATTCTGTTTTTAGCTCTGTGCATCTTTTAGAAAACATTTTAACAGAATGTGCTGAAGTAAATATTATAAAATCTATTTTGGTGTCTTCAGTGACTGCCCCATCAAATTGTTCCCAGCTTGCCGGGGGGACAATTTCAAGAGTCGGGAAAATTATTACATCGGCACCAAGTTCTCCCAAAACAGCAGAAGATTCTTTTGACTGATCGACCGTTCTTGTTATTACAATTGTTTTATTAATAAGAGGAAGCACTTTGTTATTATCAAACCCGGAAAGCAATCCATGAAGTATAAAATCAAAAGTCTTTTCACGTTCCTTGATTATGCTTTCTTCATTAATGTGATTATCAATTCCGCGGTGTACTGCGCCATAAATGCTGCCCAGGATTACATTGATTGCAAAATCCTCATCAATTGTTCTGAATAAATTTTTTGCCTTGCCGGTTTTAACAATTTCTACCAACAAATTTCGAAGTTCATTTTCTAATGAACGCAACTCTTCACAAATTCCATTGTCAGAGTTAAGAGATTCTTTTCTGTAAATAAGAAAGAAACTCCGGTATTTCATCATAAACATGTAATAATGAACAACAAAAGACCTAAGAGCATCGATAGGATTTGTCTCGCTGCGGATTTTATTTGTTAAAGTATGGGTGAGATTTTCAAGACGAAGTTTTAAAATAGAATAATAAAGTTCTTCCTTGGATTCGAAATAATTATAAACAGTTCCTTTTGCTATGGAGGTAAGTTTCGCAACATCATCCATCATTACTTCGTGATAGCTTTTTTGAGAGAAAAGTTCGGAAGCAGTTTCAATTATGCTTTCTCTCTTTAGGTTTTTTCTTTTCTCTCTTTTTTCTTTTACTGTCATTTCAATCCGTTAGTTCTCGCAGTTTTGTAAATCTCATCGAGAATCTCTTTCGCTCCGGCTTTTATTAAATCTTTAGCCAGCAGTTTTCCAATTTTTTCCGGATGATTTTTTGTCCCACGTACTTTTTTTCTGAAGGTTACAGTTCCATCGAGTGAACCCACAAGAGCGTCGAGGTATAATCCATTTGGTTTTACTTCTGCATAAGCACCGATTGGAACCTGGCATCCGCCTTCAAGCGTTCTTAGCAGGGAACGTTCTGCAAGTACTGCCTTATAACTATCTTCATCATGAAGGGTTTGCAGTAAATCATTTACAAAGTTGTTTTCAATATGGGTTTCAATACCAAGAGCGCCTTGCCCAACTGCCGGCAGAATTAAATTAGTATCAATATATGAGGAGATATATTTTTTGAGATTTAATCTTTCAACACCCGCACGTGCTAATATAACAGCATCCCAATCCGACTTTAAAAATTTTTCTATTCTCGATGGGACATTTCCTCTGAGTTCAACAACCTTAATATCCGGACGCAAATGAAGAAGCTGGCATCTTCTTCTTAAAGAACCGGTTGCAACAATTGCATTCTCTTTTAATTTATCTAATGTGATTCCTTTTTTTCTTGCAATAAGAATATCCTCGACCGGGTGTCTTTTTGAAACGGCAGCAAGCTTTAATTCTTTTGGCAATTGTGTCTGGAGATCTTTCAAGCTGTGAACTGCCAGATCAATTTTTCTATTAATGAGTTGTGTTTCAAGTTCCTTTGTAAATAAACTTTTGTCGCCAATCCTGGAAAGTGCAACATCGAGGATTTTATCTCCCTTTGTTTTGATAATTCTTATTTCTATTGAAATACTCTTATCAACTTTCCCAAGTTCTCTCTTTACAAAGTTTGCCTGCCACAAAGCAAGCTGACTTCCTCTTGATCCTATGATTATTTTTTTCTTCATTCAGACCGTCAATCAATCATTATTATTTTTCTTATCTATTCCGAACAACTCTCTGATTATACTAATCCTCATTGCAGATTCATCGGCACCAATGCCCGCATCATTATTCTTCTTTAATTCAACTGTTGGATTGTGCAATAGCTTGTTGACAATTCTTTTTGTTAGAATTTCTAATTTTTCCCTGTCTTCTTTCGTAAATTTATTTACGTTTTTCTCTACCTCTTCGCGGCGGATAGTTTCAAAATGATCGTGAAGTGTTTTAATTGTAGGTGCCGCTTCGAGTGAATCATACCAGGCCAGAAAGCTTGTTATCTCGTCGTCAATAATACTTTTAACCTTCGGGATTTCTTTTTTTCTTTTTTCGAGATTCTGTTCGACAATTATATTTAGTGAATCGAGGTCGTGATAAAAAACATAATTAAGTTCTGAAGAAGATGGATCAATATCTCTCGGAACGGCAATATCCATCAATACCAGCGAAGCATTGCTTCTTTTTTTCATTGCAGATTCTATATCCTGTTTTGTAAGGATTAAATTGTCTGCACTGGTAGCACTTATAATCACATCATATTCGTGTAAATAATCTTTAAGGCTTGTGAAAGGAATAATTTTGCCATTAAGTTTTCCGGCAAGTTTTTCTGCCTTTTCCGTTGTCCTGTTTGTAATTGCAAGTTTCCCGATCCCTCTTTCGGATAAATGTTTGGCAGCTATTTCTCCTGTTTCTCCGGCACCAATTACTAAAGCAGATTTCTTTCCAAGCGTTGAAAATATTTTTTCAATTAATTGAACAGCGGCATAGCTTACAGTAACGGCACCTTCACTTATTTCGGTTTCTGAAATTGCTCGCTTGCCGGCTTTTATAGCAGCGTCAAAGATTTTGCGTGTGAGAAACCCGGTAAACCGAGTTTCATCCGAGATTTCAATTGATTCTTTTACCTGCTTAAAAATCTGGTTATCCCCGATTAGCATTGAGTCAATTCCTGCAGCTACGCCAAAGAGATGTTCTAACGCAGGCCGGGAAAAGAAGTGCTGAAAATATTCGGTGTTGAAAGTTTGCTTTGCTTTATATTGAAGAAGGAAATTCTGAACTGTTTGTGAATTTATATTTTGATTAGCAGGCAGCCCGTAAATTTCTGTTCTGTTGCATGTTGATATAACCAGGCCTTCGGTTAAAATGGTTCCTTTTATTTCATTAATGAAATTTCTTATTTCTTCTTCTTTCAGAAAAAGAGCTTCTCTTGCATCAACAGGAGCGGTATGATGATTTATGCAAACAGAAATTAAATTCATTTTAATAAAAGGAATGAAAACTTTGTGCTACAAAATTGCTTAACATAGTTGACATAATTGCCAGTATAAATCCAACAATAGACAGTACAATTACTTTTTTGCCGCGCCACTTTCCAAAAACTTTGCTGAGAATTCCTAGTCCATAAAGAAGCCACACTATAGCTGAACTTATTAATTTGGGATCAGAATATGAAAAATCAGGGAATGCTTTTGGAAGCCAGATCACTCCAATTGTCATAGCAATCGAGAGCAAAATGAAACCAATAACAGCCGAATAGAAACTAAGCTTTTCAAGAACCTCGAGGCTGGGGAGTTTGTTAAAAATCAAACCGAAACGGTTAAGCTTGATATCTTTATAAAGCAGGAGATAAAGAAAACCATAAACAGCAGAAATTGTAATTCCGGAATATCCAAGTAAAGCAGTAAAAACATGTGAGCCGAGAAGATTATTTCTCAGAACTTCTTTTACTTCAGTAAGATCTTCTATGAAGATGGAGGATATGATCTGGAAAATTATTGATAGAATGATTATGAATGGTCCTGTTCCTCTTATATCTGTTGCGAGTTCTAGGAGGAAGTAAGAAAAACTAACGGAGAAGGCAAGTATTGTAAAAATCTCAAAAACATTTGTAATAGGAGGATGATTAAATTCTGCAGTTCGGGATAAGAGATAAATAAGATGAATTAATAAAGTTGTAAAGAGGCTTAGCCTTGCAAATTCAAAGTGCCTTTTACCTGCCTTTATAAAATCAAATGAGTAAGCACTAAAAGTGATAATATAAAGAAAAGGAAGAAGATTGTTCAGAAAATCGATAAATGAAATCATATAGATAATATTTTGACCGACAAGTCAAATTTAGCCATTTGTCCTTTATAAGTCAATGACTCGTCGGTCGTAAATTATTATTTTTTTCTTAATCTCCCAAGATTATTGGCAATCCATCTTTACTGGAACCAATAATTACCACCTTAGAATTACCAGAATTTGCAAGTTTTTCTGTTGCTTCGATTCCTTTCCATTTAAGCAGCTGCTCGCTAATTCCCTGTGAAACAATTTTCTGAAAATCCGCTACGCCTTGCGCTTCAATTCTTTTCCGTTGTGCTTCCTGGGTTTCCCGCTGAAGGATAAACTGCATTCTTTGGCTTTCTTGTTCGGCTTTTAATTTTTCTTCGATGGCACTTGTAAGTCCGGGAGGAAGAGTAATCTGTCTTAAAGGTGCCGCTTCTAAAGTTATACCCCTCGGTCCGACAAGTTTCGATAAATCTGTCTCTATGCGCTTTGAAAGAACCTCTCTTTCCTCAGTATATAATGCTTTTGCATCATAGCTTGCAGTAACGCCACGAACTACAGAACGAAACTGCGGAATCAAAATCTTATCAACATAATCTTCACCGACAGTTTTGTAAATTTTATTAGCGTTTGCAAAACTCAGGCTGTAAAGAAGGCTTATTTCAAGTTCAACACTCAAACCTTCTTTAGAAGGTACGTTCATAACTTCTTTTAATTCCTGCGTGCGGGCATCAAACTTTATAACATTTGCCATTGGGTTAACGAGATTAACACCGGGATATAAAGTGTTGTCGCTCACATTTCCAAAGAAATCTATAACACCTACATGCCCCGCAGGAATAATTGTCCAGCATTGTAATAATGCGATAAGTGCTGCGACAACAAATCCGATCATAGCAAGACCAGATTCTTGTTTGTTTGCTCTCTTTTTGGCATTAAAAAAAACCAGGAGTGCTACGACAGCACCGGCTAAAGCAATAATAAATAACATAACTACACCTCTCTTTTAAAATAATGAACACGGTAACTTTTAATATATATAAATCTTTTAGGAATCGTTATTTGGTTGGGAAAAATATAATTAGTTGTCGGATCATCCAATTGTCATTTTTTATGACAGTCGAATGATCCAACTTGTTAAATAACAGAATACTTGTGATTACTTTTTATATTCTTTTAAGAATCCCCGAAACTCAATTAGGTGAGATTCTTCACTTCCAAGAAGCTGGATGCAAAGATCCTGCGTTACATAATCAACTCCATCACACAATTTAATTATTTTATTATACTGTTTGATGGCTCCGGCTTCTGCATCAATAACACCCTCGATTACAGAAACAACGTCTGTTGTATCTTCGAGAGTTTGTAATCCTTTTTGTCCTGCTGTGAATTTTAAAGAACCGGGAACGGTTCCCCCGAGTTCTTTGATTCTTTTAGCGAGTCTTTGTGCGTGAGTTATTTCTTCGGCAACATCGGTAGCAAGTGATTTTTTTATTTCTTCGGCTCTAACACCATCTAAGTTCACAGAGTTTGATATGTAATTCATTACTGTTTCTACTTCCATCCAGTAACTTTTAGCAAGGTTTTCGATTATTTGTTTTTTGCCAGCCATTGTTATTCTCCCTTAGTTTATTATTTTTTTTATAAGTTTTGGCGGATTAACCTTTTTGTCAGATAGTCCGACCAGCTTGTTAAATCTTTTTTCTACGTTGGATATTTTATTTTTGTTGTCGGAATATAATTCTGCCAGAATATCTCCTTTATTAATTTTATCTCCGATCTTAAAGTTAAATTTTATTCCGGCTTTTGGATCAATTTTGTCATCCAATTTTAATCTTCCTGCGCCGAGTTCCACGGCAGCCATTCCAATTTCAAATGTATTTACACGATTTAAAAAACCATCTTCTAATGATTTGATAACTTTCTTGAACTTTGGTTTCCTGTATTTCCCCGGATTATGAAGATATTTTACGTTTCCATTTTGAGCTTCAGCTATTTCAATAAATTTTTCAAAAGCTTTGCCGTTTGTTATTTGTTCTTTCGCAATCAGCTCTCCTTCTTTTAGAGTTGAAGAACCCTCTCCGAGATATATCATAGTTCCCGCAAGTTTAATACACAATTCATAAAGGTCATTCTTTTTTTCTTCTTTCAAAATATCAATTGCTTCATAAACTTCTAGCCAGTTGCCGATATAATTCCCAAGAGGCTGATTCATATCTGTAATAAATGCAATTACTTTCTTATTAAATGATTTTGCTGTTGATACAAGTGAGTTCGCAAGTTCTTCCGCATCTTTTTCTTCTTTCATAAAAGCGCCATTGCCTGTTTTTATATCAAGCACAAGTCCATCGATCCCTTCTGCAAGTTTCTTGCTCATTATGCTTGCAGTAATTAAAGGAATAGACTCAACAGTTGCGGTTACATCTCTTAAAGAATAAATAAGTTTATCCGCTGGTGCAATATCTTTTGTCTGCCCGATTAAAACCGCTCCGCATTTCTTTAATACTTTTTTGTATTCACTAATTGATAAGTTTGTTCTGAAACCAGGGATTGATTCAAGCTTATCGAGTGTTCCTCCTGTATGTCCGAGTCCCCTTCCGGAAATCATTGGAACTTTTACTCCTGCCGCCGCAACTATTGGTGCAATAATCAATGAAGTTTTATCTCCAACTCCCCCTGTTGAGTGTTTATCAATCTTGGTCCCGGGAATCGAATTCAAATTTAATACTTTACCGCTGTGCAGCATGGCATTTGTAAGATAAGATGTTTCTTCAGTAGTCATTCCTTTTAAATAAGTTGCCATAAGAAAGGACGAGAATTGGTAATCGGGAATTTTGTTTTTGCAGTATGCAGAGATAAGAAAATTTATTTCATCTTTTTCTAAAGCATTTCCATCACGTTTCTTGCGTATAAGATCAACTACATTCATAATGTAAAATTACTAATAAAGGCAGTATAAGAGAAGGTATTTTACATGAATAAGTATTCAGCATTTTAGACTTTAGTTAATTTGTAAGCCCTTTCTTTATTGATTATTTTTAACATCTGTATTTTTAATTTGTGGAACAGAAAATGTTTTTTAAGACAAGAACTCATACCTGCGGAGAATTGCTGCAGGAAAATATAGGGCAGGATGTTGTACTTAACGGTTGGGTAGATACTCGTCGCGATTTGGGCGGATTGATTTTTATCGATCTCCGAGACAGATACGGAATTACACAGGTTGTATTTGAACCTTCGTTCGATAAAGAATCACACGAGATTGCCGCAAGGTTAAGAACCGAGTTTGTTATTTCTATAGAAGGACATGTAAGAAAACGCCCGCCGGAAACCGACAATCCTAAAATTCCAACGGGACATATTGATGTAATGGTTAAGAAACTTGTTATTCTCAACGAAGCACAAACGCCCCCCTTCCCGATCAGCGACAATGTAAATGCAAGTGAAGACTTAAGATTAAAATACCGCTACCTCGATTTGAGAAGACCTTCCGTTCAAAACAATATGCTTTTGCGCCACAGAATGTACCAGATTACAAGGCAGTATTTTGATAAGCAGGGATTTGTTGAAATTGAAACTCCCGTGCTTATGAAAAGTACTCCCGAAGGTGCGAGAGATTATCTTGTCCCGAGCAGATTGCATGCGGGAAAGTTTTATGCACTTCCGCAGTCCCCTCAACAATATAAGCAGATATTAATGGTTGCAGGGATGGACAGGTATTTTCAAATAGTAAAATGTTTTCGTGATGAAGATTTAAGAGCAGACAGGCAGCCTGAGTTTACACAGATAGATGTTGAAATGTCTTTCATCGATCAGGAAAATATTTTTGAAGTTTGCGAAGGACTTATGAAAATGTTATTCAAGGAAGTTTGGAATAAGGAACTTCAAATTCCTATACCGAGATTATCTTTTGATGAAGCGATGGAAAAGTATGGAAGCGATAAGCCCGATCTACGTTTTAATCTTGAAATGAAAACCCTTAATGGTGTTTTTGAGAAGACAACTTTCAAAGTTTTCCAGGATCAATTAAAAAGTAAGGGAACTATAACAGGACTTGTAGCTCCAGGCTGCGGCGAATATACTAGAAACCAGCTCGATGTGTTAACAGATTTTGTAAAGAAGATCGGTGCTGGCGGGTTGATCTGGATGAGAGTAAAACAGGATGGTCTTGATGCCCCAATTTCAAAATTTCTTTCTGATGAGGAAAAGAAAAATCTTGTAGAAACCCTTGATGCAAAACCTGGCGATCTTATTTTTATGATTACGGGTCCACGACTAAAAGCACTTTCTATAATGGGTTCATTAAGACTTGAAATGGCAAGGCGACTCGACCTGATAAAACCGGATGCTGAACCTAAACTACTCTGGGTTACCGATTTTCCTCTTCTTGAATGGGATGAACAGACTAAAAGATACTATGCAATGCATCATCCTTTTACATCTCCAAGACTTGAAGATGTTGAGAAGATGGAAAGCGATCCTGGCAGTGTTAAAGCACGCGCTTATGATCTTGTCCTTAATGGAAATGAAATTGCAGGCGGCAGCATTAGAATACACAATTCCGAATTGCAAGCAAAAATGTTTAAAGCTCTCGGCATATCTGATGAAGAAGCAGAATATAAATTTGGTTTTTTGATGAATGCTTTTAAATATGGAGCTCCTCCACACGGAGGAATTGCTTTTGGATTCGATAGGATGGTAATGTTGTTTGCAGGAGAAAGTTCTATAAGGGATGTCATCGCTTTCCCTAAAACGGCTAGCGCTGTTTCTCTTATGGATGATTGTCCATCGACAGTAAGTGAAGAACAGCTAAAAGAGCTTCACATAAAAATAAGGTAGATACACCAGACTTAACAATTTCATTGTAAGCCTTCTTTTAAATATACACTTGCTTCCTTGGAGACGATTACTTTGTTAAATCCGTATTTTCCGGGGTTATTTAAAAAACCAAACCAGGTTGAGTCTGTTTTTAAGGCAGGTGCCTGAATAAGTTTTTTTGTGGGGACGACAATATCTATTTTCTTGTTTTGAAGAAAATTTTCAAACGGTTTATATACGGGTTCTGCAAGTTTGAAATTATCTTCGAGGTAATAAAGCAATCCCCCGCCCTCCACAAAGATATTAACATCTTTTTTAATGTTTAGTGTTTTAAGAAAAGATATTGTCTTTTGATTCGGCAGATCAGATTTCTTGAAATAGTATGACACATTGGGTAAAAAGGCAAAGCTAAAAAAAACAATCAGGATAAAAACTGTAACCTCGACAAGTCTATTTTTTATTTTTGTAAGAACACCAAAAGGACTGAAATATGTATATAAAAAGGGAACTAAAAGCAAAAAGTAATGTGCCCGGGGAAAATAAAGAATCGGAGCTATGAGAGAAGGGAACAATAAAAATAATGTAACTGCAAGCATAAATATTATGCTGTCCATTGACCTTTTGTCTTCAGGATTGTTTTTCCTTTTGGTTACGAAGAAAAGAATGAGAGGAATTGAACAGAACAGCAGCAGCAAAAGTATTGATGTAAATTTATAACCGCCTTTGATAAGGTTGGTAGGTAATATTAATTCTTTATAATCGGGGAAAATGTTTGGGAGTCTTTTTAAGTTTTTTCCTATATGATTAAAAAATTTATCACTGTCGTTTGATATAATTTCCGGGAAGGAATTTACTTTTCCGAAATTTTCATAGACTATTTCGAGGTAATTCTTTACTTCCCCGTTTTCTACTCTTTGAGTTATATCGATATTTTTTTCATAACCCTGCCCAAAAGCCATTAAGTTCCTGGTGAATGAATAAGGAACGCCAAGAGGTAGAATCAATATTAATAAACAAATTATTACGGGCAGTACATGAACTATTTTTAATTTCTTTTTAAATAGCAAGATTAAAGAGATTATCAAAAGGATTAAAAATGCCACGGTAAATTCCGGTCGCACATACGATGTAATGAGTAATGTAAAACCTGCTATAATGAATTTCCTTTTTTTGTCCGGAGTTTTAACTATTAATATTAAAGCTGTAAAAATTATTATTAAAGCAAAATGGGATACTCTTGGCCAGGTAGGTAAATTAATGATTGAAATAAGGAACAAGTAGGAAAAGAAAAAATTCAAAACATGGTTTTTTGTTAACTGATTTAAATATATTAAAAGCAAAACCGTCGGGATGATAGTCATCAATTTATAATTGAGATAGTAAAGACTTACGGGATCTTTTGAAATAAAACTCAGGAAAAAATACCAGAGGGAGTAGATTGGCCCCCATGATGAATCGGGTTTCTGGTTGAAGAAATGGAGCCCATTCCCCAAATACATAGATTCGTCTGCATACCTTATATCAACCCACTCACTTAGGTTGTGAGTTAATATTATGCCCTGAACAATTAAAGCAATAATGCTCGATATAAGAAAAAGGTTATCGTTACTTTTTGTTTTTTTGGTAAATCTAAGTATCGGGTTTTTGTTCATTGTAGTTAGTAATGTTAAAAGAATTAGTAAAAAAACTAATTTCACCAACACAAAACTTTTAATAAGTATTATTTGGTAATTAATTTAAAACGGCAACCTGGTTTTTAAGTCCTGAATTGTAAGTGTTTAACAGGTAATTGTATTTGCCAAGGTTAAAGTTTATTACCTCTTTTAATCTATTAATACTGAGTAAATCTCCCCGTATAACAAACGAAAGCTTGTCGTAATAGTTTCTTAGGTCTTTATCTTCCAATTGGTCCTTTCCCGTTTTAATAGTTTCTAAATAACCCGCAGGTATTTTCCTTGCAAAGTGACCAATTCTCCATTTCTTAATTCTGTTAAATTTATACTTATGAATAAGCCAATATGCTGTTGAAGGAAGTTTTGATAATAACGGATCAGCCAAGGCCATTGGATCGATGATATAAACTTTACTCCCGGCGGAATATCCGTAAAGCCCGATTGTACTCCTTGTTATCACTTCTCCGCTCTTCGAATTTTCTGCCTCAACAACCCATGGATGTTGTTTGATTTTTCTTTCTGTAATATTTTTGAGTAAGCCGGTATATTCATAATACCATATCCGTTCGTCGACAATTCCGTGGTACATATTAATTACCATGGGTCCAAACCTGAAGGCTTTAACTATTTTAGGCCCGGTACTGTAATATTGGTTAGCGAACAATGTGGGCTTTGGGGAAAGCAGCCCGAGTATTATTACGGAAGATATCAAGAGGATAACTTTTTTAACAGACTTGAAATTTATTTTGGAAATAATAATTACAGAGCAAAGTAAAGGTGCCGAGAAAAATCTTCCGCCCATGAAATCCCCGCCTATACTAACTATATATATTAAGTAAAGAAAAATACACGCGGAAACCACAAGAAGATTTTTATCTTTTTTTATTATGGGAAGAATTAATCCGGCTAATATTACAACAATAGTCAACGGATCGAGATACAGTGAATTTATAATGTAATACAATCCCTGGTGAAATAATTCTATTTGAGGAATGCCGGTATTTAATTTTGCATAAGCTGTATTAGGGAAAGGAAACCCGTAGTAGAAAAGGGAAAAGAATTCCCACATAATAAACGGTAGAAATCCTTTTGCTATGACTATCAATCCTTTTAGATAATTCTTTTCTTTGTAATATATAAAAGCTAGGGGGGGAAGAAAGATTAAGATTGTGTCCATTCTGTTTAAAACCGCGAGCGACGCTATAATTGAAAGTGTAAGTAATTTTTTATTCGCCATTTTGGAGTTAAAGAAAACAATAAAGAATAAAACTATAAGCAAATGTGTCAAGGGATTTTCAAGCCCGGAAGTCGAGAAATCAATAAATGCTTTTGATAAAATGAGGATTAGCGCTGCGAGTGTAGAATTAATTATCGATTCCGAAAGTTTATAAAGTAATAACCATACCGCGCATACAGAGATAAGTATAGAGATGATAGTGCTGGTATAATATATCTCGCTTGTAATGAAATAAAATCCCGAGAGAAGAAACATCCATAAAGGATGCGTATATGCCTGGACTCTTTCTCCGATATTCCACGTTAGGCCATAACCTTTTATAAAGTTGTCAATTGTTCTGAATGTTATGTAAGAGTCATCTGAAAGCCATGCCCCGACAAATACTATTATTAGATAAAGAAAGGTTAGAGCAGTAATCACCCATTCCTTTTTTATTTCTAATTTTTCCGATCGAATCATTGTTTACAATATTGAAACTTTTAGGCTGAAGTTGGCAAGTATTAAGCCAGACAGAAAAGAGGATTTAATGGAGAATGATCCCCAGGACGCAAGAAATTGTCACTCTGAACGAAGTGAATAGTCTAACTACAAATTAAAATGATAGATTCTTCGTCACTTCGTTCCTCAGAATGACTATAAAAGTCACTCTTTGGTCAGCCCGCAACTAAAAAATGTTTTTTATTATCAACAATACTAAAGACAGCAATTATCATTAACAATAAAATTTTTGAATAATTTTATTGCGGTGAAAGCCGACCATTTTATCTAAGAGACAAGCAGTAATCTAAAAAGAGAAAACGCCCGCTTAAACGGGCGTTTCCCTCCTGGATGAAGATTGAGAGAGTAACCGTTATTCATGCCAGG
>Ga0210099_1000104_pt1 | contig 33203 bp, 30 predicted proteins | sample Joice_ThreeSqA_D_4_FD_184872 | JGI IMG/M metagenome (GOLD analysis project Ga0210099, IMG submission 184872) | Wetland microbial communities from San Francisco Bay, California, USA, that impact long-term carbon sequestration - Joice_ThreeSqA_D2... | ecosystem: Environmental > Aquatic > Marine >...
GGGCTTCCGGCGACACCAGATCGAGCAGCGCCTCGCCGTCGCGCGGTACGAAGGCATCGAGGTAGACGCGCTGCACGATCCGCTCGGGCGCGCGCTCGGCAACGCCGGTCGCGACCATACCGCCGTAGCTGTGGCCGAGGAGCACGACCTCATGCAGATCCTCGTAGTGCAGCACCGCGAGCACGTCGTCGATATGCGAATCGAGATCGATCCCGCGATGCGCGAGATGCGCGCGCTCGCCGAGACCGGTATAGGTGGGCGTCACGAGCCGGTGGCCGCGCGCGCGCATCAGCGGATGCAGCCTTGTCCACGCCCAGCCGGCCGACCAGGCGCCATGTGCCACGAGGATTGTCGCCACGCTTGCCGTCCTCTGTCGATTGTCAACAACTGTACTTTAGCCGCAGCGCCCTGGACAGCGGCTGCAAACTAAGTCCTACGCGCCGCCCCGTGGCCTTTGCTAGCATGTGCGCAAAATAACGGGCTCCCGACGGGATGCGCAAATTAGAGCGAAGCCTCTAGCCATGCAGACACTCGAGTCGCTCGTTGCGACCGTTGCCGACGCGCAGCTGCCCCCCGCGACCCCGCGCGCGGTCGGCCTGATCATTCCGCCGTCTGCATTCCTGCTCGACGAGCGCGTGTTCGTCAGCCTCGGCATCCTCAAAATCGCCTCCGCATTGCGCGCCGCAGGCCATTCGGTGAACGTGCTCGATCTCTCGGGCATCAAGAACTACGTCGAAGCGCTCGAAGCCTACCTGGAACGCAGCGAGGACGATGCACTCGGGATCACGGCCACGACGCCGCAGCTGCCGGCGGTTTTCGAGATCGCGCGCGCCTGCCGCCGCGTCCGGCCCGATCTGAAGCTCATCCTCGGCGGGCCGCACGCGACCCTGACCTTCGCCGCGCACAAGCTCGAGCAGAAGGCGGGCCGCGACGGCCGCGCCGCCAAGGCCGCGGCGCAGCTCGAAGCGATGTTCGACGTGATCTGCGTCGGCGACGGCGAGCTCGCGGTGTTCCGCGCGCTCGAGCCCGACAGCCCGACGGTGGTCGATGGCGACGATCACAAGGGTCCCTATTTCATGAGCGACGCGCAGTTCGACGCCAGCCCGCCCCCGGCGCGCGACCTCGTCGATCTGAAGAGCTATCGCTACTCGATCGAGGGCTTTCCGGCGACCAGCCTGATCGCCCAGCTCGGTTGTCCGTTCAACTGCGGCTTCTGCGGCGGACGCAATTCAAAAAGCCTGCGCGTGATCCGCACCCGCTCGACCGCCTCGGTGATCGCCGAAATCGAGCAGCTGCACCGGCGCCAAGGCTACACCGGCTTCATGTTCTACGACGACGAGCTGAACGTCAGCAAGACGATGGTCGAGCTGATGGACGCGTTGACCGACCTGCAAAGCCGGCTCGGCGTCGCGTTCCGTCTGCGCGGCTTCGTCAAGGCCGAGCTGTTCACCGACGAGCAGGCGGCGGCGATGCATCGCGCGGGGTTTCGCTGGCTGCTCTGCGGCTTCGAGGCCGGGCATCCCAGGATCCTCGAGAACATCCAGAAGCGCGCCAGCCTGGAGGACAACACGCGGACGATGGCGATCGCCCACCGTCACGGCCTCAAGGTGAAGGCGCTCATGTCGATCGGCCATCCGGGCGAATCCGAGGAAAGCGCGCTCGCGGTACGCGACTGGCTGATCCGCGTCGGCGCCGACGATTTCGACTGCACCATCATCACCACCTACCCCGGCACGCCGTACTACGACCTCGCCGTGCCGCACGAGACGCTGCCGGGCGTCTGGACCTACGTCCAGCCGCAGACCGGCGACCGCCTGCACGCGGTCGATCTCGACTTCAGCAGCACCCCCGATTACTACAAGGGCGATCCGGACGGCGGCTACCGGGCCTACGTGTTCACCGATCAGCTGTCGGCCGAGCGCCTGGTGAGGCTGCGCGACGAAATCGAGCGCAGCGCGCGCGCCGCGCTCGGCATCGCCTTCAACCCCTCCCGGGCCGCGCTTCGCTTCGAGCACTCGATGGGCCAGGGTCTGCCCGATTTCATCCTGCGCTCGAGCACGCGCGTGACGCGCTAAGCGGTCTCCGCGTGCCGCCCAGCCGTCAGCGCACCGCGTCGCCCATGCGGAATTCGTGCGACAGCGCGTCGAGCTTCGCCTTCAGGGCCGAATCGAGCCGGACCTCGAGCGCCGCCACGCTCGCCGCGAGCTGATCGGCACGGCTGGCGCCGACGATCGGCGCGGTGACCACCGGGTTGGCAAGCACCCAGGCGAGCGCGAGCGTCGCGGGCGCGATACCGGCCTCCTGCGCCAGCCCGATGAAACGCTCGACCGTCTCGAACTCGCGTTCCTTCCAGTAGCGCTCGGTGTAGTTCTTCGCCGCCGTCCCGAGCGTGAAGCGGCTGCCCTCGGGCGGCGCGCCGCGCTTGTGCTTGCCGGTCAGCATCCCGCCGGCGAGCGGGTTGTAGGGAATCACCGCCAGGCCTTCCTCGGCACAGAGCGGAAAGAGCTCGCGCTCGAGCTCGCGGAACAGCAGGTTGTAGCGCGGCTGCACGGAGACGAACCTGGCGAGCCCGAGCGCTTCGGCACGGCCGAGCGCGCGCGCGATGCGGTAGGCATGGTAGTTGGACACGCCGATGTAGCGCGCCTTGCCGGCCTCGCGCACGGCGTTGAACGCCTCGATCGTCTCGTCGACCGACACCGTGTCGTCGAAGTGGTGCACCTGGTACAGGTCGACGTAGTCGGTGCCGAGGCGCTTGAGTGAGGCGTCGATCGAGGCCAGCACGTGCTTGCGCGAGCTGCCCTGCTGCCAGGCGGCGGGCCCGGATTTGCCGCTGCACTTGGTCGCCAGCACGAACTGCTCGCGCCGCCCGCGCAGCCACTTGCCGACGATTTCCTCGGTGCGTCCGACCGTCTCGAGCGTGCCGCCGAGCGGGTACACGTCGGCGGTGTCGATGAACGTGATCCCGGCCGCGGCCGCCGCATCGAGGATCGCGAACGACGCGGCCTCGTCGCACTGCAGGCCGAAGGTCATCGTGCCGAGGCACAGCCGCGACACCTTGAGCCCCGTGCTTCCGAAACGAACGTGTTGCATCGGACTCTCCGTCTCCCCTCTCAGCCGCGCATGCCGAGTATTTTCTGGATCACCGGGCGCGAGCCCTCGAGCGCGACCCGCTGAGAGTAGAAGGCGAGCGCGCGCACCCCGCCCAGCTCCTCGCCGCCGCCCGCGCGCCCCGGCCCGCCGTGCACCAGCTGCGGCAGCACCGTGCCGGGGCCCGGCGCGAGGTCGATCTTCGGGTGCCCGAGGTAGAGCCGGCCGTGGTACGGCGCCAGTCCGAGCGCGACCTCGCGCACCCAGTCGACGTCGTCCGAGTACACCGAGCTCACGAGGCCGCCTGCCCCGCGCGCGGCGATCGACACCGCCTCCTGCGCGTCGCCCGAGTACGCCAGCAGCGAGGCGACCGGTCCGAAGATCTCGCGCGCGTGGACCGCGTCGGCAAGCGCTCCGGCATCGAACTCGACGAGCACCGGCGCAATGAAGTAGCCCTTGCCGGCCGCGACGCCTTCGGCGCTCACCGCCTGCGCGCCGCCGAAGGCGAGACGCCCCTCGGCGGCCAGCCGGGCGACGCCCTCGCGCACCTCGGCGAGCTGCGCCGCGCTCGCGAGCGGCCCCATGCGCACCTCCTCGAGCGCGGGGTTGCCGACGCGCACGCGCCCGAGCAGCTCGGCGAGGTCATCGCGCAGCGTCGGCGCGATCGCCTGCGGCACGAGCAGACGGCGGATCGCGGTGCACTTCTGGCCCGCCTTCTGCGTGATGTCGCGCTGCACGTCCTTGAGAAACAGCTCGTACATGTCGCTTGCGGCCTCGACGTCGGGGCCGAGCAGCGCCGCATTGAGGCTGTCGGCCTCGACGTTCACGCGCACCGCGTGCTCGATCACGTTCGGCAGCGCGCGCAGCCGCGCGCCGGTCTCGCCCGAGCCGGTGAACGCGAGAACGTCCTGCGCGCCGAGCAGCCCCGGCAGCTCGCGCGGCGTGCCGACCACGAGCGACAGCGCGCCCTCGGGCAGGAACTTGGCCTCGACCAGCAGCGCCATCGCGCGGTGCGCGACGAGCGCCGAGCTGGTCGCCGGCTTGGAGAGCACCGGCATTCCCGCGAGCAGCGCCGCGGCCGCCTTTTCCGCGAACCCCCAGGCAGGAAAGTTGAACGCGTTGACGTGCACCGCGACCCCGCAGCGCGGCACGCAGACATGCTGGCCGTGGAAGCGCGGCGATCGGCCGAGCTGCAGCCCCTCGCCGTCGACGAGAAACCGCGCCTCGCCGAGCTGCGCGCCGGTCTCGGCGTACGCGAGCAGCGTCGCGATCGCCCCGTCGATGTCGAATTTGGCATCCGAGCGCGTGTTGCCGCCATTCGCGATCGCCAGCTCGAGCAGCGCGTCGCGATTCTTCTGCAGCACCTCGGCCATCTTGCCGAGCAGCGCGCCGCGCTCGGCGAAGCCGAGTGCGCGCAGCGCCGGCCCGCCTACGGCGCGCGCGTGCTCGAGCGCGGCGGCGAGATCGACGCCCTCGCTCGAGGCCTGCGCGAGCGGCTCCTCGGTCGCGGGATTCACCAGGGTCTGACCGGCGCCGCTGCCGCGCTCCCAGCGGCCGCGGACGTAGCTTGCGAGCGTCTCCATGCGCGTCTCTCCTCGGCTTGCGGCTACCACTTGTTGCGCAGCTCGCGCAGCCTGACGAACACCGTCTGTGGGTCGGGCGCATCCGGCAGGTCGGGGAAGACTTCGCGCAGGCGCGCGATGACGCTCGGGCTGTGCAGGCGGAAGAAGGTGTTGATCTCCTTTTCCAGCGCCAGCGTGGACACCAGCGGCGCATCCGGATTCTGCCCGCCCACTTCGTCGAGCAGCTTCGCCGCGCGCCGGTTGTCGGGCTCGCGGTTCAGCGTGAACTTGAGGTTGTTCGCGATGTAGTCGTGACCCGGGTAGACGAGCGTCGCGTCGGGCAGCCGGGCGAGCTGGGTGCTGAAGGTGTGGTAGAGCTCGGCCGGATGCCCCCCGTTGTGGCAGTTGCCGGCGCCGGCGTTGAACAGCGTGTCGCCGCAGAACAGCGCGGGCGTATCCGTATGCGACAGCAGGCAGATGTGGCACATGGTGTGCCCCGGCGTGTCGAGCGACTCGAGCTCGACCGTGCGCCCGACCTTGACCACGTCGCCGGCCGACAGGCCGCGGTCCATGCCGGGAATGCGCGCCTTGGCGTTGTGATGCGCGAGAAGCTTCGCCCCGGTCGCCTTGACCATGGCCGCGTTGCCGCCGGTGTGGTCGCCGTGCTCGTGGGTATTGAGGATCTGCGTGATCGTCCAGCCGCGCGCCTTCGCCCGCGCAAGGCATTTCTGGTGATCCAGCGGGTCGATCGCGAGCGCCTCGCCGGTCTCGGCGCAGGCGATCAGGTAATTGAAGTTGCGATAGGCGTTGCCGGTCCAGATCTGCTCTACGATCATGCGCTGTGCTCCTCCGTGCCGTCATCTTTCGCATGCCGGGCGCGGCGGGTCAAGTCCGGGTCAAGTCCGTCCGCAAAGCTGATACCCTCACGCGGGATTCTCGAGGGGGAAGCATGAAGGCGGCATGTTTCATGAAGCACGGCGGTCCCGAGGTCATGGAGGTCCGCGACCTGCCGGATCCGGCCCCCGCAGCGGGCGAGGTGCTCGTCGACGTGCACGCGGCGAGCGTGAACGGCGCCGACTGGAGGGTGCGCGCCGGGAGCTACGCGCCGGTGCCGCGCTTCCCCTACGTGCCCGGGCGCGACTTCTCCGGTGTCGTCGCCGCGCTCGGCGCGGGCGTCACCGACTTCGCGGTCGGCGACGCAGTGTTCGGCGTCTGCGACGTCGGGCAGGAAGGCGCCTACGCCGAGAAGCTCGCGATCAAGGCCTCGATCATCGCCCGCAAGCCCGCGTCGCTCGGTCACGCCGAGTGCGCCGCGCTCGCGCTCGCGGGGCTGACTGCGCTCGTCTCGATCGAGGACACGCTCGAGGTCAAGGTCGGCGAGACCGTGCTGGTGCAGGGCGGCGCCGGGGGCGTGGCAAGTCTCGCCATCCAGATTGCGAAGCACCTCGGCGCGACCGTGATCTCGACCGCGCGCGGCGCGAACCTCGCCTACGTGAAGTCGCTCGGCGCCGACCGCGCGATCGACTACGAGAAGGAAGACTTCACCGCCCTCGGGCCGGTCTGCGATGCGGTGTTCGAAACCATCGGCGGCGAGGTCGCGGCGCGGTCATTTACCGTCGTCAAGACCGGCGGGCGCGCCGCGTTCATCGCCTCGGGCGCCTCCGCGCCGCCCTCGCCGCGCGCCGACGTGCGCGCGCTGCGCCCGAACGTGCGCCGCGACCGGCCGCATCTCGAGCGGCTCGTCGCGCTCGTGGCTGCCGGCGCGCTGCGTGTGCCCGAGATCCGGCGCTACAGGCTCGACGAAGCTGCCGCCGCGCACGCGGTGAGCGAAGGACGGCACCTGCGCGGCAAGCTGGTTTTCGTGCTGAGGTAGGCGGTCAGGACGGGATTGCCCGAGCGTCGATTCGGTGATCTGCGACGATTGCCTGACCGCGACACCGCCTGCGCGCGGTGCAGTATCCTCAACGCGGTTCCGTCCGGATCACCGGTATCCGGTTACGGCCAGGAGCAGGTGTTCGACGAACGTTCGTGGTGTGGCGCGCTGGGCGTAGGCGCGCCGAGCGCCGAGCGAAAAGTGTCGCTCACCACCACGGGGTTAGAAGGCGCTACTTGTGGTACGCGGCGTGGAGGGCGATACCGACGAATAAGAGCGCGACGGCAAGCATCACGATGCCAACAACGATGTCCATCCTATAGCCTCCCGATCTCGTCGATACGACGCTGGATCTGGCGATGGAGCAAAAAGATACCCAAGCCTAGCAATACAACTGTGGCGATGGCAAGTGCAAGGAGTCTGTCCGATGCGCTATCAACTGCAGACGCGAGCCATCCGACGAGACTAATTTCCGCTACTACGACGATTCCAAGCCAGAGCCTGAGATAGACGAGCTGCTCCTTCAGGCGATCGAGATCGGACATGGACTTCATGCACTAACGTCACTCCGTACCCTTCGTTGACAGCGCCTTCTAACTTTGAACAGTCGACATCCGCGTCGCAAATCACGGCGCCCCCATGCAACAAAGGAGCCAGATTCAGGTTGTTGCCTCGCACTCGTCCGTGACATCCGATGCAGCTAGAGTCAAGCTGTTGATTCACGATATGAACCTCGCAAGGTTGCGGGGGTTTGGCTCACGTTCGTCAACCCAACATAGACGAGCGCTTTGTGTTGCAAGCCGACATTCCGCATCCGGGTCGGTCGCAGCCACAACCCGTCCCGCCGCGCACCCTTCCGACCGCAGCCCAGAAGTTCCCAGCCCCACGCGCTGGAGTATTCTCGCGCTCACGCACCCCGCGGGAGCCCGCCATGCACGCGCACCTCGACCACGCACACGACCACGCGCAGCGCCCAACCGACCACATCGGCATCGCCCAGCAGCGCCCCTTCGACGCGCAGGCCTTCGAGTCCGCGGTCGCCGCCCTGCTGCGCGCCTGCGGCATCGAGCCGGAAGGCGCGCACATGGGCCGCACCACGGAGCGGGTCAGGGAGCTCTGGCAGCGCCGGCTGCTCGGTGGCTATGCGCTCGACCCGGCCGAGGCACTCGGCGCGGGCTTCGACGACCCGCGCAGCGACATGGTGGTGCTGCGCGGGATCGCGATCCACGGCGTGTGCCCCCACCACCTGGTGCCGTTCCGCGGCGTGGCGCACGTCGCCTACCTGCCCGGGGGGCGCCTGCACGGCTTCGGCCGCATCGCGCGCATGGTCGACGCGATCGGCCACCGCTTCACCTACCAGGAGTGGATGACGCGCGACGTGGCCGAGGCGCTGGTGACGCACGGCCGCGCCAGGGGCGGCGCCTGTGTGATCGAAGCCGAGCAGCTGTGCCTGCTGCTCGGCGAGGACCGGCGCGGCGACGAGCGCGTGGTGACGCAGGCCTTCGCCGGCGCGTTCCAGGACGACGCGCAGCTGAGGAACGAGTTCCTCCACGCGCTCGGGCACTGAGCCGATGGAGTTCGACGCCGTCCTGCTCGCCCCGCGCCGCGCGCAGATGGTGGCGCAGGGCTACTGGCTCGACCGCACGATCAACGACGCGCTCGACGCTTGCGTGACGGCCTGCGCCGACAAGACCGCGCTGACTGCCGTACGGGTGGAAAGCGGCGAAGTGAGCCGCCTGCGCTACCGCGAACTGGCCACCCTCGCCGATCGGATCGCGGTCGGGCTTGCGCGCCTGGGCGTTCGACGCAACGACGTGGTGTCGGTGCAGCTGCCCAACGGCTGGCCCTTCGTCGCGCTTTACCTTGCCTGCGCGCGCATCGGCGCGGTGATGAATCCGCTGATGCATATCTTCCGCGAGCGTGAGCTCTCGTTCATGCTCGCGCACGGCGAGACCAAGCTCGTGGTCGTGCCCAAGTCCTTCCGCGGCTTCGATTTCGAGCGGATGCTGAAAGAACTGCAACCGACGCTGCCGAAGCTGAACCACGTCGTCGTGGTCGGCGGCGAAGGCCCCGATGGCTTCGAGGCGCTGCTGACCGGGCCGGCCTGGGAGCGTGAGCCCGACGCCGACGCGATCCTCCATGCGAACCGCCTCGGGCCGGACGACGTGATGCAGCTCATCTACACCTCGGGCACCACGGGCGAACCGAAGGGGGTGATGCATTCGGCGAATACCCTGATGTCGAACATCGTTCGCTACGCCGAGCGCATGCGGCTGTCGCGCGACGACGTGGTGCTGATGGCCTCGCCGCTCGCGCACCAGACCGGCTTCATCTACGGAATGATGATGCCGATCGTGCTGCAGGCGCGCGCCGTGCTGCAGGACGTCTGGGCACCGCGCAAGGCGGTCGAGCTGATCCGCGCCGAAGGCGTCAGCTTCACGATGGCGTCGACGCCTTTTCTCACCGACCTCGCGCAGGCGGTGGCCGATTCGGGCGATCAAGTGCCGACGCTGCGCGCCTTTCTCTGCGCCGGCGCGCCGATCCCGGGGCCGCTGGTCGAACAGGCACAAAAGGCGCTGGGCGCAAAAGTCATCTCGGCCTGGGGCATGACAGAGAACGGCGGCGTGACGACGACCCTGCCGGATGATGCCGACGAGCGCGCGATCAATACCGACGGCAAGCCGCTGCCCGGTATCGAGCTGCGGGTGCGCGATGCCGAGGGTGCGGTCCTCGCGCCCGGCGAGATCGGCCGCCTGCAGGTGCGCGGATGCTCGAATTTCGGCGGCTATCTGAAGCGTGCACATCTGAATGACACCGACGCCGAGGGCTGGTTCGAGACCGGCGATCTCGCGCGCCTCGACGAAGCCGGCTACGTGCGCATCACGGGGCGCAGCAAGGACGTGATCATCCGCGGCGGCGAGAACATCCCGGTGGTCGAGATCGAGGCCCTGCTCTACCGCCATCCCGCGGTCGCGCAGGCGGCGATCGTCGCCTACCCCGATGAACGGCTGGGCGAGCGCGCCTGCGCGGTCGTGGTGACCAAGCCCGAGACGCCGCTCGACCTTGCGACGCTCGTCGAATTCCTGAAAGCGCAGAAGGTCGCCGTGCAGTACATCCCGGAACGCCTGGTCCTGCTCGAGGCGATGCCGGCCACGCCCTCCGGCAAGATCCAGAAATTCAAGCTGCGCGAGATGGTGCAGGCCGAGTAGCGCTCGGCGTTCCCCCTGCGTCAAGCTGCGCGTCGGCCTCCGCCGCGCTGCGCAGATATACCCCCTGCGCGCGCAGCCGCGACTGCACGCGGGCGACATCGACCGCGCGCGGCTCGACGCCCTGGCTGATCGCCACTGCTGCGGCGACGCCCGCCGCCTGCCCGGTCACCCAGCATTGCGGAATCTCGCGCATGAAGCCATGCGAGCTGGGGTCGCAGGCGACATGCCGCCCGGGCGCCAGCAGGCCGTCGAGCGCGGCCGGCAGCAGCGCGCCGAGCGGGATCGAGATGTTGGGAAACTTCGGCGACACCGACGGCGTTACGCCGATCTCGTCGGCATGCACCAGCGCGGTGGGCCACTGCGCGCGCGTCACGCGAGCCACGCCGACCAGGCGGCGCGTGTGGCGCACGCCGGTCTGCGGCGCGCTCAGCATCAGAAACGCGCGTTCGAAGCCCGGCGCATTCGCGCGGTAATACTCGAGCATGCGTGCCATGACGCGGTGCGAGCGGATGTCGACCTCGCTCAGGTCGTCGACGTTCAAGCCGGAATAGCCCGACTGCCGCGGACCGATGAACAGCGCGACGTCGTTGCGCCAGGACACGAAAGCGCGCTCGAACAGCCCGCAGGCTTCCCGTCCGCCGCGCATGAACGCCGAATACTGCTCGGGCTGACCGGCACGGAACTCGATGAACCGATTCATGTCGACGCCGCCGAACAGGAACGCCGTGTTGAGGCAGTGGTGGATGTCGTTTTCCTCGATGTCGGTTTCGCTCGCCGCGCCCGCGCGCACGAAAATATCGCCGTCACCGGTAGCGTCGATCACCACCTTTGCAAAGATCGCCTGCCGCCCCTCCTTGCTCTCGAACACCACGCCGCGCACCGCGCCGTTCTCGACGATCGGCATCGAGCCCCAGGCGTGGTAGACGAGGCGCACCTTGTGCTCGAGCAGCAAATCCTCCGAGAGCAGCTTCAGGCGCTCGGGATCGATGGTCGGCGACCAGGTGACGATGCCGTGGTACGCCGCAGTGCGCAGCGACCAGTAGGCCGCGTGCGCCGGATCGCGCGAGCCCCAGTCCTCGGTCGGCGGCCCGGCGATCGCATCGCGCGGCAGGCGATCGAGCAGCGCCTCGGCAAAGCCGCGGATCGTCGGACGGCCTTCCCAGTCGGTCATGCGGTCGATCCAGATCACCAGTCCGCCGGTCGACAGCCCGCCCAGGTGGTTGTAGCGCTCGAGCAGGGTGACGTCGGCGCCCTCGCGCGCCGCGGCCACGGCGGCCGCGGTCCCCGCCGGACCGCCGCCGACCACCAGCACGTCGCAGCGGTGGTACACCGGCAGCGCGCGCGACGGCTCGACCCAGCTGCCCTCACCGTTGCGCGCGCGCCGCTCGCCGGTGCGCGCGAAGATCGGCGAGACCATGATGCGTTCGTCGCTGCGCTGCCGGTCGCTCAAGCCGTCGCCTCCTGCCCGATTGCGTCGAGCTGCGCCGTCAGATCGGCGAGCGAGGGCAGCGCATCGAACGGCCCGATCGGATGGACCCAACGCACGGTGCCTTCGCGATCGACGAGCACGACGAGCTGCGGCGGCTGGTTGCGCGCGCCCATGCGCAGGATCGGCACCACCGGCGCGGGCGATCTCTCGCCATGCAGGAGGAAATCCTTGGTCACCATGGCGCAGGACCTGACGGTGTTGTCGATAACCGCGCCGACCGACTGCCGTTCCATCGGTATGCCGTATTGCAGGTGCACGGCCCGATCGGCATCGCAGAGGTAGGGCATCGCGAGCCGGTAGTTGCGAAAGTAGAGCTCGGCCTCGTCGACCGTGTTGTGCGTGATCTGCAGGATTTCGGCGCCGCGCGCCTGAACGTCCGCGTAACCCTGGCTCAGTCGGGCCATGTTGCGCCGGCAGTACGGACAGAACAGGCCCTTGGAGAACCACAGCACGACATCGCGCTGTCCGCGGTAGTCAGCCAGCGCAACTTCCCTGCCGCCGGCCGCGTGCAGGCGGAATTCCGGTGCCGGCGCGCCCGGTCGCGGATGTTGGTCGGCAAAGGGTGCCACGTCGCCTAGGCTAGCACGTGCCGACCTCCGCGCGTCTCAGCCGCGCCGCGACGGCGGCGCTTCGCTCGGCATGCCCTGCATGTCGACCGGCGGGTAGTAGTGCCGCTCGCCAAGCGCGTCGACGCGTGCCCAGAATTCGGGGCCGGCGGCAAGGCCGGTCTCGTTCGGTTCGGCGAGCTGGCGCCAGATGTTCCAGGATTGCGGGTGCAGGCGCCGTGCTTCGTCGAGGAAGACCTGCGCCTCGGCGGCGCGTCCGCTTTGCAGAAGATGCTGACCGAAGCGAAAGCTCGCATGGGCCGCAGCGATTGCGTCGTCCATGCGCGGGACCTGCGCCCGCGCTTTTGCCGGATCGAACACGTGCACGCTCGCCGGGCCCTTCTCGACCCAGTCGCGCACCGCGGCGACGTAGGTCGACTTGGCCTTCGCCACCTTCGCCGCAACTTCGTCGGGCATCTTGCGCGTGGCGCGGTCCATCGCGCGAAAGCCCTCGAATGCGCCGGCGTTCTCGGTCGGCCGGACGATGCGGCCATCCTCGTCGATCCACACCGCCTGCGGGACGTTGACCATGTTGTACAGCTCGGCGACCAGGTGCGCGCGGTCGATCAGGACGGGATAGTCGGGCCGCGCGGCTTCGATCCACGGACGCGCAGCATCGGCTCGCGCGTCCATCGCGATCGAAACGACGACGAATCCCCGATCCTTCAGGTCTGCGTAGAGGGTCTGCCACACGGGCAGATCATTGCGGCAGCCTCACCAGGACGCCCAGGTCGCGAGCAGGACCTTGCGGCCGCGGTACTCGACGAGCGAGTGGGGTTCGCCGGCGAGATCGGGCAGCGTGAAATCCGGCGCCTCGAGCGATTCCAGCGCCGCGCTGCGCTCGCCCGCGGCTTCGCCGAACAGCCATAGCTGCGCGTCGGCGGTGCGGCGCAGCGGCTTCGCCATGCGCCGCCACAGCCCCGCAATATCGAGCGCATTCGGGCGCAAATAGCGCTCGGCATCCGACCCGTGGAGCGGCACGCAGACCGATCCGCGGCACAGCCCTTCGGGCTTCAGCGTCCAGCCGAGCAGCCGCTCGACTTCGGCCGGCGCCATCCAGAGCGCATCGGCAACGGATTCGGCGGGCACTTGCTGCACGCCGCGTTCGGTGACGACCGTGACCATGACCCACGCCTCCTCGACATCCCGGACGGCACATTCTAGCGACGCAACGGCGGCGCGCACTGCCCGGCTTGCCTTGAATCCCGAACACCGCAGTGTTACTCTGGTGTCACCCAACGGAGCCGACCATGTCGACGACCACGCTCAAGCTGTCCGATGACCTGAAGTCCAGAATCACGCCGGTTGCGGAGGCGGCTGGCAAATCCGCGCATGCGTGGATGGTCGAGGCACTCGAATCGCAGCTTGCCCTTGCGGAGATGCGTGACGCGCTCATTGCGGACGCGGGGGCCGCGGCGACGGCGATCGATGCGGGCGGCGCGTTGTACGCAGCAGAGGACGTTCACGCATATATCGTTGCGCGGGCCCAGGGCAAAGCGGCGCGGCGACCTACCCCGGCGAAACGCGCAGCGCGCTCGCGTCGCTGAGCGGCGGATCTGGCGCGCATGGCCCGGGTGTTTTACGGCGCCCGCGCCCTGGCCGATTTCGAGCGCCTGTTCGAGTTTCTGGCCGCGCACGACCCGGAGACGGCGGCCCAGGCAGTGTCGCTGATCGTCGATGCGATCAGCGTTCTGGCGCGCCATCCCAACATCGGCCGGCCGGTGCGCGGTCGGCTGCGCGAGCTCGTGATTTCGCAGGGCCGTACCGGATACGTCGCGCTCTATCGAGTGCAGCGCCAATTCGATCGGGTCGAGATCCTGTCGCTTCGCCACCAGCGTGAGGCCGGGTTCAGCGCCTGAGCCGCCATTCACAAGTCGACGACGATCTCGCCGCCCGGCTGCTTCGCACGCGAGCAGCACAGAATGACCTTGTGCGCGCGCTCCTTCGCCGACAGCACGTAGTCGCGGTGCTCGATCTCGCCCGCGAGATGCCGCACCGCGCAGGTACCGCAGATGCCGTCCGAGCATTTCACCTCGACGTGGATGCCGGCGGCCTCGAGCACCTCGGTCGCGCTACGATCCGCGGGGATCTCGATGCGGCGGCCTGATCGCGCAATCTTCAGCGTGAACGGCTGGTTCACGTAATCGGGCGGCTCGGGAACGCTGAAGTACTCCCGGTGCAGCGCCGCTTCCGGCCAGCCCTTCGCGTCCGCCGCGGCATAGACCGCGTCCATGTAGCGCGCCGAACCGCAGGTATAGAGGTGGCAGCCCTCGGCGTACGCGGGCACCAGGCGCGCGAAATCGGCGCGACTGCCCTCCTCGCTGATGTGCAGCGCGACGCGATCCTTCCACGGCGCCGCGTCGATGTCGGCGAGGAAGCCCGCCGCCGCACGGCGGTGCGCGCTGTAATGCAGCTCGAAGGCGGCCCCGATCGCGTGCAGGCGGTGCGCCATGGTGAGCAGCGGCGTCACGCCGATGCCGCCGGCGAACAGGAAACTTCTCTGCGCGCTCTCGTCGAGCGGAAAGTGGTTGATCGGCGCCGAGATGAACACGCGCCGTCCTTCGCGAAACGCGCGGTGCATCAGCGCCGAGCCGCCGCGCCCCTGCGCTTCGCGCAGCACGCCGAGTACGTACTTCGAGCGGTCCGCCGGGTCGCCGGCGAGGCTGTACTGGCGCAGGTACTCGGGTGCGATGACCAGGTCGACGTGCGCGCCGGCCTCGAACGGCGGCAGCGCCTCGCCCTCGAGCGCGACGAGCTCGAAGCGGGCGATGTCCGGGGTCATGTCGATGCGCCGCGCGAGCAATGCGGGGAACACCGGCGGCGGCCCCGCGGGCATGCGAAACGGCGGCGCCAGGCCCTCGGTCTCGCCGCGCGCCAGGCGCGCCTTGTACTCCTCGGGCGTGAGCAGCGCGCGATAGCGTGCGATGCCCTCCTCGCGATTCACCGGGAAGGCCACCGGGTACGGCGGCGGCATCCTGTCCGCCGGGTAGACGGCGAGCGTCTGATCCTCGTATTTCAGCTCGAGCGCCTTCTGCAGGCCGCGCGCGTTGGTCTGCGCGGCGCACCGGTAGCGTCCACTTTTGCGATCGAGCTCGATGTCCCACCACCACTTCTTCACCGGGTTGATCGCGCCGCGCTCGAGCCAGTCGTCGAGCTGCGCCAGGCGGCGCGCCTGGCCCGGCAGGTTCATCGCCGCCCAGCGGAACAACGCGTCCGAGAACAGGCCCTCGAGATTCCAAGGGCAGGTCTTCATGCAGCGCCCGCACATCCCGCCGCCCTTGTTGGTGATGCGGTAGCGCGCGCACTTCTCGGCGTCCGACTTCCAGATCTCGTAGCCGTTGTACATCAGCTTCGGTCCGGCGGTGATCGCGCCCGAGGGACACTCGCGCGCGCACTTGTTGCACTGTTCGCAGAAGCGCTGCAGGCCGAAGTCGATGGGCTTGTCAGGCGTCATCGGCATGTCGGTGGTGACCGCGCCGGACTTGAGCCGCGGTCCGAGGAAGGGATTCAGGATCACTTCGCCGATGCGGCTCACTTCGCCCAGCCCGGAGAGCAGCAGCAGCCCGGGCTGCAGCACGTCGCCGTCGAGCACCGAGTGCACCCGCGCCGCGTAGCCCTGGCGCCGGATCTGCTCGGCGACGATGCCGCCGATCATCGAGAAGCGCAGGTAGGCGCGCATGCTCTGGGCGACCGAAATCCAGTCGTCGCCGCTCGCCGCTTCCATCGTCTCGCGGCCCTGGTCGAAGAGCATGTTGACCGAATTGCGGTGGTACGCCGGCAGCGGATTGCCGCCGGCATCGTGCGAGTACCAGGCCCACTCGGGCACCGCGCACAGCCCGACGGCGTCGCAGGACAGGTAGTAGGAGGCCGCCTTGAGGTTGTCGGCGTTGCGCTGCGGATCATCGGCGCCGCCTGCGACCGGTCCGCGCGCCTCGCCGAACTGCAGCAGAAGGAGCGCGCCCAGCGCGCGCCGGGCGCAGGCGCCGATCGGGCTCTTCATCACGTAGTGGGCGTTCTTGCCTTCCTCCTGGACCTGCTTTCCCATGTCGCCGAACAGCACCCGGGCGAAAAAATCCGCGCGCTTCGGAAAACGCGGTACCCGCGCGTGGTCGATGAAGGTCGTCGGCTCATCGACGCGCTTGAGCGTCTCGAATGGCAGCGGCCCCATGCGGAGCTCGCGCCTCGCGTAGGGATCCTGATTGAGCGCGCCCTTCGGCGTGCCGAGCCCGAGCCACCACGCCGGACCGTGCGAACGCAGCCGATCGAGCGTCGAGCGCTCGGCGAGCGGCGCATCGGGTGCGAGCTCGAGGGTGGTCGTCACCGCAGCGAGCCCGAAGCGCCCGCCGACGTAGGGATTCGACAGCGCGGCGCCGCCGGCCTCGCCGGCGCGCTCGGCGAGCCCTGCGGCGATCGCCAGCCTGCCCAGATCCACGTCCGAGGTCGTCGCGCTGTGCGCGCGCGCCTCGAAGCCGAGCATCCGCAGGTAGGTCGAAAGCAGCACCGCGGTCTGCGCGGCGAGCAGCGCTGCGCGCTGCGCCTGGGTTCCTCCGACCCACTCGGTGCCCGGCTCTCCCGGGCGCGGATCGCGCGCGTACTCGACCAGAAACACCAAGGCATGCGTATGGTGGTCGATCGGCTCGAGCTTCTTCTTCGCGGCGTCCTTGACATCGGCGAGGATCATGTCCATCCCCGCAGCGAAGCTCTTCGGCACGCTGTGCTCGAGCTCGGCAGCGATCTCGCCGACCATCGGATTGCGAATCGGCGTTTCGAGCAGCGCCGCGCGCGACAGCGCGCACACGCCGACCATGGTTGCGTCAAAGTAGTACCCCGCGCCCTTCAAGTGGTTCGTTCGCTCGAGCGGATCGGCGGGAATTTCACCCGTCGGTCCAACCGTGCCGTCGCGCACCACGTCGAACATGCCGATGGTGCGCTTCATGGCATGCGCGAGCGACGCGGGGTTCGGGTCGTCGAACGACAGCGCGCGCATCGGCGGCAGGTCCTTGAGATCGGGCGCGCCCGCGCGGCGCTTCAGCCGCTCGAGCGGATAGGGTCCGAGGTGGAACGGGCGGTGCTTGCTCGAGAACAGCCGCATCATGTGCGCCAGAGAACGTCGCGCCAGCGAAGCGTAATCGCCGTGCTCACCGCGAGCCCGACGAGACCGTACAAGGTGGCCTGCGCCGTGAAGCCGATCCGCTCGATCAGCGCGCCGCCGACGATCAGGCCGACCGGCAGGCCGTAGACCGCCAGCATACGCAGGCCCATGACGCGGCCGCGATACTCGATCGACGTGGTCAGCAGCAGGGCGATGGACATCGAGGTCATGGCGAGACTCTGCACCAGACCGACCGCGACGAGGATCATGATGCCGACCGGCTTGGTCTCGGTGACCGCAAACACCAGCAGCAAAAGGTACCACGCAAAAATGCCCGCGATCACCACGCGCGTTGCGTGCGCGGTCCGGCCGGCCCAGGCGAGCACCAGCGATCCCGCCAGTGCACCGACCGCGTAGGCGGCCATGAGCTGCGCCAGGCCGTTGGCGTCGGTGCCGTAGATGTCCTTCGCCACGTAGGGCAGCATCCCGTGGGAGAGCGGAAATGCGCTGAGGTTCACCAGGAAGGCAAAGCACATGAGACTGGCGATCGCCGGCGTGCCGACGACGTAGCGCAGACCGAGCTGCAGCTCTGCCCAGGCACCGCCGGCGCGTCGTACGCTGCCCGCGGCGACGCCGGTGGTGAGCGCCACGCTCATCACATAGAACATGGTCACCACGACGTAGGCCGCGCCGAAGCCGATCGTCGAGAACAGACCCGCACCCGCCAGAGTGCCGACGATGCGCGCCGAATCCATCGTCATGCGCGACAGCCCCATCGCATTGGGGAGCTGTTCCTGGGGCACGGTATCGGCGATCAAGGCATTGCGCAGCACCAGGTCGGACGGGCGCAGCAGTCCCGCCACCAGGGCGACCGTGAACACGTGCCAGGTCGCGAGCAGGCCGCTCACGTCGAGCGCGGTAAGGACCCAGGCGCAGCTCGCGTAGGCGAGGCGCAGGGTGATCAGCAGGCGACGCCGGCTCAGGCGGTCGGCCAGCATGCCGATGTAGGGGCTGAGCAGCGTGCCGGCGAACTGCAGGGCCCCGAACACGGTGAGCAGGAACACCGAATCGGTGGCCACCAGCACGTACCAGCCGAGGATCAGCGTTTCCATCTCGAACGCCCAGGAGGTCAGCAGGTCCGCCGACCACTGGAAACGAAAGCTTCTGACGCCGAAGGCCGCGAACAGGCGGCCGCTGCGCGTCGCGCTCACGCGGCAGCGCGCTCGAGCACGGCAGCCGGGCGCGAACGGTTCATTCGCGCCCGTGCGGACTCAGGCGGGAAGCTTGGTGGACTGCCAGGCGATGAACTTCCAGCCCTGCGGGGTCTTGGTCCAGACGTCGAGAAAGCGCGTATCGAGGTGCTTTTTCTCGCCCTTGACCGTCACGTGGATGATCGCGCGTCCGGTCACCAGCGCGGTATCGCCGCAGACCCGCACCTTCTCGTCGGAACGCTCGATTTTTTCGTAGCGCGTGTGCCCGCTGCGCAGCGCCTCGAGGTAGCTTGCACGCGTGTCGACGACCGCCGAGGAATGCGTGTAGATCAGCGCATCGTGAAACATGCCCTCCAGCGCGGCCAGGTCGTTCGCAGTCATCGCCGCGCAGCGCTTTTCTTCCAGCGCCAGAATGTCCTTTTCGGTGCTCATCCCCAGATCTCCTTTGCAATTTCCACGATGCGTTCCAGCTTCTTCCATTGATCGTCCTGCGACAGCGCGTTGCCGTGGTGCGTGCTGGAGAAACCGCACTGCGGCGACAGGCACAGGTCCTCCAGCGGCACGATCCTTGCCGCTTCTTCGATGCGCCGCTTGAGCGTTTCCTTCGTCTCGAGCGCCCCAACCTTGGTCGTCACCAGCCCGAGAACGACTTTCCTGCCGCGCGGCAGCCGCCGCAGCGGCTCGAAGGTACCGGCGCGCGCCGAATCGAACTCCATGAAATAGCCGTCGAGGTCGGTGGAAAACATGGCCTCGGCCACGGGATCATAGCCGCCCTCGGCAACCCAGGCGCTCTTGAAGTTTCCACGACAGGTATGCATCGTGATCGTCATGCCTGCCGGACGGTCCTTGACGACCGCATTGATCACCTCTGCATAGCGCTGCGGCAAGGTCTCGGGATCGTCGCCGTTCGCGCGGCAGTTGGCCTGGATCTTCGGGTCGCAGAGATAGGCGAACGAGACATCGTCGAGCTGCAGATAGCGGCAGCCCGCGCGCGCCAGATGCGCGATCGCCGCTCGGTACGCCTTGGCCACGTCCGCCCAGAACGCCTCGATGTCGGGATAGATGTCGCGCGCGATCGACGCTCGGCCGCCGCGCAGATGCAGCATCGACGGCGAGGGAATCGTCATCTTCGCCGTCCGGTTGGTCGCCGAGGCGAGGAAAGCGAAGTCCTCGACCATGATCGGCGCCGCGCAGCGGATCCGCCCGGTCACGGTCGGAATCGGCGGCTGCTCCTCGGTGCCGCCGAACTTCGGTCCCGGATTTTCCCGCAGGGTCACGCCCTCGAGTCGCGACAGAAAGTCGAGGTGCCACCAGTCGCGGCGGAATTCGCCGTCGGTAATGCTCTGCAGCCCGATCGCCTCCTGCTTTGCCACCGCGTCGCGAATCGCCGCGTCCTCGGCAGCGCGCAGGGCCGCCGCGCTGACCTCGCCCCGGCGCCAGCCGGCGCGCATCTCGGCGAGCGCCGCGGGACGCAGCAGGCTGCCGACCTGGTCGGCGCGGAACGGCGGCTTCACCCGTGCGCTGCGCTCAGGCGGCCTGCGCGGCCCGGCGCGCCGGCTTGAGCACGAAATCGTAGTGCACCGCGTGGACGCCCTCGGGGTTCTTGGCGAAATCGACGATCAGCGAGTCCTTCACCCCGAACACCGCATCGGAATCGAGGTATTCATCGCCGCGCACGAACAGGTGCGTGACCAGCTTTTCATGGCCGGGAGCCTCGATCATGAAATGCAGGTGCCCGGGACGCATCGGGTGGCGTCCAGTGGCCACCAGCATGCGGCCAACGGGTCCGTCGTGCGGCACCGGGTAGCTGGCCGGCAGGACGCACTTGAACTGGTACTTGCCGTCGGCGGCGGTGCGAAAGCGCGCGCGCAGATTGGTGCCCTGCGGCTTCTGCACGTCGTAGAAGCCGTCACCCGCCGCCTGCCAGACGTCGAGCACCGCGCCGGCAATCGGCTTGCCGTCGGACGCGCGCACGCTCCCCGAGGCCACGCAGGGCTCGCCCACGGTGCCGGGCTTCACGATGCTCGCGCCCATCGGCAGCTCGGGCGCGCCCTCGACGAAGAACGGTCCGAGCACCGTCGACTCGGTTTCCTGGCCTTCCTTGCCGTAGTTGATGAAATCGACCAGCATCGACACGCCCAGCGTGTCCGACATCAGGATGAACTCCTGGCGCTTGTCGTCGCACCAATGCCCGGTCTCGGTGAGGAACTTGACGCCTTCGAACCACTCTTCCTGAGTCGGTCGCACCTCGCGCACGAAGCCATGCAGATGCTTGACCAAACTCGTCATCACCTGCTTGAGACGCGGATTGGGCGTGTCCTTGATGCGCCGCAGGACCTCCGCAGTGAGCGTCTCCTCGGTGAAGTTTCTGATCGTCATGACGCTGCCCTCCTGCGCGGAATGCTACCATCCGCGCGCGCTGAGCTGCGCCGACGATCATGGCGAAACGACAGACAACGGTGGCCTTCGTTTCCTCCGAGGTCGAACCCGGGCGCTGGCTGCCGCCGCTCGCGAAGGCGCTGCCCGAAATGCGCTTCGAAGCCTGGCCCGCGGTGACGGACCCGGCGGCCGTCGACGTCGCGCTGGTCGCCGCGCCGCCCCCCGGCGTTCTCGGCCGCTTTCCGAACGTGCGCTTCATCCAGTCGCTGTGGATGGGCGTCGACGGCTTGCTCGCCGAGCCGACCCTGCCGCGCGGCGTGCCGATCGCGCGCCTGATCGACCCCGGCATGGTCGCGGCGATGAGCGAGACGGTGCTTGCGCGGGTGCTCGACTGGCACCGGCAGCTGTACCGCTACCGCGCGCAGCAGGCGGCGCGCGAGTGGACGCCCCTGAGACAGTTCATGGCGTCCGATCGGACGGTCGGCATCCTCGGTCTCGGCGCGCTCGGCACGGACGCGGCCGCGAAGCTGGCCGGCTTCGGCTTTCGGCTGTGCGGCTGGAGCCGACGCGAGAGGACGCTTCCCGGCGTCGAGACCTTCCACGGACCGGCCGGACTCGACGCCATGCTGCGAAAGAGCCAGGCGCTCGTCTGCCTGCTGCCGCTCACCGCCGAGACACGCGGCCTGCTCGACGCACGCCGGCTTGCGCTGCTGCCCGCGGGCGCCTGCGTCATCAACGTCGGTCGCGGCGCGCAGCTCGTCGAGCACGACCTGCTCGCCGCGCTCGAGGCGGGCCGCCTCGTGCACGCCTACCTCGATGTCTTCGAGACCGAGCCGCTGCCCGCCGATCACCCGTTCTGGGCGCACCCGCAGGTCAGCGTGACGCCGCACATCGCCGCGCTCACCGAGCCGCGCACCGCGCTCGCCAGGGTCGTCGCCAACCTCGAGCGCTTTGCACGCGGCGAGCGGCCCGAGGCGCTCGTCGATGCGAAAGCCGGCTACTGATCAGCGCGCGAGGTAGCCCGAATCGACCGGCAGCACGATGCCGGTCACGCAGCGCGCCGCCGGGCTCGCGAGGTACAGCACCGCCGCGGCGATGTCCTCGGGCTCGGGCAGCACGCCGAGCGGCGTGTTGGCCATGACGGCCGCGCTGCGCTCCGGGTCGGAGAACACCGCATCGGTGAGCGCGGTGCGCACGAAGGTCGGCGCCACCGCGTTCACCCGCAGGCCCTGCGACGCCCATTCCAGGGCCAGCGCCCGGGTCAGGTTGACCACCCCGCCCTTCGAAGCCTGGTACGAGGCGTTCGGGTAGATCCCGCCCGACAGGCCCATGATCGAGGCGATGTTGACGATCGCGCCACCGCCGTGCGCCAGCATGTGACGCGCCGCGCTGCGCGCGCAGCTGAATACCGCGGTCAGGTTGAGCTCGACGACCTTGCGCCAGTCCTCGAGCGCGATTTCGGTTGCCGGAACGCGCACCGCGCTGCCCGCGTTGTTGACCAGCACGTGCAGACCGCCGAGCTCGGCGATCACGCGCGCGATCGCCCGCTCGACCGCCACCGCATCGGTCACGTCGCAGGCGATGGCCTGCGCGCGGCCGCCCGCTGACCGAATCTTGTTCGCCTGCGCCTCGGCGCTCGGCGCCTCGATATCAAGCACGGCGACCGATGCGCCCGCTTCGGCGAGCAGCGTCGCGCAGGCCGCACCGATTCCGCGCCCGCCGCCGGTGACCAGTGCAACGCAGTCCTTCAGCATGAATCTGTCCATGGCACGAATATATACTGCGTGACGATGAACGATCTGCTGATTCGCAACGCGCTGCTGCTCGATGGGCTGGGCGCCGCGCCGCGGCGTGGTGATCTCGCGGTGCGCGACGGACGCATCGTCGAAATGGGCAAAGCGCAGGACGCGGCGCGCGAGGTGATCGACGCCGACGGCCTCGCGCTGATGCCGGGGATCATCGACAACCACACGCATTACGACGCCCAGCTCACCTGGGACCCCGGGGCGTCGCCCTCGCCCGCGCTCGGCGTCACCACCGCGGTCATCGGCAACTGCGGCTTCACCATCGCACCCTGCCGCGCGGGCGATCGCGAGCGCATCATGCGCAACCTGACCCAGGTCGAGGGGATGTCGCTCGAGGCGCTGCGCGCCGGGATCCGCTGGAACTTCGAATCGGTGCCCGAGTACCTCGATCAGCTCGAGCGCGGCGGGACGACGCCGAACGTCGCCTGCTTCGTCGGCCATTCGGCGCTGCGCAGCTACGTCATGGGCGATGCCGCGGTCGAGCGCGCGGCCACCGCGGCCGAGGTCGCCGAAATGCGTCGCCTGCTGCTCGAAGGCCTCGCGGCGGGCGCGGTCGGCTTCGCGACCAGTACCTCGCCGGCGCACAACGGCGAAGGCGGCAAGCCGATGCCGTCGCGCCTTGCCGACGAGGCCGAGCTGCGCGCGCTGGTCGGCGGCCTGAAGGACGCCGGCCGCGGGCTGTTCATGCTGACCAAGGGCGGACAGACGCGGATCGACTTTCTCGAGTCGCTGGCTGCCGATTCGCGCCGGCCGGTGATCGTCGCCGCGCTGCTGCACAACAGCACCAACCCGGACGCGGTGTTCGCCGACCTCGATGCGATCGCCGCGGCGAACACGCGCGGCCACCGCATGGTCGGCGCGGTGTCCTGCTGCCCGCTGAGCTTCGATTTCACCCTGCAATCGCCCTACCCCATCGAAGGGCTGAGCGCCTGGCAGCCGGCGCTCGGCCTGAGAGGCGCGGCGTTCAGGACGACACTCGCCGACCCGGCATTCCGTCAGGCGATCCGCGAAGAGCTCGCGCGGCCCGCGGTGTTCCGCCTGTTCAACGCCGAGTGGGACAAGGTGCAGGTGGTCGAATGCGCGCGGCCCGAGCACCGCGCCTACGAGCACCGCTCGCTCGCGGCGCTCGCCGCCGAGGCCGGCAAGGACCCGCTGGATTTCTGGTTCGACCTGGCGCTCGCCGAGAATCTCGATACGGTGTTCGTCGCGCTCACCCTGAACAGCGACCAGGACGCCGTCGGGCGCATGCTGCGCCATCCGGCGAGCATGGTGTCGCTGTCGGACGCGGGTGCGCATCTCACGTTTTTCAACGACGCGGGCTTCGGTCTGCACCTGCTGGGGCACTGGGTACGCGAGCGCGGCACGCTGAGCTTGGCCGAAGCGGCGCGCCAGCTCTGCGGGCTGCCCGCGCGCGTGTTCGGGCTGCGCGCGCGCGGCGCGCTGAAGCCCGGCTACGCCGCCGACCTGCTGCTGTTCGATCCCGTGACGGTCGATCGCGGCCCAAAGCAGCGCCTGCACGACCTGCCGGCCGGCGCCGCGCGCCTGGTCACGCCCGCGATCGGCGTGCACGGCGTCTGGGTGAACGGCGCACGCGTCGCCGACGCACGCGGCCCGCTCGAGCCGCAGCCGCGCACGGGTCGTCTGCTGCGCGAGTTCGCCGCCTGAGGATTTCCGAAGGGCCTGAGGGCCGCTTGATCGAGATCAAGCCGGCGCATTTCCCATGGGGCTAGCGTGGCTTCCTACGAGCGCCGCACAGCCATGCGCATCAAGGACATCTGCAGTCGAGTGGTGGTGGTCGCCGAACCGGGGACCGACCTGCGCGAAGCGGCGCGCCTGATGCGCGATCATCACGTCGGTGCGCTGGTCGTCGTCGAGGGCACGGACGGCAGCCGTCGCCCGATCGGGATCGTCACCGATCGCGATATCGTAGTCGAGGTGGTCGCGGCCGTCGGGGTCGAGCCGGAATCGGTCAAGATTGGCGACGTCATGTCGCGCGAGCTCGTGGTCGCGAACGAAGACGTCGGCGTATTCGAAGCGGTCGATCTCATGCAGGATCGCGGCGCCCGCCGCCTGCCCGTGGTCGACGGCGACGGGCGGCTGATCGGCATCATCACGCTGGACGACGTGCTGCGCATGGTCGCCGGCGAGCTGACCGCGCTGGCCATCGCGGCGCAGCGTTCGTTCTCGCGCGAAGTGCACGAGCGGCGCCCGGTCGAAAGCTAGCCGCCCCCCTGCTGCAGCCCCCGCCGCAGGCGCTCGACGCCGTCGCGCAGCCGCGCCTCGCTCGCGGCGAAGCACCAGCGTACGCAGCCCTCGCCCTCGGGCCCGAACGCCGAGCCCGGCGCGAGCCCGAGGCCCACGTCGCGCACCAGCTGCTTGCAGAACGCGAGGCTGTCGCACACGCCGGCGACGCGAAAGAAGGCGTACATCGTGCCGCTCGGCAGCGCGGCCTCGACGCCGGGGATCTGGTTGAGCGAGGCGACCAGCAGGTCGCGCGCGCGACGCAGGCGCTCCAGCATGTGCGCGATCACCGGCTCGCCCTCGCGCACCGCGGCGAGCCCGGCGCGCTGGATGAACACCGGCGCGCAGGAGGTGTTGTACTCGATCAGCTTGCCGAGGTCGTCGATCAGCGCGGGCGGCACCACCAGCCAGCCGAGCCGCCAGCCGGTCATGCACCAGGCCTTGGAGAAGGTATTGGTGCTGATCACGCGATCCCCGGCGTCGGCAATCTCGAGAAACGACGGCGCCACCGGATTGCCTTCGTAGTACTGACGCTCGTAGGCGTCGTCGGCGAAGATCCAGATGCCGTGCGCGCGGCAGCGGGCCAGCACCGCCTGCTGCGCCTCGCGCGAGATCGTCCAGCCGGTCGGATTGTTCGGCGAGTTGAGATACAGCGCCTTGGTGCCCGGCGTGAGCGCCTCAAGCAACCGGTCGAGATCGAGCTGCCAGCCCGAGGGCGCGAACGCGAGCGGCACGGTCACCACCTCGGCGCCGAGGATCTTCGGGATCTCCTGCAGGTTCGGCCACAACGGCACGACCTCGACGACCCGGTCGCCCGGATCGACGAGCAGCTGCGAGGCGAGCATCAGCGCGTTCACCCCGGCGCTGGTCACGGCGATGGATTCGGGCGTCACCACGCGGTGCAGGCGCGTGACGTACGCCGCGAGCGCCTCGCGCAGCTCGGCAATGCCGAGGTTGTGGGTGTAGAACAGCTCGCCGGCGGCAATCGAGTCCATTCCCGCGCGGCGAATGAATTCCGGGGTCGCCTCGTCGGGCTCTCCGACCCAGAACGGCAGCACGTCGCTGCGTCCGAGCCCCGCGTTGAACAGCTCGCGGATCTTCGAGGCCGTGAGTGCGCGTACCGCGGGTCGCGCGGAAAGGTCCATGGATCGATGGGGCATGCGGCGAGGGGCGGGCCGTAGTATATGCTCGTGCGCTGTGCGGCACGGCGCGCGGAGGCTTTCGCCGCGCCCTGCCCACGCCACCATGCCCGAACCGCAGCGCGACGAACGCGCGACGCACCGCCGCCTGCCCCGCACCGTCTGGGCGCTGGGCTGTGTTTCGCTGTTCATGGATTTTTCTTCCGAGCTGATCCACAGCCTGCTGCCGGTGTTCATGACGACCGTACTCGGCGCGAGCGCCCTGGCGATCGGCTTCGTCGAAGGCTTCGCCGAGGCCACGGCCGCGCTGCTGAAGGTGTTCTCCGGCGTGCTCACCGATCGCATCGGCAGACGCAAGCCGCTGGTGGCGCTCGGCTACGGACTTGCCGCGCTGTCCAAGCCGCTGTTCGCGCTCGCCGGGTCGGTCGGCCTGGTGTTCGTCGCGCGCGTCACCGACCGCGTCGGCAAGGGCGTGAGAGGCGCGCCGCGCGATGCGATGATCGCGGACGTCACGCCCACGCAGCTGCGGGGCACGGCCTACGGATTGCGCCAGGCGCTCGACTCGGTGGGCGCCGTGCTCGGCCCGCTTGCTGCCGTCGCGCTGATGCTCTGGCTCGCAGGCGACATCCGCACCGTGCTGTGGCTCGCGACGCTGCCCGCGGTCGTCGCCTTCGCGATCGTCGTGCTGGTCGTCAAGGAGCCGGAGGTCCGGCGCGCCGTCGGTGCGCGCCTGGCCTTCGCCGGCCTGGGCAGCCTCGGCGCACACTACTGGGCGGTCGTCGCGCTCGCCGCCGTACTGACCCTGGCACGCTTTTCGGAAGCCTTTCTGGTGCTGCGCGCCCTGGACGTCGGTCTCGCGGCGGCGCAGGCGCCCCTCGTGATGGCGCTGATGGCGGGCAGCTACGCGCTGATTTCCTATCCGGCTGGGCGCGCCGCAGACCGCGGCCGGCGCCGGGCGTTGCTCATATGGGGTCTGCTCGTACTGGTGTGCGCCGACGTGCTGCTCGCCGCAGCCGGCTCGAGCGGCCTGCTGTTTGCCGGGGTCGCCCTGTGGGGCGCACACATGGGCCTGACGCAGGGACTGCTATCGACGCTGGTTGCCGATGCCGCGCCAGAAACGCTGCGCGGTACCGCGTTCGGCGTCTTTCATCTGGTGACGGGCGCCGCGCTGCTCGCCGCGAGCCTGCTCGCCGGCTGGCTGTGGAGCGCCTACGGCCCGGCGTGGACGTTCGGCTGCGGCGCGGCGTTCACGGCCGTAGCGCTGATCGGGCTACTGGTCGCGTCTCGCGCGCGTTAGGTCAGAGCGCTCGCGAATCCGGCGACCGCGCGATCGATGCCCGCGGCGTCGACGTCGAGGTGGGTGACCAGGCGCATGCGCGCGCCCGGCAGGACGAGAATGTTCTGCATGCCGAGCGCCTCGACCAGGGGCACAACGCGCTCTGCGGGCGGTTTCACGAACACCATATTGCTGTGCTGCTCGACAGGCAGCCCCATCTCACCGAGTCCTTGCGCAAGACGCGCGGCGTTGGCGTGATCGTCTGCAAGCCGCTCGATATTGTGCTCGAGCGCGTAGAGTCCCGCCGCAGCGAGCACCCCTGCCTGGCGCATCGCGCCGCCGAGCATCTTGCGCGCGCGTCGCGCACGCGCAATGAAATCCTTTGATCCGACCAGCATGGTCCCGGCCGGCGCGCCGAGGCCCTTGGACAGGCACACCGATACCGAGTCGAAGCCCTTGACCAGCGCGCCCACCGGCAGGCCCAGGCTGACCGCGGCATTGAACACGCGCGCGCCGTCGAGATGCGTCGCGAGGCCGCGCCGTTCGGCGAGCGCCAGGGCCTCCTCCAGGTAGGCGCGCGGGATGACGCGCCCGCCGATCGTGTTCTCGAGGGCGAGCAAGCGCGTGCGCGCGAAATGCGCATCGTCGGGCTTGATCGCCGCCTCGACCTCCGCGAGGTCGAGGGTGCCGTCGGCGCGGTTGGCGAGCGGCTGCGGCTGGATCGAGCCGAGCACCGCAGCGCCGCCCGCCTCGAACCGATAGCTGTGCGCCTCCTGGCCGAGGATGACCTCATCGCCGCGCTGGCAATGGCTCATCAGCGCCGCGAGGTTCGACTGCGTACCGGAGGGGAAAAAAAGCGCATCTTCGAAACCGAGCAGCCCGGCGGCCTGCGCCTGCAGGCGGTTGACCGTAGGATCGTCGCCGAAGACGTCGTCGCCGAGCTCGGCGGCCAGCATCGCGCGCCGCATGCCCTCGCCCGGTCGCGTCACCGTGTCGCTGCGCAGATCGACCAGGGCGTTCATCGCGTCATGGCCTACGTTGCCTACGTTGCCCACCTTCCCTACAGATACCGCTGTCGGGCGGCGCCCACCGCCTGATCGCCGACGAAGGGGTTGGAAGCGCGCTCTTCGCCGAAGGTCGACATCGGCCCGTGACCCGGGATGAACGACACGTCGTCGCCGAGCGGAAAGAGATTCTCCCGGATCGAGCGCAACAGCGTGTCGAGGTCGCCGCGCGGAAAGTCGGTGCGCCCGATCGACCCGGCGAACAGCACGTCGCCGACGATCGCCAGCCGATCGGCAGGTGAAAAGAAGATCACGTGTCCCGGCGTATGGCCGGGGCAATGGCGCACTTCGAGCGCGACCTTGCCGAAGCGCACCGTGTCGCCCTTCGCGAGCCAGCGATCGGGCGTGAAGGCTTCGAGCGCCGGCATGCCGAAGCGCTGCCCCTGCGCCGGCAGCTGGTCGATCCAGAACGCGTCGTCCTTGTGCGGCCCCTCGACCGGCAGGCCGGTCATGCGGCGCAGCTCGGCGGTGCCGCCGCAGTGATCGATATGGCCATGGGTGAGGAAGATCTTCTCCAGCTCGACGTCGGCGCGCTTGGCCAGCTCGAGGATGCGCTCGAGCTCGCCGCCGGGATCGACCACCGCGGCGCGGCGGGTCTCCTCGCACACCAGCAACGAGCAGTTCTGCTGGAACGGCGTGACCGGGATGATCCCGACCTTCATTTTGTATACAACCCTCTCTCGGCGGCCCTGCGTGCCGCGAGCGTCGCTGCCAGCTCGAAGCTCGGCACCTCGAGCCCCCCGGCATGGGCGAACGCGAGCGGCGTCATGATCTGCGACTCGACCTCCATCGGACGGCCGCGCTCGTAATCCTGCAGCATCGAAGGCTTGTGGCCGACGATGCCGGGTGTCTGGCCGCCGGGACGCTTGGGCGCGCCTTCGACCGCGATCCCGTGCGCGGCCGCAATTGCGAATCCCTCGGCGGAGATCCGGGTTCGGATCGCTGCCAGCACAGGATCGCTCATCAGTTCACCAACGCTGAGTCCGGTCAGCACGCACAGCGTCGAGCTGCCGAGGTTCAGCACCAGCTTGCTCCACAGTGATTGGCGGATATCCGCGTTCTGCGGCGAGTGCATGCGCGCAGCGGCGATCGTCCGGCGCAGCGCCTGGATGCGGTCCGTCTGCCGATCGTCCGGCTCACCGACGGTGAGCATGTTGCGCCCGGGCGTCGCATTCTGGATCACGCCGGGCGCGGCGACGCTGTTCGCCGAGAACACCACCGCGCCGATCACGCGCTCGGGCGCAATCGCCTTCGCCAGCGCCGCGCCGGGGTCGAGCTTCGACAGGTCCGGCGGCGTCGGCCGGTCCCTGCCGAGGCCCTGCGCGTACCACCAGGGAATGCCGTTCTGCACGAACACCACCGGCGTCTCGCGACCCAGGAGGGGCGCGACCTGCGCGGCGAGCAGCGGCAGCAGGTTCGCTTTCAGGGTCACGAAAACGAAGTCCTGCGCGCCGAGCGTGCTCGCCCGATCGCTCCCACGGACGCTGGCCCGGACGACTTCGTCGCCGCTGTGCAGTTCGATCCCTCGCGCGTTCATGGCCTCGAGGTGCGCGCCGCGGGCGAGCACCGAGACGTCATGGCCTGCGGCAGCGAAGCGCGCGGCGAGATGACCGCCGACCGCGCCGGCGCCGAAAATGCAGATGCGCAAAGGAGAATTCCGGCTTCGAAAAGCGGCCGATTCTACCGCGCCGCGCCCTCAGCTTCGTCCTGCGATCGCTTCACCCCAATGCCGGGCCGCCTGAATATCCCTACCAGAAGCAGGATTGCTGGGCTGCATAATGTGCCGTTCAGGAGATACCGTGCGCCCAGCCCTCGCAGAACGCAAGTCCGCGGCCGACCTGCTCGACCTGGCATTCGAGAACCGTTTCGTCGAGTCGCTCCCTGCGGATCCGACCACGGAGAACGTGCCGCGTCAGGTGGCGAACGCCTGCTACACGCCAATCAGGCCGACGCCGGTGCGCGAATCGCGCCTGCTTGCCTGGTCGAGCGCGCTTGCGGCGCAGCTCGGCATCGACGCGCCCTCGCCCGCCGCGGTCGAGGTGCTCGGCGGCAACCGTGTGCTCGAGGGCATGCGGCCCTACGCCGCACGCTACGGCGGCCACCAGTTCGGCAGCTGGGCCGGCCAGCTGGGCGACGGCCGCGCGATCACCCTCGCGGAGGTGATCGACGTGCGCGGCCAGCGTCAGGAGCTGCAGCTGAAGGGCGCCGGGCTGACGCCGTACTCGCGCAGCGCAGACGGGCGCGCGGTGCTGCGCTCCTCGCTGCGCGAATTCCTGTGCAGCGAGGCGATGCATGCGCTCGGCGTGCCGACGACGCGCGCGCTGAGCCTGGTCGGCACCGGCGAAGCGGTGATCCGCGACATGTTCTACGACGGCCGCCCCGAAGCCGAGCCCGGCGCGGTCGTGTGCCGCGTCGCGCCCAGCTTCCTGCGCTTCGGCAACTTCCAGATCCACACCGCCTATCGCGAAGAGGAAACACTGCGCGGGCTCGTCGAATTCGTGATGCGCGAGCACTTTGCGGGACGCGTCGAGCGCGCCGACTGGTATCACGAAATCTGCCGGCGCACTGCGCTGTTGATGGTCGACTGGATGCGGCTCGGTTTCGTGCACGGGGTGATGAATACCGACAACATGTCGGTGCTCGGCCTGACCATCGACTACGGCCCTTACGGCTGGCTCGAAGGCTACGACCCGAGCTGGACGCCTAACACCACCGACGCCGCGGGGCGGCGTTACTGCTACGGCAACCAACCGGGCATCGCGCAGTGGAACCTGGCGCGCTTCGCCGAGGCGCTGCTGCCGCTCGTGCCGCGCGAAGCGCTCGAGGCCGGGCTCGCGCTGTACGCCGAGGTCTATCAGGAGGCGTCGGCGCGCGCCTTCGCGCGGAAGCTGGGGCTGTCTTCGCTTGCGCAGGAAGGCGACGAGGCGCTGCTCGCCGGGCTGTTCGAGGTCATGGGCGCGGCCGAAACCGACTTTACGATCTTCTTCCGCAACCTGGCCGCGGTTCCCCTGGATACGGACGATGAGGCGGCGCTCGTCGAACCGCTGCGGCCCGCGTTCTACGACGAAGCGGTGCTCGAGACGCCCCATCGCGCGCGCCTGGTCGAGTGGCTGCACCGCTACCGTGCCCGGCTGCGCCAGGACGATGCCGATCCCGCGACGCGCAGTGCACGCATGAACGCGGTCAACCCGAAGGTCGTGCCGCGCAACTACCTCGCCCAGCAGGCGATCGATGCGCTGGCGGCGGGCGATGCGTCGGTGCTCGAGCGCCTGATGCAGGCGTTGCAGAAGCCTTACGAGGCGCGCCCGGATTTCGACGACCTCGCCGCGCGGCGGCCCGAGTGGGCACGCAACCGCGCCGGCTGCTCCGCCCTGTCCTGCAGCTCGTAGCGCGTATAACCGAGTTAACCGAGGGCTTTGACCGCGGTCAGCAGCTCGGCCTCGCTCGGAAACTTGCCGAGCCCGGAAGGCCCTTCCTTCCCGCCTTCGATGTTCACCCAGCGCACGATGCCGTCGCGATCGAGCAGGAACTGCCCTTTCAGCTGCGTGCCGTGCTGCGCGCGGTCGCGCTGATCCGACGCGGTCTCCGCGTAGCCGTCCATGCGGTTCATCGCTGCGCCGGCCTCGAGGACCGGAAGGGGCTCCGGCAGCTCACCGGTCGGGTTGATGCGCGTCGATTGCATCACCTGCATCAATTGCGCATCGGGCACCGGCTCCGGCACGCCGAACGCGCTATGCGTCGTGCAATCCGGGTCCGAAACGATGGCCATCTTGGACGGGCGCAGCTTGAAGTAGAGCTTCGCGTTGTCCACGTCGGTCGCCACCACGGCGAGCGGCTCGACGCCGGCCTGGCGCAGCTTGTCGCTGGCCGCGCTCATCTGTGCAACTGCGCGGCGACAGAAGGGGCAGAACAGGCCGCGGAAGATCGCGACCAGTACCGGGGTCTTGCCACGGTAATCGCTCAGCGAGACGCTGCCCGCCTGATGCACGGCCGGAAGCGAAAAATCCGGCGCTCTCTCACCCGGCTGAACGGGCGTGCTACGTGCGGTCTCTGACATGATCGTCCTGTCGGTTGGTTGACTCAATTCGCGGGCTCAAGAAAGCGCCCTGACCGCGCCGAGCAGCTCGTCGTCGGTCGGAAACTTGCCGAACCCGGGCAGACCTTCCGTCGAGCATTCGATGTTTGCCCAGCGCACGATGCCGTCGCGATCGAGCAGGAACTGCCCTTTGAGCTGGATCCCCTGGCGCTCGAAGTCGCGATGATCCGCTTCGGTTTGCTGGTAGCCGTGCACCTTGTCCAGCTCTCCCGGCGCCTGCATGAGCGGCACCGGCTGCGCCAGCTCGCCGGTCGGGTTGATGCGGATGTTTTCAGCCGCCTTGACCGTCTGCTCGTCGATCACCGGTTTCGGCAGGCCGAATGCGCGGTGCGTCGAGCACTCCGGGTCGGCGACGATCGGAACCTTGGACGGGCGCAGCTTGAAGTAGATGCGCGCGTTGTCGAGCTCGGTCGCGACGACTGCGAGCGATTCGACGCCGAGCTTGCGCAGCTTCTCGCTGGTGCCGCCGAACTGCGCGAGCGCGCGGCGGCAGAACGGGCAGTACAGCCCGCGGAAGATCGCGAGCAGAAGCGGCGCGCGGCCGACATAGCCGGATAGCGAGACGAGACTTTCCTGGTGCACCGCGGGCAGCGAAAAATCCGGCGCTTTTTCGCCGGGCTGCACGGGTGAACTGCGTGCGTTCTGCGTCATGGTCGATATCCTTCGGGTACGCGCTTTAGGAGAGGAACGGTAGCACCACAAGCGCGTCGCGGTCGAGCCCGGCGCGCTCGCAGACCTCGTTTGCCTGAATGAGGTAGGTCTCCGCCTTCTGCGGGTCACCGAGATCGAGATACAGCGTCCCGAGACCGTCGTAGACCGGGAACAGCAGCTGCGGCTCGCCGATGTCTTCGGCCAGCTGGCGCGCCTCCTCGTAGTAGCGCAGCGCCGCCTCGGGATCGCCGTGGCACTGCTGGATCTGCCCGAGCACGATCAGCGGCACCGCCAGATGGTCGAGCTGGCCGAGCTGACGGTCGAGATCGATCGCCGCCTCGGCCGCACGCATGCCTTCGATGTCGCACTGGTTGGTCAGCGCGCAGTAGGCGACCGCGAGATTGGCGTACAGACGCGACTGAAA
>Ga0210099_1000105_pt1 | contig 33095 bp, 31 predicted proteins | sample Joice_ThreeSqA_D_4_FD_184872 | JGI IMG/M metagenome (GOLD analysis project Ga0210099, IMG submission 184872) | Wetland microbial communities from San Francisco Bay, California, USA, that impact long-term carbon sequestration - Joice_ThreeSqA_D2... | ecosystem: Environmental > Aquatic > Marine >...
AGGTATGGTTCAATCGATTATAACGGTGAGAAAATTATCGGCTTAAATAATATTGAATTGATAAGTGACAGACCAATCGAAGTAAACCTGAAAGAGATTGCTGAAACAAAAAAACTCTGGCCGGATCGTGCTGTTGTTGTTTCTTTAATGGTAGAATCAAAGAGAGAAGCCTGGCATGATATTGTAAAAAGAACAATCGACACGGGTGCTGATGGAATCGAATTAAATTATGGTTGTCCACACGGAATGAGTGAAAGAGGAATGGGGGCTGCTGTCGGGCAAGTTCCGGAATATTGCCAGATGATTACTGAATGGGTTACAGAAGTTTCAACAATTCCTGTGCTTGTTAAGTTGACACCAAATGTTACAAATATTCGTTATCCTGCACGCGCAGCAAAAGCTGCAAAAGCATCGGGATTATCTTTAATAAATACAATCAATAGTATTATGGGAATCGATCTGGATACAATGAAAATTCAACCTTCCGTAGGCGGTTTAAGTTCTCACGGGGGATTTGCCGGTCCCGCAGTAAAACCAATTGCACTGCATCTTTTATCCCAGGTAACGAGCGATCCAGAAATCAACTTATCCATTTCAGGAATCGGAGGAATAAGTACATGGAGAGATGCTCTTGAATTTATTTTGCTAGGCGCCGACAGTGTACAAATTTGTACTGCTGTTATGCACTATGGATTTAGAATAATCGATGATTTAATTGAGGGAATGACAAACTGGATGGAAGAGAAAGGTTATACTTCTCTTAATGAAATAAAAGGAAAAGCTATTCCACAGATTACTGACTTCGGGAACTTTAATCTTTTACATAAAACCGTTGCACGAATTGATCAATCAAAATGTATTCATTGTAATCTATGTTATGTCGCCTGTGATGACGGTGCTCATCAGTGTATTGATTTAATTCCGGTTAATGAACATAACAAAACACAGGTTCGGGAAGAAGATTGCGTCGGCTGCCGCTTATGTGCGATAGTTTGTCCCGTTGAGGGTTGTATTTCTATGGTAAGATTAGATAATGAAACGACCACAAAAACCTGGAATGAATTAATGGAAGATTTTAAGAGAGAGAATAAACCATTATCATGGAAGAATCTTGCGGAATTTCAAAAGGAACATGGAATTGTTATTCATTAATACGAACAAAAATTTTAGGTGAAGCATGTCGATCTTAATTAAAAATGGTAGAGTAATAACTGCTGAACAGGATTATTATGCTGATGTTTATATCAGCAAAGATAAAATAACAACGATTGGAAATGAATTAAAAATTGATGCCGATAAAGTTATTGACGCAAAAAATAAATATGTAATTCCGGGAGGAGTAGATGTTCATACACATCTCGATATGCCTTTCGGCGGAACGACTTCGAGTGATGATTTTGAATCAGGTACACGAGCCGCTGCATTTGGCGGCACAACCTGTTTGATTGACTTTGCGATTCAAGCCAAAGGAACGCGAATGCGTGATGCTCTTGATATATGGTGGAAAAAGGCTCAGGGCAAGGCAACAATTGATTATGGTCTACATATGATTATAACTGATCTTCCAGATGCACATCTTGAAGATATGAGTGATATGGTTAGGGAAGGGGTGTCGAGCTTTAAATTATTTATGGCATATCCTGGTGTATTGATGGTTGATGACGCTACAATTTTTAAAGCTATGAAGCACACTGCAAAAACGGGCGCTTTGGTATGTATGCATGCAGAAAACGGAAGTGTTATCGATACTATTGTTCAACAAACGTTGGCAGAAGGAAAAACAGCTCCAATTTATCATGCACTTACCCGCCCAACTACAGCAGAAGGTGAAGCTGTTAACAGGGCAATTGCACTTTCCGAAATGGCTGGTGCACCAGTTTATATTGTTCATTTATCTTCTAATGATGCACTTGAAAAAGTTGCTGAAGCACGTGACAGGGGTTTGCCGACTTATGCAGAAACATGTCCGCAATATCTGTTTTTATCTTTGGATGATATGAACAAGCCCGGTTTTGAAGATGCGAAAGTTGTCTTCACTCCCCCGCTTCGTGAAAAGTGGCACCAGGATAAACTCTGGGCAGGTTTACAAAAAAATACTTTGCAGGTTGTTTCAACAGATCATTGCCCTTTCTGCTATAAAGAACAAAAAGAATTAGGCAAAGATGATTTTACAAAAATTCCAAATGGCGGGCCGGGAATTGAACACAGGCTTCAGCTTCTTTTTGATGGTGGAGTAAATGAGAAAAGAATTTCAGTGAACAGGTGGGTCGAATTAACTTCTACAACACCTGCGAAAATGTTCGGAATGTATCCACAAAAGGGAACTATCGCTGTTGGGTCGGATGCTGATGTAGTTATTTGGGATCCGAAATTTGAACACACACTTTCTGTTCATACTCACCATATGCATGTTGATTATTCAATGTTTGAAGGAAGAAAAATAAATGGGAATGCTGAAATTGTAATTTCGCGCGGCGAAGTGATTGTTGAAAAAAATAAATTCTTTGGAACATCAGGTCGCGGAAATTTTATTAAAAGAGATACTTACGCCGGCGCATGGGGATAATCAAAAATATCCAATTTTAATTATGGGTTTTGAATGAGAAATTTCTTCGATGCAGAACTAGTTGAAACCGACCTGTCTTCAATTCAGGATACAAAATTAATTAACAAAGATCTTTCTCCTACAAAAATTTCGGAACGAAGCTGGAGCACTTATAACATAGCTGCACTTTGGGTAGGAATGAGTGTTTGCATCCCAACCTATATGCTTGCAAGCGGATTAATTGCCGGAGGAATGAATTGGTGGCAGGCGCTTTTAACAATTGCATTAGGCAACGTAATTGTTCTTATTCCTATGGTTTTGAATGCTCATGCCGGAACAAAATACGGAATACCTTTTCCCGTTTTAGCACGTGCATCTTTCGGAACGAAAGGCTCAAACGTTCCTGCAATACTAAGGGCTATTGTTGCATGCGGATGGTTTGGAATTCAAACATGGATAGGAGGACAGGCTTTTAATTCTTTAATTATTTTGTTACTTCCGAACTGGGCTATATTTTCCTGGGGACCAGCAATAGGCTTTTTAATTTTCTGGGGAATGAATGTTTACTTTATAGTAAGAGGAATTGAATCAATAAGATGGCTTGAATCTTTTGCTGCTCCGTTTTTATTAATTGTAGGATTCGGACTTTTGATCTGGGCTTATGTTAATGCCGGAGGCTTTGGACCAATCTTAAGTCAAACAAGTAAGTTCCAGACTGCCGGGGAATTTTGGAAATTCTTTATCCCTTCATTAACGGGAATGGTGGGATTTTGGGCAACACTGTCATTAAATATTCCCGATTTTACGCGTTACGCAAAAAATCAAAAAGCACAGATGCTTGGACAAGCGTTTGGACTCCCCCCCTCGATGATAAGTTTTGCTTTCATTGGCATTGCCGTTACTTCAGCAACTGTTATCATTTATGGAGAGGCAATCTGGGATCCGGTCAATGTTCTTTCAAGATTTAAAAATCCTATTGTAGTTATTATATCTTTGGTTTCCTTAATCATTGCGACTTTGACAACGAACATTGCAGCAAATGTTGTTTCCCCGGCAAATGATTTTTCAAATATTTCTCCCAAACATATTAATTTTGTTAAAGGGGGATTGATAACTGCAGTTCTCGGAATTGTTATGATGCCATGGAAACTCCTTTCCGATTTCAGTGCTTATATCTTTGGCTGGCTTGTGGGTTATTCAGGATTCCTCGGACCGATTGCCGGAATTCTTATCTGTGATTATTTTTTTATTAGAAAAACTATTTTAAATTCTAGAGATCTTTATAATACCGAAGGAGAATACAAATACAAAAACGGTTTCAACTACAAGGCGGTAATATCTCTTGGTGCGGGAATCTTTGTTGCACTGATCGGATTAATAATTCCTGCTGTTAGTTTCTTATATGATTATGCATGGTTTGTCGGATTTGCAGTTGCATTTTTGTTATATAGTTTATTGATGAATAAAAGAGTAAAACAAAATGGATAAGTTTATTTCTGCAGCAATAGAAGAAGCTAAAAAAGGACTTGAAGAAGGTGGTATCCCTATTGGTTCTGTTTTAGTTATTGATGAAAAAATTGTCGGGTGTGGACACAACAGGCGTGTTCAAAAGAGAAGTGCAATTCTTCATGCTGAAATGGATTGCCTGGAAAACGCAGGAAGACTTAAAGCGAGTGATTACAGCAGAGCAGTTCTTTATTCAACTCTTTCTCCCTGTGATATGTGCAGCGGAACAGTTTTGTTGTATAAGATTCCCAAAGTAATTATTGGAGAGAATAAAACCTTCCAGGGACCAGAGGATTATCTTCGAAGTCGGGGAGTTGAGCTTCAAATATTAAATGATGTAGAATGCATAAAATTGATGGAAGATTTCATTTCAAAAAATCCTTCACTCTGGAATGAAGATATAGGTGTTTAGTTTATTTTATAAATCCCCACTTTTTAATATGCCGGTATGCAAGATAACCGACAGCTCCTGCCTGTAATAATCCGAGTGCTGTTCTTACAGGATTAAATTTTGATTTTTCAAGATACTCTTCATACAAGATTGAATGCAGATATTTTGGTGCGGGATTTTCATTATTTAAAGAAGAATTGGTTAACATTTCTGCCGATGTCTTCAAAGACAACAAAGCAGTAGAGCTGTCAACATTGAAATTGAGTATTGGTTTCGTCAGGTCGCGGTAAAAATCAAATTCATCAAACTTGTAAGAAAGATTAAGTAAGGGATTTGTATTAAAAGTTTTTGTTGAATCATTCTCCGGCGATTTATTCATCTTTCCCTGAGAATAAATTGAGATGGAGAGAAGAATAAGAAGGATAATTATTTTATTCAGCAGATTCATTAAATCACCATTTGCTATTTTAAAATAGTAAACTTATTTATGTGTGTCTATGTATAAATTTATAATCGTTTTATTTTATTTTATATCGAGCTAATTACAGATGTTAAAAAAAACGTTTATCCTTTTCCTGCTTCTATTTTCATATAGTTTACCGCAGAATAGAAGCTTTGAATTTTTCCCGGGCGGATTAAACTTTCCTTCACTTAAGGCAAATAACCAGGAAGCAAAGATTGGGTTACTCTTTTATACAAAGAATAATAATATGAAAATAGATGTCGGAAATAACATTGATGTTCTGAGTTTTCGTTTATTAACAGATACGAAATTAACTATGGGAACGGAATTTATGGCGTATGCGTTATCTTCAAGTTATAGCGGTAAAAGGCTACAAATAAATGCAATCGATGGACTCTTTGGCGGTAATCTTTCTTACTCGTCAAAAGAAGACAGCAATCTGATTCTTATGAGGTTAAGAATAATTCATAACAGCGCACATCTAGTAGATGGGGCCTGGGATGAAAGCAAAAGTAAATGGATAGATAATTATGAACCGGTTCCTTTTGCGAAAGATTTTGCGGAATATACTTTTGCTTACGAATGTAACTCAGATGCTTCTATTTTAAAAACTTATGCGGGATTTTCTTATAATTTTCTAATAAGACCTTCCGACATGAAAAGATTAAATATACATGCCGGTTTTGAATTAACCCTAACAAAATTATTGGGAACTTTGATTGGACAAAAAGAAAATGTTTTTTTAGCACATCATTTTATTCTGGGAGGAACAAGCAAGTTTGGTGGAAATAATAATTCTATGCTTGGAATAAAATTCGGCGATTGGTATGGAAAGGGACTTTTACTCTACTTGTCTTATTATTCCGGCTTTGATCTTTTTGATGTTTATTATAAAAGAAAAGTAAAGCGTTTTGGCTTCGGCTTTTCGATAGATTTCCTTTAGCATCTATTCATAATGAGTCCACATCCTGATTACTTTTACTATCTTGATTTCACCGTAAATCTGGTAAACTATTCTATGTTGAATATTTATCCTACGTGAATAAGCTCCGCTTAAATCTCCGACTAATTTTTCATAACGCGGCGGGTTCTGCAAAGGATTATCGCCAAGAATCTTCAAGACACGTTCGGCTTTTTCTTTTAATCCGGCTGCCTTTATTTTTTTTGCATCTTTTAATGCCTGTTTTGTAAAGATTAACTTCCACTTTACCATGTTATTTTGGAAGAAAGTTTTTCAACAGGTTCTTTCATCCCTTTAATTATCGATTCCCTCATCCCTGGTATCGAAAGTAAATACAATGTTTCCTGCACCGCCTTCCAGTCTTTTTCGGAAATTAATATTGCATTCGATCTTTTTCCTGTGATCTGGATTGGCTCGCTTTCCTCGGTGGCTCTATCGATTAATTTGTAGAAATTATTTCTCGCTTCAGTTGCTGTTATTGTTTTCATTTTATCTCCGTCGTTCTAACAAACGTACGTGATTATGTACGTAATGTCAAGTGTATTTAGAATCAGAATTTCGAGAAAATTGAATTGTTAAAAATTGTCTCGGATATTTTTAAACTTGTTTTATTTCCTTTAACTTTGCTTAATTCTTTTCCGGATATACAGGATTTTAATGGATTACTTTAACTCGAAATATTTTACATATTCCAGGGATAACATTTTACATTGTGAAAATGTACCTGCCAATGAAATCATAGACAAAACAGGAACTCCGGTTTACATTTGCAGCAAAAAGTTTTTTGAAGACCGGTACAAAGAATTTACAAATGCATTTAAGGATATTAGGCATAAAGTATTCTATTCTGTTAAAGCAAATTTTAATCTGAATGTGATAAGAACTTTTTATGATCTCGGCAGCGGAATAGATGTAAACTCAGAAGGGGAGTTCTACCGTGCCTTCAAAGCCGGGGTTGATCCTAAAAAAATGTTAATGGCTGGGGTAGGCAAAACCGCAGACGAGATAAAACTTGCGATTGAAAAAGATTTTATAATGATTAAAGCTGAATCACAGGAAGAAATCGAGTTAATTAATAAAATAGCAGGCAAGCTAAATAAAAAGGCTAAAGTCGGAATTCGAGTAAATCCGGATGTAAATCCACAAACTCACCCATACATCTCTACAGGATTATCTCAAAACAAATTTGGTATTGCTGCACCGGAAGCTGAACAAATATTTAAGGAATATGAAAAATATCCTAATATTTTTTTTGTAGGAATCGATATGCATATTGGTTCGCAAATAACTACTGTAGAACCTTTTGCGGAAGCTATCGATAAACTTTCTGAATTTTATTTTAAAGTAAAATCTTACGGAATTAAAATAGAACATTTCGATATCGGTGGTGGTATAGGTGTAACTTATAACAATGAAAAATCATTTGGTTTGCCTGAACTTGCAAATGCAATAATTCCCAAACTAAAAAAATTAGATTGTGAAATATTTTTTGAGCCGGGAAGATTTCTAACAGCAAACGGTGGAATTCTGGCTACAAAGGTTTTGTTCAATAAAAAGAATAAAGACAAGAATTTTATAATTGTCGATGCGGCAATGAATGATCTACTACGCCCGAGTATCTATTCGGCTTATCATCACATTCAGCCTATTGAAATTTCAACGTCGGATAAGGATACAGTTGCTGATATTGTAGGACCTGTTTGCGAATCGGGAGATTTCTTTGCAAAGGAAAGAACAATTTCTAAAACAAAAAGAGGAAAATACCTGGCAATTATGTCGGCAGGTGCATACAGTATAGTTATGAGTTCAAATTACAATGCAAGAAGACGACCGGCAGAAGTAATGGTTGACGGCAATAAATTTAGTATAATCAGAAGCAGGGAAACATTTGATCATTTATTATATGATGAAAAAATTATATAAAACGATTTGGCAAAGCAGTAAGAAAAGTGCTGGGAAATCCGTTATAATAATTAGAAATTTTTTAACCTCTGAAGGTTTGTCTTTTCTCCAATTGCAATTAATTTATTACCCTCATCTATTGTAGTATCTCCCTGTGGATTATAAACAAACGTTCCTTTCTCATCATTCTGGATAGAAACAATTATTGTATTAAATTCTGTTCTTATTGGTAATTCCGATAATTTTTTCTCACTCATTTTTGATCCTTTTCTTACCACAATTTCTTCGATCTGCAGTTCAAGATTTCTGTTCGCAGCAACGATTTCAATGAAATCAGCTACGCCCGGTCTTAATAGTAAAGAAGCCATTCTTACACCGCCGAGCTCATAAGGTTTTACAACACGATCAGCGCCAGCCTTCCTTAATTTTGATTCTGTTTCATCTTCTACCGCCCTTGCAACTACAAATATTTTTGGATTTAAGGATTTTGCTGTAAGTGTAGTGAAAACATTTTCTGCATCCGTTGAAAGTACAGCAACCAGACCATTTGCTTCCTGTATCCCAGCTCTCTCAAGTGTGTTATCGTTTGAAGCATCACCAGAGTCATACAGAAAACCAGACTCATCGAGTTTTTCTTTATTGTCAGGATTGTTTTCTATAACGACAAAAGGAATATCAGCTTCTTTTAGTTCTTCACATATGTGTGTTCCCATTCTTCAATAACCGCAAACGATATAATGACCGGATAATTTTCCAATATTTTTTTGCATTCTTTTTCTCCTCAGAATTTTACTTTCGATCAGGATTTGTACCCCTATTCCGCCAGTATAAATTACTACTGCAAAACTGATAATTAATAGAATTAGCGTAAAAACTCTTCCAGTGGGCGATAAAGGATGCACTTCCTCAAAACCTGTAGTTGTTATAGTAATTATAACCATATAAAGAGAATCGGAGAGATTCCATCCCTCTATTACTATATAGCCGATTGTGCCTGCACAAATAATAATAAATAAGAGGAGTAGAGCCCGTCCCAATTGTTTCAGAGTTCTGTTGATCATAAGGTTTTCAGCAATTCTTTTAGACAAAAATAACTAACTTCGTTGAAACAATCTCTGTTTAGGTTAATCTAACTTTCTTTTTGTACTCCTAAGATTTACTTTTATATTAGTTTTTTAATTCATTATCAGGAAATGTAAAATGGTTCACAGAATATTTTTCGCGGCTTTTTTGCTTATCTCTTTCTTATTGCAAGGCTGTCTCACTTTTCACAGGATATCTTATCAATTGAATCTTGAAGGTGATCTTAATGGGAAAGGAATAATTACTATTTACGATATTCGTTCCGGTGCAGAAAGCGATAGTGATTTTGCTGAAGATAAAAGTACTTTGTTCGACTATATTTTAAAGAGTGATCAATTTATAACCGATATGCAGAATGAAGGAAAAGATATTACCTCGCGGAGATTGTATGTTAAAGAAGGAATTTTAAATGGTGAAACAAAATTAAATTTTGATGATGTGAGAAAAATTGAGGGAATAGGATTTGAAGACGGTTTCTATTACCTCACAGTGCAGCCAGATGATAGTATTTTTTCAACGAATGGAAAAGTTATTACTTCTTCTGACTATAAAAGAATAATATGGGATAAAAATGTAGAGACACTTATGTTTGAGATGATGGCATCCGATTATAGTGATGGCACTTATAAGGAACTTGCACCTTTTTACAAAGAATAATTGATGTACGCTGAAATAGTTTTTCCTTTACCTTTCAGGAATACTTTTACCTACTTAATTCCTGAATCATTAGAATCTATTGCCAAGCCAGGAGTTCGCGCTGTTGCTCCATTTGGCAAAAGGATACTTACGGGCTTTATCGTTGCGACTTCTTCAACAACAGATGTTAAAGAAAATATAAAACCTGTTGATGATATTTTAGATTCAAAACCTATCTTTAATCAAAAATCACTTGAATTTTATAAATGGCTTGCCGATTACTATCTCTCATCTCTCGGTGAAGCCTTAAAACTTGCTGTTCCATATGGTTTGGAGATTGAATCAAAAAGAAAAATTATTAGTGATACGAACTTCTCATTAAGTCTTCTGGAGAAAGAAAAAGATAAGAAATCTATAAGATCGAAAATCCTGAAAATCATTTCTGAAAGAGAAGAAATTAATTTTTCCCATCTTCAAAGATTAGTACAGCGGAAAAATATTTATTCAATTCTGAGCAATCTTGAAAAGCAAGGTGCGGTTACAATTCTAAATGAACTTGCCGGTGCTAAAGTAAAAATTAAGAAAGCCAAGTTTGTTAAACTTGCAAAACCTATTGGGGAGATTTATTCTCATTTCCCTGAAATAGAAAGCAGATCACCCAAGCAAATTTCGATTCTGCTTTTTCTTTCTAAACATAATACAGATATAGTCCCGCTTGGTTTTTTACTTGACAAAACAGAATCAAGTAAATCTTCCGTAGATGGACTTGTTAAAAGGGGATTGGTAAAAGTTTTTGAAAAGGAAGTCACAAGAGATTATGTTGAAGCATATACAGAAAAGAAAACCGAATTTCAATTAACAAAGCAACAACAAAATATTATCGATGAAGTTACTACTTTAATTCAAAAAGGAAACTTTAAGACTTTTCTATTACACGGAGTTACCGGAAGCGGCAAAACCCAGGTTTATATAGAACTTACTAAAAAAGTTTTGGATCAGAAAAAATCAGCTTTAATACTTGTTCCTGAGATTTCACTGACTCCGCAGATCACTTCGCGTTTTTATAATCATTTTGGAAATGAAGTTTCCATTCTTCATAGCCGAATGTCTCTTGGTGAAAGATATGATTCATGGAGGAAAATTCTTAATGGCAAATCTAAAGTTGCTATAGGTGCTCGTTCTGCACTTTTTGCTCCCCTAACTAATATCGGACTTATTGTCGTTGATGAAGAACACGACGCAAGCTATAAGCAGTTTGATTCTGTTCCCAAATATAATGCAAGAGATTCGGCCGTAATTCTTGCTCAAAATTTTAAATGCCCTGTATTACTTGGTTCAGCTACACCTTCGGTTGAAAGTATGTACAATGCTAAAACAGGAAAGTATAAGTTATTGGAACTTCCTGAAAGAATTGATAATGCAAAACTTCCCAAAATTGATCTTATCAATATTTATAGTTCTTTGGCGGGACAAACCGGAGATAAAAAGAAAAAGAAAATTGAACTTGTCTTTTCTAAATTTTTACTAGATAAGATTGAAGATAGATTAAAGAAGAAAGAAGGAGTAATTATTCTACAGAACAGGAGAGGTTTTTCAACACAAATTTATTGTGAAGATTGCGGTGAATTAGAGATTTGCGATAACTGTTCGGTTCCTCTTGTTTATCATATAAATCAGAATATACTTAAATGTCATTACTGTGGATTTACAAAAGGGGTTCCTAAAGTTTGTCATAATTGTGGTTCTTATTCGCTAAAATATTTTGGAACAGGGACCGAAAGAGTCGAAGATGAAATTGAATATTACTTCTCCAAAGCAAAAATAAAACGTGTCGATTCCGATTCGATTTCCCAAAAAAATTCGTTAAGCAGAATACTTATGGAATTCAGCAAAGGGGAAATTGATATTCTTGTAGGAACTCAAATGGTCTCCAAAGGATTAGATTTTCCGAGGCTTACTTTAGTTGGGGTTATTTCTGCGGAAACAACATTATGGCTTCCTGATTTCCGTGCAGACGAAAGAACATTCCAGCTTTTAACTCAAGTTTCAGGGAGAGCAGGGAGAAGCAAAGTTGAAGGAGAAGTAGTTATCCAAACATTTAATGAAAAAAGTTTTACACTGCAAAAAGTTTTACAGAACGATTATGCTGGCTTTTATGAAAGGGAAGTGATGAACCGGGAAAGAATGGGTTATCCTCCTTTTACAAGAATCTGTTTGATAGAAACAAAAGATATAGATAATGATAAAGCAAAAGGTGCTTCGGTAGAATTTCATAAAGAGCTTAGTGCTTATAAAAAATATTTGGAGATAACCCCACCATCTCACGCACTAATTGCAAGATTAAAAGGACAATACCGTTATCACATTTTAATAAAAAGCAGCAAAGAGAAAGATCCAGGAGGAGGAATTTTAAGAAAAGCTGTACTCGATTCATTTGTCGAGTTCAACCGAAAATCACGATTCAGAGATATAAAAATTATTTTTGATGTTGATCCTCAGAGCGTGATGTAAAAGGGAAAAGAAGTTTTATGAGTGTCACACTTCGATTCGCTTAGTGTGACACTGTTTTGAATAACCTATTTCGAATTTAACTCTCCAATCGCACCTAACAACGCATATTGTTTTGTATAATAATTATACTGCGCCTGGACATTATTGTACAACGATTGCAAATAATTATTATAGGTTTGCTGTAAGTCAATATATGTTACTGCCCCAACTTGATAACTTTCCTTTTTAATTTTCCAGCTTTCAGTTGAAGATTGTAAAGCTTTTTTAGAAGCTTCGAGTTGCAGTTTTGAAGTTTGAAGATCAAGCTGAGCATTTTTTACATCAGTTGCGATTTGTCTTTCAAGAGCCTGCAAATCTTCATTAGTGTTTTTCAAAGAAACATTTGAAGATTCAATTGAGTATTCAGTGTTCCAGTTGGAAAATATTGGAATGTTTAATGATAAGCCAACACTGTAAGTTTTTCTATTAAACAGATTATCTGGACTTGTGGCACTTGTTGAAAATCTGTAGTTGCCGCTTAGCGTAGGAAAAAGACCTGAACGTGAAATCGTTAATTGGTTTTCAGAGCTTTCAACTTTTAATTTCTGACTTTGGTAATCATTCCTGTTTTCTAAGGCAGTTTGATATAATTGGTTAAAGTTTTGATCGGTTAGAAGTGTATCTTCGGTTTCTCCCGGAAGTGTGTAAGCATAATCTGAATTTATATCGAGCGAAAGATAATTCAATAAAGAAATTTTTGCTTTTTCATAATTGTTTTTTGCTTGCAGGTATGCTACTTCAGAGTTTGCAGTTTGAGCTTCCTGCGAATAAACATCGGCTTTAGTTACCATTTTCAACTGTTGCATTTCTTTTATCTTTTTCAGCAACTCCTGGTTATATTTTAGATCTTCATCCTGGTACTTTAACAACGAATCATTACTGATAATAGCAAAGTAGAAATTTGTTGTCTGTAGAATTATATCCTGTTTCAATTTTTTAAGATCAAATTTAGCAGCATCATAATTATTATTTGCTTGGTTAATATTTGCAATATTTGAAAGTCCGTCAAATAAAGTTACATTTCCTCCAGCAGACAAGGAATAACCCCTGGTATCAATTTGTGATGAAGGTAAAACGGTTTCTCTTCCGAAATAATCAATCTGGGTTCCGCCACCTTTATCAGTTACTCTTGACCAATTCCATGACCCACCAGCACTTAAATCTGGAAGAAGATTTCCATAGGCACTTTTTACTGCAGCAGATTGCGAGGCAAGATTGTTTTGTTGCTTTATCAAAGAAGTATTTTTGTTTAAGGCTGCTGTTATTGCATCTTGTAAAGTAAAAATTTGCTGAGCATTGGTATTGAAACAGCTCACTAAAATCACAAAAGAAAATATTATATATTTTTTCATTGTTTTGTTCTCTTATCAGAATTAAAAAAAATCCCAAAATAATTTTATTCATATCTTAATGCATCAATCGGGTTTAAGTTTGCAGCTTTTCTTGATGGATAGAATCCGAAGAATATTCCGATCACTCCTGCGAAACCGAAAGCAAGCATGATAATTTCAGGTCTTATTAATGTCGCCTGACTTGTGTAGTTGTTTAAAACATAAGCTACTCCGAATGAAAGCAGCACTCCGATTAGTCCGCCCGCTAAGCTCAATACGACGGCTTCGGTTAAAAACTGGATTAAAATATCGGAAGTTCTTGCGCCTACAGATAATCTTATCCCGATTTCTCTTGTTCTCTCTGTAACAGATACAAGCATAATATTCATAATTCCAATTCCACCGACGATTAAGGACACACCTGCAACTGAGGCGAGAAGTACTGTTAATACTTTTGAAGTTTCGGTAGCCGCTTCTGTAATATCAGCCTGGTTTCTTATTGTGAAATCATCATCTTCTCCGGGATTCAGATGATGTGCCCGTCGCATAATCGATCTTAATTCTTCCTGTGCCTGGTCAATTTGGGAAAGTGAGTTAGCACTTGCCTGTATAAAAGAAATATATCTTCCCCCGCTTAACCGGTCCAGAACAGTGGTAGAAGGTGCCAGAATTACGTCATCATTGTCACTGCCAAATGCACTTTGACCCTTCGATGATAATACTCCTATAATTTTAAAAGGAACATTCCGTACTCTTATCTGCTGTCCAATAGGATCATCGTTTGGAAATAATTGTTTTGCAACTGTTTGTCCGATAACTGCTACTTTAGCTCTCGAAATAACATCTCTTTCTGTGAAAAACTCACCTGAAGATAAAGGCCACTCACGAATTTCAAGATATTCTGGTGAAACACCCTGTATAGATGTACTCCAGTTTCCTGCTCCTCCTATAACTTGTCCTCCACTTCTTACAATAGGAGTAACTGCCTTAATAGAAGTAGTTTCATCACGGATTTTATTTACATCGTCCATTGTGAACCTGTTAAAACTTCCTGCTCCTCCTCTTACTCCTCCCGAAGAACTGGAGCCAGGGAAAATTACAATTAGATTTGAACCGAGTGAAGCTATTTGCTGTTCGACCTGCATTTGTGCACCATCTCCAATAGCGACCATTACTACTACTGCTGCAACTCCGATTATTATTCCCAGGGCTGTTAGCAAACTTCTCATTCTCGATTTTAGAATACTTTTTATCGCGACTTTTAAAATATTTTTTACCTGCATTTTAAACCTCAGTTACTTCTTCATTTAATTTCTTTATTTCTTTATCAGCATCTAATCTATCCTTTATATTTAAGTCTTTAATTATTTTACCATCTCTAAGTTCGACAATTCTTTTGGCAAACTTTGCAAAGTCTCTTTCGTGAGTAACAAGAACTATAGTAATTCCCTCTTCATTTAACTTTTGAAAGAGTCCCAGTACTTCAACAGACATTTTGCTGTCGAGATTTCCAGTTGGCTCATCCGCCAAAATCAGGGACGGTTCATTTACAAGCGCCCGCGCTATAGCAACTCTTTGCTGTTGTCCGCCGGATAATTGATTAGGCTGATGATCCATTCTATCTGCTAAACCTACTCTATTTAAAACTTCTTCTGCTTTTGCCTTGGGATTTACAATTCTCAAGTTCCTATCATACATCAAGGGAAGTTCTACGTTTTCCAAAGCAGTAGTTCTCGATAAAAGATTAAATCCCTGGAAGACAAATCCTATTTTCTGGTTTCTTATCGTTGCATATTCATTTTTTGAAAGCTTGCTTGTATTTATTTCATCAAGGAAATAATCTCCGGAGGTGGGTTGATCGAGACAGCCAAGCAAGTTCATTAAAGTTGATTTGCCGGAACCGGAAGCTCCCATTATTGCAACAAATTCTCCTTCATCTATTTGAAGATCGACTGAATTAAGTGCATGAACTTCTACTTCGCCGATTTTATATGTTTTAGTTAATCCTATTGTTTTAATAATTGTTTTCAAAATTTTTATCCTTATCTGGTTAACATATTAACTTATTTCTTATCGTCGGGGAGGTCCAAACCCTCTGCCATTAAGAATATTTCCTGATGTTGATGTACCTTCCTCTCCGGGGTTATCAATTCCGGTAATAACTTTCATCCCTTCTTTGAGATTTCTACTTGAAATAATTTCCGTTTTTTTACCATCGGAAAGTCCCGACATAAACATACCTAATCTTAATTCTCCTTTCTCATCAAAGTACCAGACTCTTCCCATATTTTTACCAAAACCTCTGTTTCCAAAGTTCATTCCTCCCTGGCCAAAATTTCTATTTGGAGAGTTATTAAACCTGTTTCTCAGACTATCAGGGAATCTGCTTGCCATTTCATTCCTGAATTCAGTTAACATTTCTTCAGTCGGTTGAAAAGATAAAGCAGAGTTAGGAACCAGGAGAGCATTATTTTTTTGTGCAACATAAAAATCTATTGTGGCTGTCATTCCGGGAAGAAGTTGATTATTAATGTTTTCCGCATTTACGACCACAGTATAATTGACGACATTCTGAACAACTTCTGAGTTTAACCTGATTTGAGTAACCTTGCCTGAAAATTTCTTGTCAGGATAAGCCTGTACAGTAAATTCAGCATCCTGTCCTATTTTGATTTGCCCGATATCACCTTCATCGACAGAAGCTAGAATCTGCATATTGGAAAGGTTTTCAGCTATCTGAAATAAAGTTGGGGTTGAAAGACTTGCAGCAACTGTTTGTCCTTCCTCTACATTTCTATTAATTATTATGCCGCTTATCGGGGAATAAATGTAGGCATATCCGAGGTTTGTCCTCGATCTTTGCAGTGCTGTTTGCGAAGAATGATAATCAGAGAGTGAGGATTCAAGAGTGGTTTTAGAGTTTATGTAATCCAGTTCAGACAAAAACCCTTTATCAAATAAACTTTTATCTCTGTCAAATTGTGCAGTGGCTTTGTTGTATTGTGCTTTAGCTTTCTCGAGATTTGATAGTGCATCACTTACTTGTAATGCCAGGGAAGTCGTATCTAAAACTGCTAACAGTTGTCCTTTTTTTACATTAGAATTAAAGTCGACAAATATCTGATCAATTCTGCCTGAAACCTGTGTTCCAACATCAACAGTTTTTAAAGCTTCTAAAGTTCCGGTTGAAGTTATAGTGTTGCTTACGTCGCCGCGTTGTATCTCTGCAAAAATATATTTTGTTTCTTTGTCGGGACTTCCCCAAAAGAAAAAGTAGGACCCTCCGGCTATAACAATCAATATGATTAAATAAATTATATATTTCTTTTTCATCTTAACTTCCTATAAAAGTTTAATAATTCTAGGTTTCTTATTGCCTGAAAAAACCCATCTTTTGATGATTAGACACTAAGAGTTTTAAAAACGTGTTATTGTTTAGAGAAGTTTTTTTAAAATAATATTATCGGTTAATATAGTTGTTTTTGAAGGTATTTTTAATGATCGAAGGTAGATTAGCTTAGGGGCCGGCTTATTTGTTCTTTAGGAAATGACTTTTACCAGCGAAGATTTTCTTCCAAAGCGAATTAGCATTACCATTAAAATAAGAATCGGGGTTTTGAGAAGAGTGAATTATAAGCTGGTCGGATAAAGCTGAAACTGTAATAGCTCCAGGTTTACCGGCTATTGTTGATTCGATTGTCAAAGTATAGTTTGCTTTTCCTAAAAGAGAAGGGTCAGGGTTATCAATAAATTCATTTCCTGTAACTTGGGATAAAGTTCTCAGAAAATTAACTGTCTTGGTAGAATCCGTCCTTATATTATTAATTGTCCACTGTCCCGAAGTATCCTTTACCATCCTGAATGAACTATCGGGATATGTATAAGTCAATTCTTTCCAATTGGAAAAATCATCCTTTACAATAGCATTATTTCTAAAGTAATTGGGCTTCTGGTTGAATGAATATTCTAAAAACCCGTTAACCTGGTAAACATTTTTATCCCCTTTAATACGAACATAAGAAGCCATAGATCTTGGCTGCTGATAAGAAAATTTTCCAAGTATAATATCCAAAGTATTATCATTACCTTCAAAAACCTTTACTCTTGTGCCGGAAGAATCGACTTTAAATTCCGACCATCTGCTTTCATCTTGTGCAGCAAGACTATTTGCCTTTATTCCGGCAATTGTATTTAACAAGCTTCTTACTTTAGATTCTTCTGCCGGAACAGATTTATTATTGTCAATTTTAACCTGCCAGTAATTTCCTTCTTTATATAATCTTACTTCTTTATGATTTGTAACTTTGGGATAAATTGAAATTGACGTTACAGCTGAAGTATCAATATTTGCAATGTCTTTTTTAAAAGTTCTTATTTCATGGGATGAATCATAGTAAATAAAAAACGCAGCTGTCGCAAAAAGAACAACGAAAATGATCAGGAGGTTTTTAGAAGAAATATTCTTAAACATAATCTTCGTTCATCCACTTATTTCTGAGTTTTCTTCTATACTGGTAACGAACTACACCAAAACCTAAAATCAGAATTATTGGCAACAGAAAATTCAGATATTTCAAAAAGGTCTTTGTTCCATCTTCAAGATTTGGATCGATCGGCCGCGAGCTTATACCTTTTGTTCTTAGAGCAATAAGTCCGGTATCGTCTGAAAGCCAGTCAATTGCATTTGTCATTAAATTAACATTGTCATCCTGCAGCCTTTGCTTATTTTGTCCGCTTCCGTTGACTACAAAATCACCATCACCAAAAACAACCATTTTTGAATAAACATTTCCCGTGATCTTTCCTTCAACAGCAACTGCAACAGGTAATGAAGAAACAGGGAAGTCACTCTTGCTCCAATCTTTCATAACACTAAAGTAAACAGGTGGTTTTTCAAATCCTGATTGTTCGGAAGTAAGAGCTAAGTTAGTTATTCTCAAGGTTGAATCTTTAGTAGAAACTTTAACCGGGCTTGCGAAGATGAACCCTACAGATTCAATTCCTTTTGTAATCGGGTGATCAGCAAACTTTGTAATAATCGGAAGGTAAGGAAACTTTACAGGAGTATTCATTACAAACATTCCGTTTTGCTGACGTACCATAACATTACCTGCGTTAGCATCGATTACAAATTCATCTTCTACATCAATTCCTTTTCTGTTCAGCCAGTCTTCAAAGCCTGTATAAACACTTGAGCCTGAAGCCGTGGACAAATCACCTTTAACTCTGTTGATTGCAGCTAATATTCTTCCCCCGTTTGAAATAAAATTATCAAGCTGGCTGAAGAGTTCCGGTTTAACAGTATCAATTGGAGCGATTATTATTAAAGTTTTATATGTGTTTGGGATCTGGGTTGTATCTGTGAGTTTAACTGTTCCTACATCGTACATTACAGAAAGCTGCTGGTTTAACTGCGGCATTTCTGCTAAAGTCGGTTCTCCATCTCCTTGCAGGAAAGCTATTTTTGTTTTCTGTTTTAAGGATAATTTTTTGATGTTTGTTGAAAGAGCATATTCCATTGCAGAACCGGGCTGAATAAACGGGATTACTTCTTTCTTTTCTCCATATTGAAGAATTGCTCCTAGATAAGCACGTTGTTGTTTCATCTGGTCGCGTTCACGAACATTAATCATAATCGGTTGAATCCCGGCTTGTGCAGCTTCCATTTCAGATTCCTGATCCTTGGTGGGATTAACAAACTGGTAAACAATTTTTCCGCCGGACGCATTATCATACTCAGTTAGCATATCCTGGAAGTCTTTTTTTACCTTACCAATATCCGGCGGAAGATTTTCTGAAAAGTAAGCGGTGATAGTCAACGGTTCGTCAAGAGATTTTAAAATATTTTTTGTCGCATCACTTAAAGTGTATTGCTGATCTTCAGTAAAGTCGAGACGTAAAAAGAAACGGTCTGCAAAGAAATTAACCAAAATTAAAATTCCGAATAACAGCAGTATTGAGGTTATAACTTTTTTCTTAGTAAGCATTTTAATCAACAATATTTCTTTTTGATACCATAGTTTCAGCAAGTATTAACCCGAACAGGGAGATGCTGAGGAAATAAATTATATCTTTTGAATCGATTACGCCACGTGAAATGGACTCAAAGTGAGTCTGGAGATTAAGATAATCGAGTACATTTCCGATAATTCCTGTAAAATCACTTGCGAGCACATTAAAAATGATAAGGAAGAAAACACCGATAAAAAGCGATAACAAAAATGCAACTATCTGGTTGCTTGTAATGCTGCTGGCAAAAAGTCCAATACTTATATAAACCATGCTCATTAAAAGAAGTCCGAGATAACCGCATATAACAGCACCGTGATCTACGTTACCAATGTTCGCAACTGTTATGTAATAGGGAAGTGTTAAAACTAAAGCAATTGCTATTAAAATTAAGCAGGATAAAAATTTTCCTAGCACAACTTCCCAATCCGTTACAGATTTTGTTAAAAGAAGCTCTATTGTTCCGGACTTATTTTCTTCTGCAATCATTCTCATTGTTAAAGCAGGAATAAAAAAGAAAAGTGTCCAGTATGCTACAGAAAAAAATGGTTGAAGCGTTGCTTGTCCGATAAAGAAAACATCAGAGCCAAACAGCCATGTGAAGAATCCGCTAAGACCGAGGAATACAACAATTAATATATAAGCTGTTAAAGAATCGAAGAATGATTTAAGTTCTCTTACAGCTATTATCCAGGTTTTTTTCATAATTTATTTATAGTGACCTCACCCCGTCCCTCCTTGGCTCGTCTTCGACTTGTCGAAGCGGGTCCTTATTAAGGAGAGGGTGGAAGTTTAGCATTTTTTAATCTTGTAATCTTTCAATCTTTTAATTTTGTAATTGTGTTAAGTAGTTAACTCTCTGAAAATATCTTCAAGCTTTGTTTCAATCGGCGTCATTTCTGTTAATGTCCAGTTTTTTTGAACACACAACTGGAAGATTGAGCGTCTCGAGGACTGACCGCTTTTACTCTGTATCATATAAGTATTGTTTACATCTGCAACGGGATCAATCATTGCAATTGTATCTATTGCGCGCAGACCATCATATAACAAGTCTTTATTCATTTCATCTTCAATTTTGATTCGAAGCATCTCTTCTCCCTGCGCCTGTTTGCGCAATGTGTCGGGAGTTCCATCTGCAACTATTTTTCCTTTATTGATAATTAAAATTCTGTCACAGATTGCTTCAACTTCAGGAAGAATGTGGGTGCTTAAAATTACAGTCTTCTGCCTGCCGACACGTTTGATTAAATTTCTTATTTCAATTATCTGGTTAGGATCGAGACCGGAAGTAGGCTCGTCAAAAATCAATATTTCAGGATTATGAATCATCGCTTGTGCAAGTCCAACACGCTGCCTGTAACCTTTTGAAAGTTCTCCGATTTTTTTATGTTTCTCTTCATTAAGACCGCAGACGTGAACCATCTCAATGATTTTGTTTTCAATATTTTCTTTTGATACTCCCTGCAGGTTAGCTGTGTAAGAAAGGTATTCCAGAACAGGCATATCTAAGTATAAAGGATTATTCTCCGGTAAATATCCAATCTTGTTTTTTATTTCTTCCGGGTGATCGTGGATTGAGTAATCGCCGACCTTTACATCTCCCTCAGTTGGAGCCATAAAGCAGGTAAGTATTTTCATGGTGGTGGTTTTGCCCGCACCGTTGGGACCAAGAAAGCCGAGTATCTCTCCCGTCTTTACAGAAAAGGAAATCGAATCAACAGCTTTTTGAGGCCCGTACTGTTTAGTAAGATTCTCTACAGTAATGTTCATTGATTATAGCGCCCTGCCACCTAAAAACCCTAAATAAATATCAGTGTTAAACTACAAATAAGTTTTGACGCAAGAGAAATGGGAAAGTTCCACTACCTTTTTAATTTTTTGTAAAACTTTTAATTGAACGTAAAATTCATAGAAAAAGTTAATAAGAACCCCTCCCGCCCTCCCCTTTAACTAAAGGGGAGGCGAGGTGGGGTTTTAAATGATTCTTTTTCTTTCTCCATTCCTTAATTATTTTCATCATTTTAACACCTACAGTTGTAACTACCTTTAGACATGAAGTCTGATAAATCTATTTGAGCAAAAAAAACAGGAAAAAAAGTTAGAAAAATGAATAACCCACTTTTTTTAACTAAGATTCCTTCTGATTCAGGATGACGGATAGTAAAGTGAAATATAAGATTATGAGAAATAAGACATCTTCTCAATTCTAAGAACATCATTAAAAACCTTTCTCCCAATTGAAAAGTAAGTTACCATAACTGCTTGTTTTCTGATGATATTGTTGAAATTTTCAATATAGTTTTTAGTGGAATATTATTTGGTATATCCCGACATTATATATTTAGAGAACAGGCGTGTTATGTTCAATTCAATAGTCATGGTTAAGCAGGTTCCCGATACTGCAAACATCTCCGGCAAGGTAATGAAGGATGACGGAACGGTTAACCGTACAAAACTTCCCGCGATTTTTAATCATGAAGACCGTGTTGCACTTGAACTTGCTTTGCAGGTTAAAGAAAAATATGGCGGAAAAGTAATTGCAATTACCATGGGTCCACCACGCGCATCGGATGTTTTGCGCGAGTGCCTTTATATGGGAGTCGATGAAACTTACCTTGTGAGCGACAGAAAATTTGCCGGCGCCGATACTCTCGCCACTTCTTATGTTTTAAGTGAAGTGATTAAAAAAATTGGCAACTATCATTTTGTTTTTGCAGGCAGGCAGGCTATTGATGGCGATACTGCACAAGTCGGTCCGCAAACCGCAGAGAAGCTTGGCATTCCCCAAATAACTTATACTGAAGAAATTCTAAAAGTAGAAGAAAACAAAATTAAAATAAAAAGAAAATTAGACGGTGGCTATGAAATTGTTGAAAGCACGCTTCCTGTTTTAATTACTGTTTTAAAAGATGTTGTTAATCCTCGTCCTTTTAGTGCGAAGAGAGTCATGGCTTTTAAGAATGCCAGGTCGGTTATGGATCTTGAAAAGCTTGCAGAGGAGAACTCTCTTCTTTATATAGACAAGCTTGTTCACGAATACAAAGAGAAAAATCTTCTTATAAATACTTTCACAATGGATGATTTGAATCTTGATGTACAAAGATGCGGTATCAGTGGTTCGCCAACAAAAGTGCATAAAGTTGAATCAGTTGTACTTAAAGGCGGAAATCAAATTAAAATTGAACCGACTAAAGCCGGGTTAAACAACCTGATAGATCAGTTAATGACAGATCATATTTTTGCATAAAAGGATGCAATATGAATTTTACAAATGAAGTATGGGTTTTTATTGAACAAAGAGACGGAAAGCCTGCAGATGTAAGCTTTGAACTTCTTTGCAAAGGACACAAGCTTGCACAATCGATGAATGGAAAATTAAAATCTCTTGTAATTGGTGATGGTGTTAAAGAAATAGCTAAAGAAACTTTTAAGTATGGAGTGGATGAAGCTTTACTTGTTGAACATTCATCACTTAAAAATTATAGAACTCTACCTTACAGCAGAATAATAAATGATCTTGTTAAAACAATTGTTCCGCGTATTGTTCTCTTTGGCGCAACTATAATTGGAAGAGATCTTGCACCAAGAGTTGCTTCAAACACACGAAGCGGTTTAACTGCCGATTGCACCGATCTTCAGGTTTCTGATGTTAAATATGTAGGCAAGGATTATGCAAATCTTCTTTTGCAAATTCGCCCAGCATTTGGTGGAAATATAATCGCAACAATTATTACTCCTGAAGTGCCGACACAAATGGCAACGGTAAGAGAAGGAGTAATGGAATTAACCCCTGTTGAGTATCCAAATGAAATAAAAATCACACGAATTGAATATAAACCTGATCCGATAGATGAGCTTGTTCAGATAATTGAACAACATAGAGAAGATAACAAAGTAAATTTGAAAGCAGCTCCAATAATTGTTGCAGGAGGATACGGGCTAAGTACAAAAGAGAATTTTAGATTAGTCGAAGAGCTTGCTCATACTGTTGGAGGAGAAATTGCCGGAAGCCGTGCGGCAGTAGATGCAGGATTTGTAACTCCGGACAGACAAGTTGGACAAACAGGAGTTACTGTTAGGCCAAAACTTTACATCGCAGTTGGAATATCCGGTGCAATTCAACATCGCGCAGGAATGCAGGAATCAAATAAAATCATTGCGATTAACTCGGATCCGGAAGCTCCGATTTTTGAAATTGCTCATTACGGTATTGTCGGTGATGCAATGGAAATTATCCCGGCTTTTATCGAAGCGTACAAACATAAATTGAAATAGTGGTTTGAAGTCATCCCGAAATTGTTTCGGGATCTCTATAATTTAATAATTGCGAAGAATTAAGAAGATACTGAAACTAGTTCAGCATGACAAAAATAGGATAAGGTTTTATTATGCCAAATTTTTTTACTGATAACAGCGACATCCAATTTTATTTTAATAATCTCGATATAACGGAGATTGTTGGAATTGCAGAAGATAATTACAAAGATGCTGAAAGGTTTAATTATGCACCCACTGATTATGAAGATGCAAAAGAAAATTATAAAAAAGTATTAGAGATTGTCGGCGATATTGCCGGAAATTTTATAGCTGAACGTGCATCAGGCGTTGATGATGAAGGAGCTGTAATCAATGATGGAAAAGTCTCCTATGCAAAAGGGACAGAGGAAAACCTGAGGCAACTTGCACAAGCAGATTTAATGGGAATGATCTTTCCCCGTAAATATGGCGGATTAAATTTTCCTTTTACAATGTATATGATGGCGGTAGAAATGGTTTCCCGCGCCGATGCATCTCTTATGAATATTTTTGGTTTGCAGGATATTGCAGACACGATTAAAAAATTTGGCAATGAAGATCAAAGAATGGAATTTCTTCCCGGTTTTTGTACTGGTGATTACACCGGTGCAATGGCTTTGACAGAACCTGATGCAGGAAGCGATCTCCAGGCTGTTAAATTACAAGCGTTCCAGGATGAAAAAGGGCATTGGTTTTTAAAAGGTGTTAAAAGATTTATAACAAATGGAAACGGAGACGTGCTGCTTGTTCTTGCAAGATCAGAAGCGGGAACTAAAGACGGACGCGGTTTAAGTATGTTCGTTTGCCAAAAAGGGGACACGATCAAAGTACGAAGAATTGAACACAAGCTTGGAATCCATGGTTCGCCGACTTGTGAACTTCAATTTAATAATACTCCCTGCCAGCTTGTCGGCAACAGGAAATTCGGTTTAATAAAATATGTTTTTGATTTGATGTACAGGGCAAGAATGGGAGTTTCTGCGCAGGCCCTTGGCATTTCACAATCTGCTTATGAAGAAGCTATGAAATATGCAAAGGCCCGTGTACAATTTGGCAAAACAATTTACAGTATACCTGTCGTTACTAATATGCTGATAGATATGCGTGTAACTCTAGAAGCTAACCGTGCTTTATTTTATAGTACAGCGCAAGTTGTTGATATTAAAGAAAAAATGGAAGAAAAGATTGGAAAACTTAAAGAAGAAGGAAAACCGTTTTCTGAAGAAAATATCAGGTTAAAAAAATATCAGAAAGAAGCCGGGCTACTTACTCCGATAACAAAATATATCTTAACAGAATCTGCAAATAAAATAACTTTCGATGCTCTTCAGATTCATGGCGGTACAGGCTACATGAGGGAATTCAGAGTAGAAAGATTAGCCCGTGATGCACGTATAACAAATATTTATGAAGGTACATCTCAGCTTCAGGTTGTTGCAGCAATTGGTGGAGTTTTAAATGATATTCTTGCTGAGAGGTTTGATGAATGTGAAAAGAGAGAATACAAAGGAGGGGTAGGAAATCTAGTTAGTCACTTAAAAGAAATAAGAGAGATTTATAAAGATTGTCTTAAATATGTTATCGAAAAGAAAGATCCTTCATTTCAGGATGTTGCAGCAAAAGATTTGGTTGAACTTTACAGCTACATTTACATAGGATACTTGTTGTTGGAGCAGGCTGAAATAGACCCTAAAAAAGTTTTTACTGCCAACAGGTATGTTTTAAACTCATTGGCTAATGCAAGGAAAAATGCAGAGTCAATTAAAGATGGATTATTCAGCGATATACTTCATGCAGAAAAGATTTTGGTATAAATTTAAAGCATACGTCATATTGAGCGAAGCGAAATATCTTAAAAACAGATTCTTCGTTTTTGATTAAAAAGCAATCACTCAGAAAGAAACGGAAATAAATTTCTTAAACAGTTAACGGGACATAGAGATGCAGAAACAAACAAAAACAAACGGGAAACACTTAAACTACTTCCGCATTTACGATGATAAAGAAGTGCTGAACTATTTTAAATGCTCGCTTACTCATAAGCAGGTCGATAGATATCTCAGAACTTATGAGAAAAAACACAATAAATATTTTAATCCTGAATTTATTGAGTTCCTGCAAAAATATGATAACAAAGCCGAGCTTATAAAAGTCGAAGATGTGACTTACTAAATTTCAAACAGCAATTGCTTTTTCTTCAGCAATACTAAAAGTAGATTTAAGATAAGCATTCGGGTCATGATATAGAGCCTCTTCGGGAAGCCAATACCAGAGTGGTCCCAGGTTCTTCTTTACCTGGTCTTTATAGAACTGGGGAAGTTCTGTTGTTTCTCCTTCAAAATAATCTCTGAATTGTCGGTCTGTCTTTAACAACTCGCGAATTTTGATGTTATATTTAACTCTGCCAAAGCCTTCTGCAGATATGGCGCGTACTACATTCATCCATTTCGGGATCATAGTTTTATTTGCCATTAGGCGATTATAAATGGCCTTCCATGAAAAAGTATATTTCCCAAGGTCGATTACATTATCATAAAATTCTATCCAGGAGTAATTCATCGGTTTAACATTCATTGCATGATTGTTATTGAGAAACTGAAATGGGAAAGGTAAAACGCGGTTAGCTTTTTGGTATTCAAGATTCAGAGGTGCTGCTTGCCCAAATGAAGTAAGGAGTGAATAACCCGGAAAAGCGCCGGGAGATAAATCCACGAACCTTTTTGTAAGTTCAAAAGGTTCAGTCCCTTCATCGGAATCCAGACCAAGAACAAAATTAGTTTGAATATAAGGTGTATATCTAAGAATCATATTTACATGTTCGGATACTTCTTTCACTTTATTCATTCCATGATTTTGTCCCGTTTTGGATTTATTCCCGAGTTCATACCAGGATTCTATCCCGGGAAGAAGTGCACCGAATCCATTCTTTTTTAATCTTTGAAGATGTTTTTCTGATAATAAAGAAAGACTACTTTCTGCAATGAAATCAATGCTGTTTGGAGGAACAGCTTCTTCGATTGCATCCATATAATCATCGAACTTAACTCCAAAATTAGGATCGTGCCATCCAACCATCGGTCTCTTAAATTTTTTCAGAAGGAAAGAAAGGTCATCTTTCATTATCTGAAGATCAAGAGTCTGGTAAGGTATTACAGAGTCAATACAGAAACTGCATGTATATGGGCATCCTAAACTTCCGATCATAGGAACCATTTTAATAATGGGAGCTTTCTTTAAAGTCTTATCAATAAATTTCCATCTTTCAAGAACACCGGGTAAAAAATCCGGCTGTTTATTTGCTGAAATATATATGCCAATCTGTCTTTGGGGAGAAAAATCATGCAGAATTTCTTTAATGACAGACTTGTTGGCGAATCCTACTACATAATCAAAATATTTTTGTGCATCCTGCGGATAACAGCGTGCATGGGGTCCGCCCAGTACAGTAACTGCACCCTGTGATTGAAAAAGATTGCTCAACGCATAAGCCGTTTGAGCAGCTTCTGTAAAGGCTCCTATAAAAACTATGTCCACATTTTGTGGTAATTCGTTAACAAGGTTTTCAAAACCTGTATAACACACATAAGATACTTCATGTCCTTCTTCTTCACACCATACAGCCAAAACCTGGGGCATAATAGCGGCGAAGTTAGCATTCATAATACGCGCGAATAATGCTTTTGTAGGTCCCTTTGTTACAAGGTCGATGATTCCAATTTTAAGTTTTCGGATAAACTAACTCCTGTTCTTAAATAAATGAAAAGAGAGGATTTTAATATACTTCTGCTGATCCTTCAAAAAAGAAGTTACAAAAGATAATTTCAATATGTTATAGCTCCCAAAGATGAAAAAGGGATTAATTCTTTAGAAGGAGAACCTGCTGAAGAATCAGTTGTTAATTGTAGAAATATTTTTAGCAATAGTTTTTAAGGTTTCGCCTGTATAAGTATAATTTGCTATCTCTAAACGTGTATGCAGTGTAAGTTTTTCCATGATGTTATGAATATGGCTTCTTATAGTATATATTGAAACACGAAGCTTTTGCCCAATTTCTTTATTGCTCAATCCATCGGCAATAAGTTCTATTACTTCGCGTTCACGTTTAGTCATCATAGTAGCTTCCTTCAATTTTACTTTTCCTCCTTTCATGGCATATTCGACAATCTGTGAAAAGAGTGAATCAGTCAATGTGGGTGGAAGAATTTTTCCTCCTTCAGCTACTGCTTTAATAGTTATAAGAAAATCATCGAGTGTTGCGTCTTTCAATATGAAGCCTGATGCACCAGCTTTTACATACTGGAGTATATCCGCCTGAACAGGGGCAAGATCCATCACGATTATATTGACTCTGGGGAATTCTTTCTTTACCAGTTGCACCACTTCTAAACTGTTCCGGTTTCGTAATCCTAAATCTAAGAGAACAACATTTGGTTTTAACTTATGAATATTCAGAACTGTATTTTCATTCTTTCCGGAAGCCGTTACTATTTTTATATCTGCCTGGTTTTTAAGAATTGCCAGTATTCCTTCGCGTAACAACTGGTTATCCTCAATCAATAGAAGTCTGATGTTTTTCATGTTAAATTTTTGAAAATAATTTTTCTAAAAATTTACTTAAAATCTCTTTTAACATACGTAAAAGCTTACCGGATATTTATTACAAAGCCAATAGAGCGATAGAATGAAAATGGAGTTAAATCCTATGGGTGAAACTCCGAGGAGGAGTCTTAATCCCGGCAGTTTATTAAATCAATATTGATTGAAACCTAATCTTTTATATAATCTGGTCTTTAAAAGATTTAGTGTTTTATTTTTTTTAAGGAGGAGATTCAAAACGGCTGTTATCAGAAGGATCATAATAAAACCGGTAATTGTGTAGGGACCTAATAAACCAAATAACCATATCATCAAAAGGCATAAACCAATAATATGAAGCACAAAAAATTCCTTTTCTATTTTTGAACGTTGCATAAAAACGTCTTTTTTAAATCAAATATTTCTTTTAAATAACCGAACCACAATACAAATAAAGCCTTTGAGAAACAAACCTGAAAGGAGAACAGAAAGATTTAGTTTAATCCGATAAGAACATAAGTTTACTGACCTATATAGGCAATGTTATTAATCACGAATCTTGTTTTTTGTTTAATGAGTAACGGTTTATTGCTAATTGAATTTTTGATCAAGTAATCCTTTGTTATCCTTTTCGTTTTTCTTTTCTCTTTTAGCAGCCTTTTTTTCTTTCATTGTTTTCTGCGGTTCCTTCTTCGACCCCTTTTTTGTATTCTGTCCTTTACTCATGATTCTTTCTCCTTTTGATTAGAATCTTTAACTGATCTTATCTATAATACGTAAGATACCATAGAAGGTACGAAGATATATCCTGCAATAAATCCTACGAAAGGATGAAAAATGGATTATATACTATTTAGGAGCCAAATTATAATTTTTAACAAACGGTGTTGGATATTTTTCTGAAATGAAAACCATAAATCGCGAACAACATTGCTAAAGAAAACATCTGCGGTTTTCGGAATAGAGACCAGAAAAACAATTTCCAGTAGTAAATTCTTTCCTCACCAATTATTCCCAGTTTGAACATCGATTTAAACAATGCGAGAAGATAACTTAAGTTAAAATGAAAAACTTTCTTTTTCTTCGGTTCAAAATCTTTTATGAAACGGGTTACACGTTCATAATAATATTTAGGTGAATAGATTTTGTCAAGAATTTTTTTATACCCATCAAGAAGCGCTTGGGAATCCATCTTAGGAATAAAGTTAGTTGAAAAGTCTGTGTTATTTCCGTTAAAATCTTTAAGCATTCTTCCTTCTGTTTCTAATCTTTTTTGAAGTTTAGTCCCTTTAGGTGCATTAAGTAAACCAACCATTGCAGTTACAATTCCACTTTCCTGTATAAAGTTGGTGAGCTTTTCAAAAATTGAAGGCGGGTCATTATCAAAACCGACAATAAATCCTCCCTGTACTTCCAAACCAGCTTGTTGAATTTTCTTTATGCTTGAGAGGAGATCACGGTTCCTGTTCTGAGATTTATTGCACTCAACCAAGCTTTCTTCATTCGGAGATTCAATCCCTATAAACACAGCCTCAAATCCTGCTTGTACCATTAACTGCATTAATTTTTCATCATCTGCAAGATTAATTGATGCTTCAGTGTTCAGGAAAAAAGGATTTTTTCTTTTTTCCATCCACTCAGCAATTGCCGGAAGAATTTCTCTTTTCAGTTTTCTTTTATTACCGATAAAATTATCATCGACAAAGAAAACAGGACCTCTCCATCCTGTAGAATATAATTCATCCAATTCGGCAATAACCTGTGCTTTGTTTTTTGTACGAGGTCTCCTTCCGTAAAGAACCGTTATATCACAGAACTCACAATCATAAGGGCATCCCCGTGAATACTGAAGATTCATAGAAGTGTAATTGTTCATCGGCACAATTTTCCAAAGCGGCAAAGGTGTAGCTGCAACATCTGCCCAATCTTCAGAAGTGTACTTGTGTTTTGGTTTTCCTTTATTAAGATCATTTAAAAATTGAGGTAGAGTAATCTCGGCTTCATTGAGAATCAAGTGATCGATATTTTTATAATATTCTGAACTACTAGTAAATAAAGGTCCACCCGCAACAATTTTTGTATCCAGATTTTCACACTTTTGTATTACATCATTTACGGATTCACTTTGAATTGACATTGCGCTAATGAAAACATAATCAGCCCAAAGAATATCTTTATCTTTCAGTTTGGTTGCATTCATGTCAATTAATTTTTTATTCCAATCCTTAGGTAACATTGCAGCAATTGTTAAAAGTCCCAGCGGAGGGAAACTTGCTTTCTTTGAAACAAATTTTAATGCGTGCTTAAAGCTCCAGAATGTATCCGGGTATTTGGGGTAAACTAAAAGAATATTCATTTGTTATTGCTTGACATAGATAAATATATACAGGAATTTTAGATTCTTACGTATGTATATATAGTCATTAGTAATTAAAAATAAATCATTCTTAGGGATGAAAAAAGGATGATTTTTATAAAGTGAGAACTAATCGTCAATCAGTGAAATGGAATTTGCTATGTTCTTAAATTCCTCAGTTGTATGTGCATATTTGGCAATCTGAACGCGGGTATGCAAGGCAAGCTTTTCAAGAATATTATGTACGTGACTTTTTATAGTATAAGTTGAAAGATGAAGTTTCTGTGCAATTTCTTTATTGGTTAAGCCGTCAGCAATTAATTCAATTACCTGCTTTTCCCGTTTTGTCATTCTAACTGACTTTATAAGAGTAGAGCTCTTGGGCCCGCTAACAGCATGCTCTACGATCTGGGAAAATAGTGAATCAGTAAGATGAGGTGGCAAAACTTTATTTCCTTTTGCTACTGATCTTATGGTTCGCAGAAAATCATCTACGGTTGCATCTTTAAGTATAAAGCCTGAAACGCCTGCCTGAACAAATTCAAGGATTTCTTCATGTACCGGAACAAGATCCATTACAATTATTTTAGTTTGTGTAAACTTTTTAATTATGGACTTAACGACTTTAAGACTATTCTGATTTCGCAAGCCAAGGTCAAGCAGCGCAATGTTTGGCTTCAACGTACCTATTTTGACCAGAATGTTTTCGCTTGTACCAAGTGCTGCTGCAACTTTCAAGTCAGGCTGCTCTTCAATCATTGCCGTAATGCCTTCGCGCAGAAGGCGATTATCTTCAATAACTATTAATTTGATTTTTTTCACAGAGATAATTTTCTTTTTTTAAGTATAGATTCATCTATATATCTTAAAAGTTAGAATAAAAATAAAAAATCAATTAAACTTATACAATTAATGGAGAAATTTGAATGTAAAAAATGATTGTCATAATTGATGAAATACCGGGACAAATTATATTTTAGTATCCCATCTTATATTCTATATTTTTTTTATGATAAGATGGTATCAATCTTTTTTAGTTCAGCTTCGCTAAATTCTAAATTTTGTAACGCGCCGATTGCATTTTCAATTTGGGAAACTTTACTTGTACCTATAAGTGCTGTTGTTACCGCTGGCTGTCTTAAAACCCAGGCTAAAGCCATTTGTGCAAGAGATTGATTTCTTTCTTTTGCGAGATCATTCAGTTTTCTGATCTTAGCTAACTTTTCTTCTGTAACGTTACTCTTATTAAAAAAACGGATATATTCTTTTCCTGCTCGCGAGTCGGAAGGAATATCTTTTAAATATTTATCTGTTAGAAGTCCTTGTGCTAAAGGAGAAAAGACAATACTGCCGACCCCTTCTTCTTTAAGAACATCGAGCAATCCTTCTTCAATCCATCTTTCAAACATATTGTACTTTGGCTGATGAATTAATAACGGCGTTCCCATAGAACGAAGAATTTGTGCAGCTTGTTTTGTTTCTTCGGGTTTGTATTGTGAGATTCCAACATACAATGCTTTTCCACTTCTCGCAATATGATCGAGTGCACCCATTGTTTCTTCAAGAGGAGTTTCAGGATCGGGACGGTGATGATAAAAAATATCGACATAATCTAATCCCATTCTTTTTAAACTTTGATCGAGACTTGCAATCAAATATTTTCTCGAGCCAAAATCTCCATAAGGACCGGGCCACATATCCCAACCCGCTTTTGTGGAAATAACTAATTCATCACGGTAAGGTTTTAAATCCTGTTTAAAAATTTTACCGAAGTTTTCTTCTGCCGAACCGTAAGGAGGACCATAATTATTAGCGAGATCGAAATGTGTAATTCCAAGATCAAAAGCGCGATGAACCATTGCACGGCAGTTTTCAAAACTATCATATCCGCCGAAGTTGTACCAGAAGCCGAGAGATATTGGAGGAAGTTTTAAGCCGCTTCTTCCGCAACGATTATATTTGGTGTTATCATAGCGTGATTCTGATGGGATGTATTGCATAGCAAATCCTTAGTCGAAAGTGTAAAGATTCATCTTCTCTAATTTATTAAAAATCCTTATTAACGTTTGGGAATACGTAACTCGGTCGGAACTTGTTCGTTCAATTTTTTGAGTGAATTAATTGCTACAGTGTACATACCTGTTTTTGGCCATTTTTTGTGAACCAATTTGTCACCAATAATTTTTCCTGGACCATTAAAGACTTCTTCAATTTTACCTTCGCTAGTAATTCTAATTCCCAAGTAATAATCAGGTATATGATTGCAAGGAAATGTTAGAGATTGTTTCATCGTAGCCTTTATTTGCACTTTCCTTTTTGTCCCATCTGTACAAATGGCATCATAATGTTTTGCTAATCCCGGAAGTAATTTTATTTGATAAGTTTCTTCTGCCAAGACTTCACCAATATCTCCAACCAGGCGACCATCTAATGTAAATTCTTTCTGAGGATATGCAGTCTTTAAATCCTTAACTATTGAAAGTAATTT
>Ga0210099_1000109_pt1 | contig 32835 bp, 26 predicted proteins | sample Joice_ThreeSqA_D_4_FD_184872 | JGI IMG/M metagenome (GOLD analysis project Ga0210099, IMG submission 184872) | Wetland microbial communities from San Francisco Bay, California, USA, that impact long-term carbon sequestration - Joice_ThreeSqA_D2... | ecosystem: Environmental > Aquatic > Marine >...
CATGAAGCTGAAAGGATTTTCAACCGATTCACAATAGCTGTTGATATTATTGGTCACGAGCTTACTCACGGAGTAACTCAATATGAAGCAAACCTGGTATACCGGAATCAATCAGGTGCGTTAAATGAATCCATTTCTGACGTATTTGGGTCACTTGTAAAACAACATGTTAAAGATCAGACTGCAGATCAGGCAGATTGGATCATTGGTGCGGGAATTTTTTCTGAGAACATTAATGCTATTGGAATAAGGTCAATGAAAGCTCCAGGTACAGCTTATGATGATCCTCTTATTGGAACTGATCCACAACCGGACCATATGAGTGATTACGTTGATACAACCTCAGACAACGGGGGTGTACATATTAATTCCGGGATCCCGAATAAAGCATTTTATAATGTGGCTACAGAAATTGGTGGATATGCATGGGAAAAAGCTGGACTAATCTGGTATAAATCGTTATGTGATGAGTTAACCCAATCCGCAGATTTTCAGGCAGCAGCCAATGCAACCTACAAAGTTGCAGGTGATTTATATGGTAACAATAGCACGGAACAAAAGGCAGTTTATAACGGCTGGGAAAAAGTTGGAATCATACCGAATGCAGATACCAATACCGGATGTTCTGGTAGGATTCTTCGAACTATTCGAAGTATATTTGGTCGAAGCAACTCCTAATATATAGATGGATCAGGAACATTTCCATATTTGGCTCCAACGATCAGGTGGTTTTACTGGTATGATCACTGAAATTGAAATAAATAGCAAAGACCTGGATACATCTGAAGAAGAGCATCTTAAAACGATGATCAATAGGTCGGATATTTTCAATTTACCAGAACCAGTGAAAAACTCTTCAACAATGCCCGATCAGTTTCAATATAAGGTTTCGATTCAACAAGATGGCAGGAAAAGAGAACTTAACCTGGATGAGGAGAACGTTCCTGATCACCTAAGGAATTTGATCACTTACATATTGAAAAAAGGCAGAAAGAAATAGATGGAGGTTATAGACCCGCGATTTGAATAATAAACACTAGCAAGAGGTATCAGGAAAAATAATGTGTTCAGTAGTAAAACTGACTACCTCCTTATTATAATCTTCAACAAATGCTTGATTAAAAATTAAAAACAAAAGAAGTTCAGGACAAAGGACGTCCTGAACCATTCAATGAAATTAAAGTCTCACCCGGCAAAACCTGCCATATGCACCAGCTGCTTCTCAAAGTTCAACAGGAATCCAGGGTTGTTGCGGTCACCCGACCAGCTGAACTCACCAATCTCCCCATGGCTATGTTTAACAGGATTACCGAGCTTTGATTCGAATTCGTCCAGGAATTCATCCAGACGGTAGAAGGCTTCTGCCTGCTTCAAGGCCTCATCATCCTTCCCTGACCTGGCATGTCCGAGCGCATCCCGGGTCAGCTTGTCGAAATAGTAACTGTACACCTCACGGTTTCCGAAGATATCAAAGGAGACTAGTTTCCGGCCTTCAAAGATAGCAAGGCCGTTACAGCTCTTCTCGTTTAAGAATTTGAATCCCGAACGCAGAACGCTTGCTTTAGATTCAAGGACTGAATTATAATCCTCGGTTCCGCTGAAGACATTGTGCGCGGTCATCTCCTGGTTGATCAGATCCCATATTCTCGACTGGGTCTCTGAGACCATTCCCCCCATATCTTCGCTCAGTGAAGCCGCCTTGGCAGCACGCATTTTCGGGTCCATGACCGATGGTGCACTTTTGAAGTCAGGAGAGTCGTACGACCAGCGCGATCGTTCCACACAGGATACCCTTATCTCCCTTTTTGAATTCGGAGCAAGAAGAACCGATGTATTGACCACCCTGTTCTGCTTGACCCCCTTGAGCAGGTCCATATCGGTCAGGAGGCAATTCTGATTGGAAAAATTGATGGCAAGCAGCGTGTTTACGGAGCCTTCCTGCCTGACCTCACGGATCTCCAGTGCACCCTTATCAATGGCCGATGCGGCAGGGATAAAACACAGCCCCTCCCCTTCTAATGTTTCTAATTGAACCAGGGAGATGTTCCCTGCCTTTTGAAATTGTTTGCTGATGGTTTTCATGATCTTAAGGATTTAGGTTGTTAATACTCTGAATAATCTCTATTTTCATACTCACCGCAATATTCGGAACCCACAATGCAACCTATCTGCATTCAGAAAAAAAAAGATGCCGGCAAACCTCAACGCCCTTATCAGGTACAGAACCATTGATACCTGTCTCTCCAATCCATACAGGAAATGGACCATAGGGGACCTGTCGGAGGCCTGTGCCAGCGCACTGAAGGAGCACCGCGGGATCTATTCCGGGATCTCGGAACGCACCACCAGGGAGGACATCAGGGTCATGCGAAGCGACATACTCGGATTCAACGCACCCATTGTGCAGTCCGGCGGTCACTATACCTACGGGGAACGGGACTATTCCATTTTCAATGTCACCATCAAAGAATCGGGGCTCCTGGCCAGGGTCCTCGACTTCATCCTCGAGATCCGGACCGAGATCAACCATCCTGAACTGGAGAAGATCATCGCAAGCATTACTGAAGCTATTTCAGATACACAACACTTCGAGGAAAGTGGCCCCACCATGAGTGCACCTCTGAGTAAGGCAGATAGAATATCAGAGCCAGATGAATTCGAAGTTTTCGATCAGGCAATGAAGTATACAGAAGAAGATCTCACCTGGGCCGGGATCTTAAAACTGATTTGGAAATCAACTCAATAGAAAGAAAAAATGGACTACGACAGCATTCGGATAAAATTCGAGCAGGAAATTGGCAAAGATCTTCGGGAAATTCTTGAAGCCGATGTGATCAGTAAAATCAAGAAGGAGGCCAAGGTCGAAAAATCGGGGAACTATTACAAATACCTGCTCGAGGGACATAGTTTTAAACTGGGAGCGGATCTGCTGCCTGAGCTGTATAAACCATTTAAGGATGTTTGCGAAGCCTTGAAATTCACTGAACCCGTTGAGTTCTATATTTCGAATGCACCGGATTTTAATGCGTCGGCCTCAGCAAGCGAGGAAGAGGGGGAACCCCACCTGGTCAATTTAAACTCCGGCCTTGTAAATGCGCTGGATGAGGATGAATTAAGATTTGTGATTGGGCATGAACTGGGACATATCATCAGTAAAAATATTCATATAAGAGGGGTCATAGAATTTGTGTTCCCAAATTATCAGGGGATTCCTCTTCTTTTGTACAATAAGATCACCCTATGGGATAAACTCTCAGAATTGACGGCCGATCGCTACGGGTTAATTGCATGCGGGGACCCCAATAAGTGTGTATCCGCCTTTTTTAAGATGTCTTCAGGCCTGAGCCTGGACAGGTTCAACCTCAACTTTGCAACCTTTCTTGAGGAAAATGAGAAACTGCTCGAGTCCTTCAAAAAAGAAAATACCATCAATGTTGCCTCCCATCCAATGAACCCCATAAGGATTAAAGCGCTGGAGTATTTCGCACAGTCCACAGTATACAAATCCATTCTGGAGAACAAACCAACTAAAAAAGATCCTGTGCTCACTTCCAATATGGAAGAACTCACCAACCTCTTGCTTGTTATCAGAAATTCAGAATTGGACCAGCAAAGGAGTTTGTTCATCGCTTCAGCCGGATTGGTGATGGCGGGAGTCGATGCGAAAATGAATAAGGACGAGTATGAAATTATCATCCAGCAACTGGCCAATTTCCTGATTTTCCCTGGGGAGTTATTACAGGGTATTATAGATCAAAAGGCTCAGAATGATATTTTCCTGCAATCGGCTTCTACCATTATGCAGCACAATCCCGCCGAACGCGACCCCATGTTTGAATTTCTCATCGGGGTGGCCATGTCGGACAACCAGTTATTTACCAAGGAAATATATTTCCTGTATGAAGTGGGCGCGAATCTTTTCAAGTATTCAGCCAAAGAGATTGCCCAGCAAATAAGTTCCGTGGTCCGGGGGAATTTTATCCCCAAATTGTATTAAAAGAACTATCCTGCCAGTTTCTCAGCAGGAGTCCGGAGCCTGATCGTCGCCATATCCTTCACTTCAGGACCATCAAAGCGAGCGGACTTACCGGCCACGGGGTAGAATAGTACATGTTGACAGCAAATGGATCATTCGCACAAATAATGTGCTTTTTTGTGCGAAGCATAAAGTTATGATAAGTTTTTTGACAGAAAATACACCGTTCGCACAAATATTGCGTATTTTTGTGCAAACAAAATAGTGTAACAATGACATTTGACAGAAACACACCCTATAACCAGCTTCCCTTATTACCACCTGATGATGACCTGATCTACACCAGGGAAGTGATGCTCCTCTTAGCCAAAGCGCACAGGTCATTGGGAAAACTTGATGGGATCTCAAAAAATCTGCCTAATCCGCTGATGTTAGTAAACACGATCTCATTGCAAGAAGCAAAATCAAGTTCAGAGATTGAAAATATTTTTACAACCGATGATGAACTATATAAAGCGATTTCCACAACTGACACAGCGATTTCACCTGCAGCTAAAGAAGTACTCAGGTATAGAGAATCTTTATGGACAGGAATCGATCTGATAAAGAAGAATAAGCATATTGATTCCGATACAATCATTAAGATTTATCAGAATATCAAGCAAACCAAAACAGGCATCCGGTCAGAGCATTCAAACGTCAGAATTATCAAAGGTGGGAAAAGTATCACAAGTGGTGAAGTCGTTTACACTCCCCCTAAAGGCGATGATCTGATGAATGAATTGCTCAAGAATTATTTTGCATTTATCAATAATGATGAAGACTATGATATTGATCCTTTGCTGAAGATGGCAATTGGCCATTATCAATTCGAGGCTATCCATCCCTTTTCAGATGGAAATGGCAGAACAGGAAGAATTCTGAATACACTGACTCTGATCAGTAAAGGATTACTAAGCCAGCCCATACTGTACTTAAGTAAGTATATCATTAACAATAAGGATAGTTATTATCACTACCTGAATGGTGTATCCAGTAGAGGAGATTGGGAAAGGTGGCTGAAATATATGTTAGTTGCAGTAGATGAAACTGCGAATTATACGATTATGAAGATAGAGGAAATCACCAGGCAATTTGAGGATACACGAAGTCATGCAGAAAAGTATTTTCCCAAGCTTGATCTTGCAGTCATCGAAGCCATATATACCCAACCCTATATTAAGGCTATCCACCTACTAAGCAGCAAGATAAAGAGTAGAAATACAGCAAGAAAATACCTGGATCAGCTCTGTGATATTCAGGTATTGGAATTAAGGAAGATTGGCAACGAGAATGTTTATATCAATACTGATCTTGTTAGAATATTAGAGAACACCTGATCAGGGCGTATTAATTAATCATCGGGGATGTATACTTCTCCCCGGATCCCTTTTCAGGGAAATTTTGCATTTACAGGATCAATCCAGGCTGCCGAAGACTCTTTCAAGGAGCGGGGTGATGCGTGCAGAAACATTTGTCCTGATTTTCTTTTCTTCATCCTGCACTTTCAGGAACATACCATCCAGGGCCCTGTTTGTAAGATAATCGTCCAGGTCAACATTCACTGCCTGGAAGCCGGCCAGTTTTCCGACCACCGAGTTGGCAAATGTGTTCCATTTCCCGGTAAGAGCTTCCCACGATTCCTGGGTAGAAATTCCGCCAATGATATCCTTCTCGGTCGATCGCTGAATCTTTGGCTTATATAAATTGTAAAGATCCATACGGGTCGTATTGATGAGGTACTGAGTGGCCGCATTGTCAACCCCTCTCAGAATAGTAAAAGCATCAGTAATGGTCATCTGTGTAATGCTGTTGACGAAAATAGGAGCTACTTCTTTGGCCGCATCCTCAGCTGCCCGGTTGATCCTGAGGATTACATCCTCCACCAGTTTAGCTCCACCCGGGATCCTGTTGATGTTATCGATAATGACCGATGCCTCTTCCGGCAAGAGGATCTTTACGAGCTCGTCCCCGTAGTAACCATCCACAGCCGAAAGGATGGCCGATGAGTTTTTCGATCCCACTATCAGGGCTTCTTTCAGGCCTTTTGCCACGTCCACTTCTGTTAAGGGAGCATTCGCGGGGACAGATTGCATAAGTGTGTTCAGTTCTGCACATCCTGAAAGCAGGATGACAGACAGGGCCGGAATCAATAATAGTTGTTTAATCAAAGCTCATATTTTTATCAGATACCTAAACATATACGAAATGCTACAACATTAGTTGCGTCCTTTGTTGTGGAATAGTTAACAATTCTTTCATCTGCCGCTACATGCGGGCAATAGCGGTTTACCGGTACAGATACGCATCCATGACATCCAGCAAATATTCACTGGAATCACTTGCATATTGCCAGAACATCATCCCGGCCATGTTGTGGTCGAGCACGTATTCACATTTCAGCTTTACAGATTCCTCATCGTCATAGGTGACCAGCTGATTGTTTTCACTGTTGAAAAGATAAGGTGCCTTAGCGTTTTCGTCCCAGTACCTGACAAAGCCGTTCTGATTCACAAGGCTGTCTTTGATGTAGGTGTATCCCCCACCCCTGGCTCCTCTCTCAACCGGCATGTTGATGCCGTGTTTCTCTGCGCTTTTCATGATCCAGCTCCTTCCGTAAAAAGGCACCCCCAGGACCAGCTTTTCTGCAGGCACTCCTGCTTCCTGGAATAATTGAACCGACTTATCTGCAGAAGCATCCTTCCCGTAATCTTCCGGCGGATACAGGTTTGAATGATGACCTGCCGTATCCCCCGAGGTATAGAAGTCATAGGTCATCAGATTTACATAATCGACATATTTGGCCACCCGATCCATTTCTGTATGTTCGATGTAACTGGAATTACCCCCTACTGCTGTGGTTAATTCATAATATTTGCCTGTAGTTTTTGAGAGCCTGTCCAGCTCTTTCCGGAGCGCTTTGAACATGAGCGTATAATTCTGCTTGTCTTCCGGCCGGAATACATTGTTGTCACCAATCTGACCCGGGTATTCCCAATCAATGTCCACACCGTCCAGGTCATAGTCCGCTACAATTTCCACACTGGTTTTAGCAAACGTGGATCTTGATCCGGGGGTCAGAACTGCATCTGAAAAATTACCGCTCCAGGACCAGCCGCCGATAGAAATCAGGATCCTGAGATCCGGGTTTACTTCTTTCAACCGATTCAGGATCCTGAAATTGACCGTATCGGTCTCCATATTGGTAAGCCATGCCATGTTGTCCTGCACATCAACAAAAGCATAATTGATATGCGTGAGCTTGTTGGCGTCAATGGACAACTGATCCAGCGCGCCACGGAAACCAGGTACGTAACCCACAATGATCTTTTTATTTGATGACAGTGGCTTCTCTGGTTTTTCCGAACAGGATAATTGAGTAACGAACAGCAACATCAGCAAAAACTGGAAATATCTCCTCATGATTTCAGAATTGGGTGTAACAAATATGATGTCCCTGAATTTAGGTGATTATCAACTTCTGGCAAAATTTAGTGCTTTTACAGTTTAGAGCATTGCCCGGATCAGCAGAAAAACCTGAGAAAAAAGTTATATATTTCCTCTATAAACCCAACAACTACATCTGACATGAAAATCAAATTATCATTGATCGTAATTGCCTTTTTTACCATTGCAAAACTGCAGGGTCAGGTATCTGACAACTGCGTAGCCAGCGTGATTCTTTCTTCATACTCCGAAAGGGCATACACATCAGAGCCTGTAACCGTTGCGCAGCTCGATCTAATACTTGAATGCGGCATTAAAGCGCCCAGTGCAAGGAATCTCCAACCCTGGAAGTTCACGGTGATAAAAGATGAAGCCACCATGAAAGAGATTATTGAAGATGTGGTTCCGGGAAATGTACTGGTTGTTGTATCAGGAGTTGTATCAGAAGGCGGAAGCACTACCGATTTTGATTGTGGCCTGGCTGCAGAGAGTATGTTCCTGGCGGCACATGGTCTGGGTCTGGGTGCACGCATTTACGGCAGTCCGGCAGGAAATATCAATTCAAAGCAGGAGATGTTTCAAATCCCTTCGGGGTACAAGGCTGTGGTTGTCGTGAGAATAGGGAATATTGATGAAGGTGTAGATGCTGTAACGGCCGCAACCCAGAGGAAGAGCCTGCAGGATGTTGTAAATTATAAGCAATAGAGCCGGCGTAAAACATTCCAGAACAGCAAGGCAGCCGGGGGCAGTATTCACATCCTCCACAATCTGAAAGGTTCGAAGAACGGGGAAGAATTGGTTGTCTTAATTAATGTCCCTGATTTGTTTCCATTTTTCCGAGATCTCGTCTGAGAATTCATCCCACTTGTCTTCTATTTCCTTGCTCTTTATTTTTAATCTGGCTTTCAGGTGGGATAATTTACCGGCAACATCTTTCTTTTTTCCCTCCCAGCTCTCTTCTGCTTCCATTTCTCCCAGGTGTAATTGCAGCCTGAAAAGATCGAACCGGGTTTGAAAATCGTCTAATTTGTCATCCATCTTCTCATGGATATCTTCGACATGTTCCTTCGATTCCTTTTTGACTTCAGAGATTTGCTGCCTGAGCTTATGAATACCTTCGGCAATCTTTTTCTGCTGGTCTCTGATCTGTTCTTTCGTTTCAGCTCTGGCAAGTGCGGATTGAACACGCAACTCTTCCAGTGAGGCTTTCAGTTTCTGTACCTTTTCACTGCCTGTATCTTTGACTTTGTCCAGTTTGCCGGCTGTGGAATTAAGCCAGGTTGTGAGGTTTTTCTTTTGCTTTTCAAATTCCTCTTTGGTTTCTTCGGATCCTTTCTCCAGTTGGGCCTCCAGGTGATCGACCAGTAATTTCCACTCTTCGATCTTATTCTTAATCTTCTCTTTCATAGCAATTAATTATCAAGAATTACTGTAATAAAATTAGATATTTAAATTAACAATAGGACTGTTATTAATGTCGGATTTCGGGAAATACAATTTGTCTGCTTTCTTGGGAGTACGTGTTATAACTTCAAGAAGGTCTTCTGTTAGCTGCAAATTAAACCAGTCATTAATTTCTGTTTTAAACAAGAGTTAAAAAACAGTGCTTTCCATTGAATTTACAAGAATATATATTGAAATACGTGGTAATTATATTGTTTTACAATATTTATTTATTATATTTAGCAATATTATTGACCTAAATCGATATATTATGAGAAAGATCACACTTCGACAGGTCCTCAGAGCAATAGTGATAGCCTGGATCGCTATTGTTGCATTTCAAATCTACAAAGGGGTACAACAGCAGATAAGAGAAGTTACATCGGGATATAAATGGATCGATCCCCTGCAATCCGATTCTCCGGATATACGCTTACTTGGCGGATATGTTGTTATTAACAGAGAGACCATATCTGAATCACCGGATATGGTCAGGAAGTTAGCAATAAGAGGATCAATTATTAGAAACCTGAGTCAGTTTCTACAACGCGTGTTGGTTGTGTTAGTCTTGCTCAATATCTTTCAGCTATTGAAGACATGGAATTTCAGTCATCTCTTCATGCAAGAGAATACAAAGATTATCCGGAGATTCTCCTGGCTTTTCCTGGGATGGGTAGTGGTCTATTTTCTGTTATATGAGATCGCTTCATTTATTTTTACACCTGAATATATTGTCACCTATAACTGGGTGTTAACATTGAACTTCTCATTTCAAGGAATTAGTGGAATAAGAGGTCTATTTTATAGTTTTAGAAGTATTAGGCATGGTCTTGGGCAATGTATTCAAGAAGAAGCCTTAGTTGTCTTTTTTCTGCTCTTTATCTTTTCAATCACAATGAAGAAAGGGATCAAGTTGCAAGAAGAAGCTGATTTAACTATTTAGACTGGAGGATATTGGATATGATTATTGTGAACTTAGACGTCATGCTGGCAAAAAGAAAGATGAAGGTTAAAGACCTGTGCGAACGAATTGGTATAACCGCAAGCAATGTGAGCATTCTTAAACAAGGTAAAGCGAAGGCAATTAAACTGTCAACTCTCGATGCCATCTGCCGAGAATTGGATTGTGAGGTCGGGGACATCCTTGAATACAAACCAATCCGTATCACAAATACCCCTCCATAACTGTCGCATTATCACCCATAAGTTCAAGAGTGTATCTGACTCAGATAGGACACATTGCATGTTTATGCGATGATAAATCCAGTTGATCAGCACCTGCTTATCTGGTCTTTAATTGTCTCCTATCCCGCTTAATATTGAAGACACTTGGTGAGAACATTAAATTTGCTCGCCTAAGAAGAAAATTAAGTACCAACCAGGTGTCCGAAAGAGCTAATATTTCGAGAAAAACGCTTTATGAAATTGAAAGAGGTAGTGAAGCAGTGAGTATTGGTAACTACCTGCAAGTGTTATTAATTCTAGGCCTCGAAACTGACCTGGCAGAGGTGGCGAAGGATGATGAACTGGGAAGAAAAATACAAGACTCGGATTTAACAATAAAAAAAAGAGCCCCAAAGAGAAATTAAGCTTAAACGAAAATGAAAAATCAAGAAACTGAAAAACATATATATGTATATGCTGACTGGAATATGCTCAACGGACCTCAATTAATGGGTATCTTAAACGTGAGTATTACCAGAGGGAAAGAAGTATTCAATTTTGAATATGATAAAGACTGGCTGCAATCTGCACCCGCACAATTGTTGGATCCGGATCTTGGGTTTTATACTGGACCTCAGTTTCTAAGTGAAGGCAAATCAAACTTCGGCCTGTTTCTGGATTCTTCACCTGATTGATGGGGAAGATTGCTGATGAAAAAAAGAGAAGCCGTAGATGCCCGTAAAGAGGAACGATCTGTAAATATGCTGTATGAATCTAATTATCTGTTAGCTGTATTTGATGGTCACCGCATGGGTGCGCTTCGATTTAAACTTGATCCCGAAGGGGCTTTTTAGATAATGATGCAATCCATGCTTCACCTCCCTGGACGAAATTACGAGATCTGGAATATGCAAGTTCCATAATTGAGGATGAAGGAGATCTTGAAGATCCGGAATATTTAGCGTGGTTAAGACTTCTCATGGTACCCGGATCCAGTATAGGTGGGGCGCGTCCGAAATCAATCGTGGTGGATACGAATAAAGAACTATGGATAGCAAAATTCCCAGGCAAAATGGACCAAATTGATGTGGGTGCCTGGGAAATGGTGGTCCATGAGTTAGCACGAAGGTCAGATATCAGGGTGTCCGAATCCAGAATTGAAATATTCTCAGGCAAATTCCATACCTACCTGAGTAAAAGATTTGACAGAGTTGGTGGAACCAGATTTCATTTTGCATCAGTTTTAACAATGCTGGGATATTCAGACGGTACCGGTATTTCCGATGGCGCCAGTTATTTGGAAATAGCCGAATTACTGATGCAGTTTGGTGCAAATGTGTCTGAAGATCTCGAGGAACTCTGGAAACGTATTGTATTCAACATCTGTGTTTCAAATACGGATGATCACCTTAGAAATCATGGTTTTATACTTACTCAAACGGGCTGGATTTTATCACCGGCATATGATATGAATCCCGAATACAAATCCTCGGGATTGAGTATAAATATTTCTGAAGATGACAACTCACTTGATCTGGACCTTGCCAGAGAAGTTGCAGAATACTTTCGGATTGCTGCTGCAAAATCAGATCAGGTAATTTCACAAATAACTTCAGTTGTTAAAGAATGGAGGTCAATAGCCAATTACTTTGGAATAAGCAGATCTGAACAGGAAATTTTGTCGGGTGCCTTTGACCATGCTAATATTTAGCTGATAATTTCACAAATATGTACCGATAGGCAAACTTCCGGCAAATATCAGATTGAAGAGTTTTTTTATTACTTTAAAACCTTTCAAAAATTATGTGCTTATATGAGAATGCAAAACCTGGTAACTACGCTTCTTTGCACGGTCTTCTTGCTGAAGCTAAGCTCCTGCTCTGATGTTTCATCTGAAATATCTGTATCCAAATCATCTGAAAACCAGGAGGTTATTGGCGTAAGTGTCTGGGACAGGATTTCATCCCGGAACGAACCTGTGAGAAGTTCACCCAGAACCACCCTGCTCAGTCTGGGCGAGCGTTTCATATACCTGGATACATTTGCCATTGATTCCACAAACGACAATACCAAGTTCCTGAAGGTCCAGTTATCGGACTCCAGTATTGTCTGGGTGTATGATTTTGCCAGTGTGCTGGATGCAAAACCGGCGGTCCTTCAGAACGAGGTACCTTTTTATCTTCGGCCTGACCTGCTGACCATTACCGATGATAAACTGAATGCCATGGATATCATTGCAGTCGTTGAGGAGTGGGACAACTGGATCAAGGTTGTAAATGAAAAGAAGGAAAACACCGGATGGATAAAAAAGGAATTTGTTACCTATGATTCGATAGATCTGGCCTTTGCGTTGCTGGCCAAACGCTACCTGGAAGAGGAGGATCCTGAACAAAGGATCGAAAACCTTGAAGAGCTGCTTGGCAATAACCCCTATCCGCAGACAATCTTCGTTCCGGAACTCAGGAAGAGGCTGGACCAGGAGCAGGAGCTCATCCGGGAGAGTGAGTACGAACCGGACCGGGAAAACCGGAACCGAAGAGAAAGAGACCGGTAATGAAATGGTGATGCTTAGCTGATCCCCCGGATCTTCAATTCAAGGCATGATGAGAATAAAATTGGTGTCTGGCTTTCAAACAAATCGGATCATCCGGTTTCTGTTAAGAATACTGGGCAGTTTGCTGGTATTGCTGTGTGTATTGTTCTTCACGGTATATGCAGGTGGTTTCGGGCATCTGGCATCGGTTCAGGAACTGAAGAACATCCAGAATTATCTGTCATCCGAGGTATATTCGAACGAGAGGGTGCTGTTGGGCAAGTATTATCTCCAGGACCGGACCAATGTTCGCTATGAGGATCTGCCGGAACAGCTGATCGATGCGCTGATCGCCACCGAAGACGTGCGGTTTTATGAGCACAACGGAATTGACATACGAAGTACATTCAGGGTACTGTTCAAATCCATCCTGTTTCAGAACAGGCAATCCGGAGGCGGAAGCACCATTCATCAGCAACTTGCCAAAAATCTTTATCCGCGGCAACGTTACGCTTTATTGACCGTGCCTGTGAATAAATTCAGGGAGATGATCCTCGGTGTACGCCTCCACAAAGCCTATACAAAAAAAGAGATCCTTGAATTGTATCTGAATACCGTTTCCTTCGGAGAGAACACCTACGGAATCGAGACGGCGGCCATCAGGTTTTTTAACAAGTTGCCAGGGAACCTGAACATGGAGGAATCAGCCCTGCTTGTCGGCATGTTAAAGGGAACCAACTATTACAGCCCCAGGCACTATCCGGAAAGATCACAGTCCAGAAGAAACATGGTGCTTTCCCAAATGCTCAAATACGGCTATCTGGATGAAGAAACTGTGGATTCTCTTTGCCAGCTGCCTGTGGAACTGGATTATGTCAATCTCACACACAACGAAGGACTGGCCCCCTATTTCAGGGAACACCTGCGATCGGTCCTGCTTGAATGGGCGGAAAACAATCCCGGAAAGGATGGTACGCACTACAATATTTATACGGATGGATTAAAGATCTACACTACCATCAATGCGGACCTGCAGAGATATGCCGAACAAGCAGTACTTACTCAAATGACCCGCCTGCAGGACCTCTTCGACCGGCAATGGAATAACAGGGACCCCCTGGGTAAGCAGAATACCTATGTACTGGATCAACTGGAACATACTCAGAAGTTCGAAAGCCTGAGAAAAAAAGGTATGTCGAGGGAAAAGATCCTGGAGGAAATGAACATCCCGGAGAAGATGGACATTTTCACCTGGCAGGGCATGAAGGAGGTGGAAATGTCTGCGTATGATTCTGCGGCCCATTACGCAAAGTTCCTGCATGCAGGGTTGTTGTCGGTGGAGGCTGAAACCGGGTATGTGAGGGCCTGGGTCGGGGGGATCAATTCAAGATATTTTAAATATGACCATGTCACTTCAAAAAGGCAGGCCGGTTCCACCTTCAAGCCCATACTGTATGCAGCAGCGCTTCGAAACGGACACGATCCCTGTTCCTATATCGAGAACGATTCCGTTGTCTATGAGGAATACAATAACTGGACCCCGAGAAATTCAAACAGAGGCTACGGGGGTTATTATTCCATGAAAGGAGCGTTAACCCACTCGGTGAACACAATCAGTGTCAAATTACTGGAAGAAACCGGGATCGATAAGGTCATAAGGTTCTCAAGGCAAATGGGCCTCACGGGTGAACTGCCCGAAGTACTTTCCCTGGCCCTTGGTACAGGGAATGTCTCTCTGAAAGAAATGGTTCAGGCCTACAGCGTGTTCCTGAATGAAGGAAAGCTTGTGGAGCCCGTTTTCCTAAAGCGGATTGAGGACAAATTCGGGAACATACTTTTCGAAGCTGAAAGTGCAACTTCCAATACAATCATTGATCCATACAAGGCCCAACTTATGACTGAGATGATGAAAAGTGTGGTGGATGGCGGAACCGCCTCATCATTGCGATCATTATATGGTTTTGACAACGAGATTGCCGGAAAAACAGGAACTACCCAGAACAATACCGACGGCTGGTTCATAGGCTATACACCGGTCCTGATAACCGGTGTCTGGGTCGGAGGGGACCTTCCCAGGGTACGGTTCCGGTATGGCGGATACGGACAGGGCGCCGCATCGGCCTTACCCATATGGGCCAGGTACATGCAGAAAATATACCGCGATCCCCTGTACAGGCACTCGAAGCAGCTTTCATTTGAAATTCCCGGCTATGTGGCCGAAGAACTGGATTGCGATGACTACCTGGAATTTATGGACTTGAGAGAATTTCGAAGGAGGGTATGGAGGCATGACTAGAAAAGATCAGAATTCAGGATCGGGACGGCTTCTTAACGATGGATCCGGCATGGGCACATAGGTGAACAGCAGGATTAATTTAAAAGCCAATTTATAATATTCAAAGCCTGTATTTCAGCGAAACAACCATGCCAGGGGTGTTGTACCCGGATTGCCATTCATGCTCCGTATCAAGCCCGAGATTATCGCTCAGACCTATATCCAACAGGATCCTGCTTCCGACCGGTAGCGTGACAGGGGGGCGAAAACGGTTTTACTGACCTTCTCTAAATTATGAATTTTTCAAAGCCCTGAATACCATTTCCCGGTAGGAATCACTTACAGGTATTTTATCCTTTCCCATATTCAGTACGTTTTTATCATAACTGACCACGTTCCCGGTGTTCACGATATAGGATTTATGAGTCTGAACAAAGCTGTCAGGCAATTTATCCAGCGATTCCCGGATAGTTTCTCTTGCCATGATATTCTGGTCCACACAACGATAGTTCATATAATTTCCATCTTTCTCTAAAAACAATATCTGAGTTGTATCTAATCTGAAGGTCTCAAAACCACTTTTCACATGAATTATCTTCTTTTCAGCTTCTGATTCTGCTGATGGTTCAGCATGTGAAAAAACTCTGCTGATTGATTTTGTAAAGCGTTCCAGGCTTATAGGTTTTACCAGATAATCAATGGCCTGTATCTCATAGCTTTCAACGGCATATTCCGAATACGCTGTTGTAAAAATTACTTTCACATTGTCAGGCAACATTTTAGAGAGTGAAATACCTGAAACATGAGGCATGTTGATGTCCAGTAAAATCAAATCTACCGGTTCCTTTGAAATATACTCGTACGCTTTTAATCCATTCCTGAACGTGGCCACCAGTTCCATGCTGCTGAAATGTTCCAGATAACTCTTCAGCAGATCAATTGCTCTTGGTTCGTCATCCACAATAATTACTTTCATACGGTATTGATCGTTAATTCGATAATGAAATCTTCTGCATGTGTAATGGATAATTGATAGGCATTCGGGTATATCAAATCCAGTCTTTTCCGGGTGGCTTCAATCCCGGTGCCAACGCCATCCCTGTTTTTCATCAATACTTCATTCCTGATCAGAAAGCGGATCGAATTTCGCTCGGACAGGTCAAATGCGATTTCAATCTTTGCATTTTTTTCAGGTTCCGTACCATACTTGAATGCATTTTCAACAAACACAATAAATAAACCAGGCTCTACCTGCTGAGCATCATAGGGCCCGTTTACCCTGAAATCAATATCCACTTCACCATCATTGAATCGCAACAATTGCAGCTGGATATAATTCTTCAGGAATTCTATTTCCTTCGTTACGGGGACCTTATCTGTGCCGGATTCTTCAATCACATATCTCAGGAGTTTTGAAAGCCTGTCGAATGAATTCACAAGTTTCGGGTTATCAGAAGGATGGACCAGTGACAGCAGGTTGTTGATGGCATTAAACAAAAAATGCGGCTGCAACTGGTTACGAAGTAAGGTCAGTTCAGCCTGCTTTTTGTCCACCAGAAGCTCCTGCTGCCGCCGGTTATTGTAAATCAACAACTTGGTCAGACTGTAAGCAATTGAAAGAGCGAAATAGAAAATAGCGATGCCAAATGCGAGCTCCTTGGGGAGAGGGGCTGCATTGGGGATTAAGCGGACTTCGGTCACCACATACATCACGATCAGGAGAATCATAAAAACCAGGGCCGGATACCAGACCGGGCTTTTACCGGTCCGGACCCGGTTCCACCGGAAAATCAGCCAGGCATTCATGTAAAAAGCTATCATCGATACAACAATACAAAGGAGCTTATAAATTAAATAGTTGCCTTTGACTGTATGTACTGTTTCAACACCATTTATTACTTCGATATCCTGGGACACTACAGAAAACCCGGAAGTTATCAGCCAGGCCGTGCTGACCCAGAAAATGATGTGAATGACAGCTTCTATCCAGTTTTTCTTCATACGTCAAAGGTAAAAATTACAGGAGCTGATTTATCAGCCTGTTATAAATGCACCGATTTAGGTTATGAAATGGCAGTCTCAGACAATATCACATCGTATTCAGGGATGATCACCTGGCCGGATTCATTCATAACATCTTCCAAAACCGCATTCAGACTTTAGGTATACTTGATCCATGAATTAAAAACAGACGAACATGAAAACAATAATCAGATCCCTGGGGCAAACGGCAATCACATTTTTCCTGCTGACAGCCTTTTTACAAGGCCTGAATGCGCAGGACCAGCCACCTGAATTTGTAAGGGAAGCGGTCCGGTCCGTGGAACGGATGCTGAACAGCACAGGTGATTCAGCGATCCTGACTTTCATGGAGCACTCCATGGTGAAGCAGGAGGAAGCAGACCGGGATACCCTGATTGAGAGGCTCAGGAAGATTCGCAATGAAAGCCGTGGCTTCCTTGATGATGTATCAGTTGAGCCGGCACCGGATGGAGTACGCATGATTATATCCGATGGGAAAGAGGAAAAGCACCTGGACATCGTGCTGGATTTTGAAGCGCAGGCTATTTCTGATGTCGTTGAGGTGGCTCCCCCTGAGCGAATACATATATCACTTGGCAACCTTTCAGAAACCATCGATCAGCTTGAAAACGATGGAATGGCGGGATTGCTATATGTCAAAATCAATGATGAGATTGTTATGAAGCGTGCATTTGGTTTTGCGAACAAAGAACTTGGATATAATAATAAAATGAGCACGATTTTCGGTACAGGTTCCCGGCCAATTGATTATACGGTAGCGGCCATTTACCTTCTCGATCAACAAGGCTTTATTCATCTCGATGATGAAATCAGCAACTATTTCAATGCGGTACCCGAAGACAAAAGTTCAATGACCATTCGTCATCTGTTAACCGGTCAGTCGGGTCTCCCTGATTTCTTCCATACAGATGAAGATTGGGATCCTGATCTGGCATGGGTTGACCGGGAAACCGCAGTTGAACGCCTGCTTTCTGAAAAGTTGCTCTTTGAACCCGGAACAGGGCGTTCACATTCGCATGCCGCATTCGGACTGCTGGCAGCCTTAATTGAAAACGTGACTGAAAAAACGTACTTCAGTTTTTTGAATGAAAACTTCTTTGAGCCTGCCGGAATGGACCGAACCGGTGAGTATGGAGATAAAAAGGAGTTGGCCATATCGGATTTTGCTGCCGGTGGCGGACCGCAATATATCGGATTGCCCAACATCCCACCTAACTGGGGGCCGACTTCATGGCTTGTAAAAGGCAGTGGTGGAATGTACTCCACATTGGATGACCTTCTCAGGTTTTACAGCTATATCCGTTCCGGCAAGGTTCTGGACGAAGAACATAACAAAATTTTTGATCAGCCATCGGTTAATGTGGATGGTTCCGATCGTGGTTTTGAACTATTCAGCGCATATATGCCTCCGGATAATGAAGCCTATTTGTTTCTGAACGAGACAGGAAACAGAGATAAGATGCGACAGTTGTTCCGGGCTCTTGAGCGTATGGTACAACCTCAGGAATGAAAGATGTGTGTTGTTTCAGCTTTAGAAGAAAGGTTGAATTTGTTTTCCCGGAAACCGGCTGATTGCAGAAAAAATCAAATGTCTTTTATCTCTGGATTATTTGAATGGTAGCATTTTTTATCCTTGGGTGGTCGTGGTTATCTTGACTGCAGCCAGCGAAGCAGGAATACGTCGTAGACCTGGTAGACGGGCTTTTCCTCTCCGGTTATCTCATAGACCATCTCCTTGTCCACCAGGGCCTGCAGGCTTTTACGGACTGTGGACACACTGCTGAGGTGGTGCTTTTGTATGAAATCCTGACTGTACGGTTCCATCACCGATTCATCCCTCCCGATGGCCGCCAAAAGATGGAACTGGGCATGGGTCAACAGGTTCCTGTAATTGTAGAAAACCGCGTCCCGTTCCGAGAATATCTCCAGGATACACTCCCTGACCATTTCCCGGGAGATCGTTCTATGACCTTTGGAGTAAACCTTGTTGCAGAGATACTGGGTATAAAAAGTGTATACCCGTGTCCAGTCGAGGATATATTCAACAGCCTCCTCGGCAATTGACTTCTTATTGCGGGCAAACAGATCCTGAATGAATGCTTTGTATTCAGCCCGGTCAAGACTGCCGAGGGAAAGGTATCCGCCACTCTGGTAGAAAGCCCTGGAAGGATCCGAGAACATAGGAGCAAGCAGGTGCCTTTGGCTTCCTGAATAGATGAACCAGCAGTTCTTCAGATGCTGGAAATGTGAACGAAGTATCTGTTCCGTATTCGATTCGGGGTACTGCGAGATCTGCTGGAATTCATCGATTGCAATATAGTTCGGGTCCTTCTGCTTTTCAAGGATTCCCAGGATCTCGGTCAGTGTGGCCTGTTTTTCACCCTCGTTCTGAAGGGAAAATGAGATCTGTGGAACGCCGGTCAGTTCGTTGTAGGAAACCTGCGGCCGTAGCCGTCCGAATACCTCCATCGCTTTCTTGAAAAAATGATCCCTGTTCCCGGAAAGTGCATCCAAAGATGCATTTGCAAGCCTGTTGAGAAAACCGTTCAGATCCTCCGTTCCGAAGATATCCACGTATATGGTATTGCATTTTTCTGCCTTCAGCGTGTGGAACAAGTGGTGGATCAGACCGGTCTTACCCATTCTCCGGGGCGAGAAGAGTGTCGTACTCCTTCCGTTCTGAAGCGCTTCCCTCAGGGCATCGGTCTCGGTAGACCGGTTGCAGAAATACTCCGGACCCTGGTATGCGGTAATTGGAAATGGATTTTGGTTCATGTTACCAAAGGTATAACACTTTTTGTGTTTTACCAAAAGGAACATGTAAATTGGGATATCACCCATCCAGAGGGTCCTGTCGCCTTCCCGGGGTACAATTATATTCCCAGTATGACTTTCCCAGGCTCGTGTTCAGGAGCCCGGTCCAAATATATTTAGCAGCACTTTTCTTCAACCTGAACAGGTGGGCACTCAGCAGTACCATAAGAGCAGTACACTCAGCAGTCACCCGTCTTTGGCTTCAGGAGGCATTTTTGCTATTTGTCTTAAATCCGCTACATTTGGCTGAATGAGAATCTTGATCGCCTTCCTGGTTCCCGTACTGCTGATCAGCTGCAGTGAAAATCCCCTGATCCGGTATCAGATGCTGACCGGAGAACCCCGGCAATATGAAAAAACAGAATTTCACCTCTCGGTGGCCGATACCTTTGCCCAGGCTTATGATAGCAGAGTGGTGGCCCTGGACATGATCCTGGAATCACCTTCGGGGAAGCACCTGTTGCTGCCTGCATGGTGCGAGGACCAGGGGAATGGCACTTCTACCTGGAAGGCCCGCTTCACCCCGCAGGAACGGGGAGAATACAGTTATCACTTCCGCCTGAGCCGGACAGGGCAGGATGTATATGTGACAGAAAGCGGCGGCTTCATTGCCGGTCCCTCCGGCAGGGATGGCTTCCTGCACACCAACGGACTATGGACCCTGGTATTTGATTCGGGAAAACCCTTCAGGGGCATCGGCGAGAATGTGGGATGGGAGTCCAGATCCTTCGAAGATCCGAAGTACAACTATGATTACCTGCTGGCCAGCCTTTCCAGGAACAAAGCCAATTTCTTCCGGGTCTGGATGTGCCCCTGGAATTTCCCGGTGGCCTGGCCTGAGGTGAGTAACACGGACCGCTATGCATCCTCTGAACAGTATTATAACCCGGATGGGATCCGGTGTCTCGATGAGGTGGTGGAGATGATCGACAGCCTGGACCTCTATATGATGCTGGCATTCAATCACCATGGCGGGATCATTGAAGGCGGGGGGTGGCAACTGAACCGTTATAATGCGGTTAACGGCGGACCCGCAACCACTCCGGCTGAATTTTTCACCTCCCCCGAAGCCAGGGCCCGGTTCAGGGACCAGCTCCGGTACATCGTGGCCAGGTGGGGATACAGTCCGCACATCGGTGCCTGGGAGTTTTTCAACGAGGTGGACAATGCCGTATTCACACGCGGCGATAGCATCCTCATTCCCCACAAAGCAGTAACGGACTGGCACCGGGAAATGGCTGCCTACCTGAAAAGCATTGACCCTTACGGGCACATCGTAACCACGAGCGTCTCACACAGGGAGATCGAAGGCATGTATGCCCTGGAGGAGCTGGATCTGAACCAGATGCATGTGTACAAGCGGACCAAACAGATCCCGGAAGAGATCCTCCTGTATACCGGCAAGTACAATAAACCCTTCAGCTGGGGAGAATTCGGCTATGAATGGGACTGGAACAAGGACTTCTCCGGTTTTGCTGAGGAAATGGACCACGATTACCGGACCGGTCTGTGGTACGGGCTCTTTCACCCCACGCCCATTCTCCCCATGACCTGGTGGTGGGAGTTCTTCGACGAGCGGGGAATGACCCCCTATTTCAGGAGCGTGGCGGAGATCAACAGGCTGATGCTGGAAACTGGTCAGGGTTCTTTCGAGATGCTGGAGGCACGGGCCGGGATGGCCGAGGCCTACGCCGTCCTCTGCGGCAAAACCCTGTTTGCCTACTTGCTGAATGATTCGGGAAGGGCATTCCACGGAGACGCTGAGATTATGCTGCCAGAAGGAGACATGGAATTTTCGGTGACGTCCTTTGATCCTGAGACCCGGGAATTCCTGGACGCGGGGCCATGCCGGCCTGCGGACGGAAAGCTGGTGATTCCCGGAATCGAAATGGAGAACAGGCAGTCCCGGATCTTCATCCTTTCCGGCACCGGATGATCAGGGATGATCTCAGAAGCAGGAATGAAACTCATGCAATACAGATTATCTACATAATTCTATGAAAGCAAAAAATACCAGAAGAGACTTTCTTTTCCGGGGATGCATGTGTTTCTCTATCCTATTCAGCCTGTCCTTTCCCGGAATGGCCCGGATACAAAACCTGGCCGCATACCGGGTGGTCACCCATTCGTCCGCCATTGACGCCAACCAGTGCGGCCACCTGGTTGTTGACGGTCACCCCGATACCTACTGGGAAAGCTCCAATGCATCAGAAAAGCAATGGCTCCTGATCGATCTGGGCAGCATGAGGACCATTAATGAGGTCCAGATCCTCTGGGGGGAGAACCATGCGACCTCCTTCAGGGTAACATTTCTGACGAAGCCGGGAGAAGCGGGCAGGCAGGTATATAACACCGACAGGGGAAGCGGTGGCGAGCAGGTCCTTGATGGCCAGCATCTGCAGGCCCGGTACCTGCGCATCGACATCACGAAAGTCAGAGACCCTGTCCGCGGTTGTGTGATCAGGGAAATCGTGGTCACAGGTGACGGGCCAGAACGCTTTGTCCCCTCGAAAACAGTGACCCTTTCCATGGATAATCTGTCCCTGGACGGAAATATCTGGCGCATTCAGAACTCCAGGTTTGTGGAGGATAGCCCCGCAGAAATCTCCCGGCCCTCATACGAGGATACTGATTGGTTCCCTGCAAGAGTTCCGGGGACAATCCTGGAAAGCTATTACGAATTCGAAGCCTTGCCTGATCCGCTCTACGGGGATAACATGCACCAGATCTCCGATGCCTTCTTCTCGGGGACCGATTTCTGGTACCGGACCAGCGTGCAATTTCCTGCCGGCCTTGCAGGAGAGAGGATTTTCTTAAATTTCTCGGGGATCAACTGGAAATCTGATATTTACTTCAATGGCCTGCCCCTGGGAAAAATCGATGGAGCCTTCATGCGCGGTGAATTTGAAATCACGGAACTGGCAGACCTTTCAGGGGTGAATACCATCGCAGTACTTGTTCCCCATAACGAGAACTGGGTTTCCGGCAATTGCAAAGTCATCCGGAAATACCTGGGTGCGAGAACCACCAACGGCGATATGTTGGGCTTTGACGGACCCACCTGCCTGGCCTCTGCAGGCTGGAACTGGTTGCCTGTCATCAAAGGCCGCAACAACGGGATCTGGAATCACGCGGGTTTTACTACCCGGGGGAACGTATCTGTCCGGGACCCATGGGTGGAATCAAGGATCCCTCTGCCCGATACAAGCAAAGCCGACCTGAAGATTCATGTGGACCTGGTCAATCATGCCGACAGGGTCGTTGAAGGAACCCTGAGAGCAGAATTATGCGGATTTGCTATCGAATTGCCGGTAACACTCCAGCCGGAAGAAGAAAAAACCCTCGTGCTTGAACCAACGTATTTCCCCGAACTGCACATTGGTGATCCTGCCCTCTGGTGGCCCAACGGATACGGTCCGCCGACCCTGGAGAAACTTGCACTACAATTCGAAGAGAAGGGACAGATTACAGATAAAGCGCTTATTAATTTCGGGATCAGGCAACTCGATTATAAGGTAATAAATGACGTCCTTTTCATTTACTGCAACGGAAGCAGGATCCTTCTGAGGGGAGGGAACTGGGGGCTTCCCGAGGCGATGATGCGCCTGGACCGTTCCGATTATGATTTGCGTGTGCAGCTGCACCGGGAAGCGCATTTCAACATGATCCGGAACTGGGTTGGCATGACCAACAGGGAAGAGTTTTACGATGCCTGTGACCAGAACGGGATCCTGATTTTTGACGATTTCTGGCTGGCCAATCCTGTGGATGGCCCCGATCCCCGGGATTTCAATCTTTTTATGGAAAATGTCAGGGATAAGATCAGGTGGGTCCGAAAGCACCCCTCCCTGGCCCTGTACTGTGGAAGGAATGAAGGTCTGCCTCCCCTTCAACTCGATCTTGCCATGAGAAAGGCATGCGAGGTACTGGATGGTTCGCGGTACTACATCCCCCACTCCGCGGCCGGAACAGTCACCGGGCTCGGCCCCTACGATCTGAGAACACCGGAATGGTATTTTTTAAACAGGGGGAAGACCTTTCATAGTGAACTGGGAATTGTGGCTTTCCCCGAGGCGGAATCTGTCCGAAAGATGATGCCCGAAGAATATCTCTGGCCAATCAATAACATGTGGGCCATCCACGATTACCAGCAGGGCCGCTCCGACAAATTTACTGACACCCTCTCCACCCGCTATGGAGAAGCAAGGGACCTGGAAGACTATTGCAGGAAAGCCCAGATGCTGAACTTTGAGTCTGCAAAAGCGATGTTCGAGAGCCTATATCGATGCCCAGCCGTCAAATTTCACCCGGCTTATCCATGACTATACAGACGAAAGAAAAGGCTTTATTACCTGGAAAGCACGCCTGGAGGAAAGGCTGATTTGATACCATAGCGAAAAAAGATGCTAAATCAAGAAGATTTTATTGACAATGAAAAAGTTGGTGAGCTTATCCGAAAGTTGAACGTTATGGATGAGCATTATATGGCGAATGAGATCGAGGTTATTGCCCGGAGGCAACCATTCATTATCTCCTTGCTGTTAGGATATCAGATCGACTTCAATAATGATGAATATCCCAACTGAAATCAAAAGCACTTTTGTCAGGATTAATGTTTCAGTTTGACCATCTTCGGTCATTGGCAAAAATGGGCATTAACGAAAAGAGCATGCTCATTATCGGCATGAAAAGCCTTATCGAGTGTTTTGAAACTGAATAGGCTTCATTTGTGATTATTCCGGGTTGGTTGGCCAACCATATTTATAGTCAACTATACTACTGCTAAAGTGCTTAAAATTAATAACATATTAGAAGAGGCACTGTTTACGTTTTGTAAATTAGGAACATTATGCAATCAAATCTAAAGTCAATTTTCAGTTCTAATGCTCGTCTTTTCCATCCATTGTGTTTCTGACCTGCTCCCCAATGAATTTAGCAAAATCGGCGATATCACCATCAACACTGGCCTTTTCCAAGGCGGACATATATTGCTCGCGTGTATCCAGTTTTATTACCGTCCACGGATAGTTTCCCGATGCCAACATTACATTCATTAGAAAACGTGCCATCCTTCCGTTACCATCAAAATATGGATGTATATAAACAAAGATGAAATGACCAAGAATCACCCGGACACTAGCTTCCGGCTCTTCTTTCAGCAAATCGAATAAAACTGGCATTGTATCCCGAACAGCTTCATGTCTGGGCGGTGTATGCATTGCTCCTTTTATATGTACCGGTCCATTACGATATCCAGCCAAATCGGATGCTTTCGCAAGACCTGCAGCTACGCTGGGAGCGAATAATTCACGGTACCAGTTACCATGGTCGTTATCCACAACCTCACCAGAATTTTGATCTTCCAGGATAGATCTGATACTATTCTTTACAACCTGAAACGCCTGATAATAACCACGTGCAGCCATGGCATCGTTTTGTTGTTTATCTTCTTCATTCTGTTTGGGATCCCACCCCCCCTTTGCTACTTTCTCAATAAGTTCACGAGTAACTCGATAACCTTCAATGGAAAGCGAATGATAAGCATCACTAGTATAGTTTTCTTGAACCTGTTTGAGATAATCCTCCACACCTAATACCTCGTCCGGAGCATCGGGAAAATATTTTATCACAACATTTCGCATTTGTTTCCACATTATTTTAATACGGTTAACATAGGGTGATATTTCTCGTGAACTTAGCTCAAGTTGTATCTTTTCCTTAAATGGGTCCGTTTCCCGAACATCATAACCGGCTGATTTCATGGTATCCAGAATATTATTGGCAAACTTGTCGTTTCCTATATTGCGAAACGCCCCGGAAAGCCGTCCGGCAACCACACTTTTGCCCCTATCCAGAAGTTTAGCCAATACGTCCGATGAATCTTTGACCATAGTCAAACAGGTTCGTGCATCTGTTGGATGACGCGTATAAAAGTCTTGACCAACTGTAACCAGGCCCTCTTCTAACGAATATACCTGCATACCTTCAATTTCCACACGTTCTTTCCGAAGTGGAATCTCAACTTTCGAATCAAAAACTGAAGAGCCATGTAGCAAATTAATCCTGTTATTTGAGGCTTTGGGAGAGCGGATTAGCAGTTGGGTTGGCACCATGAAATTACCACTATGTAATGAAAGCGATTGTTCAGGAGATAAGCACCATTCCTTGGCAAAACGGGTATCAATGTAAGAAGCGATGAAAGCCCAAAAAGAAACGTACCACGTTGTTGTTTCACCTTGCTTTTCATCGGTGGGACAGGAAATATACCAACCCTTAATTACTTCCCGAATGAAACCATTATTAATCAAACGCTCTTTATGGGTTCGGGATAGATCATCCGCTTTGATGATAGCAATTCCTCTATCATTTTGAAGCTTCTCAAGTTCGGCTAAAGATTCAGCAAGTTTTTCAGCGGGTGTAGCCATGGCAAACTCTTTTTAAGGTTTACTTATCGATTCTGAGTCTTTTTTAAGTAAATAACGTTGTGTCTCATTAAGTTTATTGTGTTGATTAGTTTTAAGTATATTTTGCGAATATAATAATATTCAAAGAATTACAGCACATAATTCGGCTCACAAACACAATTAATTCTATGTGGGGTGATCGGGGTTAGTCATAATTAAATAGTAATGAAAGGAAAAGTGTTACTCACCTTGATAAAAAGTACTGTTTACATTTTGTAAATTAGGAGCATTATGCAATCAAAGGAAGATATATTAAGGTTTCTAGCTGCTAATAAAGAATTCTTCAATAGAAGTTTCAATATTGTTAGAATCGGTCTATTTGGCTCTTATTCAAGGGGTGACCAAACGGAATTGAGCGATATTGATTTGGTACTAGAGTTTGAACCAGGTACAGAAGATTTATTTGAAAAAAAGATTCAATTCAAACAGTATATTACTAAGAATCTTGGCATTACTCCAGATATTTGCCGTGAGAAGTATATAAAGAAGCGTATCCGTTCTTCAATAATTCGTGAAACTGAATATGCATATTAAGGATTAAAATAGACTGGAGAGTATCCTTGAGGTAATTCTCAAGATTGAATCTTACACTTCCCAATTTCAAAATGCCGATCAGTTGAATGACAAATTTATTGTCTTTGATGCCACAATGATAAATTTTGTGATAATCGGTGAGAGGTCATACATATAGATACGTTTTCGAGAAAAAACGACTAAAAAATTGCTCTATTTGCTGGGAGTCGAACCCTCGTCCCAACAGACTTGAATAGGTTCAGGACACAAGGACTGTATATCAATATCTTTAGCAACTTTTCCATATGAAATACCCTATTCTAATTGTTGGGGGCTCCGAATTTGATCCAGCCTAATATTTTTTGAATTTCAAAGTCGGACAGTTTTCCGGAAAGAGGCATCCGAAGTCCGAGGGTAGTACCTTCCACTCTTAAATAAAGAATACTTTTTTCAGGAGATATTGTATCCACATATCCACCGGACATTAATTCGTCATATGCTACAGATGCCGTTAAGTAAGGTGTCACGGGATAATGGTGTTTTCTTGTGTGTTCTTCAGAATGGCAATAAATACAGTTCTGTTCAAAAATCGGGATAATTTCATCGCTGAAAAATACAGGATCCACCTGTTCAGCAACTTTTACTTCAGTTGGAACAATTTCATCAGTATTATCCGAGCAACTAAATAATATGAATCCCGCAAACAATACTGATAATAAGATTTGTAATATCGGTCTGAAGTGCCCCATCTCTCCAACGTTAAAAAGCATGCCCGTAATTATTTTTTTCCTTCTAGGATCAATCTTCTACCAGAAGAACTAACCATTGGCAGGGTGCAAATTCCTGATTCAGAACAATTGTTTACAACAACACCTATTGGATGGATATTTCGGGTAAGCTGTACAGTTCCAATAGGGACAGATTTATGTTTTCAAATTTAGTTATTTTTCGAACTCAGTGAGTCTCCAACAATTAAAAATGATGGACATTTACTGTCAATCTGTCCATTATTACATTTCCATAATGGTATTGTATCCTTCCCTGAAAATGAAGACTTACCCTTTTTGTAACCTTCCCTGAATATGTAACCTTAGATGCATCTGCGGGATAATTTATAGGTCCATTCCGATAATATTTTTTTAAAATTTCTTATTTTTAATCAGGAACTAGCCATTTCTGGATCAAGCCATGTTTACACCCCTAAAGCCCCAACTATGAAAAGGAATCTACTTCTCTTTATTTATGTAACATTTTTCTTAGCCACATTTAGCCTCCTTGTTTCTTTTACCAGTGATATCCAGGCGCAGACCGGCTATCCGGTGATTGACACCACAGACTTGAATGCTTATTATGATTTCTCAGGCAGCTATCGGGATTCTACCGGTTTCAATGTTTCAGCTGTAGCCAATGATGCAGAGCTGACTGAAGATCGGTTTTGCCATCCTCTTCAAGCTGTATACCTGACCACGACCAGTTCATGGCTGGAAGTAGCCGATCACCCTTCCCTGGATTTTTCAGATAGCATGTCCATTTCCTTCCGCATCTATCTGGATTCCCTTCCTGAGACTGAGACCCGGATCATTTCCAAATCCGATCCGGCTAAACCCGATTCGGGATCTTACTGGATCACCATATATCCGGGTGAAGAGATAGTCTACGGGACGGCCTGGAGTTTCTCATTTACAGATACGGATGGAAACATTCAAACATTCATGTGTGACTGGGGAATGATCACCAAAAGCTGGGTAGACTATACAGTGACCTTTGATGGCAGCAGGGTTGTTTTGTATCTGGGTGCGGAACCTTGTGCAGAGTTTGATATCAGTCCCACAGCCATTCAGGCTAACGACGATCCCCTGTGGTTTGGGAATTCAGTGGGTAGCGGGATAACAGGGAAACTGGACGATATTCTTCTCTACGAGCGTGTGATTCAGTTTGAGGAACTGGAGAGTATTCGTGTTCAATCAGTATTATGGCCCGATACAGAGCGACCGAATATTGGAACCTGTATTGGAGATACTATTGAGCTTGTCTCCTCGGCAAGGGGACCCTTCCTGGACTATACCTTTATGAAAGACGGAGAGTTGATCCAGGAAGGTCCTGATTCCATCTGTTGGGTCCGGATACTGACGGAAACTGAATATGGGGAGTATTCCTGCATCGCGTTCAACTGCAAGGACCAGTCAACCAAGTATTTTGATGTGGGGTTTTCCATTACAGAAGGTAATTTAGTAGTCCAGGATCTGACTCAGGATATTCAGGCTTATGGAAATGCCTGGGTAGATTTGAACATAGATGTATCAGGATGGAAAATACCTCCCACCTACCAGTGGTATCATAACGATTACCCGGTGGGTGAGGATTGCAGTTTGCTTCAGATAGCCGGGCTTAGCACCTCCGATACCGGGTATTACTATTGTGAGACAACAGCCCTGTGCAATAAGATCCTGTCGGATTCGATTCATGTGACTATCCTGCCTTCAGATCAATCTCCTGCAGTGGATACCTCCCTGTTGAAGGCATATTATCCTTTTCATGGAAACTTTATCGATTCAACCGGGAATACCGGCCCCGCGATCAATTATTCCGTACAACTGGACAGTGGATTATTCAACCTGCCCGCTCAGGCAGCTCTTTTTTCCGGAGTTTCCAGTTACCTGGAGATTCCCGATGATCCGGATCTGGATATAGCCGAACAACTTACCATTGCCTTTGCCCTTCGGGTGGACAGCATCCCCGAAGATTGGGAAACAGTGATGTCGAAAGCAAGCGAAAGTATCGACACCATTGGTAATTATAGCCTGTTCATTGATTCTAATCTTCATCTGATTTTTTCTGTTACAGGAGAGGATGGCGGGGTCCGCGAAAATATCTCGGATTCCACATTACAGCCAGGAGTCTGGCACCTGATCTCGACTACCTTCAATGGCTCTGAAATAGATGTATATATAGATGGCAGTCCCAATACGCCTCTTTCTGTGGGAAATATACTCTTGCGGACCAATGATAACCCTCTTATTATCGGAAGTCAGGCCGTGACTGATCTGGCCTTTTCCATGAGCGAACTGATGATCTTCCACAGGGTCCTGGGGAAAGAAGAGATCCGTCAGTTCCAGGAAATGCACCTTCCCGGGGTTGCTTTCAATTCACAGAATGAGACAGCCTGTATCGGGGATACCATTGATTTTAATTCCGGTATCTGGGGGCCTTTCATCAATTACTCATTCTTAAAGAACGGAGTGGTCCTCCAGGAAGGATCCTCCCCCACAATTAAGATTCCGGTTAACTCAGATGAGGATTATGGCGAATACCTTTGCGACGCATCCAACGGATACCGGTCGGTGGAATCAACCATGTTGCTGGAATCAGGAAGGCTCTATGATGATCTGCTTGTTGAATACCAGTCTTCACCGGAAATACAATTAACCGTAGGGGATACATTAGATCTGGGATTCTACGTAAACCATGATTATGAGGACCTGGATTATGAAATGTATCACAACGGAACGCTCCTGCCGGGAGCCGGTAAACAGTATACCGCTGACAGCGTGACCGTGGCTGATGCCGGGGCTTACTACCTGGTTCTTATCAATGGTTGTGAAAGGATAATCTCGGATACGGTAGTTGTAAACGTAGAAAGAATATATTATTCATATGAAGTAGCGGGTTGGGATTGGACCGCTCAAATCAGTGGCACGGCGAGTTCATATTTCAGCAGTATTTCAATTGGGAAAGACAGCAGTTTTCACCTGCTCGGCCATTTTGGGGAAGGACTGAGAATTGAGGATACTGAGGCATTTTCAGCCGGTGAAGACGATATCTTAATCGTGAAGTATTCCCGGAACGGGGATTACCTGTGGAGTAATTTCCTCACCTCTGCCTATTACAAGGGGAAAGGTGATCTGGCAGTGGATAGCGAGGGAAATATATATGTCAGCGGCTCCTTTTGGGATACGATTTATATTGAGGACCAGACCCTGACTACAGACAGGGTGGCCGGAAGTGGCTACCTGGCAAAATACAATCCTTCCGGCATGCTGCTCTGGATAAAAGAACTGGAAACTACCCGGGGGGTCAACTGTGACAACATTGAGATCGATACCGCGGATCATATCTACCTTGGAGGGAATTTCTCCGGAACCCTGACCATTGATGCCATTGAGGTGAGCGGAACCTGGGATAGCTATGCCAATGTTACCTTTGTGGCCCGGATGGATACGGCCGGAAACTGTGATTGGATCAGTCATGCTGTAACCGATCCGGATATGGGTTTATTCGGACTCATAGATCTGGATCTGGGTCCATCGGGTCAATTGCTGGCAGCAGGAACCTATAACGATATGGTTGATTTTGGGAACGGCGTGATCCTGAGCACACTCATTGAGGCTCCCTTCCTGGTTCAGTTTGATGGATCCGGGGTAGCCCAATGGGGAACTACCATCACTACCGGATCCGGATTTGCTGAAACCTTTGATGTAAGCGCGGATGACATGGGACGCATATTCATGACAGGGATGCACGTGGGAGATATTGGCTTTGGTGAGTTTTCAGTACATAAAGAAGGGACGGTCATGGAGGAAATATTCCTGGCCAGGTTTGATCCCGGAGGTATTTGCACTGCCCTGAATTCATATGGAAGCAAAGGAGATGGAGGAGATTTTGGAGTTTGTTATGAACCTGCTACCGATACCACCGGTTACCTGTTGGGAATGTATGGAGATACCCTGATTCTGGGACAGGATACCCTGGTGGCCCGGCCAGCCTCAGGTGCGGGAGGTGTTTCCCCCAATATGTTTATAGCCAAACTGACAGATGAGGGAGAGCCCCTGGTCATGAAATCGGCCGGAGTGAGAGGGAATCAGTTCTTCGGGGAGATTGAAGTTACAGAGGAAGGACGCTTGTATTTTGCCGGGCTGAACGAAGGCGTCACATTTAAAAAGGCGGCTGCTGCGGAATCAAATCCAGTGGCGTTTGTGGGCTTTCTGGAGGAGGGAATCCCGGAGCCCATTAAACCTGAAGATATTGTTGTGATTACCCAGGAAACCATTTGTCAGGGCGATAGTACGTTGTTCAGGGGCGCATGGTACAGCGCGGCAGGAACATATAACGACAGGGTTCTGGTTACGAATGGAAGTGATACGGTTTACACCCTGGAACTGGATACCAGGAATTGCACATCAGTGGAGCAGGATATGGAAAGGGAAAACTACTTGATTTATCCCATCCCTGCCAGAGAGATCCTGTATGTGAAGTCGCCTGACCAGGAGTCTTTCGGGATACAAATATTCGAGTTATCCGGAAAACTTCTCCTGCAGAAGCAGGACCAGAGTGAATATTCGATTGATGTGCAGGGGTACGAACCGGGTATTTATTTCCTGAAGTTGATCAGGCTGGGAGAAAACAGCATACACAAGGTTATGATTGAGTAGACCTGGGATCCATGTGGTGATTTTCATTATAGTCTTCTTTCCAATGATCAGATAGATCTCCTACCTGATGGATATCCTGGAATAAGTATGCATCTATGTACTTAATCTGTAAATTAGTAGAAGAACGGAGTCAGGACACAGGACCTTTCGAACCTAACCTTATATGAGTTTGAAAAACAACTACTCAATTTTGATTGGAGAACTGTAAATGGAAATTACGGTCCTATATGGATCTCACGTTTTTGTGAATCCCTATTCATAGTGAGCACATATCCCCATTTATAGTGATTTATTGCGATCCATTGATGTTTCCCTGTCCTTCATCAAATCAATATTTCCTTTTATATAGATATATGCTATATTTAAGTGATTGTGCCATGAGCAATCAATAACTAACCTGGAATCCAAGCTTTTGTGCAATGTCGGACTTTACCATAGAGTGTGCCATAATTGATGATGAGATCCATGCATCCGATCGGTTAAAGGACATCCTTAATGATATTGATTCCATCGATGTACCGAGCGTACACAATACTTACCAGGATTCGTTGGAAGAGCTGTTACTCACCCGGCCAAGAGTAATCTTTCTGGATGTAGGTAAGCCTTCGGCCTGGTAGACCCTTGGTGATTTTCTCATGAGGGGAAGGGTAATGAGATTCTATTTAGATTCTTCGGGCAGATAACCCGGGAGGAGT
>Ga0210099_1000113_pt1 | contig 32428 bp, 35 predicted proteins | sample Joice_ThreeSqA_D_4_FD_184872 | JGI IMG/M metagenome (GOLD analysis project Ga0210099, IMG submission 184872) | Wetland microbial communities from San Francisco Bay, California, USA, that impact long-term carbon sequestration - Joice_ThreeSqA_D2... | ecosystem: Environmental > Aquatic > Marine >...
ATGGCCAGCCTATGGGCTCTGGCAGTATCGGCGCGTTATTACACCGTGGCTTGGGTGGGAGAGCGGGTCACTGCGGACATACGCAGTGCGGTATATGGGCGGGTGCTGGCGCAGTCGCCGCAGTTCTTCGAGACATTGCAGACTGGTGAAGTGCTATCACGACTGACCGGTGACACCACCCTGATCCAGACTGTGGTTGGCAGTTCCATTTCGATGGGCTTGCGCAGCATGTTCCAATTCATCGGCGGTATGATCATGCTGGCGGTAACGAGTCTTTATCTGTTTTCGCTGAACCTCGGACTGATGGCATTGTTGATCTTGCCGATCTTCGCCATCGGGCGCAAAGTCAAAAAACTTTCACGTGAATCGCAGGACAAGATCGCCGATGCCTCGGCGCTGGCTGGCGAGATACTCAACGCGATACCGACCGTGCAGGCCTATACGCAGGAGCTACGCGAAACCCGCCGTTTCGCCGATCGAACAGAAGCCAGCTTCATTACAGCGATCAGGCGCACACGTGTGAGAGCCGCGATGACCGCGCTGATCATTACTGCAGTGATGGGCACCATCATCTTTGTACTATGGGTGGGAGCAAACCAGGTGCATGACGGCATCATGACCGGCGGGCAGCTCGCATCGTTCATCCTTTACGCGGCATTGGTTGCTGGGGGTGTCGGCACGATGGCGGAAGTCTGGGGTGATGTGATGCGTGCGGCGGGTGCAGCGGAGCGTTTGCTGGAATTGCTGCATGCGGAACCGGCAATTGCCGAAGCGCCATGCCCGAGTTCATTGCCACAGCCTGCTCAAGCTGCTCTCCGTTTCGAACATGTCACTTTTCGTTACCCTGCGCGGCTTGATACGGATGCACTGAATGATGTCTGGCTGGAAATTGCGCACGGCGAAAATGTCGCTCTGGTGGGACCTTCAGGTGCCGGCAAAACAACGTTATTTCAGCTCCTGTTACGCTACTACGATGTGAGCGATGGCTGTATCCTCCTCAACGGACAGGATATTCGTCATCTCGGCTTGCATGATCTGCGCGACAAAATCGCGATTGTGCCGCAAGACCCGGTGATCTTCTCCGCCAATGCGCTGGAGAACATACGCTATGGACGCCCTGCTGCCAGCGATAATGAAGTAATAGCTTCTTCCCGAACCGCACTGGCTGATGAGTTCATCAACCGCTTGCCGGAGGGATATCAGACATTTCTGGGCGAACGCGGTACACGCTTGTCGGGAGGGCAGCGGCAGCGTATCGCCATCGCGCGGGCGATATTGAAGAATGCCCCGTTGTTGTTGCTGGATGAAGCCACCAGCTCACTTGATGCAGAATCCGAAATCCTGGTGCAGCAGGGATTGAACGCCGCGATGCAGGGACGCACCACGCTGATCATTGCACACCGTCTCGCCACGGTGCAGAAGGCCGATCGCATCGTGGTATTGGAACACGGACGCATCGTCGAAACCGGCACACCCGAGGACCTGCGCAAACAGGGGGGACTTTACGCACGCCTGGCGCGATTGCAATTCGAATTTTGACAATATATGACGGCGTTTGCCTTAATGTATATTCAATAACCTGTCAGTGCACACGTTTAAGCCTAAACAAACCTTCAATATCGCTATCGCTGCTAAAGTAAAGCGCTCCGTCGGGCCCTATCGCCACACCCACTGGCCTCGCCCAGCGTTTGCCATCGGCCAATTGAAAACCGCTGATCAGATCATCCACTCTCTTCGCCTGCCCATCCTGAAAGCGCACTACCACGATCTTCGGCGGACGACGACTGGCAGCACTGCCGAAGTAGCCGCCCGAGGGCTGCGTACCCCAAGAACCATGCAGCGCTACGATGGCGTCCTGAGACAATTGCTGATCCATGGCACCAGCAGGAACAAAGGCGACACCCATGGGCGCATTACGCGCCGGAAAAGTGGCGGCGGGTGGGACAACTTCATCGATAGAGCGGGGTGGTTCGCGTGAAATGCAATCGTCGCGTCGAATTTGCTTGCCGTCGTACTGAAACCACGGCATGCCGTGGAATGATCCGGCGTTGAGCCGGCTGAAATATTCCGGCGGTTGATCGTATCCCATATGGTCAGGCCCATTATTGCTGGAATAAAGAATACCTGTACGCGGCTGCCAGTCGAAGCCGACCGGATTGCGCAGTCCCGAGGCAAAGGTTTCCCAGCTTGCTTTGCCGTTATCCTCTCGCAATACCAGTACACCACCGCGCCTATCCTCGAACGGGTAATCAATCCCGAGATATTGGTCACTGCAGTTGCTCTGGATACCCAAGCTCATATACACCCGCCCATCGGGACCCGTCCCCACAGTACGGCTGAAATGTCCGCCACCCCCCGGCAGTGCAGCGAGCAGTTTGACCTGATCAACTTCAATCTTGGTTTGCCCCGGAAGGTAAGGCGCACGATACAGTCCATCCGTACGGGCAATCAATATTTCATCCTTCCGGAATGCCACGCTGTGGGGATATCCGTCGAGTTTTACCAACACTTCCGGCTTGTTATAGGGAGGTGGCAGCCGGTAAATCTTGCCGGATCTTGAACCAGCAAACAAATCGCCGTTTGCAGCAAAACAGAGCATTCGCGGTGCATCCAGCCTGCTTAGAAGTTCCAACCGGTAGTCTTTGGGAATGTGCACATTGACACGCTGCCCTTCGAGGGTCAATGCCTGCTGTTCGTAGGCCAACATAGCCACACCGCCATGCGCTGGTGCGATCCAAAGCGACAATAGAAGCAGCAAACAGTCTTTATTCAGCATTTCAAATTCGGACGATATTAGTAATATTGGACCTTGGCCTCAGGAAATCGGCGAATAAAAGAAACTATACGAGAAAATTTCTCGTTTATGAGACGAATTTCGATGAAAATTGTCAATTACAGTTTTTTCTGAGTTAATGGATAATACTGTCGATCAATCTCAAAGTCAGTATTTTCATGGGGTTGTGCGATTATTCCGCACCTTGGCATGCTATATGCTCGGTATCCATCAAGACCGCTAATACTTACTCGGCAGTTGCAAGCCTAATGCGGACTAAACCGAAGGAGGTGTGTCATGAAAACCACTATGGACATGAGCAACTACGAAATCGAACAGGACGCGATGGAATCCGAGTACGGGGAAGAGATTATGTCTTCCGGTTGGAATCCCGCTGTAGACATGGTTTGTGAGCAGCTTCTGCAGGTTCCGACCGATGAACAGATGGCAATGGCCGCCGAACTACCCACATTGAACTCGGTGGATGAAGTTTCCACGGCTGTCTCGGAAATATTCCTGAGAAAGATGTACTCATACCAGCGTTGACTTAGGACGTTGGATACATGGACGACTTCACGAAGCAGATCACCGTACCTAGCGGTAATCAAACTGGCGGAGGGATTATGTTCAAGTTATGTGTCTATTATCACGGTGTCCTGCGCTATACGCTTGTGGCTGACATGCAGAAGGCACAAGCGCTACGTGACCAGGGCTTTTACGTTGTGGTCAAGGCTGTCGCATGATAGCTTCCCGTATGGTATTTCGATGCCGACAGACCGCACTGCAACATCAAGCAACAACATAAAGCAGCGTAACAATATGCTACTTAACCAGTCGACGCATAAATGTCACATGCGTCGTTTTGATTTTTATTCATTCATCTCAGCGTAATCTGTATATCCCCTGGGTCCGGGTGTATAGAACGTATCCATATTCGGCGCATTAACAGCCGCGCCATCCATCCATCGTGCGACCAGATCCGGATTTGCTAGGAAAGGTTTGCCCACCGCGATCAGATCGCATTTTCCTGCATTAAGATCATTTTCGGCGCGTTCTGCATCGTAACCGCCAGAGAGAATCAATTTTCCCTTGAACAGATTTCGGAAAATCGACTTCATCGATGCCGGCACTGGCGGAGCACCCATGGAAGAGTGGTCGACCAAATGGATATATACCAAACCGAGAGCATTGAGCTGTCGCGCAAGATACGAGTAATCCGCTTCCATCGCGTCATACAAAGGCATGTCATTGAATACGCCGAACGGCGAAAGGCGTATGCCGACCTTGTCTTTCCCTATGGCATTTATCACAGCTTCGGCAACCTCTAGAACAAAGCGCGCACGGTTTTCTATCGAACCGCCGTAGCGATCCGAACGCTGATTCGAATTAGGGCGCAAGAACTGCTCAAGCAGGTAACCGTTCGCCGAATGCAGTTCGATACCATCGAATCCCGCAGTAACAGCGTTCTTTGCACCTTGGGCAAATTCATCTATCGCGACCCTGATGTCAGCATCGGTCATCGCCTGAGGGACAGGGTGAGGCTTCAGCCCCTCTGCATCAGTGTACATATCACCGGCGGCCGCAACGGCCGACGGCGCCATGACATGCGCCCCTGCAGGCAAGTTCAAGGGATGGGCGACGCGTCCACAGTGCATGAACTGCACGAAAATCTTCGCACCTCGCGAATGAACTGCATGAGTGATGCGATTCCATCCCGCCACCTGTTCCGCGGAGTAGATTCCAGGTATACGCGGATAGCCCAACCCGTTGGGCGAAGGAGATGTTCCCTCGGTGATAATCAGGCCGGCAGTTGCACGCTGAGTGTAATAATGCGCCATCAGGTCGTTCGGGATGTTGTTCGTGGCACGATTGCGCGTCATCGGAGCCATGACAAGACGGTTCTGCAGAATGAGACGGCCAAGCTTGGTTTTTGTGAACAGCTGCAATATGTTTGTTCCTTTTATAATTTATGGGTTGCGGCGTTACCATTGGTTTATGTGTTATACAGCCATGCTTGCCGCCACCCGTATTCAGTGACAAGACCGCTTGTCACTTATTTGCGTGCCGGTTCGGTCGCTTCATGGATGGTTTCCTTGGTGCTTTCGATGACCTTCCCGGCGCGTTCTTTAACCGATTCGACCTGCTCTGCATAAGGATTACTAAGGATAGGTCTGTGACGACCAAAGTTCATGCCCAGATGAAAAGCAATAAGTGATCCCACCACAAAACCGATCAGAAACTTTTTCATATTTGCACCTCCGTCTTTAATTCAATCAAATAAAATCAGTATAGGTTCAGCATATGCATTTCATTTGAAGCATGTAAGCGGGTCTTTAAGTTAGCGCAACTCACTGAATCATAAATTACTGCAAACAAGTGGGTGCTTGCGGATATTGCGGAAGAACTGCTTAGGTATCATGGTTGCGACCAGTCATCAAGGATGGTATAGGCCGGGAAGTATAGAGTGGGTGAAATTCAAGAAACATGGTGAAGTCCAGCCTATCTGGCAGTCTTATTTGACTTTCCTGTTTTCCAGCGCAATGCCAATCAGTTCCAGGGCTATACCCATGATAAGTACCAAGGCACCCGGCCATGCTTCTGGCGCGAATAACATCAGAATCGCACCCAGCACCACCATGATTGCGGCGCTGGCCCGCCGTGTACGTGGATTTTTAATCATATCTATTTCCCTGCTATTACCTGGAAATGGGATTAAGTATAGTGTAGGTTGCCATTTCCGGTCGAGGTTATTATCCGTGAATCTGCGAAATACCGATCGTTACATCAGAAATGGAGTTTCCATGAAGAAATTAAAACATGAAGCTGAATTATTCAAGGAAGCATTGCTTGCGGGGGTGAAATACGCCGAAGGTCGTGGAGTGGTTGAGTTCGAACCAACTGATTCAGCCAGCGAAAAGCTCTTGTACATATACCGGTTGCTGGTACACGACAAAGTCATGCAGCCATTGCCGGAGGATCAGGTCGCTGAAAAGACATTGCGGCACAAGCTTGCTATCTGGTACTTGAAACAGTTGCCGAAAGATCATCCGTTGCTGAAATAACATCAACAATTATTTTTCATTGCAATTTGTGTATGATTTTGAATCATCCCCATTCAATGAGCAAAGACGGGAACGCTGAAAAATTCCGTATCGACAAATGGATTTGTGCCGCGCGTTTTTTCAAAACTCGTTTCCTTGCAGCCGAATCTGTTGAATGCGGCCATATATTTGTTAACAATAAGCGCGTAAAACCGGCCAGGACTTTGGCATTGAAAGACATGCAGGACATTAGTATCGTGCACAAGCAATACATGGTCGAAGTGCTCGGGCTGTTCAATATCAAAGGGCCGGCATCATTGGCACAGAATATATATCGTTAAACCGAGGATAGCCGTCTCAGTCGGAGGTCATCGCAGCCGGAATCAAGGACCAACTTCAACCTTCCCGGTTCAGGGCAAGCCAACCAAACGTCATCGGCGCGAGATCGAGCGATTAACCGGGGAAAGCGGTGATCTGGCAGGTGTCGTAGTTGAATTGGAAACAGCCAGAATTTTTGCAATTCAATGCGTTTCATTCTGAGATAGATGCCGCGCTACTGACAACCATGCGCCCAACCAGCCCAGATACATCGAAAATAGCAACAACGTCAGACTGTCGCCGGGCGACAAAAGATGTAGTGAGGACTGACTGGCATAAAGTTGCGATAGCGCATCAAGTTGCCAGTTGAGTAGCAGCAAACTCAACGATATGATGAGCCAGGCCATGATCCCTCCGAGCAATCCCTGCATAGCCCCGAAATAAAGGAACGGACGGCGAATGAAACCATTCGTCGCGCCGATCAGTCTGGCTACCTCGATTTCGTCGCGTTGGGTGAGTATCTGCAGGCGTATGGTATTGAATGTGATGGCGATCAGGGCCAGACTGAGCAGGCTGGCAAGTATAAAAACCACCATCCGCCCAAAGTTCAGCAATGCTTGAAGTTTGTAGGCCCAGGCTGAATCAAGTTGTGCCAATTCCACTTTTGGCAATTTTGCCAATTCGTTGCGCAGCTTATCCAGTGCTTGTGCTTCTCCATGCCGAGGATAAACGATAAACGCATCGGGAAGGGGATTCTGTTGAAGACTGCCGATCACATCAGAGAGACCGGTGCTTTTCTTGATTTGTTCCAAGGCTTGATCCCGGGGTACAAATTCAACACGGTCGATATCCGGATGTTGTTCGAGTAGCTTGCGCAGTTTGTCAGCATCCTCCTCCTTTGCATCCTTGTGCATGAACAGGCTGATTTGTGGTGTGCCTGAAAGCTGTGCGACCAGACCCTGAGCGTTTTGCAACATCACATACATTCCGGCAGGAAGGCTGAGTGCGATACCAATGACCAGTATGCTCAGAAAACCTGCGAGCCTGGATGCGAACATGCGGCGTAATACCCCGGTGATCTGCGAAAGTGCGTGTCTCATGTATTTCCGGGCCCTGTCGAAGCGGTTTGCAACTCTCCATGTTTCAATGCGAGCACGCGTTCATCGGTATCCTGCAATATGCTTTCATCGTGTGTGGAAATCAGGAGCGTGACACCTACCTGATGAAAAGATTTGAATATCGCCATGATTTCGTGGGCGTATTCGGTATCCAGATTGCCGGTAGGTTCATCGGCCAGCAGTATTGTGGGACGATTCACGATTGCCCGTGCGATGCATAGTCGTTGTTGTTCACCTCCCGACAGTGCGACGGGATTGGATTTTTCCCGATTGAGCAAGCCGACCTTGTCTAGCGCGGCACGCACACGCTTGTGACTTTCGCGATAATCGAAGCCGCAAATCTGCAGGGGTAACATGACGTTGTCATACACATTCCGGTCGAACAGCAGCTTGTGATCCTGAAAGATGATTCCCAGATTGCGGCGCAGATAAGGTATTGCTCGTTCTTTGAGTACCCCTACATTTTGATTGTTTACAATGACACTGCCCAGATTGGGGCGTTCGATGGCTGCGATTAGTTTGAGCAAGGTACTCTTGCCGGCTCCAGAATGTCCGGTGACGAATACCATTTCACCCTTGGCGATATCGAAAGTGACATTCTTCAGTGCTTGATAACCGCCCGGATAACGTTTGTTGACATGGTTGAAGCGGATCATTAGTCCAGTCCCATTAAAGCCGTGACAAATTCTTCCGCGATGAACGGGCGCAAATCGTCCAGCCCTTCGCCCACGCCGATGAAGCGCACCGGGATGGGATGCGCCTTGGCAATTGCCGCGATAACGCCTCCCTTGGCCGTACCATCCAGTTTGGTCAATATCAGTCCGGTAACGCCCAATGCCTGATCGAAGGCTTTGACTTGGCTCAACGCGTTTTGCCCCGTGTTGGCATCGATCACCAACAACACCTCGTGAGGCGCAGCAGAAGAATCCGCAGTTTCCGGCATCGCCTTGGTAATCACTCGCTTGACCTTCTTGATCTCTGCCATCAAGTGCGCCTGGGTGGTAAGCCGACCTGCAGTATCTGCAAGAACCACATCGACGTTGCGCGCCTCGGCGGCCTTTACTGCATCATAGATCACCGCTGCGGGATCACCGCTTTGTTGGGTGATCACAGTCACACTGTTCCGTATTCCCCAGGCCATCAGTTGCTCGCGTGCTGCTGCGCGGAAAGTATCACCCGCAGCCAGCATTACCGAAAGACCCTGCGCTTGCAAATGTTTCGCCAGCTTGCCGATCGTGGTGGTTTTGCCTGCGCCATTCACTCCTACCAGCATGATGACGAAGGGTTTATGCGTGGTGGCTTGCAATGGCTGCGCCAGCGGATTCAACAGCTTGAGCAGACTAAGTGCAAGGGCTTCCCTGAGCTGTATCGCGTCGCTCAAATGCTGCTCTTTGATCTGATGGCGCAGATCGGCAAGCAGCGAATTGGTCGCGTCCATGCCGACATCGGCAGTGATCAGGATGGTTTCAAGTTCCTCATACAGATCGTCATCTATCCTTCCGCCACGGCTAAACAGTTCCGCCAGCTGCCCTCCGGTATGCGCCAACCCGGACTTCAGTTGACTGATCCAGTCGGAGTTGAACTTGTCTCTGGTAGTCTGGTCTTTTTCAGGTTCGGGCGATTTCTTTTTCAGGAAGCTGAACATTGGATGAACTTGGTCGGAAAATGTAAAAATGTCGCATAATGCGTTTGCATTCTATGCTGATTACAAGTCGAAGGGTTAGGGTTATGAAGATTGCATTATTTTACATCGCATTATTACTGGGTTTGTCGCAGAACATCGCTCAAGCGGAAGTGTTCGAGCGCACACTTTCCAACGGACTGAAGGTTATCGTCAAGGAGGACCATCGTGCGCCGGTAATCGTCCAGCAGATCTGGTACAAGGCAGGCAGCATCGACGAACGTACCGGCACAACCGGCGTTGCGCACGTGCTGGAACACATGATGTTCAAGGGTACCAAGGCCGTACCTGCAGGAGAATTCTCCAGGCGTATCGCGGCAGCGGGCGGACGTGAAAATGCTTTTACCAGCAGTGATTACACCGCTTATTTTCAGCAATTGCACAAATCCCAATTGCCGCTCGCGATGAAGCTGGAATCAGACCGGATGCACAACCTGAATCTTTCAGCGGCAGAATTCGCCAAGGAAATCAAAGTTGTCATGGAAGAGCGCAGAATGCGCACAGATGATGATCCTCAATCGCTGTTGTATGAAAATTTGATGGCGACCGCTTACCAGGAACATCCGTATCATCACCCGGTGATCGGATGGATGAATGACCTGGAAGGTCTCACTGTAAAGGATGCACAGGATTGGTATACACGCTGGTATGCGCCGAACAATGCCACCCTGGTCATAGCAGGCGATGTACAAGCCGACAAGGTATTCGCGATGGCGCAGCGTTATTACGGTCACATCCCAAAAGTTGCAATACCGCCAAGACGACAATATACCGAACCGAAGCAAATTGGAATCAAGCGCCTGGTCGTGAAAGCGCCTGCCGAATTGCCACAGCTGGTGATGAGCTATCACACGCCCACGGTCAAGGATCCGGGGCAGGACTGGAAACCCTATGCGCTGGAAATTCTGGCTGGAGTGCTGGACGGCAATGAATCCGCACGCCTGAATAAACATCTTGTACGTGAGCAACAGATCGCCAGTTCGGTAGGAGCGGGTTACGACTCGACTTCGCGCGGACCCAGCATGTTCACTCTGGAAGCTACACCGAGTGCCGGTAAAACCGTGCAAGAAGCCGAAGCAGCGTTGCGCAAGGAAATCGCTCAATTGGTGGAAAAAGGCGTTAGCATGGACGAACTGAAGCGTGTCAAGGCGCAGGTTACTGCGAGCGAGGTGTACAAGCTGGACTCGCTGTTTTATCAGGCGATGCAGATCGGACAGATGGAAAGTATCGGTTTGGGCCATCAGGCTATCCCGGTGATGCTGGATAAACTTCAATCTGTAACTGCAGAGCAGGTGGTACAGGTCGCCAAGGAATTCTTGCAAGATGACAATCTGACTGTCGCAATTCTTGACCCCCAGCCGCTATCAGGCAAGCCGAAACCCCAAGCAAAAGGAACGTCCTATGTTCGTTAAGACAATTTTTGCCGCAGTATTGTGCTGCGTTGCAACCGTCGCCATTGCCACGCCCAGTATCCAGCACTGGAAGAGCGCCAGCGGAGCGAAGGTTCTGTTCGTCGAGAACCACGATATTCCGATGCTGGATGTCGCGGTGAGTTTTCCTGCGGGCAGCAGCTTTGACACTGAGGACAGTTCGGGGGTTGCAGGATTGACCCATCATATGCTGGATGCCGGCTCGGAAGGTTTGAGCGAGGACGAGATTTCCCGCGGTATGGCTGACATCGGTGCGCAGTTCGGTGGCGGATTCGATCAGGACAGGTCCAGTGTTTCGTTACGAACGCTGAGTAATCCACAGGTTCGCAACAAGGCGCTTGATATCATGGCGCTTGTATTGCAGCGTCCGGTGTTCCCTGACGGTATACTGGACCGTGAAAAAGCACGACTGATCGATGCGCTGAAAGAAGCCGAGACCAAGCCGGAAAACATCGCTGACAAGGCGTTTCAAAAAGCGGTTTACGGCACACATCCCTATGCGTTGCCGGTAAGCGGCGAGATCGCCAGCGTGGAGAAGATCACCATGCATGATCTGCGCAATTTTTATCAAGCGCACTACTGTGCCGAAAGTGCAGTTGTTGCCATCATGGGTGATGTGACACGAGTTGAAGCCGAGGCTATCTCGCAAAAACTCACCGCTAAATTGCCCCCTGCACCCGAAGAAGAATCGCCCCAGCTCCCGGAAGTGAAAATGCGGATCCAGGCTTCCGAGCAGCGCATCGTGCATCCGGCTAGCCAGAGTCACATTCTGGTGGGTGCGCCGGGCATGTCGCGAACCGACCCGGATTATTATGCTCTTTTCGTAGGCAACTACATTCTGGGCGGGGGTGGCTTCGTGTCGCGCCTGATGAATGAGATTCGCGAAAAGAAAGGCCTTGCCTACAGTGTCTATAGTTACTTCATTCCTTTGAAGCAACCCGGAGCGTTTCAGATCGGACTGCAGACAAAAAAGGAACAGGCGGATGAGGCATTGAATTTGGTGCGCGGCACACTGGAAAATTTCATCGCCAACGGCCCCACCGAAAAGGAGTTGTTGGCCGCCAAGCAGAATATCGTCGGAGGGTTTCCATTGCGCATTGACAGCAACAGCAAGATACTCGGTTATCTGAGTATCATCGGTTTCTATGATCTGCCTTTGACATATCTGGACGACTTTACCAACAATGTAGAACGGGTGAGTGTCGCACAGGTACGTGATGCGTTTGCACGCCATATAGACCCTCTTGCCATGGCGACCGTGATAGTCGGCGCGCCCGAAGAGACTGTCAAGTAAATAGAGAGATCATCAATAACGAAGGCAACCTTGAACAAAGTCAGGATAATTGGCGGCAATTTGCGTAGCCGCATCATCAGTTTTCCCGACGCGGAAGGATTGCGACCCACACCGGATCGCGTCCGTGAAACTTTGTTCAATTGGCTGGGGCAAACTCTGAATGGGCGCACATGTCTGGACCTGTTCGCCGGTAGTGGGGCGCTAGGTTTTGAGGCCGCTTCGCGCGGTGCAGAGCGTGTGGTGATGGTGGAACGAAACTCTATTGTTTGCAGGGCACTGCGGGAAAACCTTAACAAGATTGGGTGTACACATGTTTTCCTTCACTGCCTGGATGGGCTAGAATTCATCACGCAGGATACCCAACGTTATGATGTGATTTTTTTGGATCCGCCATTTGACGGCAATATTCTGCCAGGTTTGCTGGAGATATTGCCCCGGCATCTGAGTGAAGAAGGCATGGTTTATCTGGAAACCGGCTTGCCTATAGAAGTCCAGATTCCGTGGAAGGTTGTCAAATCGGGCAAGGCTGGACAAGTATATTTTCAATTGCTGAAAATTGGATAATTCGCTTTTTGAAATGAATCTGAAATGGATTTGACATGATCAGGGTGATCTATCCGGGAACATTCGATCCCATCACGCGCGGACATGAAGACGTTGTTCGCCGTGCTTCAGGATTGTTTGGCGAAGTAATTGTTGCAGTCGCAGAAAGCCGTGTACAGACTCTTTTCGGGTTGGACGAGCGTGTGGAGATGTCTCGCGAGATTTTTGCGGATTTTACCAATGTGCGCGTGGAGGGATTCAATGGCTTGCTGATGAACTTCGTTCAGGAACATGACGCGCGCGTTGTATTGCGGGGATTGCGCGCCGTGTCGGATTTCGAATATGAGTTCCAACTGGCGGGGATGAACCGCAATCTTTATCCGGAAGTAGAGACCCTGTTTCTGACCCCGGCGGAACAATATACCTTCATCTCCGCCACAATGGTGCGCGAAGTCGCCCGCTTCGGCGGTGACGTCAGCAAATTTGTATCGCCCTATGTGGTGGGAAAGTTGCAGAAAAAAATTTCTGAAAAATATTGAATTGAAACCAGGAGAAGCAGCATGGCACTGATTATTACCGATGAATGTATCAATTGCGACGTTTGCGAGCCCGAGTGCCCGAACGATGCAATTTCTCAGGGCGATACTATATATGTCATCGACCCGAACAAATGTACGGAATGTGTCGGGCACTACGACACGCCACAATGTGTGGAAGTGTGCCCGGTTGATTGCATACCAAGAGATCCGAATCATGCGGAGAGCAAGGAACAGTTGCAGACCAAGTATGATAAATTGATGGCGGCAAAAAAAGGTTGAATTGCCGTTTCAGATAACAAGCCGTATTGGCAAGGCGCGGCTTATTTGTTTTTTTGGCAGACTGAAATTATTGTTCCAGCCATATGCCCTTGATAGGCTCGGAATCAGAACTCGCTCCCAACCCGGGCAAACCATAGAAATCTAGTAAGGTACGAAGTACATTGTAATGATTGATGAGTTGATCGCTCGTCCCGGAACGAACCATAGGACCTACCAGTATCGTTGCAATGCGATTGTTTGACTGATAGTGATCTTCATCCCATGTGAGTATCAGCAGGCTGTTATGTTTCATCGCCCAGTCGACATATGGCGAGATATGCATTTTGAGCCAGTTGTCCGCGTCTGCAAAACTTCCATCGTGCATATCGTTGTTCTGATTGGGTATTACAAAAGACACGGTGGGCAAAATGGAAAAGTCGGTCGGAAAATCATCAAAGGGCCTGTTTACCTTTGCGGGTAGCCTGGTACCTTGCCAATTCGCCACCGGATTGTGCTTGCGATGGTACGCCCGGTACATGCAATTAGTATCGCCCACCTCAGGCATGGATTCGGAGAAGCTGGCAAAGCTCAGCCCGGCATCCCGCAAAGCCGTTGCTATGTTATCGGAGTCAAACGCCAGCGGACAGGCATTGTTGGTAACTCCATGCGTTGTGCCAGAAAACAATGCCAGATAATTCGGCTGACTGGGATGAGTAACACCATAAGACCGGGTGAATAGCATTCCGCGTTTTGCCAACGCGTGGATGTAGGAATCCTGGTTGCTTGTGTCCATGATCTGTTTGAAACTGCGATTTTCCTCGATCACTACCACCACATGGTCCGGGCGCGGCAACTGTTCGGCAAGTACGATATCCGCTGGGACAACGACGAGCAGGGTGATGAAGATCGAGCGGAGATGCTGCAAACTAATACCCTTCGGCTTCTTTGGCTTTTTTCTGAGTCTCCTCAGCATTCTTTTGCACCAGTTGATCTACACCCTTTGCTTTATCCAGCGCTTCGCGCTGCGGAGCGGCGATCTTTGGTACCGAAGTGGAGTTGTCGCAGGCGGCGAGCGACAGTGCGGCGGCGAACAATATGTATTTCATATCTCCTCCCTAAAGCGGTGAGTGAGGCTTGTTTGTGCGCCAAAATCCCGCCGTATTATTTTTACGAGCGCAACACTCTAGCACAATAGTGCAAGGTATCAAGATTACTTCTGGCAAGCCCGGCAAAAAAAGCTGGATCGTTGTCCCTGACGGATTTGCTTGATTGGTAATCCACATTTTCTACAGGGTTTTCCTTCTCGTCCATACACAAAGTAATTCTGCTGGAAATAGCCGGGTTGACCAGCGCTGTTTACGAAGTCACGCAAGGTGCTGCCACCTTTGTCGATTGCTTCTGTCAAGGTTGCTCGAATTTGTTCGATCAGCTTCGCACATCGCTTCAGGCTGAGTTTCCCTGCTTTGAGTTGCGGAATGACTCCGGAACGGTACAGTGCTTCGTTGGCGTAAATGTTTCCCACACCGACCACCACGTGGTGGTCCATGATGAACTGCTTGATGCTGATGTTACGACCGCGAGTAGCACGATAAAGATAGGTCGCATCGAAACTTTCTTCCAGCGGTTCGGGGCCGAGCATCGCGAGCAAAGGGTGAGTGTTGACATCGCCGTCATGCCACAATACTGCGCCGAAACGGCGCGGATCGCGCAGTCGCACCAGGGAGCCGCCTCCCAGAATTAGATCGAAATGGTCATGTTTTTCTGCTGGAGTACTCGGGGTCAGGATGCGCAAACTGCCTGACATCCCCAGATGCAATATCAGAGTGCCGGATCCACAATCCAGAAGGAGATATTTGGCGCGGCGTTTGATAGAGCGGATGATGAGTCCGCGCAACATTCGCGGTAAGTCACTTTGAATCGGCCAGCGCAGGCTGGCATTGCGTATCAGGACATCAGCGATAGTCTGGCCGGTTAGGTGTGCCGCCAGTCCTTTGCGCGTGATCTCTACTTCGGGCAGTTCAGGCATAAGCAGTCAGGTGCGACGACGCTTCAACCAGACGTACCCACCAGTTCCCGCCAGCAAAAGCGGCAAGACCAGAAGAAAACCGATACTGATAACATTGAGCTCGGTTCTGCTCAGTACAATATTGCTGTCTTTCGCGGTACGCGGTTGCAGCGTGATCAGATGTTCTTCTCCAGCCAGCCAGTTCACCATGTTAACCCCCAAGTCCACATTGCCTCCATTTCCGGCATAGGTGTTGGAGAGAAATGCCCCGTTTCCTACCACCACGATGCGCTGATCGCGGTCATTGATGTGACGCTGCAGCGCCATTGCGATGACGACCGGACCGGGTGTGTCCTTCCGCTTATCGAAATGCAATTGCGACAAATTATTTGCAGAACCGCCGGCAACATGATCAGGCATGCCGGCAACACCCGCCAAATCGCTTGTAACAGTGGAACTCGTCGATCCGCGGCTTATCCAGCCCCGGGAAGCGACTTCCACCAAAACATGATGCTGCCAGTCAGTATCTTCATTCAACATCAGCGGACGCGCAGAGGGGAAGGCAGTGATCAAGTTGAAATTGTGCGTGATTGCGTGCGGCGGATAGGCGGCGCCCAGCGACCAGGTGGAGGGGGCGTTAATGCTGGTAGCCGCAGGATCGATCACGATCCCGGGGGGTAACACCAAGTCGAGCTTTTCGGCCAGGGGTTCCAGCCCATGGAGCGGTTCTTCATCCAAAAGCCAAAGCAAATTGCCTCCGCGGTCTACAAAGTGCAACAACTTGGCCACTTCTCCGGGCATCAGATCGAGACGCGGCTGTGCGATCACCAATAGGCTTGCATTGTTCGGAACATCTTGAGCCAGTACCAGATTCAGGCTGCCAATGTGGAATCCATTCTGTTTCAACTTCGCGCCGAACAACGATCCGAAGTCATGGTTGGCGACGCCATCCAGTTTTCGCTCTCCGTGCCCGTCCAGATACATCACGATTTGATCGCGTGTATGTGCTAGGCGCAATAAAGTACTGGAGAAAACTTGCTCGTTGATCTGGGTGAGGTGCTCGCTGCGCCCGCCATATTCGACCACCATCTCGCCGTTGAGCTGTATGCCCGCCGCACGTGTTTTGTCGGCTTCCTTTTCCGGGTCGATGAATACAAGATTGATGTCGGACTTATAACGCTGATAGAGCGATATAAAATCGCGTATGATCTTGCGTATGTCTCCAAGTCGTGCGTCATGCTCTGTGGCATACACGGCGATATTGACCGGGCCGCGAAGTTGACCGAGGACCTCCACACTGGCGGGTTCCAGACTGTTGTTGGCGTTGTGGGTCAGGTCGCTTTGCATGTGTACTTGCGTGGCGAAATATCCCGATCCCACTGCGATACTCAGAAGCACAACAACGAACAACAGGTTGCGAAGCGCGGGAATGGCAAATAATTTTCCCATGACTTATCCGTAGATTCGGTTGTTGTTTATACGGCGCATCGCAAGCAGCAGGAACACCGCGCTGAACAGAATGAAAAATACGACATCGTTGCTGTCAAGCAAGCCCGCGTTGAAGTTCTGAAAATGATTGAGCGGTGAAATCATGTGCCAGGCAGAGTTTTCCCCCGCCGCCACGTCAGCCAGCCACAAACCCGCAAGCACTGCCAGAGCGCCTATTGCAGCAATGGCAGGATGAGCGGTGAGTGAAGAAACATACAGCCCCAGAGAAACGTAGCTGCAAGTAAGCAGCAACAAACCGATCAGGTTACCCAGAATCAGGCCATGATCGAGGTTTGTTCCGAGTTCCAATGAGTAGATCATCAGCGGCACACCGCTCATCAACAAGACGAGAAAAGCCATCAGGCCAGAAAATTTTCCGAGCACGATATACCGAACCGGTAATGGTGAGGATAGCAACAATGCAAAAGATTGATTGCGCCGTTCCTCGGCGATCAGGCGCATCGTCAATATCGGAACAACCATCATAAGAAGCAGCGCTATCATATTGAAAAGAGGCACTGCGACGATGGTCGTGACACCGGGTGCGTTGGCAAGTTGAGCCAACTGAGGTTGGATTTCCAGAAAGGTTTGCAGTGTGTTCAGGAAAAACCAGGTAAAAACGAATTGCAATATGGCCAGCATGAACCATGTCGAAGGCATGGCGAACAGACCGCGCAATTCGCGCAAGGCTATCAAACGGATCATGGAATCTCCTCCTTCGATATTGCGGCGGCAGTTTTTTCAGACTCAGTTATCCTTACATAAACTTCTTCCAGTGTGGCCTGCAGCGGAGTGAGTTGTTCAAGTTTCCAATCGTGTTGTTCAGCCAGGCTGAGAAGTGCACTTTTAGGATTGTCTTCGGGCTTGTGCAGTATGCGGAACTTTGTCGTGCCAAGCGGCTCTACGTGGCTGATCCCGTTGATTTCTTCTAGAGTGTTCAGGGGTGGAGGGTTGCGCAAATCGACGATGAAACCGGATACATTTTCATGTTGCCGCATATGTTCGCTGGTGTCACTGTAGATTAGCTTGCCCTGCTGCAATATCTCGACCCTGTCGCACACGCTCTCAACTTCGCTGAGCAAGTGGGTGGAAAGAATCACACTGTGTGCATCGCCCAAATCACGGATAAGATTGCGTATCTCGCGTATTTGAGCAGGGTCGAGGCCGACGGTGGGCTCGTCCAGAACGATCACGGCAGGATTATGAATGATTGCTTGCGCGATGCCGACTCGTTGCTGGTAACCCCTGGATAGCGTGCCGATGATCTTTTTGCCGACCTCAACCAGACCGCAATTCCGTTTGGCTTGTTCCAGAACATCCGCAATTTCTGGCGACTTTATACCTCTCAGCCGGGCAGCGAATACAAGGTATTCGTTTACATTGAGTTCTCGATACAGCGGGGGAGTTTCGGGCAAATAGCCCAAGTTTGCTTTTGCCAGTTCGGGTTGACGCAACAGGTTAACTCCGCAAATTTCAATTTCACCGCTGTTTGGTGACAGACAACCGGTAAGCATCTGCATTGTGGTGGTTTTACCCGCGCCGTTGTGCCCCAACAGACCCAGCACTTCGCCGCGCCTCAATTCCAAAGATACATCGTGGATGACCATATGATCACCAAAGCGTCTTTTCAGGTTGCGCGCGGAGAGCGTAATATCGGAAATGTTGTTGGGCAAGGTATGTGAATGATGCTGTCGTGGTTGTGAATTTGGTTAAATATAACCTATTATGCGCGTCCACATCAAAAGCTGTAACGTTATGAACCAGTTCAAATACATCATCTTTGGCAGTTTGCTTTTCACGGCTTGTGCGCAGGGTCCCGTCCGGTCAACTGCGGTGCATCCTGTCGGCGAACCCGACTCGAAGCCGGAAGAGACGGCTGTGCTTCCCAATATCGAGCTGAGTGACGAGTTGCTTTACGAGTTTCTGTTGACCGAGGTTGCTGTACAGCGTGGAGATGCCGATCTTGCCGTCCGGGGAAGTCTGGAATTAGCCGAAAAAACCCGCGACCCGCGACTGGCGATGCGGGCTACTCAAATTGCGCTTCAGTCAGGCCAGCTGGACAAGGCTGCAGAGGCACTCAAGATCTGGCGCGAGGCCGACCCGGCATCGCCAATGGCAATGCGGATGAACGCTTCGGTGTTGCTGCGTACCGGCAAACTGGACGAGGCCCGTCAGGAGTTGGTGAAAGTTTTGCAGGCCGATCAGGCCAATGTCGGGCATATTTTCTATCAAATCTATCAAATGTTGGCTTCCTATCCCGACAAGGATGAGGCGCTCAATTTTATGCGTGATCTCGCACAACCTTATCCGCGTGTGGCCGAGGCGCATTGGGCAGTGGCTCAGCTGGCGCAAGCCTCCGGGGACGATAAACTTGCTCTCGATGAAGCCAAGCTGGCGCGCAGCTTGCGTCCTGATTGGGATACCGCAGTTTCTCTCGAAGCGTTTCTGCTGAAGAAAAGTGCACCCCAGCAAGGTCTGCAATTGTTGCGCCGCTTCCTGTCGGGCCATCCGGATGCCCAGGAAATCCGTTTGCAGTATGCCAGAGCGTTGTTGGAGGAAAAGCAGTACAAAGAGGCACGTGATCAATTCCAGATACTGGCCGATGATAATCCCGATAATCCTGAGACGGCTTTCGCGATCGCGCTGATTTCGCTGCAGATGAAAGACTATAAGGGAGCAGAAGAACATCTCAAGGAGGCGCTCTACAAGGGGAAAAAAGACCAGAATACGGTACGTTACTATCTCGGACAGTTGGACGAGGCGAAACATAGCAGCGAAGAGGCGATTGAGAACTATCGTCAGGTGAATAGCGGGGAATATCAGTTTGCCGCGCAGATCCGCATCGCTTACCTTCTGAACAAGAGCGGCCGTTTTGACGAAGCAATACAGCAGTTGCATCAGATTATACCTGTCGACAACCAGCAGCGAGTGCAACTGATATCGGTCGAGGCGCAATTATTGCGTGAGGCAAACAGGCTGTCCGAAGCTTATTTGGTTTTGCAGCACGGTTTGGAGAAACTGCCCAATGATCCCGATTTGCTTTACGGGACAGCGATGGTCGCCGACACGCTCGGCAAGCCGGATGTATTCGAGCAATTGATGCGCAAGCTGATCAAAATCCAGCCAGACCATGCACATGCCTACAATGCACTGGGCTATGGTTTGCTCGAACGCAACGAAAAGATACCGGAAGCCATGCAACTGGTTGAAAAAGCTTTACAACTGGCCCCCGATGATCCAGCCATCATGGACAGTGTTGGCTGGGGCTACTATCGCACAGGCAAACTGGACGAAAGCGTCAAGATGTTGCGGCGTGCTTACGCTGGCAATCCTGATCCAGAGATCGCTGCGCATCTGGGCGAAGTATTGTGGATGCGCGGGGACAAGGCAGAAGCCAGGAAAATCTGGCAGGACAGTCTTAAGGAAAATCCCGATAACGCCAAACTGCAGGCTGCCATAAAGAAATTCATTCCTTGAGTATCCCTTTTGTACGCTTGATCCCGTTTGTACTGGTTGCGCTGTTAATCGGTTGCGCATCGCTGCAGCCAAAACCAGAGCTGGCCATTCGACCGGAACAATCGGCGTTGGCTGCGTTTGCGCTGAATGGACGCATTGCGATCGATCAACAGGGCAAGCATCATTCAGCAGGGCTGCGCTGGACGCATCTGGCCCAGTCTGACGAAATATTGTTGTTTGCGCCGCTCGGGCAGACCGCCGCGCGGGTATATCGCGATATTCACATTTCAACGCTTGATGATGGTGACGGGCACTTCCAGGCTGATGATCCGGAAACCCTGATGGAGCAGGTATTTGGTTGGCATCTGCCGATGAATGGTTTGCATATGTGGGTGTTGGGTCTGCCGGACAGCGATGGTACCGCCCATATCGAGCGGGATGATATCGGCCGGATCAGTGTGCTGTACCAATCGGGATGGGAAATACGCTACCTGAAATATGCAGATGCAAAGCCGGACAGTTTGCCATCACGTTTGCAGTTGGATCATGGAGAATTGCGGTTGAAACTGCTGATCGATGAATGGGAATGGGATCCACGATGAGAAGAGCTCAATGAAACTGACCTGCTCGGCACCGGCCAAGCTCAATCTGTTCCTGCATGTGGTCGGCCGGAGGCGGGACGGTTATCACCTGTTGCAAACCCTGTTCCGCTTCATCGATCTGCAAGACACGTTACATTTCACAGTTCGCGATGATGGCGAAGTGCATCGATCCAATATTGTCGAAGGCGTGGCCGAGGAAATGGACCTGTGTGTACGTGCAGCCCGGTTGCTGCAGGATGACACCGGTAGCACATTGGGCGTGGATATCACGGTCGATAAGCGCATTCCGATGGGCGGCGGGCTGGGCGGGGGGAGCTCGGACGCGGCGACCACGCTGATCGCGCTGAATCGCTTGTGGTCTCTGGGCCTGCGGAGAGAGCAACTGATGCATATCGGTTTGCGATTGGGTGCAGATGTGCCGGTGTTCGTGTTCGGTCAAAATGCGTTTGCAGAAGGTGTTGGTGAGGAACTGCAGGCTTACCCTTTGCCAGAGGCATGGTATGTGCTGTTGATTCCACCGGTGCAGGTGCCGACCGCGCTGATTTTTGCCAGTCCAGAATTGACACGGGATACGGTTTCCATCACAATGCGCGCCCTTTTGAAGGGGCAAATCGATTGGCCTCTCCGCAACGATCTGCAACCTGTGGTGTGCGAATTGTATCCGGAGGTCGAGCGTCACATCGAATGGCTCGGAAACTTCGGCAAGGCGATGATGACCGGCTCGGGAGCGTGTGTATTCGCGGAATTCTCCAGTCGCAACCAGGCCGAAGAAGTATTACGGCATATTCCGCACGAGATGCGCGGCATGGTGGTACAGGGTTTGGCAATTCACCCGATGCAGGATTGGGTGACTGATTGATAGTTATTGGGGAGTCGCCAAGTGGTAAGGCACCGGATTTTGATTCCGGCATTCGCAGGTTCGATCCCTGCCTCCCCAGCCAAAAAGTTATATTCGGCATAAGCTCATCTGGGCAGCGCGAATGACCGGAAGCGCATACATGGCTTTGGTCTATTTTTGATTCTGTGAGGGGTAGCACGTGTCCTATGACAGATTGATGGTGTTCACCGGAAGTGCCAATCGTAAGCTCGCTGAAGCGGTTACGCAGCATCTGAACATCCATCTCGGTCGCGCCAAGGTAGGCCGGTTCTCCGACGGTGAAGTGATGATCGAGCTGCTGGAGAATGTGCGTGGCAGAGACGTGTTCGTGCTTCAATCTACTTGCGCGCCGACCAATGACAATTTGATGGAAGTGCTGGTGATGGTGGATGCATTGAAGCGCGCATCCGCCGGTCGTATCACCGCCGCGATGCCGTATTTCGGCTATGCGCGCCAGGATCGCCGCTTGCGGTCGGCGCGGGTCGCGATAACAGCGAAGCTGGTGGCCGATATGCTTTCAAGCGCGGGTGTGGACCGCCTGTTGACCATGGATTTGCACTCCGACCAGATCCAGGGGTTCTTTGATATCCCGGTTGACAACATCTACGCCAGTCCGATTTTGTTGTCCGATGTGTGGAAGCACGATTACCCGAATCTGATCGTGGTATCGCCGGATGTGGGCGGTGTGGTTCGAGCGCGCGCCTTGGCTAAACAATTGGAAGCGGATCTGGCGATCATCGACAAGCGCCGTCCCAAACCGGGTGTGGCAAAAGTCATGAATATTATAGGCGAAGTGTCCGGGCGCACCTGTCTGATAATGGATGACATGGTGGATACGGCCAATACCCTGTGCGAGGCGGCCAATGCCTTGAAGGAAAAAGGAGCATCCCGGGTGCTTGCATATTGTACCCATGCGGTGTTGTCGGGTCCGGCGATTGAACGCATCGAAAACTCATCGATGGATGAACTGGTCGTCACCGACACCATCCCGTTGAACGAGGCGGCGCGCAATTGCAAGCGTATACGGCAATTGAGTACTGCGGAGTTGCTGGCGGAGACAATTCGCCGCATCAACAGTGAAGAGTCGGTGAGTTCGCTATTCACGGAATAGCAATTAATTGGCAGAATCGGCGCCAGTCATGTTGACTGTTGCTAATCAAGGATCGTCTGGTCGCGGATGATCCGGTTTATTGGAGAAGTGAGATGAATATCGAAATCAATGCAACAATTCGCAAGGCGCAAGGTACGGGTGCGAGCCGCCGTCTGCGTAACGCCGGCCGCGTGCCAGGTGTTGTGTATGGCGCGGGTGAAGCAAATCCGATCGAAATGGACCACAATGATCTTTATTACAAACTGCGCAACGAGGCATTCCATGCTTCAATTCTGACGTTGATTCTGGATGGCAAGAAAGAACCTGTGCAATTACGCGATTTTGTGATGCATCCGTTCCGCCAGCAAGTCCAGCATATCGACTTTCAGCGCGTGGACATGAACAAGAAGATGCACATCAAGGTGCCACTGCATTTTATCAACGAAGAAATCGCTCCGGGCGTGAAGATCGGCGGCGGCAAGATCAGCCACGTGATGACCGATCTGGATATCACTTGTTTGCCGGCAGATCTGCCGGGGTACATCGAGGTGGATCTGGGTCATCTTGAGTTGGGGCATGCCGTTCACGTATCCGACCTGAAGCTGCCCAATGGTGTTGAGATCGCTGCTCACGGTACGCATGCGGATGAGGCGGTAGTCGCCACCGTGCAAGTACCGCGCGGAATGGTAGAGGCTGAAATTGAAGCGGAAGCCGAGGCAGCCGCAGCTGCGTCGGCTGCGGCGGCTCCTGCAGCAGCAGGGGCACCTGCAACGGCCGGTGCCCCTGCTGCTGAAGCTCCGGGTGCAAAAGAAGGCAAGAAGTAAACAAGGTATCATTTTTGAAAACCCGCCATGGCTGATAACGGCATGGCGGGTTTTTCATTCGGCAATCTCTATTAATTCATTTTGCGGGCGAATCGCGGCATTGTGTACTCGTTCACTCCTCGCATATCTTTACGATATGACTTTGTCGGTCACTGCGCGGCTCCTTGCGCTACATTCCGCAAAAGTGAATTAATAGAGGTGTCCCATGAGTGAAACGATCAAGCTTATCATCGGTCTGGGCAATCCCGGACGCGAATACGAATCCACTCGGCATAACGCCGGTTTCTGGTGGGTTGAAGGATTGGCGCGCATGCAAAAATTGGACTTCAGGAACGAGGTCAAATTTCACGGTTTTGCAGCGCGCGGCCGGTTGCACGGTCATGAGATGCTGTTGTTCAAGCCGCAAACTTTTATGAACGCAAGCGGCCGGGCTGTCGGGGCAGTTGCGCAGTTCTACAAGATCGCTCCGTCAGAGATGCTGGTGGTGCATGACGAACTGGATTTGCCGCCGGGCGTGGCGCGGCTGAAAATGGGCGGGGGACATGGTGGCCACAATGGCCTGAAGGACATCATTGCTCATCTCGGTGACCGGGAGTTTTGGCGGATGCGTATGGGCATAGGTCATCCCGGTGACCGTGATGAAGTATCAGACTACGTGCTGAGCAATCCGCGCAGCGAAGAACTTGATCTGATAAATGCCGCCATGCAAAAGTCACTAAGCATCGTGCATCTGATCATCGAGGGAAAAATCGAAGCCGCAATGTTGAAATTACATAGTGCATGAAATAATGCCTTACGCTGACTTTGCCTTGCTCCAGCAAGTGCGGGTCGGGGAGTTTATAACCAGGGAACAAGAATGAGTTTGAAATGCGGAATCGTCGGATTACCCAATGTGGGCAAGTCAACATTGTTCAATGCGCTGACCAGAGCGGGCATCGCTGCGGAAAATTACCCGTTCTGTACGATCGAGCCGAACGTCGGTATTGTCGAAGTGCCGGATGCCCGCATGCAATCGTTGGCGGATATAGTCAAGCCGCAGCGTATGCAATATGCGATCACCGAATTCGTCGACATCGCCGGCTTGGTTGCAGGTGCGTCCAAAGGTGAGGGTTTGGGCAACCAGTTCCTTGCCAATATTCGCGAGACCGATGGCATCGTCAACGTGGTGCGCTGCTTCGAAGACGACAACGTGATCCATGTCGCCGGAAAGATTGATCCTGTAGCCGACATCGAAACAATCATCACCGAACTCGCGCTGGCAGATCTTGCCACAGTTGAAAAAGCGCAGCAGCGCAACTCCAAGCAGGCGAAATCAGGCGACAAGGAAGCCGCCAAGCTGGGCGTGCTGCTGCAACAAGTAGCCGCCCACCTCGATCAGGGAAAACCGGCGCGCATGATGAAACTGGATAGTGATCAACTTTCGTTGCTCAAGCCTCTGTGCCTGCTGACCATCAAGCCCGCCATGTATGTTGCCAACGTTGCGGAAGGTGGCTTCTCTGACAATCCGTTGCTGGCGCAGCTGAAAGATTTCGCCGCCAGGGAAGGCGCTCCGGTGGTACCGATATGTGCAGCGCTGGAAGCAGAGATCGCCGAACTTTCCGATGAAGACAAGAAAGATTTCCTGGCCGACATAGGACAGGAAGAGCCTGGCTTGAATCGACTGATCCGTACCGGCTACGACCTTCTCGGCCTGCAGACCTATTTTACTGCCGGGGTGAAAGAGGTTCGCGCCTGGACCATCCACAGGGGAGACACCGCGCCGCAGGCAGCGGGCGTGATCCACAACGACTTTGAGCGTGGTTTCATTCGCGCCGAAGTGATCTCTTTCGATGATTTCGTGAAATTCAAAGGTGAGCAGGGTGCGAAAGATGCCGGTAAGATGCGCGTGGAAGGCAAGGAATATGTGGTGCAGGATGGAGATGTGATGCACTTCCGCTTCAACGTTTGATACGGGCTATGGATCTCGGCGTTCTGTTGAAGGAAAGCCATTCTTTGACCAACTTCCGCGGCTTGCTGTGAAGGAGCGAGAATATGAAGCATTCAGTGCTAATATTTGCAATGCTGGTACCGGTCGCGGCATATGCTGCAATACCTGTTCCGGTGATCCCGCTGCAGCAGGATTTGACCGCAGTCGAATATTCCAGTGCGGGCCGTCAAACCGGCTGCGGACTGAGAGCCACGGGAGTGACCAAACAAAACCTGTCTCTCAATGTGCTGATCACAGTGTTCATGAAGGATACGGGGGTCACTTTTGGGGTGGTCAAGGTAGTCGCCAGAAAAGCAAACATGATCAAAGGTGTGCCCGTACCACAGGATGGGTCGGAAACTTTTTCGAGTATCGGGCAGATCCGCAAGGCCTGGATAAAACCGGACTCTGGTAGTCAGCCGCTGGTATTTCAAAACGGCAAGTCATCCCATAACGATGCATATATGGTATCGACGGAATTTGCCAGCACCGTTGATCTTTTGGTCGCGATATCGAAGGAAAACTTCAGGGTGGGATTGAGCAGAAGCGATGATGGACCCGATGAGATATTCCAGTTCGACCGGCGGATAAGCCATGAAGAAGCCGGCAAACTTTCCGTGTGCATGAATAATCTCAGGGTTGAGATCGAGGAAAGCAAGCGCAACAAAACTTTCTGAACAAATAACCATTCGACTGGTGAAATTTCTGTCCAATTCACTGATACAACGACCAGCCGTCCCGCCAATCAACCGGAAGACTGTTGCAAAGTGGCTGGATAAAGGTTCCCGAAAGATGGCGATCAATAGGCTGGCAATAGCCCGCTGAGCCATGTCCCTGTACAAGAAATTCCAAGACGGCTTACCGGAATATCTGGTGCGTTATTACTGGTGGGCATATCTGTGGCGTTGGGGCATCTGGTTGTTTGATCATCAGCCCGTCATCAACGCGATCCTGTTCGGCCAATACGACCGGTTGCTTGGCAGGACTATGGCGCATATCGAAACCGGTACGAACGCAAGACTGCTGCAGTTGACCTGTGTTTATGGCAAGCTCACGCCGTCACTGCTTTCAACTTCAGGCAACCAAATTCACCTGTGCGACATCGCCGCCGGCCAGTTGAGATTGGCACGTCGAAAGACGTTGTCAGTCGGGGACCGTTGTCTTCTGGCTCGTATGAACGCGGAAAGCCTGGGCTATTGCGACAATGCCTTCGATCAGGTGATCGTATTCTTCCTGTTTCACGAGATGCCCGCTGAGGCGCGGCGGAGAACCTATGCCGAAATTGCGCGAGTGGTACGACCGGGTGGCTCGGTGTTGGTCACCGAATATGCGCCAACGCCACTGCATCATTGGTTATACAGGTTCATGCCGTTTCGCCGGCTGCTCGGCCGCCTAGAACCGTTCCTGCCTGGGTTTTGGCAGGAAGACGTTGAGGCGAGTCTCGTTGATGCGCTCGGCCAAAACGGGAAAGAATTGGCCGGTAAACCAAGCGTCGAATACTGCTTTGCGAGGTTTTACCGCATCATGCGCTTCAGATTGTAAATCAACTGTTGTGCAGTGCTCGAATGGTGATGATTTGACTCTATTGAACCGGACATGCAGTTTGTGCAAGTGCAGCTTCCTCAATGCGGCCAGTCTGCTTGTACAAATCAGAAAGCGAGCAATACGCGCGTAGTTCCGGAGGTGACTGTTCCAGAGCCGCGCGCAATGGTGCTTCAGCATCGGCAGTATTTCCGGAACCCAGCAACGCGATACCCATGCTTGCGTAGGCCTTTCCGCGAAGTTTTTTTGGCAAGTCGGGTGAAGTCGCGGCGCCACGCAGATAATCAACCGCATCTTTGTATCTTTGCGCGTCCAGCATCCATAACCCGGCGTTGTATCGCAATGACACATTGTCCGGATATAAGAGGTCAAGATATTTCCACTCAACTGCAAGCAGATAAGGCAATCTGATCCAGAGATTGCTCAAGGCTGTATCCAGTTTGGCTTGAACAGGCAATTGCTTGATGTCTTTACCCAACTTCCAGAGTTGATCCATGGCCCCCTGAAGTTTGCCGGCTCCTGTCACATCCAATTCGTTTCCATCATGAATTTTGATAATCCCGGTCATGATGTTCCTGACATCAGGGTTTGTTATACCTTTTGCCAGTTCACTTGCCTGCTGTATTTCACCCCGCGGTAACATAAAGCTGGTGATTTTATATACTGCGGGCATATAGTAGCCGGGGTAGTTGCGCAAATCTGCATCAACCAGCGTTTCAAAATTGCGCCAGTCACGCGGACGTTCGCTGGTCTGGTAGCCCCATGACATCGCAATGATCAGCAGTAATATTGTGCGCAGTGAAGGTTTCAAACGCCAGGCAAGGGCAACGATAAAAAGTATCAACGGCCATACTGCAAGCGATAAAAAACGGTCTGAAACCAGCGAGGGCGGCGCATATGGAACCAGTTGAAGATAAGGTGCGCAAAGCAGAAAAAAAGCCACCAAGGTGAATCCCTCGAGAGAGGGTCTGCGCAGAACCATTACCAAGCCTGCCATGCCTGCCGACAGAATCACTCCCCCCAGGGCGATCATTGCTGAGAGGTGCGGATATTCGATAACCGGATAATACATGTGGCGACTCTCCCCGCTCACGACAAGACGAGCCAACCAACCGAGCGCAGCCAATGATCGGGTAACCGTCTCAAACCCGAAGACTGGAACCATTCCACCGCTCATGGAAATATATTCCTTGCCGCTGAAGATAAAAATCAATATCAGGGATGCTGTCAGTAACAGCATGCCGATCGACCATAGAACCATCGATCGGTGGCGTTCTTGTTTTGCTGTGTCCAGCCAGAAAATAATCCAAAGCAATGAAATGACCGGAGCAACAGTGACATAGGACGATTTTGAAAGCATAACTGCTACAAATGCAAGCATGACTGTGACAGCATGAGGCGCAGACAGGCCATGCTCTCGTTTGACGCTGGCTGCCAGCCAGAACGCCAGCACCGAGAACAGGTCGGCAAGAACATACTTGCGGTCGCTTATCCACACCACTGTTTCGACATGTGCAGGATGCAATGCGAATAATGCGGTTACTGCGGCGGCCGCAAAAGGAGCACTGGAGGTATCCTGCGGGCGGAAATGTCTCCATAAGTTTAGCGAGGTGTAAAAGACCAATGGCAGGCATAGCAGATACAGAAGGATGTTGTGCAACCTGAACGCGGCCGGATTCTGGCCGAACATGGAAAGGTCGAACCAGTAAGATAGATCGCGCAGCGGAAGGAACTCCGAATAATCGTTGTACGGCCCGGTAAACAGGCGCCATAGTTCGGTTGCTTTCAATCCGGCCAGTTTGTTATTCCAGAGGATATAACCTATGTCGTCCAATATGAACGTGTAGTGGAGTGCCTGCAGATAAGACATCAGTGCTGCTACTGCACTGAGCAGCATAATCACGGAAGGTATTAGTCGAATCTGGCGGTTTGAGAGGGTGGAATATCCCATCATTGTCGTATTGGATTGAATACGTTCACTGACCTAAATATTACTATTGACCCAGCTGCAACGTTCGATTTGTAAGGCAGGGTGTCAAAAATCCGATGATGTACGGCCAACTCAATCCTTGTCCAGCCACCTCTGCAGGAATGTCCATTGTTCGATGTCGCGCTCGGCGATATGGCGCGGCATGTCGAACAGCGATTTTCCTTCAAAGGCGGCATTGACATATACCTGTGTCTCGCGAAGATAAGCCAGTACCGGAAGGTCGAGGCTGGACAGGAAAAATTCCAGTGCTTGAGCGGCGCGAGTGCGCGATTCCATGCGCATGCCGACCACACCGATACGGCAGTGGCTGTTGCGTACGTTCTTTTCTTCAATCAGAGTTTCCAGAAAATCGCGGCTTGCATGCAGATCGAACAGTGAGGGTGTGATTGGCACAATGATTTTGCTGGCAGTATTGATCAGCGAACATGCCAGATTGCTCCCGGATATTCCCGCGGCTGAATCAACTACCAGCCATTTGTACGGACTGGATTGTGCCGTGTTGAATTTCAAAGTACGTACCGGCGGAAGGTTCTCCGGGCGAGTTGTTGCCCACAAAGCGGCGGATTGCTGTCTGTCCATGTCGAGCAGCGCCACGGTTTGACCGCGATTTGCCAAGTATCCTGCGATGTTGACCGAGAGGGTGGTTTTTCCGCAACCGCCCTTGGGATTGGCTATCAGTATGGTTTTCATTTTGAATTCACTTTCCCGGATTTAGGCAGCGATTACTTGCGCCCGCCCAGTAATGATCCCAACACTCCGCGTATGAGCTGCCGGCCTACAGTCGAGCCGATCGCGCGCGCTGCACTCTTGGCGAATGCTTCTCCGACACCTTCGCGTCGGCTGGAAGCACCACCGCTTTTTCCGAATATTCCGTCAAGTACACCGCCGCTTCTGTTGGCGGGGGTCTGCGGGATCTTCGCGGCAGCGGCTTCCGCGAGCTTTTCTTTCGCCCGTTCCCTGAGTATTTCGTAAGCTGATTCTCTATCCACGGCCTTTTCGTAATGCCCCGCCAACAGGGAACCCAGCATGATGGCCCGGCGCTCAACCCCTGTTATCGGCCCGATCTGCGCTTGAGGTGGAACGATCAATGCGCGTTCGACGATACCGGGCGTGCCCTTTTCGTTCAGGCAGGAAACCAGTGCTTCGCCCACCCCAAGCTCGGTGATGGCGGCGGTTTCATCCAATGCGGGATTATCACGCATGGTCTCGGCCGCGGCCTTCACGGCTTTCTGGTCACGCGGGCTGAAGGCGCGCAGTGCATGCTGCACACGGTTGCCGAGCTGACCCAGTACCTTATCAGGTACATCGGCAGGGTTCTGTGTGACGAAATACACTCCCACGCCTTTCGAACGGATCAGTCGCACCACCTGCTCGATCTTGTCGAGCAGCGCAGCCGGTGCATCGCTGAACAACAAGTGAGCCTCGTCAAAAAAGAACACCAGTCTGGGCTTGTCCAGATCGCCCGATTCCGGCAGATTTTCGAACAGTTCAGAGAGCAGCCACAACAGCATAGTTGAATATACTTTCGGCGAAGTCATCAACTGGTCTGCAGCGAGGATGTTGATCATGCCGTATCCATTGCCGTCAGTCTGCATCAAGTCGGCGATGTTGAGCATCGGTTCGCCGAACAGGCTTTCGCCGCCCTGGGTTTCGATCTGCAGCAGCCCGCGCTGGATCGCGCCGATGCTGGCAGTGGAGATATTGCCGTATTCGGTGGTGAATCTGGAAGAGTTTTCGCCGACGTTTTGCACCATCGCGCGCAGATCCTTCAGGTCTAGAAGCATCAGCCCGTTGTCATCTGCGATCTTGAAAATCAGCGATATAACGCCCTGTTGCACTTCGTTGAGATTCAGCATGCGCCCGAGCAACAGCGGTCCCATGTCCGAAACGGTCGCGCGCAGCGGATGCCCCGACTTCCCGAATACATCCCAGAAAGTTACCGGGTAAGCTCGATGGGAAAAGTTCTCCAGTTTGAGCAGATCCACACGCGCCGAGACTTTGGCATTGCCCCCGCCGGCTTTACTCAGGCCGGATAGATCGCCCTTGATATCGGAGAGGAATACCGGCACCCCGATGCGGCTGAACGATTCGGCAAGTGTCTGCAGCGTGACAGTTTTACCGGTCCCGGTCGCCCCGGTGATCAGCCCGTGCCGGTTGGCCATTTGTGGCAGGAGATACAACTCTTGCTGGTTGTTCTTTGCGATCAACAGGGGTTCTGTCATGACGGTTACCGCTTGGTTAAGTGCTTGAACGTTGGGTTAATCAGGAGGAAATGATACCATCGCATCACTGATTTTTTGTAAAACACATTTTTTCAGGCTCATTGGCAGGTTTTTCCGGAGAGAACTATGGCTGGTCATAGCAAGTGGGCGAACATCCAACACCGCAAGGGCAAGCAGGATGCCAAGCGCGGCAAGATATTCACCCGTTTGATCAAGGAGATCACCGTAGCCGCAAGACTTGCAGGCGGGGATCCGGCCGGCAATCCACGCCTGCGTCTGGCGATGGACAAGGCTTATTCCAACAACATGCCCAAGGATAATGTCGAACGTGCCATCAAACGCGGCAGCGGTGAGCTGGAGGGCGTGGAATATCAGGAACTACGCTATGAGGGTTACGGCATCAATGGCGCGGCAGTAATGGTGGATTGTCTGACCGACAACAAGACGCGCACCGTAGCAGATGTGCGACATGCTTTCACCAAAAATGGAGGCAATCTGGGCACCGACGGGTCGGTATCATTTCTCTTCAAGCATTGCGGTCAAATGATCTTCGCACCCGGTACCGATGAAAATGGCCTGATGGAAGTGGCACTGGATGCCGGCGCGGAAGATATCGCCAGCAATGATGATGGCAGTATCGAAGTGATCACCGCACCGCATGATTTCGTGAACGTGAAACAGGCTTTGGAAGCTGCAGGCTATAAACCCGAATTCGCCGAAGTCATCATGAAACCCGCTGATGAAGTGGTATTCACCGGCAACGATGCAGTGAAGATGCAGAAATTGATCGATGCGTTGGAAGATCTAGACGATGTTCAGGAAGTCTATACGACAGCCGTGATAGAGGAATGAACCGTGAAAGGTAATAAGTGAAACGTGAAACCCAAACCCTCCCGGCAGAGGGGGTGGCGCGTAGCACCGGGTGGGCATCACATTTCACATTTCACTTTTCACGGATGGCGACGCAATGACCATCCGCATCCTAGGCATAGATCCCGGCTTGCGAGTAACGGGATTTGGTGTGTTGGACAAGGTAGGACAACAATTGTCGTACCTTGCCAGCGGTTGCATCAAGACCCCTGACGGTGAATTGTCCGAACGCCTGAAGGTGATACTGAATTCTTTGGGAGAGGTGATCGCACAACATCAGCCTCAGCAAGTGGCTGTGGAAAAAGTGTTCGTCAATGTCAATCCGCAATCCACGCTCCAGCTCGGGCAGGCGCGCGGTGCGGCGATCTGCGCCGCAGTGCTGACGAATCTTCCGGTGGCGGAATACACCGCATTACAGCTGAAACAGGCCGTGGTCGGCAACGGTCATGCCGAAAAGGAGCAGGTGCAGCAGATGGTGCAGCGCCTGTTGAAGCTTTCCGG
>Ga0210099_1000119_pt1 | contig 30556 bp, 22 predicted proteins | sample Joice_ThreeSqA_D_4_FD_184872 | JGI IMG/M metagenome (GOLD analysis project Ga0210099, IMG submission 184872) | Wetland microbial communities from San Francisco Bay, California, USA, that impact long-term carbon sequestration - Joice_ThreeSqA_D2... | ecosystem: Environmental > Aquatic > Marine >...
GGTCGATATATCTGATGCAGGCGGCGCGCAAATACGCCATCACCAGCGGCAGGTCTTTAAGATATCCGTCCTTGCCATCGCGATGACTGAGACGCGCGAAAATGCCCAATACCTTGAGATGGCGCTGCACACCCATCCATTCGTAATCGCGATAGAATTCGGAAAAATCCTGGTGTACCGGCAGACCGGCCTTGCGCGCTTTTTCCCAGTAACGAACCAGCCAGTCGATCACTTGTTCTTCCTCCCAACTGATATAGGCATCTTTGAACAGTGAGACGAGATCATAGGTGATCGGACCGTACACCGCATCCTGGAAATCCAGAATACCGGGAGAGGATAGAAGATTGCTTTCCCCGTTCGCTTCCTCTCCCGCCAGCGGGATAACCAGCGACTTGGTTGCGGTCTTTGGCAGCCTAGTCGAATGGCTAATTGCTTCACCCAGAGGTTCGAGGTGAGGGGATTCGATATACATCAGATTGCGCGAATGATAGTCGCGGTGAACATATACCCGGGGCTGCGCAAGGTTGTTGGCGATGATGCGAGCAAAGACAGTTTCCAACTTTGCTGTTTTTGCTTCGCTGAGTGCGACACCGAGATGCTTGCCGACATACCATTCCGGGAACAGGCGCATTTCTCTCAGCAGCAGGGCTTCGTCGTAAGGAGGCAGTTCGTTTTCGCGCGAAGCGAGCTGTATCCTGATCAGCGCATCAGAGGCAGCGCCGTAGAGCTTTTGTGCAGATTCGGCCCCATCCTGGAGCAGTGCTTGCAGGTAAGTGGTGTTGCCCAGATCGGATAACAGCAGGAAACCTTGTTCGAGGTCTTGGGCATGTACATGCGGGACATGCGCTCCGGCCTTTTCGAACAATTCCGCCACATGAAGGAAAGGCCTGCAGTCTTCTTGCAGTGGCGGGGCATCCATTACGATCAGCGTTTTACTATCGAAAGTGGCCCGGAAATAGCGGCGGAAGCTGGCATCGGCAGAAGCCGGTTCCAGCGTAAATGTATCGTCGGGGAAACGGCTGTGCAGCCATTCTCTTAGTTGTTTCAGGCGTTGCATATCAGGTTATTTAGGTACTTGATGATAAACTTACGGAAGTTTATCACCTTACAATTTTCTACGCGTTATGCGGTATCGCTACCACTTCGTTGTGATTTTTCTGTTGTTCGCTTTCGCGTACTCCTCGATCGCGGCCGCGGAGTTGCCCGAAGCCGGTACTGACAAGACGTCGCCGGTAATGGCACCAGCGCCACAGGAATTGCCAACGGTTGTTGATGCGGACCACCTTGAAGGCAAAAAGGGAAAGCAGATCGAGGCCTCCGGTAATGCATTGTTGCGCAAAGGCGACCAAACCATACGCGCTGATCGATTGCTGTATTTTCAGGATACACAAGACATCCAGGCACAGGGATCGGTCTTGCTGCGCAAGGGAAATCAATCGATACATACCGACCGGTTGTTGTATTCCCATGATACCCGGGACATCGAAGCACAGGGTTCGGTGATCCTGGAACAGAATGGCAGCAATATGAGCGGACCTCGTCTCAAGCTCAATCTGGATTCCAGTGCCGGTACCATGGATGATCCTACGTTCGTTCTGCCGGAGAATGGCGGACGTGGTGCGGCGGAAGTCATGCACATCCAGGACAAACAGCATTTCATCCTGGACAAGGCCAGCTACACTACGTGCCCGGCTGACAATAACGACTGGATGCTGAAAATGGACCAGCTGGAAATCGACAAAAGCCGGGAGATCGGCACGGCCCACCAATCCTGGATCGAGTTCAAGGATGTACCCATCCTGTATTCCCCGTGGATGGATTTCCCGCTCAACGATCAGCGCAAATCCGGTTTTCTGGCACCGGTTTTCGGGGGTACCGTGAATGGCGGTAGCGAATTGACATTGCCATACTATTGGAACATCGCCCCGAACCATGATGCGACCATTGCTCCAAGATACATGCTTAAACGCGGCCTGATGGTAAACAACGAGTTCCGCTACCTTGAAAATAATTATATCGGGCAATTACAGGTGGATGCCCTGCCCCATGACAAGCTGCTGGATCGCAGCCGGAACCGTATCAGTTTGAAACACAATCAAGCGCTGGCTCGTGGCCTGGATGGGAACATTAATGTCACTCGCGTCTCGGATGACGATTTTTTCAGGGATCTGGCCGATACGGTAAGCGCCACTTCCCAGGTCAATCTACTCCGGGAAGGGCAATTAAGATACCAGGCGGGTGACTGGATTTCAGCGGTGCGCATTCAACGCTTCCAGACTTTGCAGGATCCGGCCGCACCTATTCCGTTACCTTATGAACGCCTGCCGCAAGTGACAATCAATACGCAACAATATCGTTCAGGTGTGAATTTGGGCTTCGCCGGAGAATATGTATATTTCAAACATCCAACCGAGGTGAATGGCTCAAGGCTGGTGATCAATCCCAGCGTCAGTTATCCGATGGTCAAGGATTCCTCGGTATATGTCACGCCCAAATTGGCATTGCACAGCACGTATTATGTGATGGGTGCGAACAACATCGTGCCACTGCAGAATGCTACCCGCTCGTTGCCCATCTTGAGTGTGGACAGCGGTGTGGCATTTGAGCGGGATTCGAATATGTTCGGAGGTGATTATCTGCAAACTTTTGAACCGCGTGCATATTACGTTTATGTGCCTTACCGGGATCAAACCGCATTGCCGAATTATGATTCGGCGCTTGCAGATTTCAATTTCACACAGATATTCACCGAGAATCGATTTTCAGGGAGCGACCGGATAAGCGATGCAAATCAGGTTACCGTTGCCGCCACGTCGCGACTGCTGGATCAGAAAACTGGCGCCGAGCGGTTTAAGGTGATGCTGGGAGAGCGATTCAGCTTAACGGCTCCCCAGGTAAATCTGGGCGCACCTGTCACAAGTACCGGCCGGTCGGATATATTGATGTCAACTTTGGGACAACTGACGAAGGCATGGTCGTTGGACAATGATTTTCAGTACGATCCGAATTTGTCCCATATGCAGGTATTCAACATCGCAACACATTTCCGGCCAGAGGCAGGCAAGGCATTGAATCTTGGCTATCGGTTTTTGCGCAACACCCTCAGGCAAGTCGATATTTCGACACAATGGCCGCTGCTCAGACGATGGCATGGGGTGGGGCGCTGGAATTACTCGCTGCAGGATCGTCGAATTTTGGAAGTGATCGCCGGGCTTGAGTATAATCAAAGCTGTTGGTCTCTAAGACTCGTGGCGCAACGCTTTGCCACGGCAACTCAACAATACAATATCGGCTTCTTTGTACAACTTGAGCTGAGCAACATGGTCAAGATTGGATCGGATCCATTGGGGCTGCTCAAGCAGAGCGTTGCCGGTTATACCGAATTGAACGACACGCCGGGCATCAACCCCTAGCAGGATTCGAGGGGATTACGGAAAGAGAAGGATGCATATCAGATATTTTGTCATGGCGTGCTGTACCCTGTTCTTGCTGCATACGGCTTATGGTGCTGACAATGTGCCAGCGGCATCCGCTCGCGAGGAAGCAAAAGCAGGCAAGTTGCATACGGGCAAGGCTGATCCGCAACAGCAGGTTGAAGTGATCGATTCCATCGTTGCGGTGGTCAACGACGATGTCATCACACGTTTCGAGCTGGATGACCGCATGAGTGAAGTGGTGCGCCAGTTGCAGAAACAAGGCACGCCATTGCCTGCATCCGGATTGCTGGAAAGGCAGCTTCTTGAACGCATGATCACCGACATGCTGCAGATGCAGTATGCCAGGGAGACCGGCGTGCGCGTTGACGACACGCAATTGGATCAGGCCATCGCGCGCATTGCACAACAAAACAACTTTCGCACAATGGCGGAGTTCCGTGCCAAGCTTGAATCTGAGGGTGTGGATTTCAAGAAATTCCGGGAGGAGATTCGCGGTGAAATCATCTCCACGCGTCTGCGTGAGCGGGAAGTCGAGAGCAAGCTGGTCGTCAGTGATACGGAGGTGGACAATTACCTTGCCAACAAGGCCAGAATGGGTGCAACGGAGGAGGAATACCATCTCGCACACATCCTTGTGGTCGTGCCGGAACAGGCCAGCGCCGAAAAGATACAGGCCGCGCGTGAAAGAGCCGAACGGGCCTTGTTCCAGATACGGGGCGGTGCAGATTTTGCCCAGGTTGCGGCCGGAAGCTCCGATGCGAAGGATGCCTTGAACGGCGGAGATTTGGGCTGGCGGTCCAGCGATACCATTCCAACACTGTTCATGAACGAGCTGCAGAACCTGCAAACAGGCCAGACTACGGCAGTGTTGCGCAGCCCGAGCGGTTTTCACATACTCAAGCTTATCCAGAAGCGTAGCGGCAAGGCGCCGGTGATGATCACCCAAACCCACGCACGGCACATCCTGATCAAGACCAGTGAGATCGTATCGGAAACAGATGCCAGAAACCGCCTGATGGAGATCAAGAAGCGCATCGATAATGGCGCTGATTTTGCCGAGGAGGCAAAACGATACTCACAGGATGGAAGTGCTCAGCAAGGGGGTGATCTGGATTGGCTGTCTCCGGGACAAACCGTACCTGAATTCGAGGAAGCGATGAACAAGCTTCAACCAAAAATGATGGGGGTAGTAAAGACGCAGTTCGGCTGGCATTTGATCCGGGTCCTGGAGCGCCGTACTGCAGACATCAGCGAGCAACAGCGACGCCAGCAAGCGCGTGTGGCAATAGGTACGTTGAAATCGGATGAGCAGTACCAGGACTGGTTGCGCCAACTCCGTGACCGCGCGTTTATCGAGTATCACATCCCGATGAATGATTAGCCAGTGAGTGAACATGCCCAATTAGCGCCTTTGGCTATCACCTCGGGCGAACCAGCCGGAATAGGACCGGATTTGTGTGTGCAGCTTGCTTTCGATCATCCAGATATTCCATTCGTTGTCATTGCCGACAAGGGCTTGCTGCAGGATCGCGCCTCCCAACTCGGCGTCGAACTGAATTTGCAAGATTACGTGCCAGGACAAACAATGCCGTCACAGGGCGGAAGTTTGTCTGTGATCGACATTCCCTTGGTCTTGCCGTGCAAAGCAGGTGAATTATGCACTGCGAACAGCTCATATGTGCTTGAGATACTGCAACGCGCCTTACAGGGTAGTCTGAAAGGAGAGTTCGGTGCGATGGTAACGGCTCCGGTACACAAGGGTATCATCAATGAAGCGGGAATTCGGTTTACCGGGCACACTGAATATCTCGCCGAACTGACTGGATCCGAAGTGGTGATGATGCTGGTGGGCGGCGGGATGCGCGTGGCACTTGCTACCACGCACCTTCCCCTGAAAGATGTGGCTTCCGCGATTACCGCGCAACTGCTGGAAAAAGTGCTGCATATTATCCAGCATGACCTGCGAGATCGTTTTGGAATCACCCGACCGCGGATTCTGGTAGCTGGTCTTAACCCGCATGCGGGCGAGTCCGGACATCTGGGCAGGGAAGAAATAGAGGTGATGATCCCCGTGCTGGACAGGTTGCGTGCGGCGGGCATCGATGTCAGTGCTCCGCTGCCTGCCGATACGCTGTTCACACCGAAAAATCTGGAGCAATGCGATTGCGTTCTTTGCATGTATCACGACCAGGGCTTGCCGGTGCTGAAACATGCAAGCTTCGGGCAGGGAGTTAATGTCACACTCGGTCTGCCTATCATCCGCACTTCAGTCGATCACGGGACCGCTTTGGATTTGGCTGGTTCAGGCAAAGCTGAAAGCGGCAGCCTCAATGAAGCGATCAGGATCGCTGCAATGATGGTCGAACGTGAAAGGCATTTGTCCGGCCGTCCGCGTGTGCGAGCATAAGGCTTGCTAAAGTATTGGCGCAGTTGACACCTGTTATGCGAATGAACCCGCACCGAAACGATACACGGGATGGCCGCTTTGCATAAAGCTCGCAAACGTTTTGGACAGAACTTTCTTGTTGATGAACAGATCATTGCGGACATCATTGTTGCGATTCGACCCGAACCGGATGACAACATGGTTGAAATCGGTCCGGGTCTGGGAGCATTGACGCACCCGTTGTTGAAGTCACTCAAGAAATTGCATGTTGTTGAATTGGACCGCGACATCATCGCACAGCTCGAGCAGGACTACCCGCAAGAGAGCCCGGATACCAGACTGATCATTCATGCAGGCGATGCGCTTGTGTTCGATTTTTCGATGCTACCGGTACCGCTTCGCATCGTTGGCAACCTGCCGTACAACATATCCTCTCCGTTGCTGTTCCGGTTTTCCGAATACGTGGGTCGAATTACCGATATGCACTTCATGCTGCAAAACGAAGTAGTCGACCGTATGGTTGCCGAGCCTTCCAATCCTGAATATGGTCGCTTGTCGGTGATGCTGCAATATCGGTATTACATGGAAAAGCAGTTCATCGTGCCGCCTGAGTCCTTTCGCCCGGCACCCAAGGTGAACTCGGCGATCGTGCGTATGATCCCGCGGTCCGCGGGTGAGAATATTGTGTACGACGAAAAGCTATTTGCGGAGATCGTCAGTACCGCATTCGGACAACGCCGAAAGACACTGCGCAATACACTGCGTAATTTTTTACGGGAAGAAGATTTTTCAAAACTTGGAATTGACGCTGAACTTCGTGCAGAGAATCTTTCCGTGGGCGAATTTGTCCGAGTGGAAAATTATTTGCATGAAAAAATGGGAAATGATGCGGCCAGGTAGGGTTCGGTTATCCGGAAGTTGGATTTAAAGCGGCGCTCTGGGTTAGAATATCCGGTCTTATTGCTCCTTTGCCATTTTTGAATCATGTCTGAATCGTTTCCGCTGGTGATGAGTTTTGCAGCCACTGATCCCAGCGGGGGTGCCGGTTTGCAGGCTGATATCCTGACCATTTCCAGCATGGGTTGCCACCCTTTGCTGGCCGTTACGGCGATCACAGTACAGGACACCAGCGGTGTGGAAGACGTGATGGCAATCGATCCGGAATGGGTGGCTGATCAGGCACGCGCGATGCTTGAAGATGTACCCGTGGCTGCATTCAAGATCGGCCTGCTCGGTAGTGTGGAAAATATCGCTGCCATTGCCGAGATACTTGCTGATTATCCGGATATCCCTCTGGTGCTCGATCCGGTGTTGTCCTCGGGACGTGGCGATGAATTGGCCAACGGAGATATGCTGGATGCGATGTGCGAGTTGCTGATTCCGCAGACCACGATCATCACGCCGAACAGCATCGAGGCACGCCGCCTGGCGATGGACGAAGACAATGATGAGGATGATCCGACCCTGGAGGAATGCGCCAAACGCATCTTGCACATGGGCTGCGAATACGTGCTGATTACCGGAACACATGAACAGACGCCGAAGGTGGTCAACACCCTATATGCCGAGCGCGGGGTTTTGCGCAGCGACGATTGGGCGCGCTTGCCGGGGATTTATCACGGTTCAGGATGTACGCTGTCAGCGGCAATTGCGTCCTTGCTGGCGCAAAATGTCGACGTGCAGGAGGCAGTAAAAGAAGCCCAGGAATATACATGGCAAACTTTGCGTTCCGGGTTCCGTCCGGGTATGGGCCAGCATATTCCTGACCGGTTGTTTTGGGCACGCGGGGAAGAAGATGAAGCTCAGCCGGAACGACCGAATTAGCGGCCTGTACGCGGTCACCCCGGACGAGACTGACACGGAAGAATTATTGCGCAAAGTAAGGCTGGCTCTGGTGGGAGGTACCCGCCTGCTGCAATACCGAAACAAGATCGCCAACAGGGGTGCACGCCTGGAACAGGCCAGGGCATTGCGCGATTTGACATGCGAATTTGAAGTACCGCTGATCATCAATGACGATGTATTGCTGGCTCTGGATACCGATGCTGACGGTGTGCACCTGGGCAGCTCTGATGGAAGTCTGGCCGACGCGCGTAAGGTGCTGGGCAGCAGCAAAATCATCGGCATGTCTTGCTATAATCGTATGGAGTTGGCGCATGACGCTGTAAAGCGGGGTGCAGATTACGTGGCTTTCGGAAGCTTTTTTGTATCCAAGGTGAAGCCGGGAGCGGTTACAGCCACCACTGGTATGTTGCGACAGGCACACGGCGAGATTTCTGTACCAATAGTGGCAATAGGTGGGATAACTTTGCACAATGCCCCCGAGTTGCTGGAAGCCGGGGCAGATGCGCTGGCTGTGATTTCGGCGCTGTTTGGAGCCAGGGATATTCAGCGCGAAGCACGTCGATTTGCAGATTTAATGACTCCTTAATTTTATTCAGACAAGCACAATAAATTCGGAAAGACACAATATGACTTCGCAAAATCAGCAGCTATTCGATGCATCACAAAAAGTAATTCCTGGCGGGGTAAATTCTCCGGTACGCGCGTTCCGTTCTGTGGGGGGTACTCCGTTGTTTTTTCGGCGTGGACATGGTGCCTACGTTTGGGACGCGGATGGAAAACAATACACAGATTATGTCGGATCGTGGGGCCCGATGATCGTCGGGCATTGCCATCCGGAAGTGGTCAGGGCAGTGCAGGATGCGGCGGCTCAAGGGCTTGGTTTCGGTGCGCCGACAGCTGCCGAACTTGAAATGGCCAAGTTACTGTGCAAACTTTTGCCCGGCATGGAAATGGTGCGGCTGGTGAGTTCGGGCACCGAAGCCACGATGTCCGCGATACGATTGGCACGCGGCCATACCGGCCGCAGCCGCATCATCAAATTCGAGGGTTGTTACCATGGTCATTCAGACGGCCTGCTGGTGAAAGCAGGTTCAGGTGCGCTGACCTTTGGCCAGCCGAGTTCATCCGGCGTGCCGGCCGAGATCGCCGCCCTTACCACCGTGCTTGATTACAACGATGCTGACGGTCTTGAACGTGCTTTTGCAGACATGGGCAAAGAGATCGCTGCAGTGATTGTCGAGCCGGTGGCCGGCAACATGAATCTGGTTATTCCCAAGCCGGAATTTCTGCAAGCTCTTCGCAAGTTGTGTACCGAATCGGGCGCAGTATTGATACTTGACGAAGTAATGACAGGCTTTCGCGTTAGTCTGCAGGGTGCACAAGGGCACTTCGGGATCAAACCGGACCTGGTGACGCTGGGCAAGGTGATGGGAGGCGGATTGCCGGCAGCGGCATTCGGCGGCAGGCGCGACATCATGCAAAGTCTGGCGCCGCTAGGACCGGTGTATCAGGCAGGCACATTGTCCGGCAACCCGGTTGCAGTGGCAGCCGGGCTGGCCACGCTCAAGCTGGTGCAGTCTTCGGGGTTCTATGAGCGCCTGGCCAAGCTGGCCAGACAGTTGACCGAAGGATTGTCGGCTACTGCAAAGAAACACGGCATTTCTTTTTGTGCCCAGTCCATAGGCGGTATGTTCGGGTTGTATTTCAGCAAGGCATTGCCAACAAGCTATACCGAAGTGATGGCATGTGACAAGGAAGGGTTCAATCGATTTTTCCACGCAATGCTGGATGAAGGCGTATATCTTGCGCCGTCAGCGTTCGAAGCCGGTTTTGTTTCGGCCGCGCACACTGAAGCTGATATAGCCAAGACGATCTCGGTTGCGGACAAGATTTTTGCTACCTGGAAGTAATGTCGCTGTTCTCGAAAGCGGCATTCTATACCACCGTCAACCACCTGAAAGATTTGCCGTTGCATGGCGGCCTGGAAGTGGCTTTCGTGGGACGTTCCAATGCAGGCAAGTCAAGCGCGATCAATACGCTTGCCAACCACACGCGGCTGGCATACACCAGCAAAACTCCGGGGCGTACCCAACACCTGAACTATTTTTCCCTGGGAAAAAATGACGTGGGTAACAATGTCTTTTTGGTGGATTTGCCCGGTTATGGTTACGCCAAGGTGCCTCCTGAAAGCAAGCGTCACTGGGAGGGTTTGCTCAGCGGGTATTTGCAGACACGAGAGGAATTGTGCGGGCTGGTGGTGATCATGGATTCACGTCATCCGCTGACCGTACTGGACGAAACCTTGCTGGACTGGTTCGCTTTGACCGGGAAACCTGCGCATATCCTGCTCACCAAGTCAGACAAACTCAGCAGGCAACAAGCCACAATCACACTGAATCGAGTAAAATCCCACCTCGCAGAACACTTTCCGCAGTACTCCGTGCAATTGTTTTCGAGCTTGAAGAAACTAGGTACGGAAGAAGCTGAAGCGGTGATTGCTGGGTGGTTTGCAAGAAAATCCAAAATGCCTAAGCCAGACTATAACCAATGACTGCCAGCGTCTGTTGCTGGCTTAGTCAGATGGCTAGTTGTTTTATCAGGAGCACGAAAAAAATCGTCGCGCCGCATACAAAGTGGTATGTAAGCAAGATTTTTTGAGTGCAACAACGTATGGCAACAGCATTTTGGATTTTGGGCAAAAAAATGCCCCCGGCCAAAAGGGGAAGGCCAGGGGCAAAGTCTTAACAGAGTTAAGACACACGCTCAGGGAGGAGAAACGTGGAATGACTCGCATCATTCAATGTGTCAGATAAGCGATCTCTAACATAGTTCCCAAAAAAGTAAATTTTTAAGGAAAACCATGCAAACACTAGGACAATACCCGAATGTCAGGATGCGCAGGATGCGCCATGACACCTTTTCGCGTGACTTGATGCGAGAGCATGTACTTACACCGTCTGATTTCATCTATCCTGTTTTTGTACTTGAAGGTAGCAAAAAGGTCGAGGATGTCAAGTCCATGCCGGGGGTGAAGCGCAAGACTTTGGATCTTTTACTCAAGGACGCCGAGCAATGCGTCAAACTGGGTATTCCGGTAATGGCGATTTTCCCGGTGATCGAAGCGCCGCTGAAGAGTCTGGATGCGAGTGAAGCCTATAACCCGAAAGGTCTCGTGCCGCGTGTGGTGGCTGAACTGAAAAAGAACTTTCCGGAACTCGGTGTGATGACAGACATCGCTCTTGATCCCTATACCAGTCATGGCCAGGATGGCTTGATCGACGATAGCGGCTATGTCCTGAACGATGAAACCGTGGCTGTTTTGGTCCGGCAGGCGCAGACCCACGCAGCCGCCGGAGCGGATATAGTTGCTCCATCAGACATGATGGATGGGCGTATCGGCGCAGTGCGTAGCGCCCTCGACGCTAACAAGCACATCCACACCCGGATTATGGCGTATTCCGCCAAATACGCATCCAGCTTCTACGGGCCATTCCGTGATGCAGTAGGCTCAAGCGGAAACCTGGGTTCAGGTAACAAATACACCTATCAGATGGATCCGGGCAATTCTGACGAAGCGTTATGGGAAGTCGGGCTCGATCTGCAGGAAGGTGCTGATATGGTCATGGTCAAACCAGGGTTGCCTTATCTGGATATCGTGCGGCGCATCAAAGATGAATTCAAGGCCCCCACATTCGTGTATCAGGTCAGTGGTGAGTACGCGATGCTCAAAGCAGCAGCGATAAATGGCTGGTTGAATGAAGAGGCGTGCGTACTTGAAGCTTTGCTATCATTCAAGCGGGCGGGCGCTGACGGGATTTTGACCTATTTCGCGCTGGACGCAGCACGTTGGATGAGCTCAGGCCGCTAACAATGCTTCTAAAGCAATAATGTCGGCATGTGTTGCAGGTTTGCGGCTGCCGCCGAATCGGGCGTTTTCCGGAAGCAGCACCAGATGGGTTTGCACGCCTGTTTCGCCAGTCAGGGTGTAGCTGGGTACCGTTTCATCGTGACCGCCGAAGTGAACTTTCCATTCGCCATCTTCAAACAAGATGTTGTGCTTGAGCAAAAACAACAGCACAGCTTTCTCATCATCACTGAACAATGTCAGGTTGATGTCCGATTGTTCCCCCGCAGTTCCATTTAATACGGAACCGGTCAGATAGGGATGGAATTCTGCAAGCATTTTCATCCTGGTAAGAGCTTCTTCGCGCAGGTCCCGCAATATGCCAGGATGACTATTGCTTTGATACAGGCTTCGAAAGCTTTGCAAAGCGATGTTTATTTCCTCGTTGCTCGGCAGATGATGTGTATCGCTTGCGCCCAATTGCTTGGCAGCTTTTCGTTTGGCATGTGCGTGATCGGTGATCCCGCCTTCGGCCATCAATTTGGCGGCCTGGTGTGCCAGTTGCTCGCGCATCAAATCGCGCTTCAAAATGTGTTCTTTAGTCATGTGGTGAGTCAGAGCAACTGATCCTTGACAGTTTCCGAAGGTTTGATTTCTTCACTCGGAGTGGCCAATACATGCTCGGGGGGAACGTTTTCCTGGTAGAAATATTCAATCCGAGGACTGTTGTCGTCACGAAATCCTTCATCATTGATGTGAACAGCTTCCATGTTGTCCGGCATGGAGTAAACAGCTTCGGGTACATCCTTGAGTACTTTTTCCATGTAGCCCATCCAGATCGGCAAAGCAGCGCCCCCGCCCGTCTCTCTGTCTCCTAAACTGCGGGGCTGATCATAGCCCATCCAGGCGATACCGACCACAGTCGGGTGGAAACCGCAAAACCAGGCATCTATCGAGTCATTGGTGGTCCCGGTTTTTCCTGCCAAATCCTGGCGACCTAGCTGCATGGCTCGAATGCCTGTGCCATGCTTTACCACATCCTGCAACATACTGACCATCGTATAGGCATTGCGCACATCGATGACTTGATTTGCCGAAATACCGGCGATTTCCGGGGCAGCTTTGCTTAACACATTGCCTTGTGCATCTTCGATGCGCTGGATGAAATATGGGGTGACAAGAAATCCCCCATTGGCAAAAACAGAATAACCCGCCAGCATTTGAATCGGCATCACCGAGCCTGCTCCCAGCGCCATGGTCAGATATGCAGGATATTTGGTGGTATCGAAGCCGAATTGTGAGATGTAGTCCTTGGCATATTGGGGTGTGATCGACTGAAGGATACGGATCGAAATAAGATTCTTTGATTTGATCAAACCTTGACGCATTCGCATCGGTCCCTCGAATGAGCCATCATAGTTTTTTGGTTCCCAAGGCTCATTTCCGGTCTGTTGGGCATCGAAGATCAATGGTGCGTCATTGATCACTGTTGCGGGTGTGAAGCCCTTTTCCAATGCTGCGGAATAAATGAAGGGTTTGAAACTTGATCCCGGCTGGCGCCATGCCTGGGTGATATGATTGAACTGGTTGTTGTTGAAGTCAAATCCGCCGACAAGCGAGTAGATGGAGCCATCGCGGGGACTTCCAGATACAAAGGCAGCTTCGACCTGTGGAAGCTGGCTCACTTGCCAAACACCCATTTCATCCTTTTGCAGCCTTATCAGTGATCCTACGTTGATGCGCTGGTTTAATGCGACCTTTTTGCTCAAGGCCTGTTGAACGAAGTTCAGTGGATCACCGGAGATTTCTACAATTTCTCCGCCCCTGCAATATGCCCGGATGAGCTTGGGTGATGCTTCCAGCACTACGGCAGGGATCAGATCGTCTCCGTCAGTAACATCAAGAAGGGCTTCTTCCAGTTGCTCTGCACTGTAACTGGCGCTGGTGCTACCAGTGGGCAAATCGATAAATCCCTCAGGCCCACGGTAGCCATGGCGACGGTCATATTCAAGCACACCCTTGCGCACAGCCTGATATGCCGCGAGCTGGTCCTTTTGGCGGATGGTGGTGTATACTTTTAATCCTTGGGTGTAGGCATTTTCCTGATATTTTTCATAAACTGCTTGTCGAACCATTTCAGCGAGATAATCTGCTTTGACCCCATACTCCTGACTTCCCCGCATTACAACGAGTGGTTGCTGCTGAGCGAGTTGAAATTGCTCATCATCAATGAAATGCAACTCGTGCATACGCCGCAAAACATAAAGCTGGCGAATCTTAGCGCGTGGCAGATTGGCTACCGGATTATAAAGAGAAGGCGCCTTGGGCAAGCCCGCAAGAATTGCAGCCTCGGCAATTGTGAGCTGATTTAGGGGCTTGCCGAAATATACCTGGGCAGCAGAAGCAAAACCGTATGCCCGTTGACCCAGGAAGATCTGGTTGACGTAAAGCTGCAGTATCTCGTCTTTTGACAAGCTGTGCTCGATCTTGAAAGTAAGCAATACTTCATTAAACTTGCGCGTAAGGGTCTTCTCTCTGGTCAGAAAAAAATTACGAGCGACCTGCATCGTAATGGTACTTGCTCCCTGTTTTACGCCTCCGGAGGTAAAGTTGGAGATTGCAGCGCGCATCACTCCCATGTAATCCACGCCGCCGTGTTCATAGAATCTGTCATCTTCAGCGGCCAGTATGGCTTGTTTCATGATCTCCGGGACATCCGAGATTTTGACCAGTGCGCGCCGTTCTTCTCCGAACTCGCCGATCAAAACACCTTCAGTGCTGTAAATTCTCAGGGGAATTTTTGGACGGTAATCTGTGAGCACCTCCAGTGAAGGTAAACCCGGGTAAGCCAGCATAACAGCCAATCCAAGCAATATCGCCGGAAACAATATCAAGGCTAAAGGAATAAAAACAGGAAAGAACCAGCGAGGTAAGGTCATGAGGAGTATCCGCAAATAAGTAACAGTGGTAATGTGAATGAAATTATATCGGCACTTCGAGCATAAATAACACCCTAAAAATAGCTTTACACAATTTATAGTTATTGCTAGGATTTAAACCACTTTATACAGATAAAGTGCTAACCACTATATGCTCAAGGTAAATTTCGACATACCTCTGGATTTTTTGCGGGCTTCTACACCGCCAATGATCGGTGTAGACATCAGTTCTTCCTCGGTCAAAATGGTTGAACTGAGCGAATCGCCAAAAAAGAGTGGCTATGTGGTTGAGCGGTATGCTATAGAAATGTTGCCTAAAGATGCTGTGAGTGACGGCAACATCAATAACCTAGAAGCTGTTTCGGAAACCTTGCAACGTACCTTGAAACGGCTCGGTTCACGTATCAGGAATGCGGCACTGGCACTGCCTGCCGCCGCTGTCATCACAAAAAAAATCCTTCTGCCTGCAGGTATGCGCGAAGAGGACCTGGAATATCAGGTCGAATCCGAAGCCAACCAATATATCCCCTTTGCATTGGATGAAGTTAACCTGGATTTCCAGGTGATGGGTCCTGCTCCAGGCAATGCCGAGGAGATGGAAGTTATGCTGGCGGCCTCACGCAAGGCAAATGTCGAAGATCGTGTTGCTGCCTGCCAAGCCTCGGGGCTAAAGGCCGTTGTCATGGATGTTGAACCGTTTGCGGCCGAGATGGCGTTCGAGCAGATTCGCATGCAGTTACCAGATGGAGCCCAGGATAAATGCGTCGCTTTGGTCGATATTGGCGCCAGTGTTATGAATGTCAATGTATTGCGAAATGGTGAGTCTGTATATTCCAGGGACCAGCAGGTAGGTGGCGATCAGTTGACTCAGCAGATCCAGACGGTGTTCGGCTTGTCGGCAACCGAGGCTGAAACAGCCAAACGCAGCGGCGGGCTGCCGGTCAATTATGAAAGCGATGTATTGACACCTTTCCGCGAGAACGTTGTGATGGAAATAGCACGTGCGTTGCAGTTTTTCTTCGCATCGTCACAATACAACGAGGTGGATTACATTGTTCTGGCGGGAGGTTGTGCTTCATTGCCGGGTCTGGATGATGCGGTAGCTACCAGAACACAAGTCAGTACCATGGTGGCGAACCCGTTCGCACTGATGACATTGTCCAGTAGAATCAAACCCAGGCAATTACAAGCTGATGCGCCGGCGCTGATCATCGCCTGTGGCCTTGCGATGCGGAGATTTGACCCGTCATGATGCGCTTAAATTTATTACCGCATCGGGCAGAAAAGCGGCATGCCCGCCAAATTCAATTCATTGCTTTTAGCGTGATTTCTATAGTGCTGGGGGGTCTGTTGGTAGGGGTCGTCCAGGTAGCCATCAGTACGCAGATTTCCTACCAGGAGAGGCGCAATACATATCTGAAGCAGGAAATTGCTGTATTGGACAAACAAATCGCGGAAATAAAAAAGCTCCGCGAACAAACACAGTCCCTTCTTGCCCGCAAGAATGTTGTGGAAAGCCTGCAAAGCACTCGATCGGATGTGGTGCATCTGCTGGATCAGATGTTGCGTATCCTGCCTGATGGGGTGTATCTCAAGTCAATTAAACAGGTTGGCAACGGAATCGAGATTGTTGGATATTCCCAATCCAATGCGCGTATTTCGACATTGATGCGTGCTGTCGAAGATTCGCCCTGGCTGGACAGCCCGAATTTGGTAGAGATCCATGCTGTAACCGTGTCGGGTTCACGCCTTAGCCAGTTCACATTGAAATACAATTTGTCCAAAGCGAAAAAACCGGATACACCACCTGCCAATGCCGTCAAGGCACAGAATTAGGTATAGAGATGAATTTAGAAGATCTCAAGAATCTCAATCCAAAGACTCCCGGTGCATGGCCATGGCCGGCAAAAATCATTGCCTTTGTGGCAATGTTCATTGCCATTGTTGCGGCTGGAGCAGTGTTCATTTGGCAAGATCAGTGGGATAACCTGGGCAGGGTCAAAGCCGAAGAAGACAAACTGAAAGAGACTTTTCTGCAAAAGAAGAAACAGGCAATCAACCTGGATCTGATCAAAAAGCAACTAACTGAGACTCAGGAGTCGTTCGGCGCGCTTCTCAAACAATTGCCCAGCAAATCGGAAATGGATGCGTTGTTGACCGATATCAACCAGGCCGGTTTGGGTAGAGGGCTGCAGTTTGAGCTCTTCAGGCCCGGAGCGGAAACGGTGAATGGTTCTTTTACCGAACAACCTATCACCATAAAGGTGACGGGAAATTATGATGACCTTGGAAAATTCTCCGGGGACATTGCGATGCTGCCGCGTATCGTCACTCTGAACAATATATCCATCAGCCCCGGTAAGGGAGCGTTGGTCATGGATGCTACTGCCAAGACATATCGTTACCTTGATGAAGAAGAGTTGGCTGCCCAGAGACAGAAGGCAAAGAAACCGGCAGGAAGGAAATGATGAGACTGATATTTCTTTCATTGATTTCGTTTTTGCTGGCAGGATGCGGTGGGGAGGAATACCAGGATTTGCGCGATTTTGTAAAGAATTCGGGAGCCGGTATGCGCGGCAAGATCGAGCCTCCGCCAGAAGTCAAGCCTTACGAATATTTTGCTTACAATAACGACACAAACTTGCCTGATCCGTTCAAACCGCGCAACCCGGAAAAGCGATCCGGGGGCGGTATAAATCAACCTGATCTGAATCGTCCCAAAGAGGCTTTGGAGGAATTTCCGCTGGAAAGCCTCAAAATGGTCGGCTATCTTTCCCGTAATAAAGTTGGATATGCGGTGATACGCGCGACCGACGGAAAACTGCATCGGGTCAAGGCCGGAAATTATATCGGTTTGAACTTCGGTTTGATCAAGGAAGTGACTGATACGGGAATCAAAGTCAAAGAGATGGTGCAAGACAGTGCCGGCGACTGGTCCGAGCGCGAGAGCGACTTGCAATTACTTGAATGAACGGGAGCAAGACAATGAGAAACATTAACAGCGCATTTCGATTGCTTGGTGTATTCATTATATTTGGTGTTTTGAGTCCCCAGGTAATGGCGGACACACAGAATAGCATTACAGCGCTGGGCGTGAGCAGCGTTGGAGGTGGAGCGACCGTCATCAAGGTCGAGTTGACCCAGCCAATGGAAAATCCGCCAGCGGGTTTCACCATCAATGCTCCGCCGCGCATCGCGTTTGATTTTCCAAACACAGTCAACGGTTTGGGAAAATCAGTACAGGATTTCACCGAGGGTGACTTGCGTAGCGCCAATATCGTGCAGGCCGGCGGACGTACCCGGCTGGTTGTCAATTTAAATCAAATGCTAAGTTATGAAACAAATGTTGACGGCAATAACGTGCTGATCACATTACATGCAAGGTTAAAGGATAGTGCTGCTTCTACCAGTGTTTCGCGTTTTGCAGAGGCAAGCAAGAGTGCGCAAAAGCACACATTGAGAGATATAGATTTTCATCGGGGCAAGAATGGGGAAGGCCGCATACAGGTCGACCTGTCCGATCCTGGCATAGGCATAGATATCCGGCAGCAGGGTACAGCGCTGATTGTAGATTTTCTTAAAACCGGCCTTCCGCGAAATTTGCAACGCAAACTCGACGTGAACGACTTCGCGACCCCGGTGCAGGGCATTGATACATTTGTGCTGGGAGACAATGTTCGGATGGTTATCGAACCCAAGGGTCAGTGGGAGCAGGCAGCCTACCAAACCGACAATAAATTCATCATTGAATTAAAACCTGTTACAGAAGATCCCAACAAGCTGGTGAAAGGCACAAAAGCTGGCTATGCCGGTGAAAAGCTGACATTGAATTTTCAGAAGATCGATGTTCGTGAAGCGCTGAATGTCATTGCGGATTTCACGGAATTGAACATCGTGATCAGTGATACCGTGAAAGGAAATCTTACTCTGCGCCTGAAGGACGTTCCATGGGATCAGGCATTCGACATTATCCTGCAGAGCAAGGGTCTGGACATGCGCAAAAACGGAAATGTGATACAGGTGGCTCCTCGTGACGAGATTGCAGCCAAGGAGAAAATCGAGTTGTCATCCCGGCAGGAGATCGCCGATCTGGAAGAAGTGCACACGGAAAGTTTCCAGTTGAGTTATCAGACCGGCGCTGCGGTGGCCTCGATCTTGTCAAACAAGGATCAGCGTATCCTTTCAAAGCGTGGCAGCGCGGTAGTCGACCCGCGCACGAATACAATTTTCATCCAGGACACACCTTCCAATCTGGAAGAGGCACGCAAGTTGATCAGGCAGATCGACGTGCCTGTTCGACAGGTGATGATAGAAGCACGCGTGGTCGAGGCTTCGGACCAGTTCAGCAGGAATCTGGGCACACGACTGGGATATGTCTCAAACGACGCGTTTGCTATTGGAAACAGTTCGAGATTATTTGGAAACATAGGTGCGAATACCATAACCGGAGGGCCATTGGCCGGAACGGTGATGCCTGCCAACACCCCCAACGTAAATTTACCTTCAGCCGGAACCGCGGGTACATTTTCATTCCTTCTGTTCAATAGCGCTGTCAGCAAAGTGCTGTCAGTAGAATTGACTGCACTGGAAACGGACAGCAAGGGCAAGATCATATCCAGCCCAAGGGTAGTTACCTCGGACAAGACCGCGGCTACAATTGAGTCGGGTACTGATATTCCATATCAGGAAGCCACCAGCAGTGGCGCTACCAGCGTTTCATTCAAAAAAGCCACCTTGAGTCTGAAGGTCAAGCCTCAAATCACCCCGGATGACAACGTCATCATGGATATCGAAGTTAACAAGGACTCGGTTGGCCAGCTCTATGCCGGCGTTCCCAGCATCGATACCAACGCGGTGAAAACACAGGTGTTGGTAGAGAATGGCGGCACGGTGGTGATCGGTGGTGTGTATACCCAAACATTGTCGAATGGCGAAAATAAAGTTCCGTTGTTCGGGGATATACCGTTGCTGGGCTATCTCTTCAAAAGCACTGCCAAGCTTGATAACAAGAACGAGTTGCTCATCTTCATATCGCCGAAAATCATGAAGGACACGATGACATTGCGCTAACTTCACGAATTACCATCAAAAAAGCCCGGCAGAGCCCGGGCTTTTGTTTTTATCGATTACAATGTTCAGCATGAAGAGCGTCAAAGACAACGAATTGCATGGTAATCCGGATAATGGACGTAAACTTCAGTCCGGAAACATTATATTTGTGGGCATGATGGGTTCGGGTAAAACGACCGTTGGTCGGACACTGGCCAGACAAATGAACAAATCCTTTGTGGATAGCGACCAGGAAATCCAAAAGCGCACCGGCGTGAACATCCCGTACATATTCGATGTGGAAGGGGAGACAGGCTTTCGTACACGTGAGACTGTAGTATTAACCGAACTGGTCAACAGCAATAACATTGTATTGGCCACTGGCGGCGGGGTGGTGCTGGCAGAGCAAAACCGTTCGTTGCTTAGAAAGAATGGAATCGTCATATACCTTAAGGCAAGCGTGCTTGATCTATGGCGCCGCACCCGGCATGATAAAAATCGCCCTTTGCTGCAAACCCCGGATCCATACGGAACAATGATGGAGTTATATCAACTGCGCGATCCCCTGTACCGGCAAGTGGCTGACATCGTAATTCAGAGCGGCAAACAGAGTGTACATAATCTGATGCTGCATTTGGTCGGTGAAATAGAAGCATTCAAAAAGGCTGAATTAAAAAATCAATACTGATTATGCAGACATTGACAGTAGGATTGGGTGAACGTACCTATCCGATACATATCGGTAGCGGATTGCTCGACCATGCGGAACTGATCAAAATGCATGTGCCTCGTGGCCGCGTCTCCATTGTGACCAATACCACGATCGCACCATTTTATCTGGAAAAGCTTCAACAGTCCTTGCAAAAAATCGGGGTAAGCAGTGTGCCGGTGATATTGCCGGACGGGGAAGAGTACAAGAATTACGAAACTTTGAATCGGATCTATGACGCACTGCTGAATAACCGCTGCGAGCGGACCACGCCGCTGATCGCACTGGGTGGAGGCGTAATCGGCGACATGACTGGCTATGCCGCAGCCACCTTTCTACGTGGAGTGCCGTTCATCCAGATACCGACCACGCTGCTGGCGCAAGTGGATTCATCGGTGGGCGGCAAGACTGGGATCAACCATCCGCTAGGCAAGAACATGATAGGGGCCTTTTATCAGCCGAAGATGGTTCTTGCAGATACGGATACGCTGAACACCCTGCCGGAAAACGAATTGTCAGCGGGCCTGGCGGAGGTCATCAAGTACGGATTGATACGCGACCTGCCCTTGCTTGAATGGCTGGAGCAGCACATCGACAGATTACTGACCCGAGATACTGATGCGCTGCAATATGCGATCGCGCGCAGTTGCCAGAACAAGGCAGAGGTAGTCGCTGCTGACGAGCTTGAAAGCGGCGAGCGCGCACTATTGAATCTGGGGCACACGTTCGGACACGCAATTGAATCCGGGGTGGGTTATGGCAACTGGTTGCATGGTGAAGCTGTAGCCGCCGGGACCATCATGGCAGCGGATCTTTCTCAGCGTTTGGGCTGGATCGGCGTGCAAGATGTGGCACGCATACGCAGCCTTTTCGAGCGAGCCAAATTGCCCACGATATCACCCGATCTTGGTGTCGATAAATATCTCGAACTGATGGGGTTGGATAAAAAAGTCGAGGACGGGAAGACGCGCTTTGTGTTGCTCAAGAACATCGGACATGCCGTGATCGAGGGCAATGTGCCACCGGCCCTTTTGCAAGAAACCCTGCGGGCCTGCACACATGACTGATCTTGCGCCTTACGCTGCCTCCGATCACAATTCTCGCGGCAGGAGGTATGACGAAGATACGCCGCCGGGTCGCAGCGAATTCCAGCGCGACCGGGACCGCATCATCCATTCAGGCGCGTTTCGCCGCCTTGAATACAAAACACAGGTATTCGTGAATCACGAAGGCGACCTGTTTCGCACCCGCCTTACCCACAGTATCGAAGTGGCTCAGATAGCACGATCGATCGCACGACGTTTGCGGTTGAACGAAGACCTCGCCGAAGCGATCTCATTGGCGCACGATCTGGGACATACTCCGTTTGGACATGCCGGGCAGGATGCACTGAATGTCTGCATGAAGGCATATGGAGGCTTTGAGCATAACCTGCAATCGTTGCGGGTTGTGGACAAACTCGAGGATCGCTATGCCGCTTTCGACGGTCTGAATCTATGCTTTGAAACACGCGAAGGGATACTCAAACATTGCTCGGCAGATAACGCCGCAAAGCTGGGCGATGTGGGCGAGCGTTTCGTGAAGGGTCGGCGCCCGACCCTGGAGGCACAAGTCGCTAATCTTGCCGATGAGATCGCTTACAACAATCACGACGTGGATGACGGCTTACGCTCCGGTTTGATCACTCTGGAAGTGCTGGAAACCGTGCCGCTGGTTGCAGCGCAGTTGAATGAGGTTCGCCAAGCTTATCCCGGTCTTCCTGAGCGGAGAGTGGTGCATGAAACGGTGCGCCGCATGATCAACTTGCTGGTGACCGATCTGATCAGACAGAGTGAGGCTAATATCAGCAAACATGTACCGGCCACACTGGAAGAAGTGCGCGGCGCCCCGGCACTGATAGCCTACAGCACGGAGATGAACGAGCAGCAGCGTGCGCTGAAAAATTTCCTGCGCATTCATCTTTACCGTCATTACCGTGTACTGCGCATGAGTGCCAAGGCGCAGCGCATCATCAGCAACCTGTTCGACGCATTTATGGCAGATAACCGCCTTCTCCCGCCCCACTTCCAGCAACAAGTCGGCAGTAATGATACCGGGCATCTGCCTGCTTTCCTGGAAAAGCAACAGGAATCAGACCGTGCCCGTACTGTTTCCGACTATATTGCCGGGATGACAGATCGCTATGCCATTCGCGAGCATCGCAGAATCTTTGCCGTAGAAGAGTTGGTGTAGCTATTGAAGCTGTGCTGTCCGGTGCGGTTGCCCATCATCATCAGACAAGGTAGAATTTCCGCCCTTTCGCTTATGAATTTTACGTGGCGGCGTGTGTCGCCTTTTTTTGGCTTTAATGATTTTGGTGGATGTTGATGGGGTACGCCGTGGACAACAGTTCTTTACCGATACAACAGGGGTTGCCTGAGCAACAGGGTTTGTACGACCCACGCCATGAGCGAGATGCCTGTGGCGTAGGGTTTGTCGCTCATATCAAGGGAAAGCAAAGCCATGACATGATACTTCAGGGCTTGCAGGTACTGGAAAATTTGACGCATCGCGGTGCTGTGGGTGCTGACCCTCTGGCAGGAGACGGAGCGGGTATTCTGCTGCAGATCCCCGATAGGTTCCTTCGCGAAGAAATGGGTTGGGGAAATATTGTTTTGCCGCCAGCCGGAGAATATGGTGTTGGGATGTTGTTCCTGCCGCGCGATACGGCAGCACGCACCGCATGCGAAAAGGTCGTCGAACAAAAGATCGCTGCCGAAGACCAGAAACTGCTGGGCTGGCGCGATGTGCCGGTGGAAAGTTCAGGTCTTGCCGAAAGTGTCAGGAAATCCGAGCCGATCGTGCGCCAGGTATTCATCGGGTGCGGAAAAAACTGCCCGGATCAGGATGCTTTCGAGCGCAAGTTGTTCGTGATCCGCAAAACCGTGGAACATGCGATCAGCAGCCTGGGTAAGTCGCATGGCAAGGGATTCTATTGCCCCTCGATGTCTTCGCGTACCATCGTCTACAAGGGCATGCTGCTGGCCAATCAGGTCGGCAAATACTATCTCGATCTTCAGGATGCACGCGTGGTCAGCGCCTTGGCGCTGGTGCACCAGCGTTTTTCCACCAACACTTTCCCGACCTGGGATCTGGCGCATCCGTTCCGGATGATTGCGCACAATGGCGAGATCAACACCGTACGCGGAAACGTGAACTGGATGACCGCGCGCCATGCGGCGATGTCTTCGAAATTGCTCGGCGAGGACCTGGAAAAGCTCTGGCCGCTGATCATCGAGGGACAGTCCGACTCGGCCTGTTTCGACAACGCGCTTGAATTGCTGGTGGCGGGAGGCTATTCGCTGCCGCACGCAATGATGCTGCTGATACCCGAGGCGTGGGCCGGTAATCCGCTGATGGACGAGGAACGCCGCGCTTTCTACGAATACCATGCCGCGCTGATGGAGGCGTGGGACGGTCCAGCCGCGGTAGCATTTACCGACGGCCGCATGATAGGTGCGACGCTGGACCGCAACGGTTTGCGCCCGGCGCGGTATCTGATCACCGACGATGACATGGTGCTTATGGCGTCCGAGATGGGCGTGCTTGATATTCCGGAACACAAGATCGTCAAGAAGTGGCGCCTACAACCGGGCAAGATGTTCCTGATCGACATGCAGTCCGGCCGCATCGTGGATGACACCGAGTTGAAGAATCAGCTCGCCGCGGCAAAGCCTTACAGAGAATGGATCGAACAATCCCGCTATTATCTCGGTGACTTGCCGGAAGTTGCTTCCAAGCCGAAACTGAATGCGTCGCTGCTGGATATCCAGCAGGCGTTCGGCTATACGCAGGAAGACCTGAAATTCATCCTCGCGCCGATGGTGAGCGCCGGCGAGGAACCGACCGGTTCGATGGGCGCGGATGCCGCACTGCCGGTACTGTCGAACAAGAACCGCTCGTTCTACGATTACTTCAAGCAGTTGTTCGCGCAAGTGACCAACCCGCCGATCGATCCGATCCGCGAAGAGATCGTGATGTCGCTGACTTCGTTCATCGGCCCAAAACCCAATCTGCTCGGCATCGAGGAAACCAAGCCGATGCTGCGTCTGGAAGTGCACCAGCCGGTGCTGTCGAACGACGACATCGCGAAACTGCGCAATATCGACCAGCTCACACAGGGCCGTTATCGCTCGCTGGTGCTGGATATCACCTACCCCGCAACGCAAGGCGCGGCGGGATGTGAAAAAGCCATCAAGGCATTGTGCGTCGCTGCCGACAAGGCCGTCGCCGATGGTTATAACGTATTGATACTGTCCGATCGTGAGATGTCTGCAAAACGCGTGGCGATACCTGCATTGGTGGCATGTTCCAAAGTGCATCATCATCTGGTGCGAGCCGGATCGCGCACCAGCACCGGTCTGGTGGTAGACACAGGCTCGGCGCGCGAGGTTCACCACTTTGCGTTGCTGGCCGGATACGGTGCGGAAGCGGTGTGCCCGTGGCTGGCATACGAGACGATAACCGCGATGAACCTGCCTGCGAAGGTTGATGCAATGGAGGCCAAAAAACGTTACATCAAGGCGATCAACAAAGGCTTCATGAAAGTGATGTCCAAGATGGGCATCTCAACTTACCAGTCCTATTGTGGCGCGCAGATCTTCGAGGCAGTCGGGCTGAATGCCGGATTCGTCGCCGGGTATTTCACCGGTACCGCGACGCAGATCGAGGGCATAGGCTTGAACGAAGTGGCCGAAGAAGCAGTGCGCACGCACCGCAATGCATTCGGTGCGGACCCGGTGCTGGCCAACGCGCTCGAGGCGGGAGGCGAATATGCCTGGCGCGTGCGCGGTGAAGAACACATGTGGACGCCGGAGACCATCGCGAAACTGCAGCACGCGACGCGCACCAACAATGCGACGACCTACAAGGAATACGCCAAGCTGATCAACGAACAGAACACCAAACTGAAAACGTTACGGGGATTGTTCGAGATCAAGCCTGCCGGCGCCACCGTGCTTTTGGCCGAAGTCGAGCCGGCCAGGGAGATCGTCAAGCGTTTCGCCACCGGTGCGATGTCGCTCGGTTCCATTTCGACCGAGGCGCACACCACGCTGGCCGTCGCGATGAACCGCATCGGCGGCATGTCCAATACCGGCGAGGGCGGCGAAGACCCCGCACGTTTCAAGAAATTGCACGGCGGCGAAATGTTGTCCGAGATCATCGGCAAGAACCGCATCGAGAGCGACCGCCAGCTCAAGGCCGGCGACTCGCTGCGTTCGCGCATCAAGCAGGTGGCCTCGGGACGTTTCGGCGTGACCGCCGAATATCTTGCCAGCGCCGACCTGATACAGATCAAGATGGCGCAGGGTGCGAAGCCCGGAGAAGGCGGGCAACTACCCGGCCACAAGGTATCCGAATACATCGCCAAGTTGCGCTTCTCGGTACCCGGCGTCGGGCTGATCTCGCCGCCGCCGCATCACGACATCTATTCGATCGAGGATCTGGCGCAACTGATCCATGACCTGAAGAACGCCAATCCTTCCGCGGCGATCTCGGTCAAGCTGGTATCCGAAGTGGGTGTGGGCACGGTTGCAGCAGGCGTGTCCAAAGCCAAGGCCGACCATATCACGATATCCGGCCATGACGGCGGCACCGGCGCATCGCCGATCTCGTCGATCAAACATGCGGGTACGCCGTGGGAACTCGGCTTGTCCGAAGCGCAGCAAACACTGGTGCTGAACCAGTTGCGCGGGCGCGTCGCTCTGCAGGTGGATGGCCAGATCAAGACCGGCCGCGACGTGGTGATCGGCGCGCTGCTTGGTGCGGATGAATTCGGTTTTGCCACCGCGCCGCTGGTGGTGGAAGGTTGCATCATGATGCGCAAGTGCCATCTGAACACCTGCCCGGTCGGCGTCGCGACGCAGGACCCGGATCTGCGCAAGAAATTCACCGGACAGCCTGAACACGTCGTGAACTATTTCTTCTTCGTCGCCGAAGAAGTACGCGAACTGATGGCGCAGATCGGCATACGCAGGTTCGATGACCTGATCGGGCGCAGCGACCTGCTCGACACGAGACAAGGCATCGCGCAATGGAAGGCGCAGGGCCTGGATTTCTCCAGGGTATTCCATCAACCCAGAGTGGCCGCCAGTGTGGCGCGCTATCATTCGCAAGTTCAAGACCACGCACTGGAAAAAGCGCTGGATAACAAGCTGATCGCCGCCGCGCAAAATGCGCTGGACAACAAACAGCCCGTTGTCATCGACAGCGACATCTGCAACGTTAACCGTACCGTCGGCACCATGTTGTCGCATGAAGTTGCCAAGCGCTACGGTCAGGCCGGCCTGCCAGACGACACGATCACGGTGAAATTAAAAGGCACCGCCGGCCAAAGTTTCGGTGCATTCCTGACGCATGGCGTGTCGTTCGAGCTGCACGGCGAAGGCAACGACTATGTGGGCAAGGGCCTGTGCGGCGGGCGCATCGCCATCATGCCGCCTGACGATTCAAAATTGGTCAACCACGAGAACATCATCGTCGGCAACACCGTGCTCTATGGCGCGACTTCGGGCGAATGTTATTTTTCCGGCGTGGCAGGCGAGCGATTTGCGGTGCGAAACTCCGGAGCGATCGCGGTCGTCGAAGGCCTGGGCGATCACGGTTGCGAATATATGACCGGCGGCATGGTGATCGTGCTCGGTCAGACCGGGCGAAATTTTGCCGCGGGCATGTCCGGCGGTGTCGCGTATGTGCTGGATGAAGAAGGAGGGTTCGAGAAGCGCTGCAACCTGTCCATGGTTGCACTCGAGCCTGTCCCGTCTGAGGCCGACGCCAGCGAGACGGGAGAAGTGGAATCGCACGGACGCGTGCATTTCAACTATCTAAACCAGGCCGATGAACGAGTTCTGCGCGAACAGATCGAAAAACACCTGCGCTACACCGGCAGCCCGCGCGCCAAACTGATCCTGGAAAACTGGTCGAAGTATCTGCCGAAATTCATCAAGGTGATGCCGACCGAATACCGGCGCGCCCTGCAGGAAATCGCGGCACAGCAAGCCATGCAGCCCCAGAGTAAACAAAAGGAGGCCGCATAATGGGCAAGCCAACCGGGTTCATGGAATTTAAACGATTGAGCGAAGCCAGTTCGCCCGTGGCGGACCGGCGCAAGAACTACCGCGAATTCGTGCAGCACCTGAACGACGAACAGGCCAAGGTGCAGGGCGCGCGCTGCATGGATTGCGGCATCCCGTTCTGCACCACTGGCTGTCCGGTCAACAACATCATCCCCGACTGGAACGACCTGGTGTATCGCGGCAACTGGCGCGAAGCGCTGGACGTGCTGCATTCCACCAACAACTTCCCCGAGTTCACCGGGCGCATCTGTCCCGCACCATGCGAGGCGGCCTGCACGCTGAACATCAACAACGACGCGGTCGGCATCAAGTCCATCGAGCACGCGATCATCGACAAGGGCGGCGAGAACGGCTGGGTCGTGCCGCAACCGCCGGAAAAAAAGACCGGCAAGAAAGTCGCGATCGTCGGCTCCGGCCCTGCCGGACTTGCGGCAGCGCAGCAATTGGCGCGCGTCGGCCACAGCGTGACGGTGTTCGAGAAGAACAGCCGCATCGGCGGTCTACTGCGCTATGGCATCCCAGATTTCAAGCTCGACAAACGCCTGGTCGACTGGCGCATGGCGCAGATGGAAGCCGAGGGCGTGGAGTTCCAGACCTCGGTATTCATCGGCAAGGAAGCCCCCGCAAAACACGTTGCCAATGATGCGAAGAAGACCATCACGCCCGGCGAGCTGCTGAAAAAATTCGACGCGGTGATTTTGTCAGGCGGTGCCGAGGCGGCACGCGATTTGCCTATCCCCGGACGCGAATTGAAAGGCGTGCATTTCGCGCTGGAATTCCTGATCCCGCAGAACAAGGAGAACGCCGGCGACGGCAAGAGTCCGATCTCGGCCGCCGGCAAGCACGTGGTGGTGATCGGCGGCGGCGATACCGGCTCCGATTGCGTGGGTACATCGAACCGCCACGGCGCGCTGTCCGTCACGCAATTCGAAGTGATGCCGCGCCCGCCCGAGCATGAAAACAAATTCCTGGTCTGGCCGAACTGGCCGATCAAGATGCGCACTTCCAGTTCACACGAGGAAGGCGCGGAACGCGACTGGTCCATCGTCACCAAGAAGTTCACCGGCAGCAACGGCAAGATCGAAAAATTGCACGCGGTGCGCGTGGAATGGAAAGACGGCAAGATGCACGAGATCGCCGGCAGCGAATTCGAACTGAAGGCCGATCTGGTATTGCTGGCGATGGGTTTCGTCAGCCCGGAGCAAAAGGTGCTGGATGCCTTCGGCGTGGAAAAGGATGCGCGCGGCAATACCAGGGCCGATATGGAAAATTATCGCACCAGCAAGGACAAGGTATTCGCGGCAGGCGACATGCGCCGCGGCCAATCGCTGGTGGTGTGGGCGATACGCGAAGGCCGCCAGTGCGCGCGAGCAGTCGACGAATTTTTGATGGGATCAACCGTTTTGCCTCGTTAAACTCTGGGTAGATTTTTGTGCTTCTGGAAATTCATTTTTCGGGATGAAGCACAAGGAGCCGCGCAGCGAATGACGAGGCATATCAGTTTGATAGACGAGAAATGAGCGAGCACGTGACACAGTGATTCGCCCGAAAATTAATTTACAGGGGTACAAATGAATTTCAAGTTGAAGAACGACACTTTCCTGCGCGCACTACTGCGACAACCGACCGAATACACGCCTCTGTGGATGATGCGTCAGGCCGGCCGTTACCTGCCCGAATATTGCGCCACGCGCAAACGCGCGGGCAGCTTCCTGAATCTGTGCAAGAACCCGGATATGGCTACAGAGGTGACCTTGCAACCGCTGGATCGCTTTCCGCTGGATGCCGCAATATTATTCTCCGATATTCTGACTGTACCTGATGCGATGGGCCTAGGTTTGTATTTTGCCGAAGGCGAGGGCCCAAAGTTTGAACGCACCGTGCGTGACGAAGCAGCGGTCAAGGCCCTGCATGTGCCAGACATCGGCAAAGACCTGAAGTATGTCACCGATGCCGTATCGCAAATCCGCAAAGCGCTGGATGGCCGCGTCCCCTTGATCGGTTTCACAGGCAGTCCATGGACACTGGCCTGCTACATGGTGGAAGGCGGAAGCAGCGACGACTTCGCCAAAGTCAAAACAATGGCTTATGCAGAACCCAAGCTGATGCACCAGATCCTGTCCAAGACTGCCGATACGGTCACGCAATATCTGAATGCGCAGATCGAGGCCGGTGCGCAAGCAGTAATGATCTTTGACTCTTGGGGCGGTGCATTGTCGCATGCCGCATATCACGAATTCTCACTGCCCTACATGCAGCGCATCGTGGAAGGCCTGATCAAGGAAAAAGAAGGGGTAAAGATTCCCAGCATCGTGTTTACCAAGGGTGGCGGTCTGTGGATAGAGAGCATCGCCGATATCGGCAGCGATGCAGTGGGTCTGGACTGGACCATGGACATCGGCATCGCCCGTCAGAAGGTCGGCAACAAAGTCGCGCTACAGGGAAACATCGATCCGTTGGTCTTGTTCGCATCCCCGGATTCGATCCGTGCCGAAGTCGAAAAGGTACTCGGCAGCTATGGATACGGCAGCGGACACGTATTCAATCTGGGCCACGGTATCTCGCAATACACCAACCCGGAACATGCGGCAGCGCTGGTTGCCGCAGTGCACGAACTGAGCCGCAAATATCACTGATAATCCGGTTGTTCAGTTCAAAATAGAGCCGCAGGACACTTCCTGCGGCTTTTGCATTTCCGCGAAAATCGCAACGTTGATTGCTGAATATATATGACCATCGTTCGTGTCGCGCTTGATGTCCCGCTGCCCACTCTGTTCGATTACACGGTGGCGGATAATATTTCGGTGACGTTAGGCCAGCGAGTGACCGTACCTTTTGGACGAAGGCAACTGGTCGGCGTGGTGATGGAATGTGTGGCTGCCACGGATTTTCCGGCTGAACGCATCAAGCCGGTGACAAGGTTGCTGTTAGATTGCGCACCGCTGTCGTCCGAATTTCTCGAGCTGCTGCGATTTTGCAGCGACTACTACCGATACCCTATTGGACAGACAGTTTTGTCCGCATTGCCTGTGCAGTTGTGTTCCGACAAACCGATCATCAAAAAAAGCAATTTGAGTTACCGCTTGAGCGCAAGCGGTGCGGTACTCGATCTAGATTCAATTCCAAAACGCAAAGTGGTGCAGCGCCGCATACTATTGAAGCTTGCCGAACAGACCTGCAATTTGGCACAGATCAAAGCGTTGTCGGCAACGGCTGCGGCGCAGTTGAAGGC
>Ga0210099_1000120_pt1 | contig 30332 bp, 35 predicted proteins | sample Joice_ThreeSqA_D_4_FD_184872 | JGI IMG/M metagenome (GOLD analysis project Ga0210099, IMG submission 184872) | Wetland microbial communities from San Francisco Bay, California, USA, that impact long-term carbon sequestration - Joice_ThreeSqA_D2... | ecosystem: Environmental > Aquatic > Marine >...
CACGCCCGGGTGGCGCAGCCGCAGGCGCCAGCGCGGCAGCACGCCGAGCCGCAGGAGAAACGGCAGCTGGAAGGCGAGCTGCAGGACGCCGCCGGCGAAAACCGCCCAGGCGAGCACCAGCACCGGCGGATCGAAGCGCCCGGCGAAAAAAACCGCGGCGACGATGAACGACACGTTGAGCAGCGCCGGCGTAATCGCCGGCACCGCGAAGCGGCTCCAGGTGTTGAGAATGCCCGCGGCAAGCGCGACCAGCGAAATGAACAGGATGTAGGGAAAGGTGATCCGCAGCAGCGTCACGGTGAGCGCGAACTTTGCGGGCTCGTCGGCAAATCCCGGCGCCGAGATCGTGACGAGCAGCGGCGCGCCGATGACGCCCAGCGCCGCGGCCGCCACCAGCGCGAGGAACAGCACCGTCGCCACGCAATCGAGCAGCGTGCGCGTTTCCTCGGGCGACTGGCGCGCCTTGTACTCGGCGAGCACCGGCACGAAGGCCTGCGAGAACGCGCCTTCGGCGAACAGCCGGCGCAGCAGGTTGGGGATGCGGAAGGCGACGAAGAAAGCGTCGGTGGCGAGCCCCGCGCCGAACAGACGGGCAATGAGCAGATCACGCACGAAGCCGAGCACGCGGCTCACCAGCGTCATGCTGCTCACGGTGCCGAGCGCGCGCAGCAGGTTCATCGCGTCGCGCCGCCGAGACGCGCGCCGGCGGCCTGCCGGCGGCGGGGATTTCCCTTGCGCGGCAGGCATTTGGCCGATAGAATGCCTGCCTTTTTCAACCCCCGCCCCTTTTTCAGAGCACCCCGGACTCCATGGCCAATTCCGCTTCGGCGCGCAAGCGCGCCCGTCAGGCAGACGTGCAGCGCGTGCACAACATGAGCCTGCGCACCACGGCGCGCACCGCGATCAAGAACGTCGAGAAGGCGATCGTCGCCGGCGACAAGGCTGCCGCCGAGGCGATGCTCTCGCGCAGCGTGAGCACCATCGATCGCGTCGCCGCGAAAGGCATCCTGCATCGCAACACCGCCAACCGGCACAAGAGCCGTCTCGCCCTGGCCGTCAAGGCCATGCAGTAAGGACGCTCCGCGCGTCGCGCGGGCACGCGGCACGGCGACCGAAGGCGGTAGCATGGCGCGATTATAGCGACGCGAAACCGACCGCAGCGGGCACATCCCGTGGCATGGCGCAGGCAAATCCTGCGCGCTGTTCGCCGCGCATGCCTGTGCTAGCATTCTTCGAACGGCGGCGCGGGCCGCCGTTTTGCATTCCGGGGAGGTGCCGACCATGTCACAGGCGACCCATGTGATGAATACCTACGCGCGCCAGCCGATCGCCTTCGTGCGCGGCGAAGGCGTGTGGCTGTGGGACGAATCGGGCAAGCGCTACCTCGACGCGCTGGCGGGCATCGCGGTCAACACGCTCGGCTACGCGCACCCCGTGCTCACGCGCGCGATCGCCGAGCAGGCGGCCAAGGTCATCCATACCTCGAACCTGTTCCGCATCCCGCTGCAGGAGCGTGCGGCCGATCTGCTGGCCGAGGTCACCGGTCTGGACGAGGTGTTCTTCTGCAACTCCGGCTGCGAAGCCAACGAGGCGGCCATCAAGCTGGCGCGCCTCTACGGCCACCAGCGCGGCGTGGCCGCACCGCACATCATCGTGATGGAAAACGCGTTTCACGGCCGCACGATCGCCACCCTGTCGGCGACCGGCAGCCGCAAGGTGCAGGCGGGCTTCGAGCCGCTGGTGCCGGGATTCGTGCGCGTGCCGCTGAACGACATCGACACCGTCCGGGCGATCGCCGAGCGCGATACGAGCGTGGTGGCGGTGATGATCGAGCCGATCCAGGGCGAAGGCGGCATCAACGTATCGCGCCTCGAATACCTGCGCGCGCTGCACGCCCTGTGCCAGGAAAAGGAATGGCTGTTCATCTCCGACGAGGTGCAGTGCGGCCTCGGACGCACCGGCAAGTGGTTCGTCTACCAGCACGCGGGCTTCATGCCGGACGTCGTGCCCCTCGCCAAGGGTCTCGCCGGCGGCGTGGCGGTCGGCGCCTGCATTACGGGCGGCCGGGCGAAAGGCCTGTTCAAGCCGGGACACCACGGCTCGACCTTCGGCGGCAACCCGCTCGCCATGGCGGCGCTGGTCGCGACGCTCGAGACCATGCAGCGCGACGACCTGCTCGGCAATGCCGAGCGCGTCGGCCGCGTGATCCGCGACGCGCTGGTCGCCGGGCTCGACGGCGTGGATGCGGTGCGCGAGGTCCGCGGCATGGGCCTGATGATCGGCATCGAGCTCGATCGGCCCTGCGGCGAGATCGTCGGCCGCGCGCTCGAGGCCGGCCTGATCGTCAACGTCACGAACGACAAGGTCGTGCGGCTGCTGCCGCCGCTCGTCATGAGCGAGGCCGAAGCCCGCATGGTCGTCGAGCGCCTCGTACCGATCATCAGGGACTTCCTGGCGCCGGCCGCGGCTGCGCCGAGCGCCGCGGCGCGCTAGAGGCGTCCGCGTGGAGCTGCGCCATTACCTGCAGTTCAGGGACTTCGCGCGCGATGACTACACGCGGCTGTTCGAGCGCACGCGCTGGATCAAGGCGCGCTTCAAGCAATACGAGCGCTACTGGCCGCTCGCCGACCGCACGCTGGCGATGATCTTCGAGAAGCAGTCGACGCGCACCCGGCTGTCGTTCGAGGCGGGCATGCAGCAGCTCGGCGGCACGGCGATCTTCCTCAGCACGCGCGACTCGCAGCTCGGGCGCGGCGAGCCGGTCGAGGACTCGGCGCGGGTCATCTCGCGCATGTGCGACGCGGTCATGATCCGGACCTTCGAGCAGGCGATCGTCGAGCGCTTCGCTGCGCACTCGCGGGTGCCGGTGATCAACGGCCTGACCAACGAATATCACCCCTGCCAGATCCTCGCCGACGTCTTTACCTTCATCGAGCAGCGCGGCGAGGTCCGCGGGCGCACCGTGGCCTGGATCGGGGACTCGAACAACATGTGCAACACCTGGCTGCAGGCGGCCGAGGTACTCGAGTTCAACATGCACGTCTCGACGCCGCCGGGCTACGAGGTCGACCCGGCGCGTGCCGGCCTGCGCGGTACGGCGCACTACCGGCAGTTCGGCGACCCGCTCGAAGCCGTGCGCGGCGCCGACCTGGTGACCACCGACGTGTGGACCAGCATGGGCTTCGAAGACGAGGATGCGGCGCGCCGGGCCGCGTTCCACGACTGGCAGGTCGACGCCAAGATGATGCGTGCGGCGAAGCCGGATGCGCTGTTCATGCACTGTCTGCCCGCGCACCGCGGCGAGGAGGTTGCCGCCGAGGTGATCGACGGCCCGCAGAGCGTGGTCTGGGACGAGGCCGAGAACCGGCTGCACACGCAAAAGGCGCTGCTCGAATTCCTGCTCCTCGGCAAGGTCGAGGACTGAGCGCGCTTACTTGGCGCGCTTCGGCCCGGGCTTCTTCGCCCCGGCCCGCGCGAGCAAGGGGATGCCGCCCTTCGCGCCGCTGCCCAGCAAGCCGGCCTCACCATAGATACGCAGCTTCTCGCGCGTGTCCGCGATGTCGAGATTGCGCATCGTCAGCTGCCCGATGCGGTCGGCCGGCGTGAAGAACGCCTCGCCTTTTTCCATCGTCAGCCGCTCGGGCTTGTAGCTCAGGTTGGGGCTCTTGGTATCCAAGATTGACCAGTCGTTGCCGCGGCGCAGTTCGAGGGTCACCTCGCCGGTGATCGCCTTCGCCACCCAGCGCTGCGCGGTTTCGCGCAGCATCATCGCCTGCGGGTCGAACCAGCGGCCCTGGTAGAGCAGCCGCCCGAGCCGCATTCCGTTCACGCGGTACTGCTCGATGGTGTCTTCGTTGTGGATACCGGTGAGCAGCCGTTCGTAGGCGATGTGCAGCAGCGCCATGCCAGGCGCCTCGTAAATACCGCGGCTTTTTGCCTCGATGATGCGATTCTCGATCTGATCGCTCATGCCGAGGCCGTGCCGCCCGCCGATCGCATTGGCTTCGCTCATCAAGGCAACCGCATCGGCGTAGCGCTGGCCGTTGAGTGCCACCGGGACGCCCTCCTCGAAGCCCACGCTGACCGCCTCGGGCTTGATCTTCGCGCTCTCGCGCCAGAACGCGACCCCCATGATCGGATTGACGATCGCCAGGCCCTTGTCGAGATACTCCAGATCTTTCGCTTCGTGCGTCGCACCGAGCAGGTTCGAGTCGGTCGAATACGCCTTCTCGGCGCGCATCTTGTAGTCGAAGCCTGCCTTCGTCAGGTACGCCGACATCTCCTTGCGCCCGCCGAGGTCGTGAATGAAGCGCCGGTCGAGCCAGGGTTTGTAGACCCTGAGCGCCGGGTTGGCGAGCAGCCCGTAGCGGTAGAAGCGCTCGATGTCATTGCCCTTGTAGGTGCTGCCATCCGACCAGATGTCGACGTCATCTGCGTGCATCGCCACCACCAGCATCGTCCCGGTGACCGCGCGGCCGAGCGGCGTGGTGTTGAAATAAATCGCACCACCGGTCGCGATGTGAAACGCGCCGCACTGCAGCGCCGCGATGCCCTCGGCGACGAGCTGCGGCCGGCAATCGACGAGTCGCGCCTTCTGCGCGCCGTACGCGAGCGCCTTCCTCGGAATTGCGTCGACATCCGATTCGTCGGGCTGGCCGAGGTGCGCTGTGTAGGCGTAGGGGATCGCGCCGTTCGCGCGCATCCAGTGCACCGCCGCGCTCGTGTCGAGGCCGCCCGAGAACGCGATGCCGACTTTCTCGCCCTTGGGCAGCGCGTCGAGTATCGTTGCCACCTGTCCGCTCTCCGAAAGCCTCGCATGATACGTGATCCGGCGCCGTGCGACTGCGCGCCGCGAGAGGATAGAATGGCGTTCATGCCCGACCTCACCGTCCTTCGCGCCGCGCTCGCCAGCCTGCTGCTCGTCGCGGCGCCGGCGCAGGCCTCGCCCTTCGCGGTGCAGCTCGGCGATATCCGCATCGCGCTCGACACGCCGCCGGGCTTTTCCGACGCCGCCGCCACCGGCTCGCCGCGCGTGCTCGAGCTGGCCCAGTCGCTCACCTCGGCGTCCAATCGAATTCTGCTCTTCGGCATCACCGACGCCGACTTCCGCCGCTTTTCGGTCGGCGATCCGCCCGAGATGCGCCGCTACCTGATCGCGGTCACGCCGAGCGCCCACGAACGCTATCGCGTCTCGCAGCGGGATTTCGAGCGCTACGTGGCCGACGTCACGCGCGGCCTCGGCACCCCGCCCGCGAGCGCGGACTACCGCAAGCTCCTCAAGGCCGCCCCCGAGGGTCAGCCGATGGTGCTCGCCGAGCTGGTGCGCGAGCCGGCGCTGATTTCGTTCATGCAGGGCGCGCGCCTCGCGCCGGTCGAGGACCAGCATATCTGGTCACCGGAAAAGCCCGAGCGTTACCTGCTGTCGACCACCACGCTGCTGCTGCTGCGCCACCGCGCGCTCAGCCTGTCGATCTATACCGGTTACGACAGCCCGCAAGATCTCGACTGGCTGACGTATACGACCAAACGCTGGGTCGAGGACCTCAAGCGGATCAACCCGCGCTAGCGGAAGGTTCATCCCGGGGGCGTCGCCCGCCCACGCCTGTCGGGCAGGATGTCGCCGCCGCGGCGCCTTTGCGGCAGATCAACATCGCGCGACCGCCAGGCCATAGTCTGGATTGCATGGAACAGCGCCAAGCCGGTGTCGCAGCGATCGGCGTGGTCGAGCGCGTCTCGGGACCGGTGGTCGATATCGCCTGCAGCGGGGCGCTGCCCGGCATGCACGATGCGCTGCGGGTCGACCTCGATGGCCGTGCCTGCGTGCTCGAAGTGCGCCACCACCTCGGCGCCGGTCGTCTGCGCGCGGTCGCGCTGCACGGCACCGCGGGACTGCGCCGCGGCAGCGCGGTATACGCCACCGGCGGGCCACTCAGGGTGCCGGTAACGCGTGACTGTCTCGGCCGGGTGCTCGACGTCTTCGGCGCAGCACTCGACGGCGGGCCGGCGCTGCCGCGAGACAGGCTGCGCGCCGTATCGGAGCCGCCGGCACCGCTCTCGGAGGTCAAGGGCCCGGAGGCGATCCTCGAGACCGGAATCAAGGTCATCGACCTGCTCTGCCCGTTCGTCCGGGGCGGCAAGACCGGGCTGTTCGGCGGCGCCGGCGTCGGCAAGACGGTGCTGATCATGGAGTTCATGCACGCGATTGCCGCGCTTCACCAGGGGGTATCGGTGTTCGCGGGCGTCGGCGAGCGGATCCGCGAGGCGCACGAGCTGTGGCAGGAAATGCAGGCCGCCGGCGTGCTGCCGAGCACCGTGCTGGTGTTCGGGCAGATGGACGAGTCGCCCGGGGTGCGCTTTCGCGCCGGTGCGACCGCACTCACCTATGCCGAATACCTGCGCGACACGCTCGGCAAGGAGGTGCTGGTGCTGATGGACAACGTGTTCCGCTTCGTGCAGGCGGGCAGCGAGATCTCGGGACTGCTGGGGCGCATGCCGGCCACCGTCGGCTACCAGCCGACGCTGCTGACCGAGGTCGCCGAGCTCGAGGAGCGCATCGCCTCGACACGCACCGGAACCATCACCGCGGTGCAGGCGGTGTACGTGCCCGCCGACGACATGACCGACCCCGCGGTGAGCGCGATCCTGGCGCACCTCGACACGCTCGTGATTCTGTCGCGCGAGCAGGCCGGACGCGGCATCTACCCGGCCGTCGACCCGCTCGCCTCGCAAAGCCATCTGCTGGATCGGCGCGTCGTCGGCGACCGGCACTACGAGGTCGCGGGCGCGGTGCGCGAGCATCTCGCGCGCTACCAGGAGTTGCAGGACATCATCGCCATGCTCGGCATGGAGGCGCTCTCGGAGGACGACCGCCAGCTGGTGCTGCGCGCGCGCCGTCTGCAGCGCTACCTCAGCCAGCCGTTCCACGTGGTGGCCGAGCACACCGGGCTGCCCGGGGTGTCGGTGCCGCTCGCGCAGACGCTCGCCGACTGCGAGGCTTTCCTGCGCGGCGACCACGACGCGACGCCCGAAGACCAGTGCTACATGCGGGGCGCGATGTCGTGACGCCGTTCACGCTCGAGCTGCAATCGGTCACCCAGACCGTGCGCATGGACGACGTCGAAAGCTTCATCGCGCGCGACGCCTCGGGCGCCTTCGGCCTCTTGGCGCGCCACGAGCGCATGATGACCACGCTCGCTTTCGGCCTGGCGCGGTTTCGCACCACGGCGGGCGTTTGGCAATACGTCGCGCTGCCCGGCGGGCTGGCGTATTTCGCCGACGGCGCGCTCTACCTGTGCACGCGCCGCTTCGTGCTCGGCGACGACTACCGGACCGTCTCCGCGGCCGTGGAACAGACGCTGCTGGCCGAGGAGCGGACGCTCGAGAGCCTCAAGCAGAGCGTCAACCGGCTCGAGCACGAGATGATGCGCCGCCTTTGGCGCCTGAACTGGCGCGAGGCCTGAAGCCGTGTCCGACGACGGCGGCAAACAGTTGCGCGATGCGGTCGAGCACCAGGCCGGGCGGCTGAAGCGCGCCGAGCGCGAGCGCTCGCGACTGATCGCGCAGACCGTGTACCTCGGTAGCCTCGCGCTGATGTTCGTCGTGCCGGTCATCGCCGGCGCCTACCTCGGGCGCTGGATCGACGGCCTGTTTACGGGCTATTCGATCCGCTTCACCGTCAGCCTGATCGTGCTCGGCGTGGGCCTCGGCGCGGTGAACGTCTACCTGTTCGTGCGGGAGCGGCGCTGATGGGCAGCGGCGAATCCCTGCTGTTCCACCTCGGGCCGCTCGGCATCAGCGTCACGGTGGTCACGACCTGGGGCATCATGCTGGCGCTCGGCCTGTTCAGCGCGCTGGCGACGCGGCGCCTGAGCGACGACCCGGGGATGCTGCAAAGCGCGCTCGAGGGCGCGGTGCTGGCGCTCGAGAGGGCGATCGCGGCGGTGTTCCCGCAGCGCCCGCGCATGCTGTTGCCGTTCGTCGGCACGCTGTGGGTGTTCCTGTTGGCGGCCAACCTGCTCGGCATCGTTCCCGGGCTGCACTCGCCGACCCGCGACCTGTCGCTCACCGCGGCGCTCGCGATCCTGGTGTTCCTCTCGGTGCACTGGTACGGCATCCGCGCCGACGGGCTGCGCAACTACCTGCGCCACTACCTGTCGCCCAACCCGATCATGTTTCCGTTTCACGTGATGAGTGAGCTTTCGCGCACCGTCGCGCTCGCGGTGCGCCTGTTCGGCAACATGGCGAGCCTGGAAATGGCGGCGCTGATGGTGCTGCTGCTGGCCGGGTTCCTGGTCCCGGTCCCGGTGCTGCTGCTGCACGTAATCGAGGCGCTGGTGCAGGCCTACATCTTCGGCATGCTCGCGCTGGTGTACATCGCGGGCGGCGTCCAATCCCAGGCGCTCACCAAGGAAAAAAAGGAGTCGCAAACATGACCGAAACCGGATGGCTCGTCATTGTCTCCAGCGCCGCAGCGCTGCTCGCGATCGCGATCGGCGTGATCGGCCCGGCGATCGCCATGGGACGTGCGATCTCGCAGGCGCTCGATGCGCTCGCGCGTCAGCCCGAGCTCGAGAACTCGATCACCCGCACGCTGTTCATCGGCCTGGCGATGATCGAGTCGCTCGCGATCTACGTGCTGGTGATCGTACTGATCGTGCTGTTCCGCAATCCCCTGCTCGAATACCTGCTGAAGTGACGCCATGGAACTCGATCTGACCAGCTTCGTCCTCGAGCTGATCAACTTCGCGGTGCTGGTGTGGATCCTGCACCGATTCCTGTACAAGCCCGTGCTGGCGGCGATCGACCGGCGCCGCGCCTCGGTCGAGCAGGCGCGCGCCGAGGCCCAGGCAGCGCGCGATCAGGCCGCCGCGCTCAAGACACAGGTCGAGACGCGGCTCGCGAGCTGGGCGCAGGAGCGCGCCGAGGCCAAGGGCAAGCTCGCCGCCGAACTCGCGGCGCAGCGCGACAAGGGCCTGGCCGAGGCCGCGCGCGCTGCCGAGCAGCAGCGCGCGCGACTCGTCGCGCTGCAGGCCAAGGCGGACCGCGAGCGGCGGCTCAGCGACGAGCAGCAGGCGCTCGACCAGGCGGCGGCATTCGCCTCGCGCCTGCTCGAGCGCCTCTCCGATCCGGCGCTCGATGCTCGCCTGGTCGAGCTGCTGGCGGCCGATCTCACCGCGATGCCCGAGGACCGGCTGCGGCCGCTGGCCGAGGCGGCGCGCGCCGTCGACGGACGCGTCGCGGTGCAAAGCGCGCACCCGTTGTCGGACCCGGTGCGCGCGCGCCTCGAGCAGGCGCTGTCTCAGCGGCTCGGCCTCGCGTGCCATGCGCAATGTACGGTCGACGAATCGCTGCTCGGGGGCGTACGCGTGGCGCTGGGGCCGTGGCTGCTGCAAGCCGATCTGCGCGACGAGCTGCGCTTTTTCTCCGGAGGACCGCGCGGTGCCCGCTGAGACCGCGACCCCATCGGCGATCGCGCGCCGCGCGGCCCGGGTCCAGGGCTACCGCTTCGCGCTGCGCGTGGCCGAGCGCGGTCGCGTGCTGTCGGTCGGCGACGGCGTGGTCTGGATCGACGGCCTGCCCTCCGCGGCGATGGACGAGCTGCTGCGCACCGAGGACGGCAGCACCGCGCTGGTGTTCCACCTCGAGCGCGGGCGCGTCGGCGCGATCCTGCTCGAGCAGGCGCCCGGGCTGCGCGCCGGCGCCGCGGCGATGCTCACCGGCGAGCGGCTCGCGCTCGGGGTGGGCGATGCGCTGCTCGGACGCGTGGTCGATCCGCTCGGCGCATCGCTCGACGGCAGCGCGCCGCCACAATGCGCCGCACGGCGGCCGCTCGATGGGCCGTCGCCGCCGATCGTCGCACGCGCGTTCGTCAACCAGCCGCTGTACACGGGCAACAAGATCGCCGACAGCATGATCCCGATCGGCCGCGGCCAGCGCCAGCTGCTGATCGGCGACAACGGCACCGGCAAGACGACCTTCGCGCTCGACGTAGTGCTCAACCAGAAGGGGCGCGGGGTGAACTGCGTGTACGTGCTCATCGGCCAGAAGCGCTCGACGGTCGCGTTCGTGATCGACACGCTGCGCCGCTTCGGCGCGCTCGAGTACACCGCGCTGGTGGTCGCCGAGGCCACCGCGCCGCCGGGCCTCAAGTACCTGGCGCCGTACGCCGGCTGCGCGATCGCCGAGGCCTGGATGGATGCGGGCCGGCCCGTGCTGATCGTGTACGACGACCTGTCGACGCACGCGCGCATCTACCGCGAGCTGTCGCTGCTTCTGCGCCGCCCGCCGGGACGCGAAGCCTACCCGGGCGACGTCTTCTACCTGCACGCCCGGCTGCTCGAGCGCTCGACCTGCCTCGCCACGGGGCACGGCGGCGGCAGCATGACGGCGCTGCCGGTCGTCGAGACCGAGCAAGGCGAGATCGCCGCCTACATTCCGACCAACCTGATCTCGATCACCGACGGCCAGATCTACTTCGACCGCCAGCTGTTTGCTGCCGGCGTGCTCCCGGCGATCGACGTGCGACGCTCGGTGTCGCGCATCGGCGGCAAGGCGCAGCCCGAGGCGATCAAGCGCGAGGCCGCCCGCATGAAGCTCGATTACCTGCAGTTCCTCGAGCTCGAGCTGTTCTCGCGCTTCGGCTCGCGGCTGGAGGCCGGATTGCGCGCGCGCCTGGCGCGCGGCCGGCTGCTGCGCAACCTGCTCAAGCAGGAGCCGCTCAGCCCGCTCGCCCCCGAATGCCACCTGGCGTGGATGATCGCGTTCAACGACGGCCGTCTGGAGGGCTTGGTGCAGGGCGCGCTCGGCGAGGCGCTGCGACGGCTGCACGAGGGCGCCGGGCGCGGCGCGCTCGGCCTCGACGAGCCGCGCGAAGCCTGGCGCGCTGCGATCGCCGGCTGGCTCGCCGCGGGGGCGGCGGACGCGGCGCCGGCGGCCCCATGAGCCGGCGCCACCAGATCGAGGCCCGCCTCGATTCGTATGCCGACGTGCGCGCGATCCTCTCGGCGATGAAGAACATCGGCCTGACCGAGCTGCGCAAGCTCGGCGGCCAGCTCGAGCACCAGCGCCGCGCCATGGCGACGATCGAGCGTGCGGCCCAGGACTTCGTGCGCTTTTACGCGCCGCCCGGCGTGGCGGCGCAGGGGCCGGGCGTGTGCATCGTCGTCGGTTCGGAGCGCGGCTTCTGCGGCGAGTTCAACGCCACGCTCGCCGAAGCTGCGCGCGCGCGGCAGGAGCGCCTGCTGGTGGTCGGCACGCGCCTGGCCGAACGCCTGGGCGAGACCATCGCGGCGGACGTGCTGCCGGGCGCGAGCGTCGCCGAAGAACTGTCCGCGGTGCTCGAGCGGGTGGCCGCCTGGCTCGAGCAGGCGCAGCGCGCGGCCCCGGCCGCGCCGCTGCGCGTGAGGGTGCTCTACGAGGATCCCGACGCGGCAGCGCCGACGGCGAGAATCATCGCGCCGCTGCCCCTGCCGGACAAGCCGCCTCGCGCGCGTGGCACGCCGCCGCAGCTCAGCTTGCCGCCGGCGGATTTCTTCGCCGCGCTCGCCGAGCAGGCGCTGCTGCTGTCGCTGCAGGGTGCCTTCTCCCTGTCGCTGATCGCCGAAAACCGCCATCGCCTCGATCACATGGACAGCGCGCTGCGCCGCCTGGACGAGACCACCACCGCGCTCGCGCGCCGCGCCAACGTCTATCGCCAGGAGGAAATCACGCAGGAGATCGAAGTCATCATGCTGAGCGCGCAGGCGCTCGCCGAGGAGGCATCGGCAGGCCCTGCGTTATGATGGACGCCCCTTCGAGTCCCCGCGCCGCGCAGCCCGCACCATGCCCTCATTCGACATCGTGTCCCAGGTAGACAAGCAGGAAATCCGCAACGCCACCGAGCAGGCCAACAAGGAAATCGCCAACCGCTTCGACTTCAAGGGCTCGGACGCGCGCATCGAGCAGAACGAGCTGCAGCTCACCGTGTTCGCGGACGACGAGTTCAAGCTCGGCCAGGTGCTCGACGTGCTGCGCGGACGGCTGACCAAGCGCAACGTCGACGTGCGCTGCCTCGAGCTGGCAAACGTCGAGAAGATCTCGGGCGACAAGGTCAAGCGCCCGGTCACGGTCAAGGTCGGCGTGCCACAGGACAAGAGCAAGGCGATCGTCAAGCTGGTGAAGGACGCGAAGCTCAAGGTGCAGGCCTCGATCCAGGGCGACGCGGTCCGCGTGTCGGGCGCCAAGAAAGACGACCTGCAGAGCGCGATCCAGCTCGTACGCGGCGCCGTGACCGACCTGCCGCTGCAGTTCGTCAACTTTCGCGACTGACCCGGCGCCGCGCCGCGGCCGGCTCAATCGGCGACCAGCCCGCCCAGCCAGCGCGCATAGACCCGCTCGGCGACGACACTCAGCAGCAGAACATGCGCGTCGAGCCCCTGCTGCATCTCGGCGGCGGTCTGCACGCCCGGGCTGGCCGCCGAGGCTTCGATCTCCGCGGCACCGCCGCGGCACCAGCTGCGCACCAGCGCCGCGGTCATCTCGAGGTGGCATTGCAGGCCGAGGTGCTTGCCGAGCACGAAGGCCTGGTTCGCGCAATGCGCGTTGCCGAGCGCACGCGTTGCGCCCGGCGGCAGGGTGAAGGTTTCGCCGTGCCAGTGGAACGCGGTGAATCCGGCCTGCGGTCCGAACCATTCGCGCGCGAGCGCATTGTCCGAGACCATGACCTCGCCCCAGCCGATCTCCTTCACCGCGGCGGGGCGCACCTCGCCGCCGAGCGCCTTGGCCATCAGCTGCGCGCCCAGGCAATGGCCAAGCAGCGGCAGGTCCTGGCGCACCGCGTCCTGTATCAGCGCGAGCGACGGCGCGATCCACGGCAGGTCGTCGTTCGCGCTCATCGGCCCGCCCATGAACACCAGGCCCGAAAACGCGCGCGCCGAGCGCGGCAGCGGTTCGCCGTCGTCGACCGCGATCAGGCGATGCGGGATTGAACGCCGCTCGAGCACGGTGGCAAAATAGCCGGGTCCCTCGCTACGCACATGCCGGAAGATCGCGACCGGCTTCATCGATGCTCTCCTTGCAACCCGCGCATTGTAGTTTGCACGGCCTTCGCCGGGTGGCGCTCGTCGCCGGCCTGCTGCTGGCGCTCCTCGCGGTGCGCACGGCGCGCGCCGACGTCAGCCTGATCGGCGTGGCGCCCGGCAAGGCTGCCGTGCTGTCGATCGATGGCGGCAATCCGAAGCTCGTCAAGATCGGACGCAGCTGGAGGGGCATCCGCGTGATCGCGGTGGACGAGCAGCACGCGGTGATCGAAGTCGACGGCGCCGAGCGCCGCCTGCCGCTGGGGCAGCATTACCGCTCGGGCACTCAGGCGCAGACCGACCGCGAGCGCGTCGTGCTTGCCGCCGATCCGCGCGGCCATTTTTTCGTCGAAGGCACGGTCAACGGCGGTCGCGTGCGCTTCATTCTGGATACCGGCGCGACCGTGGTCGCGCTGCCCGGCGCCGAGGCCGACCGCCTCGGCATCGACTACCGCAAGGGCCGACCGGGGCGGATCGACACCGCCAACGGCGCCGCGCTCGCCTGGGCGGTTCGGCTCGACACGGTGAAAGTCGGCGACATCGAGCTGCGCAACGTCGAAGCGGTGGTCATCGAGAGCGGGCTGGACATCGCGCTGCTCGGCATGACCTTCCTGAACCGCGTCGAGATGCAGCGCGACGGCACGACGATGACCCTGATCCGGCGCTACTAGCGGCGCGGGCTCAGCGCGGCGGCGCTGGCGCCTCGCTGCCCGGCACCAGCGGAACGAAGCGCACCGGGAGCACGCGTCGTTCGTCGATGCCGCCGTCCGCGCGCTTGGTGATCAGCACAAGGTACTGAATGCCGTACTCCGCGCCGATCGGGATCACCATCTTGCCGCCGGGCCGCAGCTGATCGACGAGCGCCTGCGGCACCCGCGGCGCGGCCGCGGCGACCACGATGCCGTCGAACGGCGCGTGCTCGGGCCAGCCGAGGTAGCCGTCGCCCGTGCGCACGGCGATGTTTCGGTAGCCGAGCGCGCCGAGCGCGCGGCGCGCGGTCGTCGCGAGCGCCTCGACAATCTCGATCGAGTACACCTGCTTCACGATCTCGGCGAGCACCGCGGCCTGGTAGCCCGAACCGGTGCCGACATCGAGCACCACCTGATCGGGCCGCGGGTCGAGCAGGTCGGTCGACAGGGCGACGATGTAGGGCTGCGAGATCGTCTGCCCGCTGCCGATCGGCAGCGGATGGTTGCGGTAGGCCAGCGAAACCTGCGATGCGGGCACCAGGCGGTGGCGCTCGACCTTGCGCATCGCCGCACGCACCGCAGGCGACATCGCGGCGAAGCCGGTCTCGGCGCGCGTCTCGGCGTACATCGCCTCGACTTCCGCGATCATGCGGGCCCGGTCTGCGGCGTACTCCGGTTCGGCGTGCAGGTTCACCATGCGCAATGCGGCCACCGCGCCCGCCGCGCAGGCGCCCAGGGCAATTCGAGCGCGCCATCCATGCGCCATGACCGGACCTTCAGCGCTGCGCGGTCCCGTCCTTCTCGATCAGCGCGTAGGCGCTGTGATTGTGGATCGATTCGAAGTTCTCCGCCTCGACCACGTAGCCTTCGATGCGCTCGTCCAGATTGAGCACGGCGGCGACATCGCGCACCATGTCCTCGACGAACTTCGGGTTGTCGTAGGCCCGCTCGGTCACGAACTTCTCGTCCGGCCGCTTGAGCAGGCCGTAGAGCTCGCTCGAGGCCTGCTTCTCGACCAGATCGATGATTTCCTCGATCCAGACGAAGCCGTTCAGGCGCGCCGAGATGGTAACGTGGGAGCGCTGGTTGTGCGCGCCGCGCTCGGAGATCTTCTTCGAGCAGGGACAGAGGCTGGTGACCGGTACCAGCACCCGCATCGTGAAGCGCTCCTCGCCGTTGCGCAGCTCGCCGATGAAGGTCACCTCGTAGTCCATCAGGCTGCGCACGCCCGACACGGGCGCCGCCTTGTCGACGAAATACGGGAAGCTCATCTCGATATGGCCTTCCTCGGCCTCGAGCTTGTCGACCATCTCGCGCAGCATGACCTGGAAGGTCTCGACCGTGATCTCGCGCTCCTGCGCGCTCAGGATCGCGACGAAGCGCGACATGTGCGTGCCCTTGAAGTGGTGCGGCAGGTGCACGTACATGTTGAAGCTCGCCACGGTGTGCTGCACCCCGCCCGAGCGCTCCTGAATGCGCATCGGATGGCGGATCGCCTTGACGCCGACTTTGTCGATCGCGAGACGGCGCGAGTCGTGTGACGCCTGGACGTCGGGAATGTTGTAAAGGTCGCGGGATTTCATGCAAGCCCCCGCCGGGATGCGGGATATTCGTGAGCAGTCAGTATAGCAGCGGGCGCGCCTGCGCTCGGGTCCCGCTCAGCTTCCCGTCTGCAGCGCCGGCGCCGCCGTGCCGAGCGCGGCGCGCACCGCCTGCTCGATGCCGCGCGCATCGAGGCCGACCGAGGCGAGCAGCTTGGCCGGGTCGCCGTGGTCGATGAACCGATCGGGCAGCCCGAGCAGCAGTACGCGGTGCTCGAGGCCGCGCGCCGCGAGCGCTTCGCACACCGCGCTGCCCGCGCCGGCCATCACGGCGTGCTCTTCCACCGTCACGATCAGCGCGTGCGACGCGGCGAGCCGCTCGACGAGCGCGCTGTCCAGCGGCTTGACGAAGCGCATATTGACGACCGTGGCATCGAGCGCCTCGCCCGCCGCGAGCGCCGGCGCGAGCATGGCGCCGAAGGCAAGCAGCGCCACCCGCTGTCCCTCCCGGCGGATTTCCGCGCGGCCGACCTCGAGCGTCTCGCGCAGCGCACCCGGCTTCGCCCCGGGGCCGGCGCCGCGCGGATAGCGCACCGCGCTCGGTCCGTCCAGGCGCAAGGCCGTGGTCAGCATGCGGCGGCACTCGGCTTCGTCGGCCGGCGCCATCACCGTCATGTTCGGCACCGTGCGCAGATAGGCGTAGTCGAAGGCGCCGTTGTGGGTCGCGCCATCGCCGCCCACCAGGCCGCCGCGATCGAGCGCGAACAGCACCGGCAGGTTCTGGATCGCGACGTCGTGGATCAGCTGGTCGTAGCCGCGCTGCAGGAAGGTCGAGTAGATCGCCACCACCGGCCGCAGCCCCTCGCAGGCGAGGCCCGCGGCGAAGCTGACCGCGTGCTGCTCCGCGATGCCGACGTCGAAGTAGCGATCGGCGAATGCCTCGGAAAAGCGCACCATCCCCGAGCCCTCGCGCATGGCCGGCGTGATCCCCACCAGCCGCGGCTCCTCGGCCGCCATCTCGCACAGCCAGTCGCCGAACACCTGGCTGTAGCTCGGGCGGCCGCCGCCGCTCTTCTTGATGCCTTCGGCGGGATCGAACTTGCCGGGCCCGTGATAGGCGATCGGGTCGTCTTCGGCCAGCTTGTAGCCCTGGCCCTTGCGCGTCACCACGTGCAGGAACTGCGGGCCCTTGAGCTTCTTGATGTTGGCCAGCGTGGGAATGAGCGCATCCAGATCGTGGCCGTCGATCGGACCGATGTAGTTGAAGCCGAACTCCTCGAACAGGGTCGAGGGCGTGACCATGCCCTTGACATGCTCCTCGGCGCGACGCGCGAGCTCCCAGAATCCCGGCACCCGCTTGAGAATGTGCTCGCTCGCGCGTTTCGCGGTGTCGTAGATGCGGCCCGAGAGCAGCCGCGCGAGGTAGTTGGTCAGCGCCCCCACCGGCTGCGAGATCGACATCTCGTTGTCGTTCAGCACCACGAGCAGGTCGGCCTCGGAAGCGCCCGCATTGTTCATCGCCTCGAAGGCCATGCCCGCCGACATGGCGCCGTCGCCGATCACCGCGATGCACTTGCGCGGCTCGCCGCGCAGCTGCGCGGCGACCGCCATGCCGAGCGCGGCGGAGATCGAGGTCGAGGAATGCGCGGTGCCGAAAGTGTCGTAGACCGACTCGCTGCGCCGCGGAAAACCGGAAATGCCGTCCAGCTGGCGCAGCGTCTTCATCCGCTCGCGCCGCCCGGTGAGAATCTTGTGCGGGTAGGTCTGGTGGCCGACGTCCCAGACGATCCGGTCCTCGGGCGTATCGAATACGTAGTGCAGCGCGATGGTCAGCTCGACGGTGCCCAGATTCGACGACAGGTGTCCGCCGGTCTGCGACACCGATTCGAGCACGTAGGCGCGCAGCTCGTCGGCGAGCTGCTTGAGCTGCCGGCGCTCGAGCGCGCGCAGCGCGACCGGGTCGTTGATCGACTCGAGCAGCGCAGTCATGGCCGGATTGTAGTCTGCGCCCGCCTGCGCCTGCCGCGGCAGCGCGTCCGAGGCCCGCGTGAAGGCCGTCATCAGAATTTCCGTAGCACGATAAAGTCCGCGAGCGCCGCAAGGCGATCGGTCCGCGCGCCGCAGGCTGAGGCCGCCGCGCTCGCCGAGATCTTCGACAGCGCCTGTTTCGCTTCGACCCGCAGCGCCTCGGCAAATTCCCGCGCCGCGGCCGCGCCGAGCACCGTGACGTAGGTCGCCTTGCCCTGCGCAGCGTCCTTGCCGGCGGTCTTGCCGAGCGTCGCGGTGCTCGCCTGCGCATCGAGCACGTCGTCGACCACCTGGAAGGCGAGCCCGATGCACTTCGCGTAGTGATCGAGTCCCTCGCGCGCCGCCGCCGCGAGCGGCGTGCCGCAGGCCGCACCGATGCGCACCGCCGCCCGGATCAGGGCGCCCGTCTTGTGGATGTGCATGAACTCCAGCTCCGCAAGATCGAGCGGCCGCCCGGTCGCCTCGAGGTCGATCGCCTGCCCGCCGGCCATGCCGCGCGAGCCGCAGGCGGCCGCGAGCAGATGCACCATCTCGAGCTGCGCTTCGGCGTCGTCCGCGAGCCGGTGCGCCACGAGCAGCTCGAAGGCCAGCGCCTGCAGCGCATCGCCCACCAGCAATGCGGTGGCCTCGTCGTATTCGACGTGCACCGTCGGCTTGCCGCGTCGAAGCACGTCGTCGTCCATGCACGGCAGGTCGTCATGCACGAGCGAGTAGGCGTGGATCATTTCCACCGCGGCCGCCGCGATTTCGAGCCGCGCCGGGTCGGCCTGCGTCAGCTCGCCGGCGGCGAAAGCAAGCAGCGGCCGCACGCGCTTGCCGCCTTCGAGCGTCGCGTAGCGCATCGCCGCATGCAGCCGCGCCGGCGCGATCCCGGCCGAGGGCAGCAGACGCGCGAGCACCGCTTCCATGCGCGCCTGGATCCCGCCCATCCAGGCCTGGAAGCCCGGCTCAGTCGTCCTCACCGTCGTCGGGTGCGAGCGCCTTGAGCGGCTTGAGCACCTCGCCTTCGAGCACCTTGACCTGCTGCTCGGCCGCTTCGAGCCGCGTCTGGCAGAACCGCGCCAGCTCGAGACCGCGCGTGTGCGCGGCAAGCGCCTGCTCGAGGCTCAGCGTGCCGCTTTCCATCTGCGCAACGAGGCGCTCGAGCTCGGCGAGCGCCTTTTCAAACGACAGCCCCTCGACGGGTTTTCCCGCCGCCGCGCCGCTACGGCTCGCCTTGGTCATGCGCAGACCATAGCCGAACGCTTGCGGCACGGTCAAACCTGCGCGCACTGTGCACAGTAGAATGACCGCTTTCGCCTGCCGCCTGCCAGCGACGTGCCCGCGCCTGGGCCGCGCCGCGGTCCCTGCGGCGAGGAGGAACCATGTCCTACACGACTCTCGTTGCGACGCAGGTCCTCGCGCAGCATCTGCAGGACGCGGGCTGGCGCGTGATCGATTGCCGCCACGAGCTCGCCAAGCCCGAGCTCGGCGCTGCGCAATACGCCGAGGCGCACATCCCGGGTGCGGTGCACGCGCACATGGACCACGACCTGGCCGCGCCGCCCGACGGCAGGAACGGGCGTCATCCCCTGCCCACGCCCGAGGCGTTCGCCGCCTGGCTCGGTCGCCAGGGCGTGCGGCCCTCCGACCAGGTCGTTGCCTACGACGCGAGCGGCGGCACGGCCGCCGCGCGCCTGTGGTGGATGCTGCGCTGGCTCGGGCACGAGGCGGCCGCCGTGCTCGACGGCGGCTTCACCGCCTGGCGCGCCGAGGGACGGCCCGTGACCGCTGCCGTGCCGCGCTTCGCGCAGACGCGCTATCCGGGGCACCCGCACGCCGATGCCCACGTCGACGCCGGGCGCATCGCGGCGCATCTCGGCGCCGAGGACATGCTGATCATCGACGCGCGCGCGGCCGAGCGCTTCCGGGGCGAAGTCGAACCGATCGACCCGGTCGCCGGGCGCATTCCGGGCTCACGCAATCGCTTCTGCGGGCTGAACCTCGCGCCCGACGGCCGCTTCAAGGACGCCGCGACGCTGCGCGCGGAGTTCGCCGCGCTGCTTGGCAAGCGCGCGCCGGCGTCGGTCGTGCACAGCTGCGGCTCGGGCGTCGCGGCCTGCCACAACCAGCTCGCCATGGAGATCGCGGGGCTGTCCGGTTCGCGCCTGTATCCCGGCTCCTGGAGCGAGTGGATCGCCGATCCCGCGCGGCCGCGCGAGAAGGACTAGGGCCGCGCGGCGTGGCCGCCGATGCGCTGCTGGTCGTTCACTTCCTGATTGCCGCGTTCATCGTCGGCGGTTTGCCGCTCACCTGGATCGGCGCCGTCCGCGGCTGGGGCTGGGTGCGCAATCCCTGGTTCCGCTACCTTCATCTCGCGGCGATCGCCCTGGTCGCGCTCGAGGCGCTCGCCGGCGTCGCCTGTCCGCTCACCGTCTGGGAAGACCTGCTGCGCGGGGGCCTGCGCCCGGCGTCGTTCGTTGGACGCTGGGTCGCCAAGCTGCTCTACTACCGCGCGCCCGAGTGGCTGTTCGCCGCAGCCTATGTCCTGTGGGCGCTGGCGACGCTGGTCACGCTGAAGCGCGTGCCGCCGCGGCGTGGTGCTTAGCGCAGCCCGATCAGCAGCCCCTCGTCGAGCCAGCGCCGCAGCCAGTGCCCGGCGATCGCCGCGGCATCCTGCGGCGCGCGCGTCTCGGCGAGCCGCGTGCAAAGCGCGGCAAAGGGCGCGCCGACACGCAGGCTGCGCAGCGCGGCGTCCTCCTCGCGATCGAGCGTCCTGAAATGCGGCTGCAGTTCCCGCCGCCAGACGGCGACGACGCCGGCCTGCGGAAGGCGCAGCGCGGCGGGCGGCGTTTGCTCGGCATCGAGCGCCTGCCACAGCGCCACCGTATTCCAGCGCTGCGCGAGCAGGCGCAACGACGGATGCAGGCGAAAGCGCACGCGGTCCCAGTCTTGCGGCGACAGACCGGCGAGCGCGGCGGCCTCGAGCGGCGCCGCGTCCGCGCAGTCGAAGGCCGCGCGCAGCGCCCAGTCGAGCGCGGCGAGCTCGGCCGTGGCCGCGTCCTGCGGATACGCGCGACGCAGCCAGGCGGGCCACTGCGCGCCGTACCAGCGGATGCTGGTGGCCGTCGGCGCATGGGTCTCGACATACGCGAGCGCGCGCGCGTGGAAGCGTTGTTCGCCGAGGTAGCGCGCGGTGTGGCCAAAGGTATCGGCCAGCGCGTCGATCAGCCGCGCGCGGTAGGCGTCCCGGTAGATCGCAAAGCGCTCGGCGGCATCGAGCCCGCCGTGGGCGCAGAGTGCGCCCAGGATCGCGCGATCCTCGCCGAGGATGCCGGCGGCAAACCGCGCCTGCAGCTGCTCGAGCGCCGCGCTCATGCCGCCTGCCGCTGCGCGGCCCCTGCGGCGACGGCACGCGCCGTGTCGAGCTCCTCGATCAATGTCCCGAGCGGCGGGATGCAGTCGTCGCGCTCGATCATCGTGGCCACCGGTCCGAAGCGCTCGCAGGCGCGGCGATACAGCGCCCACACCGGATCGGCAATCGGCTGGTCGTGGGTGTCGACGATGTGCGTGCCGTGGTGACGATGGCCGGCGAGGTGAATCTGCTGCACCCGCGCGGCAGGCACGGCGTCGATGAAGCGCGCCGCGTCGTAGCCATGGTTGACGCTGCTCACGTAGACGTTGTTGACATCGAGCAGCAGCAGGCAGTCGGCTTCCTCGGCCAGCGCGGCGAGAAATTCCCATTCGCTCATCGTCGAGGCGCGATACGCGGCGTAGCTCGAGACGTTTTCCAGCACCAGGCGCCGGCCGAGCGCGTCCTGCGCCTGGCGGACATTGCGCACGACCACGCGCAGCGCCTCCTCGCTGTAGGGCAGCGGCAGCAGATCGTGCAGCTGGCGCCCGTGCACGCCGGTCCAGCACAGGTGGTCCGAGATCCACAGCGGCTGCACGCGCGCGGCGAGCGCCGCCAGGGCGCGCAGGTAGCGCGCATCGAGGCCGCGCGCAGAGCCGATCGACATCGACACGCCGTGCAGCACGATCGGGTAGCGCGCGCGCATCGCCTCGAGCATGACGAGCGGCTTGCCGCCCGGCACGAGGTAGTTCTCCGAAATCGCCTCAAGCCAGTCGACCTGCCGCGGCGCCTCGAGGAACGCCGCGTAATGCGCAGGGCGCAGGCCCAGGCCGAAGCCGGGCGAAGGTTGGAGCAATCGAGGCATGGCTGCGGCCGGCGCCGCGCGCGGCGCCGGCCGTCTCGCATTACTTGCCCGAAAGATCGCCGATGACGCCGCCATGCTCGAGACAGGATTTGGCGGTCGTCGCCTTGAAGCCCTGCCCCTTGCAGGCGTTGTGGCCCTTGCAGTCGTTGGCGGCGGTCTTGCACTCGGCCTTGCCCTTGCAGGCGTTGATGCCGTAGCAATGCACCTTGTCGCCCGCGGCGACGGCGGCGCCCATGCTGCCCTTGGGTGCGTCGGCGGCAAAGGCACCGGCCGACAGCGCAAGCGCGGCGGCCATCGAGGCGAGGGAGGAAGCGGCTGAACGGGTGGTCATGTGGTGATCTCCTTGTCGACGAATGGTGGACGATCGCGCCGCCGCGGTGCCGGGGGCTCGCCACGGCCGCAGCGCACGATCTGTTGAATAGTTCGCAGGAACCGGGCGGCCGGTTACAGGCTTAGCGCGGTTTCAAGCGATCGGGTCACAATGTGCCGCTGTAACCGCATGGAGCGGTGCAGCGAATCTATAAGGGGGCGGATTGAGCGACGACGAAGATCGCCTCCGCGGCCTGCTTACGCGCGGGCTCGAAGGCGACGAAGCGGCCTACCGCGCGTTTCTCGACGCGCTGGTCGCTCGCCTGCGCGCGTTCCTGCGGCGGCGATTGACGCGCGCGCCGGACGAGGTAGAGGATCTGCTGCAGGAGATACTGCTCGCCGTGCACAACCAACGCCACAGCTATGACCCCTCGCAGCCGCTCACCGCGTGGCTGCACGCGATTGCGCGCTACAAGCTGATCGACTGCCTGCGACGGCGCGCACGCCGCGAGCTGCTGCACGACGCGCTGGACGACGCGCCCGAGCTGCTCGCCGCCACCGACGGCGAGGCGCGCGAAGCGCGCCGCGATCTCGCCAAGCTGCTGCAGGCGCTGCCGCCGCGCCAGCGCCTGCCGATCGAGTGCGTCAAGCTCGAGGGCCTGTCGGTCGCCGAGGCTGCGCAGCGCCTCGAGATGTCGGAATCGGCGGTCAAGGTCGGCGTGCACCGCGGCCTGAAGGCGCTCGCCGCCCGGATTCGGGACGCCTCATGAGGACCGACGATCTCGTCGCGATGCTGGCGCAGGGCGCAGGCGCCGCGGACCGCGGCCTGGCGGCGCGCCGCGTGCTGATCGCACTCGGCGTCGCGCTTGTGCCGACGCTGGTGCTGATGCAGCTGCTGTACGGCGTGCGCCCGACGCTGGCGCAGGACGCCGCGCGCTGGATGTTCTGGGTGAAGGCTGCGTTCGTCGCCGCGATCGCGCTTGCCGGATGGGCGGCGGCGCTGCGCCTCGGCCGTCCGGGCGCGGCGCTCGCGCGCCTGCACTGGCTGCTCATCGTCCCGCTGGCGGCGATGTGGCTGCTCGCAGCCATCGAGCTGCTGCGCGCCGCCGACGGCGGGCGCGGCGCATTGCTGCTCGGCCAGACCTGGCGCGAGTGCCCCTTCCGCATCGCGATCCTTTCGCTGCCGGCGTTTGCCGGGCTGTTCTGGGCGATGCGCGAATGCGCGCCGACGCGCCTGCGCCTCGCCAGCGCCGCCGCGGGCCTGTGCGCCGGCGGGGTGGGCGCGCTGGCCTACACCCTTCACTGCCCCGAGCTGGCGGCGTCCTTTCTCGGGCTGTGGTACGTCATCGGCATGCTGATGCCCGCGGCGGTCGGCGCCTGGCTCGGCCCGCGGCTGCTGCGCTGGTAGCCGCGCGCGGCGTCGCCTGCGGGAGCACCGGACAACCATGCGTCACGCGGGCTTTACCCTGCTCGAGTTGATGGCCGTGCTCGGGATCATTGCGATCCTGCTGCTGATGGCGATTCCGAGCTACCAGAGCAAGATCGTGCGCGAGCAGCTGCTCGAGGCGCTGCCCCTGGCGGACATCGCCAAGGGGCCGATCGCCGCATCCTGGGCGTTGACCCATGCGTTTCCCGCCGACAACGCGGCGGCCGGCCTGCCGCCCGAGGACAAGATCGTCAGCAACCTGGTCAGCGGGCTCGCGGTGCGCGACGGTGCGATCCACCTCAGCTTCGGCAATCGCGCCAACGGCCAGCTCAAGGGCAAGGTCCTCAGTCTGCGACCGGCGATCGTCGAGGACGCGCCGATCGTTCCGCTGGCCTGGATCTGCGGCAATGCGCCGGTGCCCGAAAAGATGACCGCCAAGGGCGAGAACCGGACGAGCGTCCCCGGCGAGTACCTGCCGTACAAGTGCCGCGCCGACTGAGCGTGCGGCGCGGCCTGCGATCAAGCGCGCGCCGCGGCGTGCCGCGCCAGCGCCCAGCGCACGTGCTCGCGCACCAGCGCCGAGGGATGCGCGGCGCGGGCGCGCAACGCCGCGAGGACCTCGTTCGAGGTCGGCGCGTTGCCCAGTCCGACGGCAAGATTTCTCAGCCAGCGCAGGTGGCCGATCCGGCGGATCGCCGAGCCGCGCATGCGCTGCTCGAATTCCGCCTCGCTCCAGGCGAACAGCTCGACCAGCGTCGCCGAATCGAGCCCGTTGCGCACCGCGAAGTCCGGCTCGGCCGAGGGCTGCGCGAACGCGTTCCAGGGGCACACCGCCTGGCAATCGTCGCAGCCGTAGACCCGGTTGCCGATCTGCGGCCGCAGGTCCTCCGGAATCGCGCCCTTGTGCTCGATGGTCAGATACGAGATGCAGCGCCGCGCATCGAGCTGGTACGGTCCGCGAATCGCACGCGTCGGACAGGCCTCGATGCAGGCGACGCAGCTGCCGCAATGTTCGCTCGCCGGGGCATCGACGGGCAGCGGCAGGCTCGTGTAGATCTCGCCCAGAAAGAACCACGAACCCGCCTCGCGCGACAGCAGCAGCGTGTGCTTGCCGCGCCAGCCGATGCCGGCCTTGGCGGCGAGCGCGACTTCCATCACCGGGGCGGAATCGCAGAACACGCGGTAGCCGAAGGCGCCGACGCGCGCTTCGATCCGGTCGCATAGCGTCTGCAGACGGCTGCGCAGCACGCGATGGTAGTCGCGCCCGCGCGCATAACGTGCGATGGCCGCGCGCTGCGCATCGTCGACATCGTCGAGCGCGTCGGCTTGCGCGCCCGGCTGCAGGTAGTCCATGCGGCAGGAAATCACCCGCAGCGTCCCCGGCACGAGCGCCGCCGGACGCGCGCGGCGCGCACCGTGGCGCGCCATATACTCCATGTCGCCATGCCAGCCCCGCGCGAGCCACTCGAGCAGCCGCGTTTCGGCCGCCGCCAGGTCGCAATCGGCGATGCCGACGGCCTGAAAGCCGAGCGCCCTGCCCCACTGCTTGATCTCCGCCGCGAGCGCCGCGTCATCCATGCCAGCGCATCTTAGCGTCGAGTTGCCTGACGAAGCCGCGACCCTGCAGTTCGGCGCGGTGCTCGCCACCGGGGTCGCGCCGGGACGGGTCCTCACGCTGCGTGGCCCCCTGGGCAGCGGTAAAACCACGCTGGTGCGCGGCCTGCTGCGCGCCCTGGGGTATCAGGGACGTGTCAAAAGTCCTAGCTACACGCTGGTTGAACTTTATACGTTTTCGAGCTTAAACTTGTATCACTTTGATTTCTATCGGTTCAAAGACCGATCGGAATGGCTGAACTCAGGATTCCGGGACTACTTCAACGCGGCGTCAGCGTGCATCGTCGAATGGCCCGAGCGTGTCGCAGGCTTGCTCGGCCCACCCGACCTCGAGGCGCAGATCGCGTTCGCCCTCCCCGGTCGCAGCGTCGCGCTCCGCGGCGAGACCTCGGACGGCCGCAACTGGGTCGACGCTGTGCGGAGGCAGTGGTCGCGGGCGCGTTCGCCCTGATCCTGCTTCAGGTGGCCATGCCGGCACTGGCCGGCGAAACGATCGTCGCCGCGCGCCTCTGGCCCTCGCCCGATTACACCCGCCTGACCCTCGAGACACGCAGCCCGATCAAGTACGCGCTGTTCAGCGTGGCCGACCCCGAGCGCCTGGTGCTCGACCTGGAAGGCGTGGACTTCGGCCCCGCGCTCGAGACCCTGCAGCACAACGTGCGCGCCGAGGACCCGTTCATCGCGCAGCTGCGGACCGCGCGCAACCGTCCGGGCGTGGTGCGCGTGGTGCTCGAGCTGAAAACCGTGGTGCGCGCGCAGGCCTTCACGCTGCGCCCGATCGCGCAGTACGGCAATCGCCTGGTGCTCGATCTCTACCCGCTCGTGCCGCCGGATCCGCTCGCCGCGCTGATCGCGCTCGACGGCAAGGTGCCCAAGGCGGGCGCCGCGCCCAAGGGCGGGGACGACGGCGCAAAGCCGTCCTCGGCGCGTCTCGCGATGATCGTCATCGACCCCGGTCACGGCGGCGAGGATCCCGGCGCGCGCGGCCGGCGCGGCACGCAGGAAAAGGACGTCACCCTGCTCATTGCGCGCCGCCTGAAGGCGCATATCGACGACGACCCCGGGATGCGCGCCCTGCTCACCCGGGACGGCGACTACTACCTGCCGCTGCAGGTGCGCGTGGACAAGGCGCGCCGCGTGAAGGCGGACCTGCTCGTGTCGATCCACGCGGACGCATTCATCCGCCCGCACGCCCACGGCTCCTCGGTCTTTGCGCTCTCGGAGCGGCGTGCGACCTCGGAAGCGGCGCGCTGGCTCGCGAAGAAGGAAAACGAGGCCGACCTGATCGGCGGCGTGAACATCGATCGCAAGGACCGCTACCTCGCGCAGACGCTGCTCGACCTGTCGCAGACCGCGACCATCGACCACAGCCTGCGCCTGGGAAATGCCGTGCTCGCCGAGCTCGGCAACGTCAACGCGCTGCACAAGCCGCGCGTCGAGCAGGCGAGCTTCGCCGTGCTCAAGGCGCCCGACATTCCTTCGATCCTGGTCGAGACCGCGTTCATTTCCAATCCCGACGAGGAACGGCGGCTGACCGACCGCGCCTACCAGGACCGCCTGGCGCGCGCGATCCTCTCGGGCATCAAGCGCTACCTCGACAAGCACCCGCCGCAGCCGCGCCCGACGCTCGCGGCGCTGCCCCGCGCACGCGCGAAGCACGCCGACTGAGGCACACTCAGCGCCGCGCGACGAGCGCGGCGCGGCGGTGGCGCAGCCACTCGAGGCCGAGCGGCACGAGCGACAGCGCGATGATCAGCATGATCGCCGCGGTCAGATTGCGCTTCACGATCGGCAGATTGCCGAAGAAGTAGCCGAGCGTGGAGAGCGAGACCACCCACAACAGCGCGCCGCCGATGCTGAACCCGAGGAAGCGCGCGTAGGGCATGCGCCCGACGCCGGCGACGAACGGCGCGAAGGTCCGCACGATCGGCACGAAGCGCGCGATCACCACGGTCTTGCCGCCGTGGCGGGCGTAGAACGCCTGCGTCTGCTCGAGATGGCGGTGATTCAGCCAGCGCGCCTCGCTCGAGCGAAACACGCGCGGCCCGAGCCAGCGCCCGAACCAGTAATTGAGGTTGTCGCCGAGCAGCGCGGCGCAGACCAGCACGGCCATCACCACCCGCAGATCCATGCTGCCCACGGCGGCGAGCGCCCCGACCACGAAGAGCAGCGAATCGCCCGGCAGAAACGGCGTCACCACGAGCCCGGTTTCGCAGAACACGATGAGGAACAGCAGGCCGTACACCCAGAGGCCGTATTGCGCGACGAATTCCGCAAGATGGCGGTCGAGGTGGACGGCGAAGTCCCACAGCAATGCGATCAGCTCCATGCGCGGATTGTAGCGGCTGCGCCGCTATAATCGTCGCGCTGCGCATGGCCACCATCCGCATACTTCCCGAGGTCCTCGTCAGTCAGATCGCAGCCGGCGAGGTCGTCGAGCGCCCGGCCTCGGTGCTGAAGGAGCTGCTCGAAAACAGCCTCGACGCGGAATCGACGGCGATTCAGGTGAGCCTCGAGCAGGGCGGCGCGAAGCGCGTGCAGGTCGAGGACGACGGCGCAGGCATTCCGCGCGACGAGCTGGCGCTCGCGCTGGCGCGTCACGCAACGAGCAAGATCCACAGCCTGGACGAGCTCGAAGCCGTCGCATCGCTCGGCTTCCGCGGCGAAGCGCTCGCTTCGATCGCCTCGGTCTCGCAGCTGACGATTGCCTCGCGCACCGCGGACAGCCCGCACGCCTACGCGATCCGCGCCGAAGGCCCTTTCATCGGCGAGGTCGAGCCGACCGCACGCGCGCAGGGCACGACGGTGAGCGTCAGCGACCTGTATTTCAACACGCCCGCGCGGCGCAAGTTCCTGCGCACCGAGGCCACCGAGTTCGCGCACTGCGACGAGACCTTCCGGCGCATCGCGCTCGCCCACCCCGAGCACGGCTTCACGCTGCGCCACAACGGGCGCGTGAGCCACGCGCTGCGTCGTGCGCCGCTCGGCGACCGCGCGGCCGCGCTGCTCGGGCGCAGCTTTCTGGAGGCCTGCCTGCCGGTCGAGGCGGCCGCCGGGCCGCTTCGGCTGTACGGCCTCGCGGGTGCGCCGAGCATCGCCCGGTCGCGCGCCGACATGCAGTATTTTTTCGTCAACGGCCGCTTCGTGCGCGATCGCCTGCTCGCCCATGCCGCGCGCGAGGCCTGGCGCGCGCTGCTCCACGGCGAGCGCCAGCCGGCCTACGTGCTGTTTCTCGAGCTCGACCCGCGCGGCGTCGACGTGAACGTGCACCCGGCGAAGACCGAGGTCCGCTTCCGCGATTCGCGCGCCGTGCACCAGTTCGTGCTGCACGCGGTCTCGCGCGCGCTCGCGCCCGGCGCGGGCGAAGCGCCGATTCCCTACGCCGATCTGGCCCCGCCCCCGGCGGCGCGCGCGCGCGCGCCGGACGCGGGCGTTCAGCAGGCCTTCGCGCTCGCGCAGCCGACCGCCGCGTACGCGGCCTTCGTCGCCGGCGCGGCGCGCGCGCCGGCCCTCGAGGTCACGCCGGCCCTCGGGGCCACGGCGGAGGACGCGCAGCCGCTCGGCTATGCGCTTGCCCAGCTGCACGGCATCTACATCCTTGCGCAGAACGCGGCGGGGCTCGTGCTGGTCGACATGCACGCCGCGCACGAGCGCATCGTGTTCGAGCGGCTGCGCGCGAGCCTCGAAGCCGGGCGCATCGAGCGCCAGCCGCTGCTCGTGCCGGCGGTGTTTCGCGCCGCGCCGATCGAGCTTGCAACCGCGGCCGAGCACGCCGAGGCGCTCGCGCGTCTGGGGCTCGAGCTCGACGTGGTCGGCCCGGATACGCTTGCGGTACGCGCCGCGCCCTCGGCGCTCGCCGGCGGCGATCTGCCCGCGCTCGCCCGCGCGGTGCTCGCCGAGCTGCGCGAATTCGGCGCCGCGCAGCTGGTCGCGGCACGCCGCGACCAGCTGCTCGGCGGCATGGCCTGCCACGCCGCGGTGCGCGCGAACCGCGCGCTCACCCAGCCCGAGATGAACGCGCTGTTGCGCGAGATGGAAGCCACCGAGCGCTCGGGCAGCTGCAACCACGGCCGGCCGACCTGGTACCAGCTGTCGCTCGCCGACCTCGACAAGCTGTTCCTGCGCGGTCGGTGAGGCGCGCCGTCGCGGTCTGCCTCTTCGGCCCGACGGCGAGCGGCAAGTCGGCGCTCGCGCTGCCGCTCGCCGAGGCGCTCGGCGCAGAGATCGTCAGCGTCGATTCGGCGCAGATCTACCGCGGCATGGACGTCGGCACCGCCAAGCCCACGCCGGCGGAGCGCGCGCGCGTGCCGCACCATCTGATCGACATCCTCGAGCCGACCGAGCGCTATTCCGCGGCAAACTTCGCCGCCGACGCGCGCCGCCTGACGGCCGAGATCCGCGCGCGTGGGCGCAGCGTCGTGCTCGTCGGCGGCACCATGCTCTATTTCAAGGCGCTGCGCGAAGGACTCGACGGCCTGCCACCGGCGGACCCGGCGCTGCGGCGTGAGATCGCGCAGGCCGCGACGCGCGAGGGCTGGCCGGCGCTGCATGCGCGACTCGCCGCGCGCGATCCGGCGAGCGCCGCGCGCATTGCCCCGCAGGACGCACAGCGCATCCAGCGCGCGCTCGAAGTGTGCACGCTCAGCGGCAAACCGATGTCGGCGCTGCTCGGACGGCATTCCGCCGCGCCCTTCGATGCCCTGTGGATCGCGCTGCGGCCGGCGGACCGCGCGCTGCTCCACGCGCGCATCGCGGCACGCTTCGAGGCGATGCTCGCTGCGGGCCTGGTCGACGAGCTGCGTGCACTGCGCGCACGGCACCGGCTCGATCCGGATCTGCCGGCGATGCGCTGCGTCGGCTACCGCCAGGCCTGGCAGCACCTCGACGGTGAACTGGATGCGCGCGGCTTGCGCGACAAAGGCATCGCCGCGACGCGCCAGCTCGCCAAGCGCCAGCTCAGCTGGCTGCGGCGCCTCGCGACCGACGTGACGCTCGATCCCTTCGCGGACGGCGCGCCACAGCGCGTGCAGGACGCGATCGAAGGCATGCTGCTGCACGCGCCTTAGAATGCACGCAGCCAAAGGAGAATCCGCATGCAGATCGGAATCGTCGGACTCGGCCGCATGGGCGCGAACATGGCGCGCCGCCTGGCGCGCGGCGGCGCACAGGTCGTCGCCTACGATCGAAGCGACGACGCGCGCGCCGCGCTCGCCGACGAGGCGGGCGTCACGACCGTCGCCGGACTCGCCGCGCTATGCGCGCAGCTCAACGAAGGCGAGCGCGTCATCCTCATCATGCTGCCGGCCGGCGACGCGATCGACGCCACGCTGGAAGAGCTCGCGACGCTGGTCTCCTCCGGTGACACGCTGGTCGACGGCGGCAACAGCTACTACCGCGACTCGATGCGCCGCGCGCTTGCGCTGTCGCAGGAAGGTCTGCGCTACGTCGACGCCGGCGTCTCCGGCGGCATCCAC
>Ga0210099_1000124_pt1 | contig 29708 bp, 26 predicted proteins | sample Joice_ThreeSqA_D_4_FD_184872 | JGI IMG/M metagenome (GOLD analysis project Ga0210099, IMG submission 184872) | Wetland microbial communities from San Francisco Bay, California, USA, that impact long-term carbon sequestration - Joice_ThreeSqA_D2... | ecosystem: Environmental > Aquatic > Marine >...
CAATTTTGTAATTTTGTAATTCTTTATCTGTGTCAATTTCAATATCTTCTTCAATCATTTCATTTAATCTTTTTCTGCAATCATCACATTTACTGATATGATTTTCGATAAAAGAAATTTCTTTCTCGCTCAGATTCTCTTTAAAATTAATATATGCTGCAATTACTGCATTGGATAAATGCTCTTCTAAATTTTTCAATCCTTCTGAATATTTGCTTAACATATTTTTATTCTTCCCAATATCTCTTCTTATAGTTTAAAAGTAAGACTAAAACTTTCATCATTTCTCAAACTTATCAAACATATGTGATGAATATCCCAGTTTCTTAAAGTAATCAACCAACTTTATTCTAAGCCTTCTGATGTTTGTGTCGAGAGTATTAAGATTAATCTGCATTTCATTCGCAATTTCTTTCCTTTCTTTTCCTTCAATCAGGTGATTTAGCAGGATAGCATCGCTTTTCTTAATCTGAAGTTTAAATAAATTAAGATGAACAAACATTTCCTGTAACTCGAAAATTTCTGAAGGAGAACCTTCTTTCCCAGGAATCCGATAAATAACAGTCTCTTCATCTTCGTCATTTTTTTTTAGCCTGCTTTCGGGAATTAGGTTTTTTGCTTTTAATGCTTTATCAAGCTGTACGCGGCACTGTATTTTTATTGTACCGATTATATAAGCTTCTAAACTTTTTATCTCTTCCGAAAAATTAATCCTAGAAATATTCAAGAATATCTGGTTGATAAAGTCATTGAAATCCGGAAAGATGGTCCTCTTGAAGAGATCATAGTATTTATAATAATACCTGCTGATGATATTATAGCCGCGGGTTTCTTTAGAAAAATATTTGCGATTTAATTTTTCAGAAGACATTCATCTTTTATAAATTTTATATTCAATCTAACTGAGTGTAACGTACAAGTCAATTATTAAAAATAAAAAACCCTCCAAATATTTGAAGGGTTTTTTAAAAAGAGAAAATCTTAAATAAAAAATTACACTCCGCTCATCATATAACCGCCAAAAGCAATAGCTGTAACAATTGCCGCCATTACAAAGAACACAATAATTGATACAATAATTATTACTATAAAGTAAACTACAATTTTGTCCTGCGGCACGTCTTTAACCTTTTGCAAGCCCATATACATAAGAACCAAACCATAAATACTTGCTAAAGCAACGATAAAACCCAATACAGGAAAAATTTGAAAGATACCCGCTACCCACGCAGGAGTGTATGCATAAACAACTACTTTTGTTGAAGCTGTCATATCTTTTGTTGAACCAAAAGATGGAGCAAGTGCGTCGACGATAAAAGAAATAATATATATGCCGGCTAATCCAGTAACATAAGTTACTATAGCCCACAATACAGTAGAAGATACAGCTATTCTGATTGTTCCTAAGCCCCAAGATAAACCAAAGATGGTATATCCTATAAATCCTGCTATAGCGGGAATAGCAGCAAGTATCATAGCATACTTTGTATAAAGTTCTTTTGTAGTAATACTTTCTGCTTTGATTGCCTCCCATTCTTGTTTTGGATTGAACATTATGTTTTTTGCCCGTTCTACAAGATTCATAATGACTCCTCTGTTATTTTTTAATTTGGGAAATTAGATCTTTCAGCTTTATTGTCCTCAACAAAGGCCGATTCCGGATTGTACATGCAAATTACACGTTAACTAAATTAACCTAAGAACATTTTAGGTTTAAAGCAATTGTTTTTACTTTACAAATGGCAAGGAATTCATATTTAATCATTTTTTAATATGTTTATATTGTCTAAAAAGTCTAGGAGACAAGAAGTGCTGAAAAAATTCGATCAAAGTATTTCCGAAGGAATTCTTTTTACTGATCAATACCAGATTGTAATGGCTCAACTTTTCTTTAAGATGGGAATTCATAATAAAATTGTTCAGTTTGATCATTTCTTTAGATCTTATCCCGATTACGGTTTACACAAAGCCGGATATTGCATTAATGCTGGTCTTGAGTGGCTTGTTGACTGGATGCAGAATTCTTCTTTCGGAGATAGAGAGATTGAATTACTGAGATCTCAGAAATCAAGAAACAATGAACAACTTTTTCATGATGATTTCCTGGATTGGTTAAGAAAAGAAGGAAACTTTAACAACATAACTCTTAGCGCAATTGGAGAAGGAAGAACTGTTCATCCGCATCAACCTTTAACGATTGTCCAGGGACCGATTGCAATTGCACAAATTTTAGAGACTCCTTTGTTAAACATGCTCAACTTCCAGACTCTTATAGCGACAAAGGCTTGCAGAATCAAAGAGATGGGACATAGACAAATGTTAATTGATTTCGGTGCAAGAAGAGCACAAGACAGAGGAGCAATTGCGGGTGTTCGTGGAGCCTTAATTGGTGGTGCAGATTTTTCTTCAAATGTCGGGATTTCTCATGTTCTTGGTTATCCGCCGAAAGGAACTCACGGACACAGCCTCGTTCAATTATTTATTTCAATGGGAATGACAGAAGAAGATGCCTTCTCTGCTTTCGCTGATCTTTACCCAGATGATTGTATTCTTCTTGTTGATACAATAAATACTTTGGAAAGTGGAATACCTAATGCAATAAAAGTTTTTCAGAAACTTAAAAAGAAAGGACATCATCCTTTAGGAATAAGATTAGACTCCGGCGATCTTGCATATCTTAGTTTGCAGGCAGCTAAAATGTTAAATGATGCAGGACTTGAAGAGGTTGGTATCGTCCTTTCAAATGAGTTGGACGAAATGAATGTTTGGCAAATAATTACTCAAATAACTGAAGAAGCGCCAAAGTTTGGATTGGATGCTGACAAAATAATAAAACGACTGATTTATGGAGTCGGAACAAGAATGATAACCTCCGCCGGAGACAGTGCTCTTGGCGGAGTTTACAAATTAGTTTCTGTAAAAGAAGATCACGGCTGGGAACCGGCTTTGAAAATTTCAGAATCAGTTGAAAAGATTCCAAACCCGGGAAATAAAAAAGTCTGGAGAGTTTATGATAAATCAGGTAAAGCTACTGCTGATCTTGTTACTCTTGCAGATGAAAATCCCCAAAACGAAAATGAAATATGTCTGCATCATCCGATGGATTCCTCAAAGAAAAGAATATTAACAAAAGACCAAATTTCTAAAGTTGAAAAATTGCTTTTTGATATTCTTGTAGATGGAAAGCTCGTTTATGATTTCCCTTCAATTGAGGAAATAAGAAAAATAAAACAGAACGATATAGATTGTCTCGATTCGGGGGTTAGAAGATTAATTTTTCCTCACACATATCACGTTTCATTATCCCAAAAACTTTGGGACTTGAAGCAAAATTTAATTCGGGCACTTTCAACAATTTGATATGAACAGTTAGCCCGCACCCTTCTTTTCTCACAATATTATTTACCGTACATCCCGATAATTGCGTCAATTATCATCTTTTAATCTCAATTAATTAAGTTTCTTCATATTCTTAACAAGTAAAATGAATAAACAGTAACATTTTTAATAGTCAAACCGTCTTTAGATAAAATGCTGGACTCAATTGGTTATAAAACTCTTGTTAATCGATATAAAGACAGGATATACAGTTATTCAGTTTATATGCTTAAAAACAGCATGGATGCCGAAGATGTTACACAGGAAGTTCTTATCAGGTTATGGAAAAATATGGGAAAGTTCAAACTTCCTGCTGCCGGCTCCTGGATTATGAGAACGACTCATAATCTTTGCATCGATTATTTAAGAAGAAACCAAATTGCGAGACAAAGATCAGTTTATATTGATGAAGATGAGAGTTCAGAAGAAAAAATAATGGACAACGACAAAGAAAATCAGCCGGAAACGAGAACACAGCAAAACATTGTTTTAGAGAGAATAAAAAGTGCGGTTCAGAAACTGCCGGAAAACTTAAAAAGTGTTTTCGTCTTATATGAAATTGAAGGTTTTAAATATAAAGAAATAAGTTCGGTACTATATATCCCGATTAACAGTGTAAAAGTTTACTTGCTGAGAGCAAGAAAAAAATTACAAGAGGAATTAAAAGATTATGCAAGACAAGAAGCTTAATAGTATTAGCGAAGAGATTCTCGATAAGATAATTGCTGTTGCTTATAAAGACACTTCTTTGAATGATAGAATCAGCATTTACTTTCTCGCAAAGAGAAACCCAAAAGTAAAGAAGTTACTAATTGAATACCGAGAAACTGCCGGAAATGTTAAGAAAGTTCCATTGGAAGAATGTCCTGATTCTGTTATTAACTCTTTAAAAATAGAAACTCGAAAAGAAAAGAAATCTTTTTTTATAAAACCGGTTTACGCTTTTGCAATTATTGTTCTTTTCGTATCTGCATTGGTTTTTGTTTTAACAAATCAGAATAAAGAAAAAGAAACTGTTTACTCAAAAGTAGAAGTTGAACAAGCAGAAATACAAGTAAAAACATCTCTGGCAATACTTAACAAAGTTTTTAAGAAAACAGAAAATTTAATCGAAGATGATATACTGCCGAAAAGAGTCGGCAAGCCAATTCAAAAAAGTTTTTCAATAATAAATGAAGTTCTAATAGGAGGTTAAAATGAAGTACGCAAAATATATATTCATAGTAATGGTTTTAGTTTCCTTCACGGCTTTCGCGCAGAAAGATTACTCAAACGAACCTGGTTACTTTGATTTCGGTGATCTGTCTGCATTTGAAACTGGTGAAGGTGTAACAGAAGTATTTCTTGAATCAAATATCTTAAGGATGGTTGCTTCTGCTACTGAAGAAAAAGAACCTGATCTCTCTTCAATGCTTAATGGCTTAAAGTTAATTAAAGTTAACGTTTTTGACGTAAGTAATAAAAACGAGAGCGGCATCAAGGGGAGGATAAATGAAACAGATAAAAAACTAATGTCACAAAAATGGGACAGAATTGTCAGATCCAGAGGCGGAGATGAAACAGTAAACGTCTACATAAAAACATCAGGCAATAACAATATTCTTGGATTAGTAGTTACAACGATAGATAAGAATGACCAGGCTGTGTTTGTAAATATTGTGGGCAATATTGACTTGAAAAAAATCGGAAAACTCGGGGCTAAATTTGATATACCTTCTCTTGATAAAATAGATAAAGAGTGAGGCAAGTCATGAAATCTTTGATAAAAATTTCACCTTTGTTTATAGCGGTTTTATTTATTTCATCGGGCTGTATAAATGTTAATAGAAATTTCAAACAGACAAGCAGTGAATTAATACATGAGTTCGGTAATGATTATCATCGTGAAGTTGAGTTATCTGCCGGACCTTTTATGATAAATATTGCAAGCTGGGTTGTTAATTTCAGTCAGGATGATGAAATGATAGACGACATTATGAGACAGGTATCAAATGTCCAGGTTGGAGTTTATACTCTTACCAGAAATAGGGGGAAAGAAAAAGCTAGCATTATGGAAAAAATTAATAATGAAATGGAAGCAAGGGGATGGCAATATATTGTCAGAACGTATGACAATGATGAATTGACTGCTGTGTTTGTAAGTAAAAATCCGGATATGTTCTTTAGGAAAATGTTCATTATTACTCATGATTCCGAGCAGTTAGTACTTCTGGAAGTTGAGGGAAAACTGGATCGCTTAATCGAGCTTGCTATAAAAGATAAAAAGTTTAAGTTCAAAGATATGTAGCACAGATTATTAATCTGTGCTACGATATTAAATTATCCGGCTTTGTTGTATTCTTCCAACGCAATTTGTTGAAGTTCATCCTTCATCTGTTTCGGTAGTATTACACTTTCATAATATTTACCGTCTTTTCCTTTATCATCCGGCGAAGAAACAAACAATCCATTTGTTCCATTAACAATTCGGAAACCTTTAATAACAATTCCATCATTTGTTTGCATATCGAAGAATGCAACTGTTTTGCTTCCAGAATTGTTCTTCAATGGATTCATACGGACAATTTTCATTTTGACCTCCTGTAATTTATTGTATGTAAATAGAAAGGAGATAATCGAGAGTTAAACAGAAGAATTACCCCCACCCATATATTTTGATTTCTTTACAAATCTAAGATAAACTTTACTTTATTTCAAGAAATGACCCCAATTTTTTGCAAGAAAACTAAATAATTACTTTTCAATCACATTAAAATAAAAAAGCCCGGTGATCGGGCGATCATCAGGCTTTAACTCCTTAAGATAAAGGGTATGGGGGAGACCCTTTATCAGAGTCATAACAAAAATAACATAATCAATTTCATTTGTCAAATTAATTACCTGTGTACCGAAAATCTTTTTCTTATTTGAACAAGAAATGCTGCTAATGATGTAATTATCATACCTAAAATCTTAACGAATGTTAAGTTTTCACCAAGAAAAATCCAAGCAAGAATTGCTATTTGAATCAACATAGTACCGTTAATTATGCTTGATTCTACCGCTGTTAAATTTCTTAGTGTTAAATTCCACAAATTAAAGGCAAAAGCAGTATTTACTGCTGCAAGCCAGATTATATAAATAACCGAGATTAAGCTTAAATCCGGCAAACCTTCTACAATTAGGCTTATTATAAATAAAATAATTGAACCAAATCCCATACTTATTACTGTAATCACAACAGGTTCTAACTTACTTTCGCGGTTTACACTTCTGCCGAGTATTGCAGAAAATGCATTTGTTAAAACGCCCAAAAACATTATAACAATTCCACTTAAATATTCTGTTGATAAGTTTAAAGGATAGAAATAAATAAAAGTCCCTATTATGAATAAAAAAACTCCAAACCATTGTAGATATGTAGGGATTTCACTTAAAAAAAGAATTGCTGTAATTGCAACAAAAAGAGGCGTAAAATTAAGTATTATACTAACCGTAACCGATGGAAGAAGGGATAAACCAATAAACTGTGCTGCCTGTGTTATTGTGTAAAACAGAAATCCTAGAAGTAATAGTTTATACCAATCTGTCTTGTTTATTTTTTTAAGATTATTTCGATTTTTATGAACCAATAAAAATGGTAAGAGAATAAAAAATGCGAGGAAATATCTCGTTCCTGCAAAAACAAGAGGAGAAATATCTTTAAGACCAATTTTTATAATTATGAATGAAGTAGACCAAAGAAATGTAACAAACAATGCCTGTAGAATAGAAGTAAAATGAGAGGCCGGCTTTTTAATCATTAACCGAATAGTTTCTGAACTGTTCTAATCATAATGCTTAGTCAAATTATGCGCTTCCATAACGGACCTTTTTAAACCTCTACATATAAAAATAGGAAGATTGTTTTCGTAAGGCATGGCAAATTTACTTTTATGTATTGCTGCTACTTTTACTTCTTCCAACGAAGACAGATGATCTTCCTCATTCCCACCAATTATAATTATATTAGTAATCTTCATGTCCAAATCCCACCAGTACCAGTAATTATTATGTGAGCAAATCACCGGAGGTAGTTCATACTTTTTACGGTAATATTCAATTGTGCCTGCATCTCCATAATTATTACAGAATACAACGGTCGTTCTTTTCTCATCCTCACGTAAGGATTTATAAACATTCGAAACATCTTTTGCCATTCCTTCCCACCCAAACATATCTGCATAAAACTGCGGCAGCTCGGCAAGTTCTTTATTTTCTGCAGTTGACGGAGCCTGGCCAAGCTTTTTAGAATAACTTATATATGTTTCAACAGGAAGAACAGGGAGTGCAAGTGGTATTAAAAAAATGCCAGATATGACTAAGGGAATAATAACTGCATACTTGAACCATCGCCAGTTTTTCAAAAGTGAAATTCTTTCAATTAAAATTCCTCCTCCGGCGAACAACATTGGATAAGCAGGGGCAAGGTATCCAGCTTTACTATGCCCATTTAAAATCAAAATTAAAAAGACAGATATATAAAGTATTCCAAGTATAATGTATTTTTTCCCTTCTTTATTAAAGAAGAAAAAATATAAACCGGAAAGCCAAACAATTGCAGAGAATGGATTAAGCTTCATAAACTGTCCGATTATAAAATCCAATGGAGTTAAACTGGAATATTTATACTTCAACGCATTCTGAATAAATTCTACGTGAGCAAAATCGTGAGTGAAATTCCAGATGATGAAAGGAATAAAAATTATAAATGCAATTAGAAACGCCAACCAGGGCGAAAGTGTTTTGAGGTATTTCCTATATGGTGTTAAGAGTAACGCAATAAAAACTCCAAAGCACAACCATAAAATGCCAACTTTATTTAACAATCCTAATCCTAAAACCAAGCCGAGTAAAATCCACAAGTTCTTTTTTTCACTCTGAATTATCAATATCAAAGTGAATGCTGTTAACGACCAGAATAAAAAATCAAAAGGATTCATTGAATAAATTGTGTGATTGCCAAGTATTTCAGGTGCAAGAGCTACCGCAATGCAGGAAATAATAACAGCACTTTTTCCACCTCCCATTTTAAAACTCATTAATCCTGCAAGGTAGACTATAGCTCCATGAAGAATTGCAGGTAAAAATCTTATTACAAAAAGAGAATTTCCAAAAATAAATTTAATAATTGCGAGAATATAAATTGAAAACGGCGGCTGGTCTACATATCCGAAATCCAATCTGTTTGCACAGGCGATATAATAAAACTCATCTCTGAAAAATCCGTAATTGGCAAAAGCATTTGAAAAAAGGTGTAATAGCAACGTCAAAATTGCTATCAAAAATATTAGATTCTCTGATTTGCTAAACATTACTTTTCTTTCTGAAATGGAAAGTTATATTTTAACCTAAAAAGGAACAAATAAATTATGACAATTGGTTGAAAAACCTGACTTCACTATTTTTATTTAAATGTTTTCAAATTACAAACATATCATTTGGGACTGGAACGGAACCCTTTTAGACGACGTTGGTCTTTGTGTCGATATCATAAATGGAGTTCTTTCAAGAAGAAACCTGGATAGTTTAACTCTTAACTATTATAGAGATATTTTTACATTCCCAATAAAAAATTATTACAAGAAAGCAGGGTTTGATTTTGATCAATATACTTTTGAAGAGGTGGGACAGGAATGGATAAACGAATATGAAAGAAGAAAGAATGAATGCGAATTACATAAAGGTGCCATGGAAATATTAACTTTGCTGCAAAGAAAAAAAATTGAACAATCTATGCTTTCTGCTTATTCCCATAAAACTTTAATTGAAATTGTTACCAATTTAAAACTTAATGAGTTCTTCAAATACATTATCGGTTTGGATAATATTTATGCATCGAGCAAAATAGAACTTGGCAAAGAGCTTATGAAAAACATAAGTAATAAAGGAAAAGTTTTATTGATTGGTGATACCGAACATGACTATGAAGTTTCAAAAGAAATTGGTGCTGATTGTGCCCTTATTGCTGATGGACATCAAAGTAAAGAAAAACTAACCGCGTGCAATGTTCCTGTTTTTGATTCTCTCTTCGAACTTAGTTCAAAATTTAATTCTGATCCATAATTTGAGTAATTATTTAACCAGCTACTTGGGAACGGTTCTAAGTAGTAACTTTTACAACTGGTAACAAAAAAATTATTGATTATTAAATTATTATGTAGTAATCTTTATAACCGATTTATAAGTTTTAAAAGCATCTTTAACAATCATCGAGGCAAAGAATGAGAGCCATTTGGACGGGACATATACGATTCTCCCTTGTAACAATTCCAATCAGACTTTATAGTGCAATTAATTCGAGTGAAACTGTCAGTTTCAATCAATTGCATAAAGAAGACAGCGGAAGAGTCGGCTATGACAAGAAGTGTAAGAAGTGCGGGAAATCTTTAACAGCCGAAGAAATAGTTAAAGGATATGAATATGAACCGGATCAATATGCAATCATAGACCCCGGTGATTTTGAAAAAGTAAAAATAAAAAGTACAAAAATAATTGAGATTGAGGGATTTGTTAATTCTTCGGAAGTGCATTTAATGCTGTATGATTCTCCTTATTATATCGGTCCCGACGGAGAAGTCGCCTCGCAGGCTTATGCCCTATTAAATAAAACACTGGAAACTTCCGGTAAGATGGCGATCGGGAGAATTGTTTTAAGAGACCGGGAAGATTTTGCTATGCTTGCGCCGTATGAAAATGGATTGGTAATGTACAAGCTTCGTTATCCTAATGAATTAAGAAAAATGAAAGATGTTCCCGAACTCACTGATGTCAAGACAGACAAAGAGCAATTAAAGCTAGCTAAAACTCTTGTTGATTCTATGAGTACATCTCTTTCAAAAATTGATTTACGCGACAGGTATCAGGATGCGGTTAAAGAAATGATAAAAGCAAAGATTGAAGGAAAAGAAATTATTTCGGTAACAGAAGAAGTGACCCCCGTTGTTGATATGATGAAAGCCTTGAAGCAAAGCATCGAGATCGCAAAGAAAGAGAAAAAGCCGATGCAAAAAGCAAAGGGAGAGAAAAAGAAAGAAAAAGTTGCAACGAAAAGCAATAAAGCAAAAAAGAGAAAAAGTGCTTAACTTTGTGAACCTGTCTTTTAGCGGGTTAAGAAAGATTTTAGGGAATGGCAAAAGTAATTCAATTAGAGGTTACACCAACACCGCCTAAGCTTGGTTATAAGAGGGCAAACAAAAAAAAGGATCTTGAAAAAAAGGGACAACTAAACCTGTTCAGGCAAAGTGAACCAAAGATTCATCATCTTCCTTCAAGGTTCTCCACATTTGAACAAGCTTTACTTCTTGACGAAGAAGGAAATCCGGGTGCACAGGAAGCTTACCTTAAAGCTATACTTAAGAATGATTCTGTTGAAGATGCATATTGCAACCTCGGAATTCTTGAATCCAAAAACAGGAATGTAACGAAAGCATTTGACTATTTTACTAAATGCCTGCAGTTAGAACCGCGGCATCTTGAGGCACATTACAATCTTGCTAATCTTTATTTTGAAGTTAATGACTACAGGCTGGCTAAGCTTCATTATGAAGTCGCTGCCGAAATTGAACCTGATTTCCCTAATATATACTTCAATCTTGCTCTTGTTTATGCTTTAAATGAAGAATATGAAAATGCTGTTAATGCATTAATAAAATATAAGGAGCTTGTGCCTGAAGATGAAGGAAGAAAAGCAGATAATCTCCTTACAGGTCTGCAAAGAACTATAGCGGGAAATTAGCCTGCCTTGCAGGCAAACGGGCAAATTCAGCATAACGAAGTCTAAATCAGTTCAACAACTTTTTTAACAAGCGTAGCGGTCAATCCCCAAATAACTTCTCCCTCATAATTATAGAAATAAACTTTTCTTTTAATTTTTCCCCAGGGCTTAGAGTATCTCGGCGGAAGATTTAATTTTTCTACAGGAAGGAGCTCAACTCTATTTCCATCATCATCAATATAAAACGGGTGAGCTTCTAATCTTACATGATGAATTGAGGGAGGATTTTCTCTAAAGAAAGAAACCGGGACAGCAAAAATTTTTTCAACTTCCGTTTTATCAAAAGCTATCTCATCAAGATTTTGTATATCGATTTCTCCTATAAATGCGTTCACCAGCACTCCGGGAATCATAAGTATTCCAAGTTGTCCAATCACTTTTATTTTTTCTCTTGTGATCCCAAGTTCTTCCAACGTTTCGCGTATTGCAGTTTCAAGATTACTTTTATCTTCACTCTTTTCAACTTCACCACCCGGAAAAGAAACTTCTCCTCCCTGTCTTATCTCTGCAGCTCTTTTCTCGAAAACGAAACAGTGTTGATCTTTTATTTTAGCAATTGTTATTAGTACAGATGAATTGAAGTATTCATCATTATCAATTAATGCCGGGCAAAGTGGCAACTTTTGTTTTAGTTTATTGAAATCAATTTCTTTCATACTAACAACTTAAATTAAAGATTATTTAATATTTACTTAATCTAATCTTAATGCTTTTCTTTTATCTTGCTGTCGTTTCTTTTAATCAACTATATAAAATAATAAAAATGAGAACTAAACTGCGGGGCATAATTTTTTTTCTTTCCAACTGTTTTGTCGGATTTACAAGTTTTCTTCTTGTGGTATTATCCGGTGAATTAATTTCAATGTCTTTGGGAATTACAAAAAATATTTCATTCGGATTACTTCATATTCAGATTGCATTATTAGGTGCTGTTCTGCAAGGAAGTATATATTTTTTCAAATCTCTTAAAAATTTGCTTGAAAGCTAAAAGGGAGCTGTAAGGCTGTAAATAGTTCCTCTAAAAATGCAATCTTATAGTTCCCACCGATTTTATTAATACTCTTGAGATATGCCGGATTTTAAAAACCTGGCATATTTATTCCCATTCTTAATAATTACTTAACAATTACTTTAAATTAGCTTAACGATACAATATGATATTTGCTTCGAACAGATAAGGAGAAAATATGATCGGTGAAATACTCTTGGTTGCAACTTTACTTTTTATTGCCAGCTATGATACAATTAAACACAGAACCGGGAAAAACAACTAATTTCTTATCAAGAATTTATCATTCTACTATTAAATTAAACAGTAGATGCTTTTGTTTGCCATCTAACTGGTAATTAATAATTTCATTAGCTCCCAACCTGTAAACGTACAATCAAGTCAGGTCTTTTATTTTTTCAACTTTTCCAGAACTTTTTTTGCAGTATTTACTATATTGGCTGGTGTAAATCCGTATTTTTCCATTACAATTCCAACTGGCGCAGAAGCTCCAAACTTTTCAATACTTATAGCTTCACCATAATCGCCTATAAATCTTTCCCAACCATGTTTTACTCCTGCTTCAACCGAAACTCTTGCTTTTATTTTAGAAGGAAGAACTGATTCCTTGTATTCAGCAGATTGTATTTCAAACAATTCCCAGCTTGGAAAACTGACTACTCTCGTTTTAACTCCTGATGCTTCAATTTCTTCAGCGGCTTTCAAAGTTATACTAACTTCCGAACCGGTTGCCATTAAAATTAATTCAGGAGTATCGGAATCTTTAAGAATATATGCACCCTTCAGCAAGTTTTTTGCAGAAGGATATTTTTCCTGATCGAGGATAGGTAAACCCTGCCTGGTTAACATAAGTGCAACTGGACCATCTTTATGTTCAATTGCAAACCGCCATGCATAAGATGTTTCATTAGCATCGGCTGGACGGATTACAATTGCTCCCGGTATTGCCCTGATCGAAGATATTTGTTCGACCGGTTGATGTGTTGGGCCATCTTCACCTAACCCAATGCTATCATGAGTAAAAACATAAATAGGTCTTATTCCTGAAAGTGAGGCAAGGCGAATTGCAGGTCTCAAGTAATCGGAAAAAATTAAGAATGTTCCTCCATAGGGAATAATACCACCATAAATTGCCATTCCATTAAGTGCACTTGCCATTCCATGTTCTCTAACTCCAAAGTGGAAATTTCTTCCATCATAATGTTCCGGAGAAAAAGCAGGATAATCTTTCAACATCGTATTATTAGAAGGTGCAAGATCAGCAGAACCGCCAATTAAAGAAGGAAGCGATGATGCGATTGCATTTAACACTTTACCTGAGGCTGCACGTGTAGCTATTTTTTTACCTTCGTCTTTAAAAACAGGAAGTTTTGATTTCCACTCTTCACCAAAATTTCCGCTCATCAAATCACTAAAAAGTTTTGCGTCATTAGGATATTTGCTCTTATATTTTTCAAAAAGCTTATTCCATTCTTCTTCTTTTGCTTTACATTTATTGTTCACTTCATCAAAAAAAGTTTTTACTTCATCAGGAATAAAAAATGTTTTGTCTTCAGGCCAGCCAAGATTTTTCTTTGTTAGCTTTACTTCATCTTCGCCGAGTGGAGAGCCGTGTGCGGCTGCTGTATCTTGTTTATTTGGACTTCCGTAACCAATGTGTGTTTTTGTTACTATTATCGAAGGTCTTTCATCTTTTTGAGCATTCGTTATTGCTTTCTCGATAGCCTCAATATCATTTCCGTCTTCTATATGCTGAACATGCCAGTTATATGCTTCAAATCTTTTTCCGACATCTTCTGTAAAAGCAAGGTCCGTACTTCCATCTATGCTTATTTCATTATCATCATAAAAGAAAATAATGCTGCCAAGTTTTAAGTACCCGGCAAGAGAAGCGGTTTCATGAGAAACCCCTTCCATCAAATCACCATCGCTACAAATTCCGTAAATAAAATGATCGATTAATTTTATATCATATTTATTAAACTTTGCGGAAATAAATTTCTGAGCGATAGCCATTCCAACAGAATTTGAAAACCCTTGACCCAAAGGTCCGGTTGTTGTCTCAACACCCTGTGTAAGACCATATTCGGGATGCCCGGGAGTAATACTTCCCCATTGCCTGAAACTTTTAAGATCATCCAGCGAAACTTTAAAACCAGTAAGATGCAAAAGAGAATAAAGAAGCATACTTCCGTGTCCGGCGGAAAGAATGAATCTATCCCTGTTATACCAGTTAGGATTGGAGGGATTATAATTCATATACTTTGAATAAAGAACATAACCAATTGGTGCACAACCCATCGGCATTCCCGGGTGACCTGAATTCGCTTTTTGAACACCGTCTACTGCTAAAAATCTAATTGTATTGATTGCTAATTCATCGAAATTTTTTGAAACTATCGCCATTTTATTTGTCCCTTGCTGATAAAAGAAAAATATTTGAGTGTTAAATATATTAAAAGAAATTGAGCTTTTTAAGGTAAATTATACGATGTTTGTAACCTTATTAATAAAAAAGGACTATAAATCCTTATAGCCCTTCAAAACAAAAATTTTATGAAGTTTAAAATATTCCGTTAAAGTATGCAACAACTCCTAAGTTAAATGTAAGAAGATCTGTTTTTGATTTTGAAACTTCATAAGTGACTCTCCCATTATTTCCCAAAATAACTGAGCCTTCTTTAAGATATTCGGCTTCCGTTCCAAACAGGTAGCGCGCTTTAAAATCGAGATATAATGACCCTACTTCCTCCCCAACATTATCGGTTAGAAAAATCAAGAAGCCCGCACCCCCGCCGTAACTCCAGGCGAAGTCATCAAAATTTGTTGAACTTGCAACTTCATTATAATCCCGGCTATTTATTGAGGTTTCTGTAAATATATAAGAACCGCCAAATAGTCCTTCAGCATAAGGTCTGAAAGTTCCTGTCGGTGAAATAACCTGGAAAAGCAAATGAAAATTTACAAGATTGTTCGACCTGTCGACATCAACAAATACATCGGGAATGGTATAACTGAAAGACTCTCTTCTTGATTCACTTCCATAATTCAGATAACCAACATTTAATCCGACCGAAGCTGGCATTTGTTGCGTTGGCGTAAAAAACAAAACCTGAAGACTTCCGCCATATCCCAACCTGTCCACATTATCTTTAAACTCTCCTTGTGGAAAAGCTAATGTAAAATTTATTCCCGCAGATTGTGCAAGAATTGTTGAACCTGTTGCTATAAAAATTAAAGTGATTAAAAATGTCCTGAATTTCATTTATCCTCCAAATAAAAAATTTTTATTATATCCTCACTTTTAGAGAGTCAAATTTAAGATTTTTATATCCGGCGAAACAATCATATTATAAGTCCGGTTATATTCTAATCTGAAAGGTGAAAATTAACTTCAGAATTTTTAGCTGCTTTTGATTCTCAATGCATGTTTATATGAGACAAAAATATCTATTGATGGTCTGCTTTTTTCATCTGTTCATCCCTTATGGCTCTGAACTCGTTCCCTTCATACCAGTTCGGAAAATTATCTTCATTACTCAATGTATATCCAACAGCAAAAAGAAGTTGAAGATCTTGAACCATTCCATCGAACTTCCACCAAGCGGGTTCATAATTATCAGCCGGTTTATGATAATATTCATTATCCCATCTTTCAATTTCCTGTTTCATCCACTGCTCCCCTTTTTCAATATTTATTACACCACAATCTGTATAAACAGCCGGAATACCATGTTCAGCAAAGCTGAAATGATCGGACCTATAGAATCTTCCTTTCTCAGGTTCCGGGTCGGGTCTTACTATTCTGCCCTGTTTCTTCGCCGCAGCTTCTACATATTTATCAAGTTCAGAATTCCCATAGCCAATTAATGTAATATCTTTCGTTTTGCCAAAAATATTGAGTTCATCCATATTAATTGCTGCAACCGTTTTTTTAAGAGGGTAAATAGGATTGTCGGCATAAAACTCCGAACCAAGCAATCCTTGCTCTTCTGCGGTAACGGCAAGAAAAATAATTGATCGCAATGGTCTTTTATCCAGTTTGCTAAATGCTTTGGCTATCTCAATTAAGCCTGCTATGCCAGTCCCATTATCTCTCGCCCCATTATAGATCTGGTCACCTTCAAGAGTTGTGTCCATTCCCAGATGATCCCAGTGAGCTGAATAAATAATATACTCACCTGTTCTTTCAGTTCCGGGTAATAAAGCAATAACATTATTCGATACTGATTCTCTTATTTTATTTTTCATATCAAGCGATGTTCTTAGATTAAGAGAGAAAGACTTGAATCCTCTTTTAGAAATTTTATTCATCATATCATCAAAATTATAACCTGCTTGCGCAAAAATTTCTCTTGCTTTTTGATTATTAATCCAGCCCTCCATTTTACATTTAGAAAAATTCTTATCTTTTGCTTCCAGGAAATATTGCGGACCTGACCAGCTATTTTTTACAACTTCCCACGGATATCCTGCTGCACCTGTTTCATGAATAATAAAACATCCTGCTGCACCCTGCCTTGCAGCTTCTTCATATTTATATGTCCACCTGCCGTAATAAGTCATTGCATAACCATTGAACAGGTTCGTATCTTTTGTTGCGTAGCCGGGATCATTAACCATGACGACAACTATTTTTCCCTTTACATCAATTCCATCATAATCGTTCCAGTTATATTCAGGTGCCACAATGCCATATCCTGCAAAAACCAATTCTGCATCTTTTATTTCAACACTTTTTTCAAGATGAGATGTTGTAGCCATAAATTCATCAGCATATTTTAATCTGGTAGTTTTACCTTTCCCTTCCACTCTAATTTCTTTATTACCATCTGTTGTAATATCCACCAGTGGAACCTGCTGGAAAAAGCTACTCCCATTTCCGGGTTTCAATCCTAGTTCGCTAAATTTGTCCCTCAAATAATTAATTGTCTTTTTCTCGCCAACCGTGGACGGTTGTCTTCCCTGAAATTCATCAGATGCAATCACAGAAAGATATTTATCAAGATCATCTGCATTTATAGAGCTTGCTGCTTGTTCAAAAGATTCGTTTGTGTTATTACTGCAACCAACTACAAATAGGATTAAAAAGAAAAGCTGTTTCATTATTCCACCTTTGAATTATCAGAAAAGTATTTTTGAAATGACTTTCTCTTTCTAAGCCATCTGTTAAAAGCTGATGAAGTTTTGGCAAAACAAAATGCCGCGGGGACCAGAAACAACCACCCCGGCAAAATAGGTAAAAGTAGTCCAATTATCCCGATTATTAAAAAGACAAACCCTAAAGAAAGATAAAATAGCTTAGCGGTCTTGCTTTTAGCAGGTTCTACTTTCATTACTGCAATTTTTATGATACATAATTTTTATTCAAACTTCTTGCAATTATAAAACTACAATATGCAAAAAACGGGGCGGAAAACACATCAATTGAATAATGCACATGCTGAAGTAAAACACTTATTGCAACCAAAATTGTAGACGTAAGAAAGAAATATTTGAGAAGTTTTTTCCCACTTAAAAGGAAAAGGAGAAAAAGTGTTGCTGTGTGCCCGGAAAAGAAAAGATCTTTTGTTAATAATTGTCCTGTTCCAAAAAATTCTACAAACGGATCGCTTAATTTTAACATTTTATCCGGAGGATTTAGGGGAAGTAAATACATTGCAATAATTCTTAAAATAATAAGTACAATGTAACTTTGAATTGCAGCAATAAGTAAATCAGGTTTCTTAACAAAAAAGAATAATGCTAAGAAAAGCGAAACATAGATTAAAGCAAATGTAAACCAGGTAAGATCAACAGGTTCAAACAAATTGAGAAGAGGGTCGTTAATTGTAACCCCATCTCTTGTTTCAACAAAGTTAAGGAAGTTTGCGAGTGAAATTAAAATAATGATAAGCAAAAAAATAGTAGCGACAAATGTCACAAAGAACTTCTTACTTTTTAAAGCTTCTTTCCAATCATTCATAATTTTAGCATAAGAAATGAAATCCCTTTTTAATTCTGCTGTTAATTTAGAGTAATTTACTTCTTATACTCACAAAATTCCGTTAAAACGCCGAATGTAGATTTGGGATGAAGGAAAGCGATATCTAATCCTTCAGCTCCTTTCTTTGGAGTTTCATCGATTAATTGAATCCCTTTGCCTGCAACTTTTTTTAATTTTTCAGGAAGGTTCTTAACATTAAAAGCAATATGATGAACTCCTTCCCCTCTTTTTTCAATAAATTTTCCAATTGGCCCGGCAGAATCTGTTGATTCAAGAAGTTCTATTTTGGTTTGTCCGACTTTAAAAAATGCGGTTTTTACTTTTTGATCTTTTATCTCTTCAATTGCATAGCATTTCAATCCTAAAACTTTTTCATAGTAGGCAATTGCTTCATCAAGATTTTTAACAGCAATACCAATATGCTCTATATATTGGGGAATCATAGAGTTTATCTTTTATCAATTGGAGTGTATGAGCGTAAATTTTCTCCTGTATAAATTTGCCTTGGACGATAAATTCTCGCTCCTGGAGTTTCTCTCATTTCTTTCCATTGTGCAATCCATCCGGGTAAACGACCGAGTGCAAACATTACAGTAAACATATTTGTCGGTATGCCCATAGCGCGGTATATAATGCCGCTGTAAAAATCTACATTGGGATAAAGTTTTCTTTCAATAAAGAATTCATCTTTAAGAGCAATTTCTTCAAGATTTTTTGCAATATCAAGAAGCGGATCTTTCACGCCCAATTCACTTAATACCCTATCGGCTGAAGCTTTAAGTATTCTTGCACGCGGGTCAAAATTTTTATAAACACGATGACCGAATCCCATCAATTTAAAACCTGAATCTTTATCTTTGGCCATTTCCACATATTTCTTATAATTATTTCCATCATTCTTGATTCTCTCGAGCATTTGAATCACTCTCTGATTTGCACCGCCGTGTAAGGCTCCGGATAAAGCATTTATTCCCGCAGCAATTGAAGCAAAAAGATTTGCTTCGCTGCTACCGACCATTCTTACAGTTGATGTGCTACAATTCTGTTCGTGATCGGCGTGAAGTATTAATAATAAATCAAGAGCTTCTTCGAGAACTTTTGGTACCTCATAAGAAGTCGATTGAACAGCAAACATCATATTAAGCATGTCTGCACAATAGCTGAGACGATTCTGCGGATACACATACGCTTGCCCAATCGATTTTTTATAAGAGAATGCAGCGATAGTTTTAAGCTTTGCCAGCAGTCTCACAATATTTAAATACTGATCATCTTTATATTCTGCCTCGGGATAATAAGCCGATAGTGAATTAACCATTGATGAAAGAACCGTCATTGGATGTGCAGAAGGAGGAAAACCTTCATAGAACTTCTTCATATCTTCATGAATAAGACTATGATGTGTAAGATCGTGCATAAAGTCCTCAAGCTCTTTCTTATCTGGAAGATGTCCAAAGATGAGGAGATAAGAAACTTCTATGAAACTGGATTTCTCAGCAAGTTCCTCAATAGAATAACCTCTGAACCGAAGTATACCCTTCTCACCATTAATAAAAGTTATTGAACTCTGGCAGGAACCCGTATTACCATAACCACTATCAATAGTGATAACTCCCAGTTGATTTCTCAACTTACTTATGTCTATTCCTGTTTCCCCTTCAGTTCCAACAACAATTGGAAATTCATGAACCTCCCCGTTTAACTGTATCTTCGAAGTTTTCAATGTTCGCCCCTTCTATTTTTGTGAGTTGATTAATAATAATTCTAAATTACTAATTTTGAAAGTTATATGCTTGCGAATTGGCAAGCATTGAAATTTTTGTGGGATTATTAAGATTAAATTACAACCTGTTCCTTATACTCGCCGAAGACTTCTCTTAACGTATTACAAATTTCTCCTACACTTGCATAAGCTTTTACTGCAGTAATGATGTAAGGAATAAGATTTTGATCTGTACCGGCTGCTTTTTTCAAATCATTTAAAGTTTTATCAACCTCTTTAGAATTTCTTTCATTTTTTATCTTATTAAGAAACTTAATTTGTTCTTCCTGCCCCTTCATATCTATCTTAAGAAGCTCAGGTTCCTCATCTTCTTTAGACTGAAATTTATTTCTCCCAACAACTATTTTTTTACCGTTTTCCATTTCCTTCTCAAACTTATAAGCAGCCTTCTGAATTTCAGTTTGAACATAACCATTTTCAATCGCTTCAATCATTCCTCCCAAAGCATCAATTTTATTGATATAATCTTCAGCTTCTTTTTCAATTTGGTCGGTCATTGCTTCAACATAATAAGAACCGGCAAGCGGATCTATTGTATTTGTTATCCCACTTTCATAAGCAATTACCTGTTGCGTCCTTAGAGCTGTTCTTACAGCTTGCTCGGTAGGGAGAGCAAGAGCTTCATCTTTTGAATTTGTATGAAGACTTTGTGTCCCGCCAAGTACTGCTGCCAAAGCCTGGATGGTAACGCGAACAATATTATTATCAACCTGTTGTGCAGTTAAAGTAGAGCCGGCAGTTTGGGAATGAAATCTCAGCATCATCGAGCGGGATTTTTTTGCTTTGAAGCGATTCTTCATAATCCTGGCCCAGAGTCTTCTTGCAGCCCTGAACTTTGCAACTTCTTCAAGAAGATCGTTATGTGAATTAAAAAAGAAAGATAATTGTCCGGCAAAATCATCCACATTTAAACCGGATTTAATTGCTGCTTCAACGTAAGCAATTCCATTTGCAAGGGTAAAACCAACTTCCTGCGAAGCTGTGGAACCGGCTTCTCTTATATGATACCCGGAAATAGAAATTGTATTCCAGCCGGGAACTTCCTTAGCACAATATTCAAAAATGTTGGTTATTAATCTCATCGAAGGTTTTGGAGGAAAGATATATGTCCCGCGGGCAATATATTCTTTTAAAATATCATTTTGAATTGTGCCACTTATTTTATTTTTCGATATTCCTTGTTTTTCAGCAACAGCTATGTACATTGCAAGCAAAACAGACGCAGAAGCATTTATTGTCATCGATGTAGAAATTTTATCAAGGGGTATCTTGTCAAACAACATTTCCATATCTGCAAGGGTATCAATTGCAACTCCAACTTTGCCTACTTCGCCATAAGCCAATTGGCCATCGCTGTCATAACCAATCTGGGTAGGTAAATCAAATGCAACGGAAAGCCCTGAAGTTCCCTGAGAAAGTAAATATCTATAACGCTGATTTGATTCTTTTGCGGTACCAAAGCCGGCATATTGTCTCATTGTCCAGAGTTTCCCCCTGTACATTGTAGGCTGAGTTCCTCTTGTATAAGGATATTCTCCTGGAAAATTTATTTCTCCAACAAATTCTTTATCGTTTAAATCAAGTGGAGTATATAGTGGTTTTATTTTAGTAAAAGAAGCCGTCGTGAACTCTTCTTGCCGTTCAGCTTTTTTTTGTGTTGATTTGTTGTAAAGATTTTCTTCCCAATTTTTGAAAGCATCCTGTAGCTTCTTTTTTAACTGGCCTAAATCATTCATTTCAGGGATAACCTCTTTAGTGAATTGTAACTTGGAAATTACTAAAAATAAGATAAAAAGAGATTACTTTTCTTCTTTAACAGCGTGCCCGCCAAACTGATTTCTTAATGCTGCAATTATCTTTGCGGAAAACTGATTTTCCTCTCTCGATGCAAACCGTTCATAGACAGATAAAGTAATAGCCGGGATAGGAATTGCATTATGAATTGCATATTCGGCTGTCCATCTTGCGGTTCCCGAATCTTCGACATAAGGTGCGATTTTTTCAAGTGAGTTGCCTTCTTCCTTAAATGCATCTCCGGCAAGTTCAAGCAACCAGCTTCTTACTACTGCACCATTGTTCCACAGTTTTGAAACCTGTTCCAGGTTAATATCAAACTCAGAGCGGGACATACATTCAAACGCTTCCCCGATTCCCTGAAGCATTACATACTCAAGCGCATTGTGAATCATCTTTACAAAATGTCCGGCTCCGCTTTTGCCTACGTGAGCATAACCATTTTCGGGTGCTAACGAAATAAATATTGGCTCAACTCTTTTCACAGCTACTTCCGAACCACCAACCATTAAGTTATAACCAATTTTTAATCCCCAGATTCCACCGCTTACTCCTGCATCAACAAAGTGAATTCCTTTCTCTTTACACTTTTCAGAGTTTCTAATTGATTCTGTGTAGTGAGAATTGCCTCCATCAATTATCAAATCATCTTTTTCCAAAAGACTTAAAAGTTTATTTATAGTCTCATTCGTTGGTTTCCCGTGTGGAACCATAATCCAAACATTTCTTGGTTTCTCAAGTTTATAAACAATATCTTCTATTGAATCGGCACCAATTCCCCCATCTTCAACAGCTTTTTCCACGTTGTCGTTATTCAAGTCAAAACCAACAACCTCGTGATTATCATTTTTTAATCTCTTTAGCATATTTCCACCCATTCTGCCAAGTCCTATTAAACCAATTTTCATTTTATCTCCTTTCAAGCTTTAACAATTAAATTAAAATCTTGTCTATTAACTACAAGTCAGAAGGAAGAGTAGATTATTATTTCTTATATGGAAAGATTATCAGAAATGTAAAATAGAAGTGCTAAAGAATTAATTCTCGCTAATTGCAGTTACTTCCTCGAGGGTTTTAACAAGATCGGTTCTTGAGAATGGTTTGATTATAAATTTATCTGCGCCTGCATCATAAAATTCTTTTATTTTCTCTTCCACAAACTCACTGGAAATTACAATGAGTGGACGTTTAAGAGAATCATTTTTCTTAAGATCACGGCAGATCAGAAGGCTCTGAGCCCAATGATTATGGTTAACATCAAAAATTATTACACCATGGTCCTCTTCGTCGATTAAATCAATTTTAAAATTTCTGAAGTTATGAGCTTCGATTTCATATTGATTTTTAAGAAAAGCCTTGAGAAGATCATACGATTCGCTCGCATCATCGAGCATTAGAATTCTTTTGAGATTCTTAGTTTTTTTAGGTTCGGCTGGTGTAATACGTTTATTGTGAGAAAGAGGAAGTGTAAATGAAAATGTTGATCCCACTCCTTTAATACTATCAACAAGAAGTGAACCGCCCATTTTTTCTATATATCTTTTTGCTAAAGCAAGACCTAATCCGTTTCCTTCATAGTTCCTTCCAATATTAGTATCCTCCTGGCTAAACGGTTGGAATAAGTGGTCAAGATATTGTGATGAAATACCAACACCCGAATCTTTAACCCTGCATATGGCAAGATCTTTATCTGCAAGTATTTCCAGTTCAACTTCAACAAATCCTTGTTTTGTAAATTTAACAGCGTTGTTAAGAAGATTACCAACGGCATTTTCTATACACTGATAATCTACATCAACAAAGACAGGTTTTTCTATAATTTGTGTTCTTACTTCCAGCTTCTTTTCGATCGCAGAGTCCCGAATAGAACTTACAGAACTTCTAACCAGATCTGTGAGATTAAACGTTTCTATATTCAATTTATAATTGCCTGCATCAAGCTGTGCAAACTCAAGCATTTGCGTAATTCCCTTAAAAAGCCTTTCACTGCCGCTATATAAATTATCAAGATAAACTACATCCTCGGGATTTATTTTATCTCTCAGGTTTTCCTTGATTATTGAAGCGTATCCCAGAATTATATTTAGCGGTGTGCGTAATTCGTGGGAAAGTACATTAAGAAAAGTATCTTTCAGTCTTTCGGCTTCTTTATATCCGTCACGCGCTTTTTTAACTTCTTCCTCAGCAAGAATTGTCTCTGTTTGATCTATATGAAAAAGAACAACATAATCTTTACCTTCAAAAGAAACAGGAAATATATTCGTCTTTAATATTGGAACTGTTATTTCTTTATTTCTCAAAAGAGAATCGGAATAATTATTAACAGATAAATAATTTTTAGTTTCGAAGACTTTTCTTATTGAATTCTGAATTCCTCTTTTTTTCAAATCAGGATCTTCAAAAACAGAATATTCTCTCAACTCATCAATTTCATAACCCCATTGCTTTGTAAAAGCTGGATTAATAAATTCAATCCTGCCCCTTTCATTTATTACCTGAATGGGAAATTGTACAAAAGAATAGAGATTACTGAAATATTTTTCCAAGTCCTGCCCTCTTAACTTACCGGTAAAGAAAATTGAATGGAAGCACCCTGCGGTTTCTCAAGAATATTAATCTCGCCATTATGCTGGTCAATAATGCTCTTACACAAAAACAAACCGTAACTTCCATTTTTTAATGTTAGAAGATCGTCGAATGATTTTACTTTATCAACAGGAAAACCAGGACCATCATCTTCAACTTCTACAAAAACCTGGTTATTTGTGGACTTTGTTCTTATGGTTATAGTAGCATCCTTTTTTGCTTCAGCAGAGTTAGTAAAGAGATGAACAAGAAGATGTTGAATCTGTTCAGAATCATAGTTGCATAAAGGCAGCTTCTGAAAATCAGTTTTGAACTGTATTGAATGAAACTTCTTCATTGGAGAAATATATTTAATAACTGAGTGGATTGTTCTGCTGAGATCCCCGCTGTCTTTATTTAAGCTAATTACAGAAGTCTCCATAAGTACGTGCGCATACTTCTGTATGCTTCTTATACTATCGATTGCAACTTTCGATTTTAATTGAAGTCTATCGAAAAGTATTAATTCGCGATCTTTTAATTCTGTTTCAAAATCTTTTTGAGCTTTTTCAAGTGTTCTCATAAGACTTTCAGTTTCCAGCAACGCAACGTGCACAAGTCCTTGAAGTGATTGTCCAATTTCAGTATCAATACTGGATTTTAAAGCTTTTCTTTCTGCTCTGATTAGCTGTGTGTTAGCTTCCTGCAAAGCATTGTAAGCATTTATTTGCCCATGGTAAAGTTGTGCATTTCTAATTGCGGTTGCAGCCTGACCTGCTAATATTTCAAACGTGTCTGTTATTTCTCTTGCTTTGATCTTATGCAGATGTTTACTATCAACGTATATAACTCCAATTTTTTTATCATCAGTAATAAGAGGAGAACAGAGAATTGTTTGAAGTTCGAGTCTTAAAATACTCTTGCTCGGGTCATAATTTGTGTCGCTCTGAGCTCCTTCAATAAACTTTGATTGCCCATGATGAAAAACATCTTCAACAACAGTATTACTTACATTAAATAAGCTTTCAGGAAGGGGGCTTCCAACGGCATTAAGACCTAATTTGTACTCTAAATTTCCAGATTGATTTTTAAGAACAATAAATCCACGGTCAGAATTTGTAAGAGTTATTGCATTTTTTAAAACCAGTTCAAGAACGTCTTCAAGAATTAGAGATTTGTTGATACTATTTACTATATATAGAATTAATTCAAGATTTTTAACTTTTTCAATGGATTCCACATTAGGGGTGGTAGGCTTCTCTATACTTTCGTCTACAGTTTTCTTAAAATCAGTTAATTTTACCATACTACTCAAAAAATGTTGGTTAAAAAATAGAAATTCACACAATAAACTTGAAATGTATCAACAAAATACATTCCACTAAGAAACTTGGCTAAAATCCTTATTTGTTACCAATAGACAAACAATAAATGTAGATTTTCCCGATGTTTTCTGAAGATATGGGAAGTTAGTTTTTTAATAATTTATAGGATATAAACCATTCCCACGAATTACCTCCTTCGGACCAGGCGTTTGCGATACCGGCAGAAAGTGTAGACTCAAGATTAAACCAATGCTTAAAGATAAAATTCAACTGCGCACCCAGGTCAACCCACTTTTTCCCTAATGGTGATTCCGTATATAATGCCTGCGAGTAAACTGAAAAATCTATATGACTTAAGTAATGTTGACCAATTGAAGCATTCGCAAATCTTAAGGGAGGTAAATTATCTTCAAATAATAATTTTATAAATCCCTCCGAATCAAGAGTATAAATAGGAATACCCGGAAATCTAAACATGCTTCTGTATTGTTTTACACCAACATTTTCAAGAGCCCTGTTTCCGAAACCACCGAAGAAAAATCTTGCCTGGAACATTTTATTGTTTTTTTCATGATATCCTGCCCCCAACTTAAAATGAAATATATTGTGATCAGCAAGAAATGTTGTAAAATGTCCCCACTCACCATAAAGTTGTCCCGCATACTCAATTTTCTCAAGTTCTGTTGCAAAAACCATTAACGTAAAAGTAAACTCATTCCCATATTCAAAATCGGCGCTTCCTATCGTTCTTCTCAAATCAGTTGAGTTAAATGTTGTTTGTGCAACTGCAAAATCAGGTTCAGATACACGGACAAGGTTATCATTTATATATACAATATCTCTATAGTAAGCAATTTCAGATTGCTGTTTCATTTTTAGGGGGCTATCATAAACCCAGTAATGAACATTGCCAAACCGAATTTTTGTACCGATTATTCCACGCTTCCTGTCATTAAAAAGGTCATAAAAATCAGGAGCGTTGTAATCCAGTCCAAATATATATTGCTTCTTGTATTCATACTTGCCTTTAAAATGAAATTTCGGACCTAAAGGATTTTCATTAAAAGGAGAAAATCCCGTTTCAATTGTTAAATCATGATTAAAAAGAGGATCTGCAATGTGAGTGAAAATTCCAATCATTTTTTGTTTTTGAAAACCACTTATAACCGGGATAAAAGTCAGGATTTTTAAGTTTTCCAACCCATTATATTCTTCCTCCTTACTCTTATTATTTAGGGCAACATTTCCTGCCGGAGGGGCAACATACCAGTTATAAACTTGTGGATTTCTTTTTATCACTTCCTCTCCAAGATAGTGAATTGCTGATAAGGTTCCTTCAACAGGTTTGTCCTTAATAGTAACAGGAATAAAGCCGTCAGATGTAAACTCTAATGCAAACAACTCTCCCGTTCCAATATCAATAGGTTTAAACAAGCCGCCCAGCGTATTGCTGAGTGCTACAGGCCTGTTGTCCTTCCAATGTCCATCCATTGTCAATCTATATATATTAGAAACACCGTTAGTATAAGCGTCCCAGTATAAATAGTTGCCGTCCAAGCTCCAGGACGCATCTTCCGGCGAACCACTGGATGTTATATAATCAAAGCTAAAAGTATTACTTGTCTTCAGACTGTCGCAGCTAATAAGAATTATTGATTGCTGTCCATTTGATCTTAAATAGGTCGCAGCTAAATATTTGCCGGAAGGGCTTACGGCTAATTGCTGAACATCATCCCCAAAGGGAAATTCCATCCCCTGCTCAAGGGCATTATATGGATAGGGAGAATAAATAATCGTTGCTTTACCACCTGAATGCTTTACTCCCCATAGCTCGTGCGTTTCAGGAGAAACAGTAAGCTCTCCTATTCTGGAATCAAGAAAAATTTCTTTCGTCTCCTGAGTTTTAACATCAAGGACCCAAACATCTCTGTAAAGTTGATTATTATTAGTCGTATAGAAAAAAAATCCAGTCCCATAATCAAATGCAGTAGAAGCTACTTCATATTGACTTGGGGTTGGCAAAGTTTCAATAATATTTGATTGGTGAGTACGAAGATCAAATTTTTGTATCGAGGCTAAATGTTTTGGCTGATGAAAACCAAAAAAAACTGATTTTGTATAAGGATCATAATGCGGTTCGGAAACAGAACCGATGGGATGATTTATGAGTCTTTTAATATCTGTTGTAGGAGAAGTATTAAGCCTTTCTATATTTTTCTTTTGAAACTGCTTTTCATAATCAATAAAATCATTCCAGGCTATATTAAAATCTACGTTAAAAATATTTTTAAATTTATCTTTAAAACTACTGTAAAAATCCCTGGAAGATATTTTATACCATTCAACCAGTTTCTGTGCATCATATTTTATAGAAAGATACGCAGCAAACCGGGCACCGTATATGTAAAAAAGTACTTCTATCAAGAATGATTTGTGGGTAGATATTGCGTCCAGTTCAACATCAGAAGGAAACTTTTTATTATCCAAAACCATCGATCTGAAATACATCTCATCAAAATTCCCAAGTATTCTGCCAAAGCCACCACTCATCCATGTTTCGAGAAAAACGGCAATTCCCTCCTGATGCCAGCGTGGCGTGTATCGACTTATATTGGTTAAAAGGCTGTAAAAAACTGAAATGGGTTGAATTTGTTCGGGAGTTACTTTCTGAAATATTTTTCGGGAAATATCTTCGATTTCTGAAGCTTGATCATTAACAACAATATGTACTAGCTCATGGCTTATAATCCATTTAAGTCTTTCATTATATGGAATATTTTCATACCCAGGCTCTAATGGCTCAATCTCTAATCTAATATAATTTTGGGGAGTAGTAGTTGCTGCTCCAAATCCATAATCGCTAATATCATAAGTGTTAATTATTATTTTTTCCGAAGGTTTGTAATCAAAAAGCTTCATAAGCAGTTTTAGAGAACTTTCGGCACTTTGTATAATATATGAAACCAATGAAGCATAGGCTTCATGATATATTACAGTAAAATTCTCACTTTCCATTTTAAACCAATCAGATGGTTCGGCCTGAACATTAATTCTTATTATAAGATCATTCGTACCCGGAATTTCTGATATGTCACTGAATTTATAATCAAAATTAATTTCCAAGGTTATTTGAACATTGTTATTAGATGTATCAGATTTTACATTCTTTACCAAATCTGTATTAATCTCAATTAAAGAATCCGATTTCAGTCTTGTATTATTAAGGACAACTTTAAAATTACCATCCTGGTAATAACTTCTATACGAGGAAACTTTTTGATCACTTGAAAATTTAATTGTAAGTCCTCCTCCCCTTTCATAAATAAAGACAGACGTAATATTTGTTTCGGTTTTTTTTGATACCTTCGAAATATCTTCCCCTTCTTCAATATTCTTTTCACTTACAACCATGGTTAATGAATCTTCCAGATAAACTTCTTTCCCGAAAGCTGAGCTTATAATATCAAGCGAATATTTTAGAGGCAGGTATATTTTATTTTGAGCAGAGACCGGGGAAACAGGAAGCTGAATTGTTCTTGAAGTTTTATCAACCTTGTCCTTAATAATTACATAAGGATCTCCAACTGTAACCGACACGCCGGCTTTTTCAAAATCCGCTTCAATAGCAGTACCCTCTTTTTCAATAACATGTGGAAACGAGAAAACATTCACAAAGTCAGAAAAAGAAAAGTAAAGATTTTCACGAAATTCTGTTAAGGGAACCTTAAGCACATCACCTTTATATTTAACGCTTAACTGCGAACCCTGGCAATAGACATAAAATGGCAACGTAAGAAGCAGGAAGAAAAAAATAAGAGTCTTCATTAAATGCAGATTTTACTAAAATTAAAAAATGATTATTCGGAAAATCAAAGATAAAAAAAAGCCTCCAATTTTCATTGAAGGCTTCAATTATCTTTTTGCAAACAGATAATTAGTCCAACTGTGTCAAGTTCTTAAATCTTTAGCACATTATCTTGTGAAAGCATAACGGCTTCCCAATTCATCAAGCTGTGAACCTGATCTTGTGAAAGCGTAACGGCTTCCCAATTCATCAAGCTGTGAACCTGATC
>Ga0210099_1000130_pt1 | contig 29150 bp, 28 predicted proteins | sample Joice_ThreeSqA_D_4_FD_184872 | JGI IMG/M metagenome (GOLD analysis project Ga0210099, IMG submission 184872) | Wetland microbial communities from San Francisco Bay, California, USA, that impact long-term carbon sequestration - Joice_ThreeSqA_D2... | ecosystem: Environmental > Aquatic > Marine >...
TTTATCTCCTCAAGTTCAGATTCCAGTTTCTCAAGATTATCAACAATTTTCTTAACCTTCTTTTCCCATTCAGCCTTTTCTTTCTTAGATAACTCAAAAAGACTTTGCTGACCAGTGAGAACAGACAATTCACCTTTTAGTTTATTAGACTTCAACAACCTCTTATCATTCCTAGTCACTTCGCTTTCGAAGTCAGTTTTAATTTCATCTATTAACTTCCTCATTGAGGCTTTTTCCTCTTTGCTTTCAGCATTCCTATAGGTCATTATAGCTAACCTATAGCTGTCAATCGTCCATTTACTTTTGGCAAGCGCACTCTTAATATCAGCGTCCAGTGGATATCGACTAATAAGCGAATTTCCGCATTTAATGTTGATATCGATGTTGGGTAACGTCTCCAGCTCAGAATGGCCAGAATCGGGCCGATAATACGCATTCTTGAGTAATTCAATCCAGAGCCTGAGCCGGCAGATTTTCACCGAATTCTGGTTGATATCGACGCCAAAAAGGCAATTTTCGATGATAGTCTGCTTCTCATGGAACAAAGTCTCCTGAATTCGCTGGCTTTCTGGATTTTTAGGATGATACTCGAAGAATTCTCCATCTTCATTTGTAATAACCAATTCATCATTGATAACCTCCACATGATAATCCCTCAATACCTTTCCATCGGAATCAGAAAGGATTTTCAACTCAGATTTAATAGAGATTATTTCGTTCAGTGCTGAAACAAGAAAATGACCAGATCCAACAGCTGGATCACAAATCTTAAGACTATTGATTATTCCATTTGCCTCTTTCTTGTCTTCAATCTTGTTATATAACTCATCCAAGGTCTCACAATTCCAGTCTTTGGCATCATTAAACTTTTGAACCACAGCTCTCCGAATGGTCTCACGACACATATACATCGTGATAAATCCTGGAGTAAAGAATGAACCATCCTTGTACCCATTGATCTTCTCGAAAATGAGACCCAGTACAGAGGCATTTATAAGTGGTTTATTCTCTTCTGATATATCCTCTGATCCTTCACTTGAAAAATCATAGGAATCCAGGAATTCTATTAGGTATCTAAGTGGATTTATCTCTCCAATGATCTTCTTCCCATTTGAATCTTTTAATACAGTGTTGTTAAGAATTGGGATTGTAAAATCATCTTCCAGATTACTTATTCTAATAGTCTTATGTTCAAGTTGATTTGGTTCAAATAAGGAGCTGTTCAAGTAAGGAATCTTCCCATATTTCTCTTTAACATGATTAAGTCTTTCAGATTCCTTAACAGCTAATACATGAAAGAATAGTTTATTTAGTGCGTCGTAATTTGAAATTAACTTGGAGTTCAGGAACTTATAAGATTCATCCCCTTGGTGATATTTGATGAGTTGACCCTCTAGAAGCTTAATAAAAAGAATCCTGTTAATCCATGTAATTGTAAGCTCCAGAGCAATATTATAGAGCTGGTCCTCATAATTGGCACCAAATTCAGAAGGTTTCTCTAGCTGGTTCAGACAATCTTCATACCTCAATATGTTAATTGCATTCTCAATCAGAGAACCATTATTCCTGGATTCTTCAGCTTTCCTTCCAATGAGTTTCTTACTTCCCTCTTTCGTTTCCTCTAACCCAATGATGTGCAGTAACTCATTGTAAAACCTCTTATCTAACGTATTACTGTCATTAGCGAATGGCAGTTTAAGAAGGTGTTCCGGTGAAAGAATTTTGTAAAGCCCGATCAGTTTATTATCATCTGCCTTGGAATCATTCTTCACAACAATTTCAAAATCCCGTATATCAAACCATGTTACTGGGATGGAAACCTCTAGTGCATCTATAAAAGGTTTTGCGATTTGACCGTAAAAGAAATCAGTCGTAGTTCCTGAAAGCCTTCCTTCTACAAATGATTCAAAATCCTTTACCAACTTCTTATTCTTAGCAAATATCTTCTCAAAATCTTGTGCATTGAATATATACCACTCGTATAAATCTGTGGCTATGAGGTGTTTTACTTCAAGATTCTTGAGATTGATTCTTTCTCTCAAATAATAGAGCACAAGTTCATGTACTGCTTTAGTATTAAGATTTTCCTTAGTCGGCATCTCTGCCTTATTGCCAGGTCTTTTTGTCTCAATGATTACTCCAACTGAGGTTATAGAGTCTTTACCGTTATGAATTACTAGATCAGCTCGACCTTTTGTATTGATGGAATGAGTGGGATGGTAATAAGTCTTCTTTAAGAATTCGGCAATCAGGTTTTTATGATATTCTTCTGATTCACTTTTATTTATCTGATGAAATAGATCCAGCAGATTCGATTTGAGTAACTCAATTTGAGATCTACTTGGCTTTACTTTTAGATAAGCTTTATTGAGAGTTTTCCTAATACTTAGTACTTCAGGAGTCATAAGGGGGCTTTTGAGACTAAGTTACAATTTATAGGGTGATAAAAAGCAAATGAAGCCTTACCCTGTTTAAGCCGCAGTAATTTTAAATAATTTTCCTAAACTGACCCCTCCCTTATTTTCGGTCATGCCAAAAGTAGAAGCTCCGAGCTTTTAACCTTCAATTTCACGTATATATTCCTTTAAACTAGCCAATTGCTGGCTCATCCCCCAAAATTAAATTTAATAAGCTCAAATTCAGAACCTTACTACTAAATCAAAAATAGAAGAATTCTTGAGTAGTTATAAAATGGGAGAGTTTTAATAAATTAGGGATTCATTCAATAGAAAAGGAATGAATCTTGGACTAATACCGAAATTTTCGAACATTTTCCCAAAAGAACCTATTCCAGATTTAACGGATTTATTGAATGAGACACCTTCAAGATTAAGTATTGGAATTCTCTCCTATATCAATGGATCTTTATTTCTTAAAGATGATTCCGAGACTCAATTACATTTTATTAAACAATTAGTTGGAAGATGCGAAACTGAAATTGTTTATAGAGTATTACTTAATCTGAAGGCGTTTAATAACGATCACAATATTGATTACATTAACGTATTTCCTTTATATACTGTTTTAAAATTTCTAGAATGGGAAATAATACATTATAGAGATATTCAATTCACCGAATCAACAGCCGAGCAAGAGTTAAACATATTTAAAGCAATTTTAATTTTTAATGAGAAACTGGATGAGATCCACAGGACTATTAAATTTCATCGTGAAAATCCATTTGAACTTTTTTGGACTGTTGGATTGTCTCAGATAGAATTTAGTTCGCGAAAATTTTTCCTTGTGAAAGTTCCAAGTTCATTAGAGCTTTTTGAATATCTCGAAACTAAATACCCTAAATATTACTCTGAATATCTCTCCTTTCTAAATGTTAAAGATACAGTTTCAATATTCCGTAATATCATTGAATTTTTTATCAATGGTTATAAAAAAGACGATAGACTCTATAGAACAAATTTTAATACTGAAATACTTTCGAAAAACAGAATATTGAGATCCATTGTATTGGATATTTCAAAACTAGATCGGCAAGAATATACTCAAAATAAATTTGATAAGTATTTCAAGGGATTAAGGAAATGGCCACTTATCCAACATGATTCGAATACATTCGATGTCATGAATTGGAATTTTGTTTCAGATAAGCTTTCTTCAATCGCAATAGTATTCGACTTTTACTTGAATACCAGAATCAGTGAAAGGCTAAGATTTGAAGATCTTAGATCGGAAATTGGAACACAATTCTCAGAGAAAACAGTATTTAATAGGACTATTAAGGAAGCTTTCTCTAGTCCGAAATTCATACATATCACTCCGGAAGAGAATAAGAACATCAACGTCGATTATTACTTACGCAATGGAAATCATATATCCCTGATTGAGTATAAAGATTACATAGTACCAGATCGTGTGAAATATGGTAGTTATGACGAGATTAAGCAGTATTTCGATCAACGATTTATAAAAAGCGAAAAAGGACAGGAGAAAGGAGTTCTTCAATTGATAAATCAAATAGAATCTCTAAATAGGGTTCCATTACAGTTTGAGGATTTCAATGCAAAAGGAATAACAATTTCTAGATTATTCATTTATCCGATAATCATTGTAAATGATGAATCCTTCAATATACCAGGTTTTGAAAGTTATTTGAATTCTGTATTCAGGTCAAGTATAGGTGATAGAAAGTTTAGCTTTTCTTGTATTTACAATTTAACAGTTATTGATCTTGATTTTCTTTTAGAAAACTCACATATCTTTCAGGATCAAAATATAACTCTTAATAGTCTAATACATAGACATTATCTCGAATTAGAAGCAAGGAAGGTTATATTTAGACGTTTTCAGAATCCAAAAACTCACATTGAGTGTTTTGAAAGCTTCAAACATACTACATCTCCGAAATTACCACATTTAGACCCTACAGAAACCCCGATATTTAGAAGTGTTGCAGATAAACTTAGATTTCCCCAAAAATAATGCAAAGATTCTTCTGTAAAATAATTGATAATTATGTATTCAGGAAGTAGCTTTGCATCTAAAGTAATTTAACTTAATTTGGGGTTTTCACCTCTAAGTTCTTTTCTTGTAGCTCGTTATCCATTCTTTTATTAATTCTATAATATCGCTGAAGGTTATTTCAGTTATCTCATTTGGATCTAAATCCTGCTCTTCCAATATGGAGTTGTAGTCGTATTCAAATTCATTATATGCCAACCATATTTCCTTGTACCAAGGAATATTATTGTTGGCTTGCTTAAACCAATCACGAACTGCCTTAATAATCAATTCTCGATTATTATTATGAACTTTTATGTCATTTCCTGATATATCTGAGATAACTTTCTGATATCTATACCTTTCCTTTTCAAGTATTAAAAATCTTTTATTTCCGGAGCCATCAACATTCGAGAGCTTAATTCCGAAATCAACTCCACATTCAAATGGCATGTTAAATCTTGGTAATTCATTAGCCCTCAATGGTTCCATTCTTGAAAGATCATGAATTGAGTAAAGGGAGTTTGACATAAGATGCTTTATCTTATGTAACCTGATTACTCCAGAATCCGAGGTTTCTGAAATTTGAGGATCTAGTCCTATATAGATAAGTGTAAAAAGGAGCGGTTTAAGTAACCTAAAATATTCATTATCAAATGGACAATTTATGAATACACTTTTAGAATCCATTATCTTTTCTTAGTAATTTTTTGGATTTTACCGTCTTTTTTGTGCACTACAATCTCAGATGAAGATTTTAGCGTACCTGCTGCTCTCAGCGCACCCTCTTTTGTTCTATGAACAGTTGTTGCTCGTCTTGCTCCTTCTTTTTTAACTGACCAACCAGATTCACTTGGGACAATATGGACTCTTCCTGTTTTGGTAGATCCTGCTTCTTTAAACTTTCCAGTAAGAGCGCCCCTTTTTATCTTTGCCATGATGAAGTTATTAGGACCAAAAGTTACTTAATTGTTCCTAACATTACAAGTTGATTTGGTAAGTGAGATCAAAGCTTAGAGAATATTCCTAATAGAGAGAACCTAATATTTATTTTATTGATTCTCAATGTGAAGAAACTGATCTACCTCATTTCTAATTACGGCCCATTTAATAGTTTTATCAATAATAATTCTGCAGTATTTAAAGCGATTAAATAATTGATTTTCTAATTCAATACCAAGCCACTCTGCAAGTCTCCCTCTGTTGCTTTTTACTCCTGGACTATCTGAGAAATAGCTTTGGATAAGAATTACTCTCATTTCTACGTGCTCCAATAGATAAGGCCAAAGCTTCAGTACATTTGTGTTTGGATGTTTCTGCGAAGTCTCAACCTCCAAGAATAAGTAAGTATTCTCGTCTAGAGTACACCAATTGTCTACTTTCCCCCAATCTCCAATTTTATATGGTCTATTTTGGAATCGAAGAGAAAGATTAGCTTCAATTAGTTTCGATACTTCTATCTCATCTTGTTTACTCATACTGTGAAAGTATTTAAAATCTTGACTATATATCACAAGTTTATTACATTTAGACAGAAGCCTGATTCGCAATCTAATTTTTTAAGTATATATGAATTACTTTGAAACCGGGAACCTGCATTTTAATAAGGGCGAATTTCAAGAAGCCATTGAATATTATCTTTTGGAATTATCTAAAAATACTCAAGATATAAGGACCTTAATAAACTTAGGTTCCTCTTACTATGAACTTAAAAAATATGAAAAATCTTTGGAGATTGCTAGCCATATACTAGCAATTGATCCAAGCAATACAGATGCGTTAGTAAATAGGGGTCACTGTTATCAAGCATTAAATAGATTTGCTGAGGCAGAAGCTGAATTCTCAAGATTAATTGAAATTGATCCTTTTGTTGACATCTATTACTTATATCGAGCTAACGCAAGAAGATATCTAGGTAGATCGAATGATGAAGAACACGATAAGAAAGTCTATGAATTTCTTCAAGAAAATAACCTTAATCCAATTTTATCAACTGATTTTATTGATAGGGCAGAAGAAATAGATACACAGCATTTTAAAAAGACAGTAATAAGATTCATTGATATCATAGTTGTAGATCCATACAATTATGTAGCTTATTTTGATTTGGGACTAGCCTATACAAAAATACTTGCTTATAAAAGTGCGATTGATGCTTATACAAAGGCTTTAACGCTTCATCCAAAAATATTCAAGGATGCATTGTTTAATAGAGCTAACGCCTATTATGATAACAAGCAATTTGAGGAAAGTTTAGCGGATATTGCTACTTATGCAAAGGAATTTTCCTCCAATCCCTATCTTGAGCAAATCAAAGAGAGAATATACACGGATCAGAAATAGATTAACTCAAGTCTGGATGATTATTTGATGCGGAATAATAGTCTACAGGCACAAATTGGTGGAATTAGCACGAGAACCTTCAAACGTAATGCGCTTGAAACTAGCGAATTAAAGGAAAGAATAAATAAATGTTGACGGATTAATTGATGGTGCGGATTTTACCTTTTGTGCAATGTGCGAGAGATGCGTTACGGTCGACATTAGTGGATTGTTATGCCTTTTGAATTTTACCGGTGATATAATGTTTGTGTAGATTAATAAGATCTCCAAGGTTTTTATATACAGTTCTCCTTGCATCATCCCATTCAAGCATTAAAGTAGTTTTATCAATTGCTTTTTTATCTGACTTATCAGCTACGACTTGAAAAATTAAAGAGTCGTTGCCTGATACTTCTTTCAGCTTGTCAATTGCGTTGGAGACCAAAATCCTGGCATTATCGACTATATCAGAATAAGATTTATAAAAGTAATCAAACAGTTTCCAAATTCCTTCCATGTGGAATCTAATGCAAAAGATTATATCAATAGTCTCTGGCATACCTTCTAAGGCTGCTTTCTTAAATTTCTTATCTCGTTTTAAGCTAACTTTTTTAGCATGCAGAGATAGTGTTGTGACCCGGTCGCTTTGTACGGTACTATCTTTGTCCTCTAAGAAGTTGTGGTAGGTTATATTATGGATAGGTAGGTTACGGTGCTGGGCGTAATTCCGAAGAGCCTCTATAAACCTATATTCTCTATTTGAATCATAAATATTGTGATGGAATTTTTTAAAGGATTCTATATTCGATTCAGATAGTATTTCACGCAAAATTTTATCACTGGAATCAAGAAAATAACGTGCACTAGCCAGATAGCCTACTATTGGGGCACTAAGGGCTACTCTTACATTGGAAAAGTCTTCGTATCCATATCGTTTATGGAGAACGTGATCAAGCTCCGCATCATGTTTTGCCTTCTCGACCAATATATAACTTTCAACTACCACTCGATAGTTTTCGGTAAAATCGAAAAAGGTCGATAATGTATTACATGCTAATTTTAGATCATTATACTCTTCCTCTGATATGTAAATTTTTTTGTCTTTACCTAAAGTCCTTGCTTGGAGATAATAATTCATTTGTAGAATTTAAGAACTGTATAGTACAAAAATGGCATAACAATGGAATTAAACCACCATAGCGTGGCGCGAGATTTGCTATTCTTCAAAGGATGTGACATCCGTCACGGTCGGCTTTAGTGATTCCTAAGTTTGTGTTTTCAGTATTTTCATCCATTTAATCAGAAAGAACAAAAGAGAGGATTAAGGTTCTTTTAGTGAATGAGCCTAAAGCTCGCGAACAATGTTAATCCCCTCTCTTTTCTACCACTATTCTGAACAGTTCATTGGGCCTGTGGAGCCCGTTTCTAGGTTGCAAGAAGCACGGTAGATTGTTCTTTCCTAACACAGTATGTATGAGTAAAATTAAGGAATTCTTCGGTATTGACATTTCAAAGGATGTCTTCGATGTGGTGGATCCATTTGAGAAGCATCACCAGTTTAAAAATGATCAATCAGGTTTTAATGCGTTCAAAAAATTATTGAATGAAAACTCTCATTGTATTATGGAGGCCACTGGTAGTTATTATCAGGGATTGGCCACCTGGTTATATGCTCATTCCTTCGAGGTATCAGTGGTAAATCCTTTATCTGTAAAACGGTTCATTCAAATGCGTTTAAGAACCTCCAAAACGGACAAGCTGGATGCACATATGATCCGGATGTATGGCGAGTCTGAACAGCCAAAATTCTGGACTCCTCCTTCGAAATTGATTATTGAAGCCACTGAACTTCATAAACTTATAGAGCTGCTTGTAAGACAAAGAGCCGGATTGAAGAACAGATTACATGCATTAGAATCAAAGGGAATTACCACGTCTTTAGTGCTTACTACGGTTCGTCGACAAATCCGAAACTTGAGCAAAGAGATAACCGAATTAGAGATCAAATTGGAAGCGGTTATAAAAGAATATGAACCAGATCTTCTAACAAGATTATGTTCCATTCCAGGTGTAGGCAAGAGAACCGCCATTTATCTAATTGTTCTTACTCGTGGCTTTGAAAAGTTTGAGTCCAGTCGGCAACTCATCTCATATCTTGGTCTTAATCCGGTTATCCGAGAGTCTGGCTCCAGCATACGGGGAAAGAGTCGAATCAGTAAAACAGGCGACAATCAAGTGCGAAAACTTCTTTTCATGTGTGCGTTTACTGCCTGTGAACATAACAAAGCCTGTCGTGAGATCTATCAACGCCTTATAGCAAAAGGCAAATCCAAAAAGCTTGCTTTGATTGCTGTAGCCAACAAGCTACTGAAGCAATCATTGGCGATAGCCAAATCGGGTTTGTATTATGATAAGAATTATCGAAGCGTAAATGTGAATTTAGGGTAAAATCGTTTGGATTTTAGCACAGTTCATTGTTAGTCAGATACTTTATCAACTACTAAAGACCTCAGAATTGCGCGTGCCCTAAAAGTCTGAAATCTTATTAATCCAGCATTATAAGTAAATGGCATAGCGTCTGACATAATCGAAACCGGAACTTCATTTATTTGACCTTTTATTCCGGAAGAGGTAAACGAGATTTCGAAATTAACCCAACTATCAAAAGTAAAATTATCTAATACACCTATTAAAGGATCTGTCTCCTCTTTTTGCAGTTCAGAAATCGGTCTAGTATGATGAATTGCCCCATCTGATTTCACATAAAACAAATGACCGGAACCTGCATAGAAGTGCTGGCTTCTTAGCATAATACCCATCCAATGTTGACCCAATTCTTCGCCTTTTAGTGTTGCAGAAAATTTCATCCGCGCCTTGATACAAAATCTTGAAAACTCCTTCTGTCCAAGTGTTAGCCAAGAATATCTAAAGATATAGAATGATCCAAATTCAATTCCATTAGTGAAATATCTGCGGTGTCCATTTGCAGGCCCAACAAGTTTGGACCCATGAGATTGATCTGACAAATCAATATCCATGGGTAATTCAACTTCTATTTCAGAACTAGTTGTGAATGGGGCTGGGGCCAATGCATATTGCAACGCGAAAGTAAGTCGTTGTTGAAATTCAATATCACCGACGATACCTCGTTTGTACATTATATGGCGAGCTGGACTTATATCAAATAGAAACTTCTCATCTGATTCGTCATCCCTTATTATAATTACACTTTCTGCATCTCTATTTGCAGCAGCAACGCCAAGTTCGAGCATAACATTACCATTCTTGCCTGTTACATCGGCAATCACTGCATCAGCCCCAGCAATATATGACCAGATATCTTTATGAATTACACCAGGGGAGGAAACTGAATCTGCTCGAACCACTACAACTTCAGCACCAATTGCATTTCCTAGGTTACTACATATTCGGCGACAAACATTAAAAACTTCATCAAATCTGTCTTTTGGTTCAAAAGGGGAGATAAGAAATACTATCAAATTATTCGCATGCTTTCTCTCGATATCCGGTGGATGTTTGAGAGTATCTTTTGGCCATACTGTTGAAGACATTATGCTATATTTTTCTGACTAACTGTGGAATTATGCCACCGAAGCGTGGCGCGGGATTTGCCCGCAATACGGGAAATTATAGAGGGTTTTTTGTTTAAAAACAAATAGAATTATCCTTTGTTATTCCATAGCTTCGCCACGTCACTCCCTAAAGAATTTAATTCTCTCAAGAAGTAGCAGTAAAATTTACAAAGAATTGTAGTATTCCACAACCTATACTAATAATAGTCATAAGGATTCGCCTTGATCTTCTAATCATGTAAATTAAGTTAGGAACACAGATGTTCTGGAACGAGATATAGCGGGCAAGTGCGTTCAGCACCTGAACCTCCTAAAATAAATACCAGTAAGCACAGGCAACAGATTCTAATCGAAGATTGCTGTTGACGGATTAGTTGTCAGATCATGGCTCTTTTCAAGAAATTGGCACTTCTAATATTGCTTCTTAGCCAAGTTGCTCATCTCATTAATGAGCGTAAGATCAAGAATACGTGCGTACTGTTTGGTGATTGTCATATCAGAGCGATCAAGCATTTTAATACGCTATCCATGCTAATGTTGTTTGCCAGTGTAACATTAGTATCAAAGGTATATCAACAACAGTATCAATTAGTGTTAAAAACTGCAATATTTCTGCAATTTCTAAACAGCTATTTATCAGAACTTAATATGTGATATGTTCCTGATTTTGGTGTTGTTGTAAATTAGGCTTAGTCACAAGTATTAATTGCATCATCTTCATGATTAATATACAGAATCCCACCACTTTGAATTTCAAAAGGACTATTAATGTTTATTTCCTTTCTCGCAACAAGTGTAAGATTTCCATATTGTGAAATAGTGGTATTTTCTAAGTTTAGTGCATATCCAGCAGAGAATGATCTCGTATTAGAAATGGTCATATTTGTTAAATTTACTGTTCCTGCCATTTTTACAGCTTCATAAGCATTTATCCTACCAGCTCCAATAAGTCCAGTATAATTTGATGCATCACTAACAGGATCTGCGGTTGAAGTAATGATTGTTTGTGCTTCTGCTTGAGTTAAACACGGATCAATAGATTTCATAAGTGCAACTACGCCTGCTACTATTGGAGTTGCAAAAGAAGTCCCTATTTGACTTCCATAATATGGCCATGAGTCAGGGACACAACATACACCAGGATCACAGTTATCATATTCAGTACAACGAGCGCCCATTACCAAATATCCAGGAGAACAAATATCAACTTCAGGATAGTGTGAATGCGTTTCTTCTCTATCATCATCAGGATCGTAATAATAATGTTTGTTGTCGCTGCCAATGCTTGTAACGATGATAATATCTGAATCATATGCCGGGTGCAAAGGGAAAAATGGACTGGCTTGAGTTGCACCAGTTGGCTTACATTGAGTGCCATATTCACCGTTTCCTGCCGGCATTACAATAATAGTACCATTTTCAATAATTTCTTGCACAGCAGCCTCTTCTATTGGATCTGTATCTGTTGGGAGTCTGCAGCTCCAGCCCCCTGCTGATGATGTAAGTACATCAGCGCCCATATTCAAAGATGCATGATGCGCCCTTTCAAGATAATCTCCATCCCATGCCTGGTATGGAACTATCATACAGTTAAATCCTACTGAGGCTAATTGTCCACCACCGTCCGTTTCCGCTGCAACATAACTTGCTACCGCGGTTCCGTGATTGTTTTTACTACAATCAGTACTGAAATAAGTATTGTCATATGGATCATATGTTGGAGAAATTTTATCGGCTAAATCTGGATGATTAATATCAAACCATGTGTCTAAAATTGCCACCTTTATATCCTCACTACCTTTTGTAACGTCCCAAGCTAAGTCCGCCTCAATAATTGTTAAATGCCAAAGCCAATCTATATGTGCTTGCCACATATAGTCTGAGGGATCGTAAAGCGCAATCTTATTATCAACAGGCCTTTTAATTATTTTTTCAAACTGGCCTTCATTGATTTCACTAAGTATATTAACAAAATCCTCAGTTTTCCCATCAAATTTAATTTTATATACTCTTTGAAGAAGTTCTTTCTTTGAGCTTGGAAATACAGGTATCAAGCTAGAAGTGTTAAATTCAACTAGAGCTGAACTAAGTTCTAGTTCCCTTATATCTGGTATCCCTGTGGATTGTTCCTTTAGTTCTCTGCTAATTACCACCCATATCATACCATCTATATATTCGCAGTCAAGACATTGACTAAATAGTAGTGTGGGCAACATTAATCCAATCATTATAAGTGTTCTAGCCCTTTTCATCTTTTAAGAATTTTTTCAGTCCTTATTATATTGTCAGTTTTATACGTAAGGATATAAATCCCGGTTTTGAGATTTGGTCTAAGAAAGTAAGATCCAACATTAGACTTTATATTCAGTTTAAAAACAGAAATACCTGTGATAGTCATAATACTTATCTCAACATTTTCACTATTATCAGATCCAATACATTCAATGAACAATTCGTTGGAGAATGGATTTGGATATACCCTAAAATGATCATTAAGAGTTTGAATTAATCCTGATGGAATTAGACTACAATTGGAGAAGCTCTCATTTGATGTATGATATATATTTTCATCATCATTATAAGCACAAACAAGATAAGTGTTTAGGAATCCAGGATCTTCCCAAATCCATGCTAATGTTGTATTTGGTCCTACACCTTCAATAAACCTAAGTTTCTCGTTCCAACCAGTTAAATAATCCAATTGTACTATCCTACGGTTATTGAATTGAAATACCGTATCAACGGCAATCGAATCTGAATCATCTTTAATCTTGAAGTAATCACCATCTTCGAGAGACAGGTCATATATTAAACTTGTGTCAGTAGTTGATGCATACCAGATCTTTGAGTAATTCTCATCTTGCCAAAAATGGCCAACCAATTGAACCTGACGATTATAGAATTCCCCATGATACCATATTTCAGTTCCTGCTTGAGAATTTTGACCAGCATATAGTGTATCGATAATATCACCAGCAAGTTGTTTATGAGCGAATATCCAAATTGAAGTATCAGGTATTATCGCAGGATCAAAATTCTGCCCAATACATAAATTATTATGTATAATAGTTATTGCAGATATAATCACCATCAAATTTCTCATCTCACAAATGCTTTACCATATATTAATCTGTTAATACCATTCTGAGTGACTCAATCTCGGAGCCATCAACAATTAGATTATAAATAAAAATACCTGGATCCAGCTCTGCCGCAGGAATAATAATCTCTCCCTCACCAAAATGAGATATCTTGTAACTCTTTAGTTGTTTTCCCTGAAGGTTATAAACATTTATCATTGCTGTAGAATTAATAGAAGGAATAGAGTACTTAATTATAGTATTTTCATTAAACGGATTTGGAACATTCTGTGAAAGAGTTGGTTGTAAAGGTTCATTATAAGGATTGTCAAACGAAGAAACTAGGGCATTTTTAAGCTCATCATCTTGTATTGCTTCTGTAATTCGATTCTTGAGAGCGACAATTTCATTTTGTTGGGATTGAATAGCATCAATTAAGAATGGAATTAGCTCAAGATAAGATATGGCTTTCAGACTATCTCCTCTTGAACTTACAATTTCAGGAAGTATCTTCTCTACTTCTTGAGCGATAAGTCCAAATCTAATTTCACCATCTCTCGATAAAGTAGTATCAACTCTTTCACCGAAAGCACCCTTCACAAAATTATACTGAACTGGTCTTAATTGTGCTAAAATATCTATTGAAGAAGTCAAATCGATAACATTTTCTTTGAGAGAAGCATCTGAAATAGTATGCAACCCACTATGCCAAACATCACCATCACCATCAACCCAGAAATTATTTGAAGTACCAAGTTTCACATTATAGCACTGCGTTTCATAATTAGGAGCTTTTGTTACAAATGACTGAAAGTCATAGGATGTGCTTATAGGATTGAGCTCAATTTGACCGGTACTTCTGCTTATTGACAGAACATTCTTGTCATCGCTTGTTGATGTTGAAGAAGAAATGTGAGTTCCAAAGATTAATTTATTTACCCCCCCGTCATATGATAAAAAGGCGCCAAGCCAAGTAGTGCCTTCACAAAGCCGAATGGTATTATCATGTTCTGTGAGACTTTCAAATAGCATAATAGGGTCAGAAGCTTTTAAGTGGAGCAAATTCTCAGGAGATGTGGTGCCAATGCCGAATCTACCGTTTGAATCATACTTAACTTGTGAGAACATTAATGATGAACAAAAAATGAGAAAGGAAACATAAAGGAAAATCTTAGTTTTCATAATAACGAATTTAGAAATTTACTAAACTGAGTTATTAGTTACTTCCATATTGAAAGGCAGAAGAAATAAGAGAATACAGGAAAATTTCCTGAGTTGAATTCCAATATGAAATTTACTCTTTACTAGGATTCAAGTCAATAGATTGCGACGAAATAATTATGACCAGGAAGTTGTGATAATCAGATTAGTTCGTCCAGCACCTGAACTTCCTTAATAAATACAGGTAGATACGGGCTACTGATTCCAATCGAAGACGACTGTTGACGGATTAGTTGTCAGATTATAGCTCTTTATTAAGAAATTGGCACTTCTAATATTGCTTCTTAGCCAAGTTGCTCATCTCTCTTCTGCTTTTAAGAGGAGTTTGCAGCGAGAATAATACAATCCTTCAGAAGACAGAATACCATACTATATTAGTCAAAAATCATACGGGAGAAAGAATTGATCCATCCTATCCTTTATACAATGTATCTCGGTATCCATTCCTTCAGTTAAAATCGAAATGAATTCTTCACTTGCTTTGGGATCTTGATAATAGATTTTAGTCTTCCTTCCCCCCAATTCTTTTAAAAGGATCTGATCTATTTCTTTATTAAATGGTGGGAATGAATAACCGATTACAATTAAAATATCTGTGTTACGAAATATTCCTAAGGCAGATTTTCTAATATGTTCAGCTGCATCATTTTTTCCCCATGCATAGCTAATTTGATTGTCAAAACTTAGTGATGATCTATGTTGGCTCTTAATTACAAATTTCAACTCTTCAAGGATCTCTTTTGCGTCTAAGTTTTCAATACCTCGATCAACCAAATCAACTTCCTTTTTTTCAGTACTATAGAAACCGCTGTATCCATTTAAATGGCAGACATCGAAATCATTATTAATATGTCTAAATTTAAGATTATCAGAAACATAATCCCAACCCAAATGGTCCATGCAGAAACTTTTATAAGCTCTCTCGAACTGAAGGTCATAATTCCAAGTCACGAATTTTATATTTTCCTTCAGTTTTGGTTGGTTTTTTGAGGTACGTTCTAGAATTGAGGATAAAAGATTAATATACCTCGGATCAATTTTCTTATAATCTGCTTTGATATTATTATCACTATCCATGGATTCCCAAATAGTGAAAAACAAGCTTATAGATCTTTTTAAGTGATCTAATTCATTTTCATTGTCATTGCTCAGATATAGTTTCTTTGCATAAGTATCGATAGTACCATATTGTTTGGCTTTGTTTCCAAAATATCCTATATAATGAAGGATTTCATGAATTGGTGTGGGATTAATAAGTTTCTTATCAAGAAAAAGGTTGATAGGGGGATCAAGGTAAGTAGTTGCTAGTTCCATCATTTTCTTTCCCAAATCACTTAGTATGGGGCACGCTTTTGCACTAGCACCCGCTCCTAATAAATATGTTACATTCATTTTTATTCTTTAAAATTACCTTATTCTTTACACATAGTACCTTAAATATATGGTATTGAGATACAGGTCTAAGAATTATCTACGAAAAATATGTTGCTGTTCATTGATACATTAGCCAAAGAGATTAACTTGTAAATGAATCATTTTCATGAATTCTGTAATGAAACGAGCTTACTATAACTCCAAATCCTTTGAAGTTCACTTGAATCCCAAACAAAAGGAGTCTTCAAGTATAAAAATACCGCTTGAGACTAATCGAATTATATTGTTTTCTCCACTTCAAGAGTATAATTTCAATATTCAATTTTCAAGTGACCATATGGATATAGTGTATAAGTCGATTTGCGAAGAAATTATTTTACCCTCACGATATGATAGCGATTTAGTATATATAGATATAAATGAACTTAAGATACACTTCGATCCACAATACGTTGAGTTTATTGCAATAGATGAACCTGTCGCATTCACCATTTATTTGCGTAAAGAGCCTTCAATGGATATGTTAAATAGTATAAATCTATCAATTTGAGATCATATTAAGTGATACACAGAATATTTTAAAATAGACTAAATCATGCCTTCATCCGCAAAACTGAAATACCCTCCTTCATGTACAATAATCAAATGATCAAGTAATTCTATTTCAATAGCCTTACATCCAACTATTATCTTCTTTGTAATCAGTTTATCCGCTTCAGAAGGTTCAAGATTACCGCTAGGATGGTTGTGGGCCACAATTATAGAGGAGGCATTTGTTTTCAATGCATATTGGAGAAGCAATTTGATATCGATTATTGTACCCACAGTGGACCCTTTCGTAAGAGTTGTTATCCCTAGAACCTTATTATTGCGATTAAGTAGGAGCACCTTGAATTCCTCGAAATACTCAATTGTATTTTTGTTCCAGCTTTCCAGAAGGATTGCATAAGCATTCTGGCTTGATTTCACTTGAGCTCGATCTTTTGGATTGACGTTCGTGCGATATCTCAATTCAACTTCAGCTACTTTTAGGTTATTTATTGCTTTTGATTCCATAATTACGATCTTATAGGACAATTAATTTTAAGCCTGATCAGGTGATCAGAATAGGATAGAGTTACACTAGCACTCGAACCTTTACGCGGAATACTGGTAAATACGGCGCTTTACGATAGAGGGAGAATTATTGTTGACGGATTAGTAGATGGATTTGCATGATCTTGCTAAGTTCTAGTATAGTATTCATTCAGCATATGTTCAATATCTGAAGCCTTGAAGTATATCTTGCTACCAATTTTCGAGAAAGGAAGGGTACCATTATCCCGGTAATTCTGTAATGTGCGAGTACTAACCTTTAATATTTTGGCCGCCTCAAAAGTATCGAGCCAGATTTCTTCAAGTGGATTTCTGGACTTCTTTAATGTTTCAGAAAGTAGATCAAGTACCTCATCCAATTTTTGGATGATTTTATCATATTCTTCGTTAGATAGAACCTTAAGCTCCATTGGGTTAAGTTTTGCATTTAGCTCTCATCCCATCCCAGAGGCAACCGGAGGATCTTAGGATGGGACAGCTTCATTTAATATGACAATAGTATGACGTCACGATATCATTCCAGGTAATTAAGCTGAATAGGAGATGGTCAATAATACCGTCTTCATCAAGATCAAATTCTCTCCAATAAACGGTAACATCATTAGATCCTGTAAATCCTATCGGATTGTAGTAATCAAGATTTTTGAAATAAGTCCAACGATCAACAGATCCCAGCAGAATCTGTTCAGTATATTTAATATTAGGTTCTACCTTTTCAATGGGGTCCATTCTCCTCTCAATTGTTACTTGTAATAAACTAATTCTATTAGAATCAAGTGGTGTAGTCGTCTGGATAAAATCCCCATCACGAATCACCTGAGTGTTTGGAGTGTATTCATTCTCATCCAAACCAAACTGTCTGAGAAAACGTTTTTCTGTTTCAGGTGAAACGTCACTATTGTAATTATAACAAATTGAATCACAAATGAATTCTTGGCAATTCACAGTTATCAATCCGGCGGCAAGCAATAATAGTATTAGTGTCAAATGTTTCATCATTAGCTTTTAGTTAGTGAAACTTATACAATGCAGAAGGCCTCCGAACTTGCTGAGCTCATTGCAGTTGATAGGGATAACCTTCCCATATCGTTTTAGCAGATTATAGTTGTCCTTTTCAATTTCTTTGTCCTGGAATGAAGGGACAAGTATCAATTTCCCAAGCTTAAGGAAATTCACATAGCTGCCTTTAGCACTAAAGATACTGCCGTTCATTTCCTCTACAGGATTTTCTTTCAGTTCAACGATGCTCTTGACGTGACGCCTAACCTTAGCCTTTAGCTCCTTCAAGTAATTGATCTCCTTTTTACGCCATTCTTTTGGGTAAGATGCAATGGCGAGAGTGTCCTTGTCCAGGAAATTCATATATCCGTCGGTATGGGCAAATGGATCATCAGAGAATGTCGGAATGATTACCGGTTCAATTCCAAGAGAGGAACGAATCAGATCTTTGACCTCTTCCTCTGAGTGAGTCTTCTTATTGTCTTGCAGGATCTGATCAGTTATGAATCCCACATCTCCATTTGTTACTAGGTTACCACCATCCCAGATGAAAGGTATTTTGAACATATCCACTCTGAGAATTGAGTGAATGATCTTGCTGTAGCTATCTATGATAGCAGCTTCATCAAAGAATTTCCGGTAATAGCGAGGTTTATAAATAGGTTTGATCAACTGAGATCCCAAGTTGAAACCGGCAGTATCACGAAGCCAGATGGAGGAAAGCTCAGAGTTTACCAAGGTCGTAGTTCGCTTCCTACGCATCTTTTCGATATTGGAAGCAATCCTTGCAGTTTTGGTGAATACCACAAGGTTCAAGTTAGAGGGAAGAGCTTGAATAATACGATCAAAAACTGGCTTTGCAGAGGTATAGTCTGTTTCACAATCAACAACCTCTTCAGGATAAGCCAGAAAGAGGGTAGAAGGTTCTTCAAAATCCAGTTTTAGTTTACGGTTGTTTGTTGTCATATTATTGATTATTAAAGAGTTATAAATTTCTCCGCGAAGGTACGAAGGGTCTTTTCGGACTCCAAATCTTTCTTTTTCAGCACTTTACAACTCTTTAAACTCTTAATATGGTTACTTGGACTTAATCAAAATCGAGAATCATCCTTTAGATCTTCTTTCTTTCCATACCGACTGTATACTTGGTCCAATATGCTTAGAGAATTCACCATAAGAGAATTCATCGGTCTTAGCATTATTGCACCAATAGCAAGCCAATACACAATTTTCCTTTGAGTACTCAAGATTTGGTTTCTGCCGGTCAATTTCCATAGAGTATCCTCTATTGGCCTTTGCTCGAATCCTCCCTCTACTTCGCAGCATTTTTATTTCTGCATCAGAAACCTTGCAGTAATGACATACCCTTTTAGCAGGATCAGGATGATATATTTCCTGGAACTCGCTATACGGGAAATATTCAGTTTTGAAGTATGCCATATACTGTCGAGAGAATTCCATTTTCAAATCAGAGTTATGTTGAGTCCATTTCTCAATATCCTCATCTATTTGTGCCATAGTTGGTCCATCCATTGTCAGTCTCTCGGCTTCCTTAAGCTGACACGCATTCTCGTATAGATCCATGAGTTCTTTTGTAATCTGAAACCGGAGAAACTCTTCTGGCGAAGTATCCTCATTAGTGACCTTACGAAGAGCTCTGCTGAAGAGGAAGATCTCAAGCTTTGTATTGTAACTCCGTGTAGCAATAGCGTTGTATTTCTTCTTGATATAATCTATCGAGAGCATGTTCACCGTCTTTAGTTGCTAATCAACTAAAGATAGCTAAATGAGGCATTAACGCCTCAACAATCAATTGATAAATGTTTCAATTTCGAAACATGAACCGCAAACGGGATCAGGAAATACTCGACAAGCTTGGCAAAAACCTTCGCCAGATCAGGAAGAGTAAGCACCTATCTCAGGAGGAGCTTGCGAATAAGGCGGAAATTGAAAGATCCCAGATATCACGCATTGAACGCGGCAAACAGAATCCCACAATTACTACATTGATTCTCATTGCTCGAGTTCTTGAGACAGAGGTCCAATCCTTACTTCCAACCGATTAAAGGTCTCTTTATACAGGTAAATACCTTGCCAATATCTTTCACCTTCCATTCTGGCAGTAATTCCACGATCAGGTCAGATAAAACAGTACTCTCATCCATGTCAGTCACTTCATCAAAGGGGCAGACATCAATTAGCTGTTGTATTGTTATTGGCTCTGATAAAGCCCCAGTAACGAGGTCCACAACTACACAGTCTAAAGTCATATTATTGGAACCAGCTTGAAAGGCCTGCAAATCCTCCTTACGAATCATCACACATTGACCTGGAATTCGTCCAATAACGATAAAGTTATGATTGTGAATTGCAGACATTTTTTGAATTTAATGAGCTCTTCAATAAAGGTTACCATGCCTTATCTATAGGCCAAATCTATTATCTCAAGATGTTTAGGTTAAGCAGGATAATGTTTGTATATACCGTCCCTATTTATCACAAAGCTATCTACATCAAGTATCTTTCTTTCTTCAAACCGATCCTGGGTAATTTTACCATGTAAGGCAATCGGATAGAAATGATTTCGGATCGATTTTAAGCCATCCATTAATTTGAAAACGTTCCTTGTTCTAACAACTGCCCTTATTAAGTTACCATTGTCCTCTTTAGCTGATATCACTGCATACATATTACCTCGATTGCTTTCTTTAGTATATGAGTTTTCAATATGGCCTTTAAACCAGAAAGAATCCACTGATGCATATTTTGTGCTAGCAAGAGGAGTAAAATATAAGGCATTTAGAAAGGGCCTTACTTGTATATTAAATATTGACAGTGAACCTCTAAAATCAGCTGTTTTTAGCTTGCTATATAAGACACAAGAGGCAAATTCAGCAAGGTCATGAGAGAACAATCCTTCAAACTCTTCCATGTTCAACCAATCTCTTGATTTGTTATTTCTCTTCATGTGGCAGATTCGCATTTGATTTGCCATATATTTTGGAAGGTCAGCAGTAACCATTATTCTATGTCCCTCACCAAAAAATGAAGAAAATACCTTTGCATAATCTTTGTCTGAGAGATTTGGATATTGCTCCACGGCCCTCATTACTGCGCATTGCATCAGGCTTAAGAAGTTTTGATGATTATTAAACTTTGTGCTGAGATAATTGAACATGTCCGGATTTGAAGACATAAATTCCTTTTGTTGTCTTAGTAACTTTTCTTGAAATTCACGTTCGAATTCTTCAGCTTCTTTTTTTGCTTCTTCCAGCAGGTATTCTTCCCAATATGGGTCCTTGCTTTCGTGCATTTCTGCTTTATTATATTCTGTCATAACTTATTTTTTAATGTGTTCCTATGGGTACTCTTGGTATATGGTACCCATCTATGATATCGAGCTCGTAAGCCCTTATAATATAAGCTTTTCGATAGTCATCATATACAATATTTCCGACAACCCCAGCATACTTTCCTTTACAATTCTTAAGATTCTGCTCATAATCTGAATAGAAAGTAGAGGAAACAAGAACAGATAATGTCTTCCCTTTATAATCTTCCAATAACAGGTATGCGAATTTGTTCTTTCCGGCACTTCGAACAGACACATTCCGTATTTTTCCAGTAACAATGGTTCGCTTTTCTTTATCGTATTTATCAAGCATTTCTGCAAAGTCATAGAAACCGGCATCAAAATACTGTTGCTCATCAATTAGTTCATCGTCACAGAAGTCCAGGTTATCTCCTGCTCGTCGAGATTTATATTCGAGCAGTTCTAGAGTCTTTACAGTCAATTCTTCGACTTGGTTATTTGAGATTTCTCGGCCCTTGTATCTCGATTCTTTGCTCTTACGTCTTGAAGTATAGAACCGTAAGCCGTCCTGTGCAGTATTTTTAAAATCTGCTAAAAGGTCTTTCACTGGGCTTATGGCAATTCCCAGCAGAAAGGTATAAGCCAGATCAACATCAGAGAAGGAATCGTTCTCATTGAAAACCTCCCTGATAGTCTCTTGAATCGTCTTAACTAGCTGCTCCATGGTTTCTGTAATTATAAAGATTGGGATATCGCTTCTGAAAGTACTCATCCATTTTCTTTTGGGTTTCTCTGGTTAATGGAGCAGTTGCATCTGGAGGTACAAGACTTTCGTCTATTGTTTTATCCGAAACAGTGGGCAAACTTTTTTTGCTTTCATCAGAGTTATTTGCAAAAGCGGTTCGGTTAACGAAGATCGTCCTGTTCTTATATTCGTCTAAGTACCGGTGGATATACCCTCGCTTTACAAGCGAGGATATTGCATTGCTAATTGTACCTTCACTTTTAGAGTATTTCTTAGCAAAAAAGGTATTCGTTGCTCTGCATTTGCCTTCTCCTAGAAAATAGAAGTATGCGAGATCACCAAATACCAGTTTACTAATATCTGATAGGCTTTTATCTTCACGTACAGTCTTATCAGTAAAGAAGTACCCGCTTAGTTTATCATTATCTGTTTTCATTTTGATATTGAGTTAATTAAGAAGAAATAGCTTTTGTTAATTGTAATTATTTATTTAGAGGGGGGTAAACATCTATATATCCATCATAATCTATGATAGAGTAGATGCTGGTTTCATCAAACAAGACAGCGAGGGATAGAATTCCCATTTGGAACTTATCGTTAAGAGTGACTGAAACCATTTTTTCATAATGACTTGAAACATTTCCGAACTCTTTAACCGTTACCCCATATCCAGTGTTAATTATCTTCAGGAACCAATTAGTCAGCTCTGCTTTTGCTCTTTCCAGATCCGAAATAATGGGCTGATGCCTTTTATGAAGGGTAAATTGGTCTGAGAGTAATTGAAGTAGAAGATTTACATCAAGGTCTCTCCATGCCTGGAGGAATTTTTCAAAAACGAGACATGCTATATCGCACTGTTCTTGGTTTTGCGTTTGGTCTGAATTTTTCATGATATTCTATTTTAAGTGTTATACAAAGTGTCATTTCGTTCAGCTGGAAGAGGATCTCGTATCGAATTTGGGCCCCGAGTAAACTCTTCAAAGAACTAATTGACATTACAATATTAGAACATCATATATAATTATGCAAGTGGTTAAATATAAACACAATATAATGATTACCTAAAGTAATAATATAATATATTTATATCTAATTTTATAAAAAATATAACCCAGATGTAGTTTGGGATTGAAGGAGTTTTGTGTGAGAGGCATATATAGCCCAATATATATTCTATATAAATTACGAGAATGTGAAAATTTCTTGTGAGATGGGGTTACGAAGAGTGAAATTATTGAGGATTTGATTGAAATAAAATATCACATCTGAGGATTTTTAACGTGGGTTAAAACCGGTACCACCTATGGGTAAAAACTGACTCCGCCCTGATTATTATGATCTTTCGGGTATTGAAAAATAAAAGTAATTCCCGGAACCTTTACCTGCAATCATTGTGGTAAGACTTTACCACGTAACCCCCGCATCAAGAAACAGAAGTATTGTTCCTCTATCAGTTGCCAGAACGCCCGCCGCAATACCACCAATAAGGCCAAGGCAAAGAGGAATAAATCAAGTCGCAAGTTGCGTCAGGCACGCAACAAGCGCTGGCGAGATGGTTATCCGGCCCATACCTATCAACGGCAATACCGATTGGACCATCCGGACTATGTGATCCATAACCGGAAGAATCAAAAGGAGCGCAACAAAAAGAGTCAAAAGGGCTCTCCACCAATAATTGTAAAGACGTACGCGTTATCTCCGCAGCCCTTGCGTGACGGGGTTTACATGGGTTTTGAGGTAAAAAACGAAAAGATTGTAAAGACGTACGCGTACGCATCTGTATCGCAGCAACGGCAGGTTATTGGGGCACATTTTCCTCAAAAACCGGGTTAATTGTAAAGACGTACACGTTCGTTTAGGAAAAATTACCCTTCTACATTTACCGGGTGAAAAGAAGCATCCCGGTGAAAGATCAAATCAAGGAGATAAGTATAGGAGATTTTGACATGTCGTTAGGCGAGATGCGTATCATGAACATGAGCCGTATCCATCAGGTAGAGAGGTCGATGCGTATACATGGGCAGTTACAGCCGGTTGTTGTCCGGGTTCATGAAGGTAATTTGCAACTTATAGATGGGTTCAAGAGAGTGTATGCCTGTGAGTCATTGCTTTGGGACCGGTTACAATGTCTCTTACTGGAGGTTGACGAGGACCAGGCCAAGGTATTGATGTTAAGTTATAACTGGTCAACGCGTTCGATGGAAGCCTATGAGGAGGCGCTGATATTGCAGGATTTAATGGCCAGGCATGAAGTGGATCAGCGTGATCTTGCCCGTCAGACAGGGCGGAGCCGCTCATGGGTTAGCCGGCGTTTATCGCTGATCGGGAGGCTTGATGAGGAGATCGGCACTGAGATCCGTATGGGATCGTTGAGCAGCAGTCATGGTCGCGCGTTGATGCGGTTGCCACGCGGCAACCAGACATCTGTTGCCCGTGTTATCCGGGTCCATAACATGAGCAGTCGACAGGCCGATCGGTTAGTAGATGCTTATTTGGAGGCTGAAGATGAGAAAGCCCAGCAGCAGATACTATGTTCTCCGGATCGTGTTCTGACCAAGCGGGTTATGTGGTCTCCTGTTGAGCGGCACTACTCTGAGTTGAGCAGTTATGGCAACGACCTTTTGTGTGGGATAGATGGCGTTGTAGAGTCGATGCAGCATCTTCTGAAGCTTTTGGATGATCCAAGGGTTCATTACTTATCCTCTGCAGATGCCACGATCCCGGACTATGGATTAGAGCTGCTTACCGATGGTGCAGCTTGTATAAGCGAGAGACTATCACAAATACGAACTTCAAACACCGAGTAAGAAAGATGAGAGATGAGCAATTAGAGAACCTGATCGTGACTTTGTATCACAACCGGGAGTGGTCCATCAGGCGTATCTCCCGTGAGATGCATGTATCGCGCAAGCGGATACGCAGGGTCCTGGTATCAAAAAGGGTTTTACGTGACACCACCCCTGAAGCCCGTATCCCCTCGAAAAAACACAGGACCAGCAAGCTTGATCCTTACAAGAAGTACATTGGTGAGTTGCTGGAGCAATACCCTGATATCACGGGACAGCGGATTTATGAGATGATCTGTGAGCGGGGTTTTGATGGCGAGATCACGATCCTTCGTTATCATCTGAAGCGGGTCCGGCAGGTGGTATCAAAATCACCCATTACGATGGTGGAAACGGACCCGGGCCAGCGGGGGGCACATGACTGGAGTGAGTACAATATCAAGTTTACTTCTAGCGGGGAGACCGAGAAGGTGATTATCTTCAGTTTTATCCTGGGTTACTCCCGCCGTCAGTATATGGATCTGGTGGACGATCAAACACAGCGCACCCTTTTTCGGGAACTGATCGCAGCCTTCATCTACCTGGATGGTGTACCGCAAGAGGTCAAGGGAGACAATCAGAAGGCCTGTGTGGACCGCTGGGAGATGGGCCGGCCAGTGTTTAACCTCAAATACCTTGAGTTTGCTACCCACTACCGGTTCCGACCTTTGACCATTACCCCGGGCCAAGCAACGGAGAATTTAAAGGTGGAGCGACCGTTCTATTACTTTGAGCGAAGCTTTTTAAAGGGCCGGCGGTTCAGGGACCGGGAGGACTTCCGCCATCAGTTGCGGGAGTGGTTGGCTCAGGTGAACGACCAGCGCATCCACGGCACCACCCGCCGCAAGCCCATAGAGATGTACCAGGAGGAACTACCCTATCTGCAACGACTGCCGTTGCATCATTATGACACAGCCCTGGTAACGCATCTGAGTGTTAATCAGGAGTCGTGTGTGCAATGGAAAGGGTATCACTATGTGGTTCCACAACAGTATATGCATGAGGTCTGTGCGGTGCGGATCACCGAAGAGGACCTGGAGGTATACTCTTGCGGGGGAGAAAAGATAGCCACCCACCCTTTGGCCGAAAAGGGGCGCAAGGAACGTTATGTGGGCCAGCCACAAAAAACCTCCAAACGCAATGAAGTCCCCATTGCAGATGTGATCCATCGCTTAAGGGATCTTGCTCCACAGATGGATGACTATATCGAGCAGGTAAAGCGGCACAAGCTATCCTCCTGGGGATATCACCTGAGAAGGCTTCTGGCCCTCAAGGCAGTCTACCATACCGATGATATCGTACTGGCCGTAGAACGTGCACAACAATACAAGGTTTTTGATGCTTCCACGATCGAAGGCTTTTTAAAGAACAATAGCGAGCCGCGCTACAGTGCCCATCTATCGATCAAACCCCGAAAACAGAATGATCATGAGTAACAAAGAGAAAAGTGATGTGAAGCTGCAATCCGAGCAGTTCATAGAGACGTGTCGGTACCTGGGTCTGAAACAACTGGCAGCAGAGTACCCGCAGATGTTGGATCAGGCCGGAAAGGATGATCCGGGATATTATGAGTTCATCCGCCAGGTTCTACTCTCGGAGGCATCGGCCAAACGGCAACGGCGGGTTCAGTACCTGGTCAGGCAGAGTCGTCTACCACAGCCTTTGAAAATGCTAAATGGCTTTGACTTTGACTTCCAGAAGAAGCTGGATCGCAGGTTGGTCATGGATCTCTCGTCCATGGAGTTCGTTGAAAGAAAAGAATCCATCCTGTTTATCGGGAACAACGGAACAGGAAAATCCCACCTGGCGCAAAGCCTTGCCTTATTGGCCTGCCAGCAAGGATATAAGACCTACTATACCACTTGTAGCGAGTTGATCCAAGATCTGAACCAGGGTGTATATGAAAAAACCCTGGAGAAAAGAATCAAGAAGTACATCAATGCCGAACTGCTGTTGATCGATGAGATGGGCCATGACCGCCTGGAATTGCAGGTGATCAAGGAGGCTCACCTGCTGTTCAAAGTGATCGATCAGCGATACAAGGAAAACAAGTCCCTGATATTTACTTCAAATATCGAAGAAGAAGACTGGCCGGAGTTCCTGGGTGATCCCATCTCTACCAGTGCAATCCTGGATCGGATCTTCCACCACTCGGTGATCGTGAAAATCTACGGCCCAAGCTACAGGAAATACCAGAGCGAACTCCTGCAGAAAAGATATGCCAGGAAAAAAACAGAAAATGAATCCGGGTAGATTACATCCCCGATATCCGCAGAAAGAAAAGGTGCTGACAGTGGTTGGTGCCTTTTTTGTTACCCCGGAAACAGTGTCCGTTTTGGACAGGAATCGCTGTCCGTTTTGTCAAAAGTACTTCCTTGATGGAGAATCGTCAGCTGTTGTGCTCTGTTTTAAATCAAAACATGAAATCGGAAATTTTCAAGGGTTTTATAGGAAGAAGGAGCTCCTGTATCCTGCATCAATCAGACGATGCAAAAGGCCGGTGTCAAAATGTCCCGTTTGGTGGTAACAATCCTAACCCTCGTTATAAAGGATACAACCTCAAACTTTAGACTGGTCTTATATCCTTACCGTACTGGAAAAATTCCAGAGTTCGGGCCAAAATCCATCTTAAACTGCATTCTTTACTGGACATTAGACTCAGGGAAGATTCAAACACCTTTATCAGCATGATTACATTGGAGTAGAGTAGAAAATAAATATCTCCAAGGATTTGAACTGATATTCTTATCTGTATTTTACTCGTATTGAACCAGTATTGACCTTATATTCTATATGCAGTTTTCTACTACACTGCAATTATTTTTGTTCATACTGTTATCATTTTCCGCAAAGCTGATCGATGATCTTAATTCCGTATACTCAATATTTCAGTTCGCCAAGAATTTTTATACTATCAAGACAACAACAATTTCTTGCTAATTGATTTTTAGTGGTATTTCACAAAAAGTAATAAATCAACTGCAGTAGGAGAGGTCATAAAGACTCGGATAGGATATTATTATTCTTATAAGAAGAGTCGAATAAATTCAGTTTAATGAAGTTTTTTACCCCCATCCTTAATAAAAAACTATAAAATCAGGGTAACAATTCTCGGTCATTTCTTATTAAACGATGAAGCCAGGAAAGTTAAGAATTCAACACTATAGTAAAACTATGGTCTCGGACGAGTTATTTTCGGTTCTAAAAAGAATTGATAAGATTATAAGTCTTAGGAATACTGGAACTCCTTCCCATTTTGCAGAGGTTCTTGGGATTTCTGAGCGGACACTTTATAACTACCTGAAGCTTTTAAAAGAATTAGGTGGAGATATTCATTTCAACTCTTGTGATTGTAGTTACGAGTACTTGAATGACTATCGTCTCCATATAGGATATATTGAGAATAAATAAATAATTCTCACTGCAAGCTCATTGCAGTGAGTCTTTATATATTGGATTTTAGAAAAAAAGAAGTAGTCTTTCGTAAATAAGATTACTGATCCATTGAATACAAACCTTTAATACCCCAGTAACTATGAAACAGATCAGTATTTCACTGTTAGTGTTAGCAGTCTTTTTGGTTCAATCTCAAGCTCAGCTTACCGTAGCAGACGATAATAAAGTTGGTATCGGAGTGACAGCCCCACTTAGTAAACTTGCAGTAGGAGAGGCGGGTGATGTATTATCCTCTTTATATGTGGAGGATGACAATACTTCAAATTCTGCACGAGCTGCTTATTTTCTAAAGGACGCAAGCGGTGGTATGTTTACATTTGGCATGGTTGCACAAAATATGTTAAATAGTGGATCCTCGCGACCTATTGCTGGGTATTTTTATACATGTAATTCCACTCCCCTTACTTCAAAAAGATCTTATGGCATCTATAGTATTGCAGGAAACGCTACAAGTGGATACAATTACGGTGTATGGGCTCGTTTAGCAGGGAGCAATAATGGCGCCGCACTATTTGCTACGACGGGAACAGATTATGAGATAAATACAGGTGGAGTCTATGCGGGATATTTCCGTGGTGATGTATTGATGGAAGATGACCTGGAAGTTAAGGGTACATTATCTGAGACCTCAGATATCAACTTGAAGAAAGATATACGTCTTTTAAAGGATGA